>Ga0197143_1000017_pt1 | contig 168234 bp, 154 predicted proteins | sample GBS70_MetaG_FD_148603 | JGI IMG/M metagenome (GOLD analysis project Ga0197143, IMG submission 148603) | Sediment microbial communities from Great Boiling Springs, Gerlach, Nevada, United States - GBS 70_MetaG | ecosystem: Environmental > Aquatic > Thermal springs > Hot (42-90C) > Sediment... | reverse complement strand
CCATACCCCCTGGCCCTGGCCGCAGGTCTCGGGGGCGCCGGGATACTTGCCGTGTCCTTTTACCGGGTCTTCCTGCGGCCCGTCCGGGGGGGCACCGTCCTGGGTTCCGTGATCGCCACCCTGGCCTTTGCCCTGGTGCTGAGCGGCGTGCAGGTGTGGGTGTGGGGGACGCAGACCAGGGTGTTCCCCTTTCCTCTCTCGGAGAGCCGGGTGGTGCGCTGGGGCGGGGTGGCGGTGAGCGAGCGCACCGTGGGGACGTTGGGGATTGGGATGCTGCTGGTTGCGGGCCTGTCGGTGTTCGTGCGGAAATCGAGGTGGGGGCTGGCCATGCGGGCGGTGGCCCAGGATCCGGAGGCCGCGCAGATGGTGGGGGTTCCCGCAGGCCGGGTGCTCGCGGCCACGTGGGCCCTGTCCGGGGTTCTGGGAGCCTCCGCGGGAGTGTTGCTCGCGCCCGCGGTCTTCGTGGATCCCTTCATGATGCTGGACCCCTTTTTGAAGGGGTTCACCGCCGCGGTTCTGGGCGGGATCGAAAGCCTGCCGGGCGCGGTGGTGGGCGGCTTCGGGTTGGGCGTGCTGGAGAGCCTCTTTGCGGGCTACGTCTCGGTACGGTTCAAGACCACTCTGGCGTTCGGGGTGATCGTGGCGGCGCTCCTGGTCCGGCCCGAAGGCCTGCTGGGACGTCCCCTCCAGCGCCGGGTGTAGATCGCGGAGGGAGGTGCGGACATGCGGCGTTCGGTGGTATTCCTCCTGGCCGTGGGCATAAGCGGGCTCCTGGTGCAGGCCATGGCCCAGGAGCGGGGCGTGACCCCGGAGGAAGTGGTGATCGGGACCTCCATGCCCTTAAGTGGTCCCGCCGCGTACTGGGGTGCGGTCGGCAGGGGCATGGAGGCCTACGCCCGGTATCTGAACGAGCAGGGCGGGGTCCACGGGCGGAGAGTGCGGGTGGTGCTGCGCGACGACGGATACCTCCCGCCCCGGGCCGCGGCGAACGTGCGGGAGCTGGTGGAGCGGGTGGGCGTGTTCGCCATCGTGGGCCTCATCGGGAGCGCAAACGCGTTCGCGGTTCGGGACTACCTCGTCCGCAACGAGGTTCTGTGGATCACGCCCACCGCGGACGCGACCATGTGGTACGGGTTCCGGCAGAAGAAATACCTCTTCGTGACCTATCCCTCCTACGTGGAGGAGGCCCGGATCCTGGTGGAGTACGCGGCCGAGAAGCTGGGGGTGCGCACGGTGGCGGTCTTCTACCAGAATGACCTGTACGGCCAGAAGGGCCTGCTGGGCGCCAAGCAGGGAGCGCACAAGGCCCGGGTCCGCATCGTGGCCCAGGTGCCCTATGAGGTGACCGCCGCGGACGTGAGCACGGAGGCGGTGAAGCTGCGGGAGTCCCGGGCGGACGCGGTCCTCCTCTATGCGACCCCGCGGCACGGCGCCCTCATCGTGCGGGAGATGGCGAAAGTCGGGTATGCCCCGAAGCTCTTGAGCTCGTTTACTCTGGGAGACCCCATCATGTTCACCCTGGCGGGTGAAGCGTGGAACAACGTGATCTCCACCGGCTTCTTCCCGCTTCCCGGCACCGGGGATGCCCGGGTGGACCAAGCCTTGAGCATCCTCACGCGGATGGATCCCGCCCTGCGGGCCAACCCCTACAACGCGCTCGCGGGCTGGGCCTTCCTGGAGCCTCTGGTGGAAGGCCTGCGGCGCGCGGGCCGGGAGCTCACCAAGGAACGGGTGGTGTCCGCCCTGGAGGGCCTGAGGAACTGGGACGGGGAGGTGATCCGCGGGGTCACCTTTGGCCCGGACCGGAGGCAGGGGATCCACCGGATCTTCCTCACCCGGGCAGAGAGCGGGCGGTACGTCCGGATCTCGGACTGGATCCCCTACCCCGTGCGGTTCTAGGCCCTTGGAGCGTCCGCTCCTCCAGGTCGAAGGGGTCTTCCTGCGGTTCGGTGGGATCACCGCCCTCCGGGACGTCTGCCTGGAGGTGCGGGAGGGGGAGATCGTGGCTCTGCTGGGGCCCAACGGCGCGGGCAAGACCAGCCTTTTCAACTGCATCTGCGGGCTCTACCGGCCGCAGCGGGGCAGCATCCGGATGGGGGAGCACGAGCTCACCCGCCTGCGTCCGGATCGCATCGCGCGGCTGGGCGTGGCCCGCACCTTCCAGAACCTGGAGCTCCCCCGGGGCATGACGGTCCTGGAAGTGCTGCTGTTGGGCTGCCACCGGAACTTCCGGACCCCGGTGTGGGAGGTGGCGCTGGGGTTGCCGCGGGCGATGCGGGAGGAGATCGCCCAGCGGGAGCGGGCGGAGGAGGTCCTGGAGTTTCTCCGGCTGGAGGCCTACCGGGATCGTCCGGTGGGAGTCCTGCCGCACGGCATCCAGCGCCTGGTGGAGCTGGGCCGGGCCCTATGCACCGGGCCGCGGTTGCTGCTCCTCGACGAACCCTCCGCGGGTCTGACTCCGGAGGACAAGGGGGAGCTGGGGGATCGCCTCCAGGAGGTGCGGCGGCGGTTCGGGGCGAGCCTGCTCCTGGTGGAGCACGACCTCCGGATGGCCATGGGGCTGGCGGAGCGGGTGGTGGTGATGGACCACGGGGAGGTGATCGCCCAAGGACGTCCGGAGGCGGTGCAGCGGGATCCTCGGGTGATCGAGGCGTACCTGGGGGCTGCGGAATGAGCGCGCTGCTGGAGGTGCGCAACGTGGAAAGCGGCTACCGGCGTGGCTTCGTGGTCCTGCGGGGCATCTCCCTACGGGTGCGGGAGGGGGAGATCGTGGCTCTGCTGGGGCCCAACGGCGCGGGCAAGACGACCTTGCTGCGCACCCTCATGGGGCTCATCCCGGACCAGCCCGAGAAGGGCGAGATCCTGTTCCGGGGCCAGCTCCTCCGCGGCCGGGAGCCCCACGAGATCACCCGTATGGGGATGGTGCTAGTGCCGGAGGGCCGGGGGATCTTTCCAGAGCTTACCGTGGCGGAGAACCTGGCCCTCGTGGGGTTCAGCCGGAGGATCCGCAGCGAGGAGTGGGAGGCGGTGCTGGACCGGTTCCCCGTGCTCCGGGAGCGCCGAGGCCAGGTCGCGGGAACCCTTTCGGGCGGAGAGCAGCAGATGCTGGCCCTGGCCCGGGCCCTTCTGCTGCGGCCCAGTCTATTGCTCCTGGACGAACCTTCCCTGGGACTCGCGCCCCGGGTGGTGGCGGAGACCTTCTCCGGCCTCCAGACCCTGAACCGGGAGGGCTTGGCCGTACTGCTGGTGGAGCAGAACGCCCGCATGGCCCTTCGCATCGCGCACTACGGGTACGTGCTGGAGGCGGGCCGGCTCGTGCTGGAAGGACCCGCGGAGCGGCTGCGGGAGGACCCCAACGTGCAGGCCCTCTACCTCGGGGTGGCACAGGAGCCCTCTCCCAAGGGGTTCCGGCGATGGCGCCCCAGACGCCGGTGGAGCTGAGGGGTCAGCGGTAGAGGGACTCGATGAGATCCTTGTACTTCTCCGCGATGACCTTCCGCTTCACCTTCAGGGTGGGGGTGACCTCCCCGTCTTCCTCGTAGAGGCGCTTGGGGAGGATGGCGAACCGCTTGATCTGCTCGGGGCGACTGAGGGTGCGGTTGACGCCCTCCACCTCCTGCTCGATGAGCGCGTAAACCCGCTCGTTCGTGCTGAGATCCGCGAAGGTGGTGAAGGGAACCCGGTGCTCCTGCGCCCAGCGGGCCACGTGGTCCTCATCGAGGACGAGGAGGGCCACCAGGTACGGCCGTTGGTCCCCGATCACCACTGCGTCGTGGATGTAGGGGCTCGCCTTCAGTTTGTTCTCTACGTAGGCGGGCGCGATGTTCTTGCCGTACGCGTTGATGAGGATGTCCTTCTTCCGGTCCGTGATGCGCAAAAACCCCTCCGCGTCCATCTCGCCCACGTCCCCGGAGTGCAGCCAACCGTCCCGGAGGGCCTGCGCGGTGGCCTCCGGGTCCTTGAAGTACCCTGCGAACACGTTGGGTCCCCGCACCAGGATCTCCCCGTCCTCCGCGATGCGGACCTCCACCCCCGGGAGGGGCTGGCCCACGGTCCCCAGTCGGATGCGATCCCCCTGGTGGATGGTGGTGGGTCCGCTCCCCTCCGTCTGGCCATACACCTCCCGGACGGGCACACCGATGGCGTGGTAGTACTCCAGGACCTCGGGCGCGATGGGAGCGGCCCCGCAGACCGCGAACCGGACCCGATCAAGCCCCAGACGCCGGCGTAGGGGCCGGAGCACCAGGAGCTCGCTCAGGGCGTGGGCGATGTGCAGGGAGGCGGGGATCCGCTTGCGGGCAAGGCGCGCCAGCGCGTACCGCCGGCCGACCCGGACCGCGGCCCGGTACGCGGAGCGCTTGAGGAAATCCACCCCCTGCATGTGCAGCTCCACCTGCGCGTAGAGCTTCTCCCACAGGCGGGGCACTGCAAAGAGGATGGTGGGGCGGACCTCCTGGAGGTTCTGGAAGAGCGTATCGAGGCTCTCCGCGAAGTGCACGGTGTACCCCCACACCAGGGGGAGGTATATGGAGAGCATGCGCTCCGCGATGTGGGCGAGGGGGAGGAAGGAGAGGGCCGTGTCCGCGGGGAGGAGGGGGTTTGCGGCGCCCAGGGCCTGCGCGGTCCACAGGAGGTTGCGGTGGGTGAGCATGGCGGCCTTGGGCGGTCCCGTGGTGCCGGAGGTGTACAGCAGGACCGCCACGTCCTCCTCCGAGATCCCCCGGATCCTGGCCTCCAGCACGGCCGCGTCGCAGGATTCCCGGCCCAGGACCCGCAGCTCCTCGAGGCTCATCACCTGCGGGTCTTCAAACCCCTCCAGGCCCTTCGGGTCCATCACCACGATGGTCCGCAGGTGGGGAAGCTGAGAGCGGATGAGCAAGGCTTTGTCGAGCTGCTCCTCGTTCTCCACGAAGAAGACCCGAGCCTCGCTGTGCCCGAGCACGTAGGCGCACTGCTCCGGGGGATTGGTGGCGTACACGGCCACGGAGATCCCTCCCGCCAGCTGGATCCCCATGTCGCAGAAGAGCCACTCGGGCCGGTTCTGACCGATGAGGGCCGCGGTCTCGCCTCTTCGTACGCCCAGGGCCACGAGCCCCCGGGCGATCTCCTCCGCGGCCCGGCCGTACTCCTCCCACGTGATGGGCTGCCAGAGCCCCCGTCGCTTGTGCCGCATGGCCACGCGCCGACCCCGCTCCCGCACCGCCCGGAGGAAACGGTCCGGGATCGTCCCGGTAAGGACCTGCGGGCGCTCGAGGACAGCCATGCCCCACCTGGTGGGCCGTGAGGGACTCGAACCCCCGACGCCCGGGTTAAAAGCCCGGCGCTCTACCCACTGAGCTAACGGCCCCTCTCCGGAGGGATTGTACGGCAAAGGAAGGGCGCGCACCAAGCGGTGTGCGGCTGGTAAGATCGGGGTAGTCGGCCTGGGGGGGAGACCGAGGATGTTCGTGGAAGTTTTGGGTTCCCGGCTGTACTGCGAGGATGCAGGGAAGGGTCTTCCCGTGCTCCTCCTTCACGGTTTTCCCCTCTCCTCCGAGATCTGGGCTCCCCTGCGGGACCTCCTCGCTCCCCACTGCCGGGTGATTACCCCGGACCTGCGGGGGTTCGGCCGTTCGGAAAAGCCGGAAGGCCCCTACACCATGGAAGCCTTTGCGGAAGACGTCCTGGGTCTCGCGGACGCGCTCGGACTGGACCGGTTCGTGTTGGGGGGGCACTCCATGGGCGGATACGTCGTCTTCCAAACCGCCCGCCGGGCTCCCGAGCGTCTGATGGGGCTGGTGCTGGTGTGCACCCGGGCAGAACCGGACACGGAGGAGGGAAAAGCCCGGCGGCGGCAGGCCATCGAGACCATCCGCGCCGAAGGACCCCACTCCTTCCTCGAGAGCTTCCTGCCCAACCTCCTGGGCACCACCACGAGGGCCTCCCATCCGGAGATCCTCGAACGCCTCCGGGAGATCGCGGCCTCGGTACCGGCCCACGTGCTCGTGGGCTGCCTGCAGGGGATGATGGAACGGCCCGACAGCCGCGAACTGCTCCCCACCCTCGGGATGCCGGCCCTGGTGGTGGCGGGGGAAGAAGATCCGGTCACGCCCCAGGAGAGCGCCCGGGCCATGGCGGAGAGGCTCCCCCGGGCGCAGCTGGTGCTCCTTCCCCGCTGCGGGCACACCCCGAGCCTGGAGGCTCCGGAAGCCCTCGCGTGGGCGCTTGCGGGTTTCCTCGGCCCCCTAGCGGGGTAGCCCCGCGCGGCGGAGGTACCCAAACAGTCCGGGAGAGCAGGAGGAGTTGTTGGGGGCCCCGGGGCAAGGGGCGCCCTCGGAATCCGAGGCGTTCCCGGTACCGCTCCACGATGCGATCCACGGCCTTTATATAGGCCCGGGGCGCGTACTTCCGCGGGTACAGCCGCTCGTAGAGCGCTACGAGCTCGGGATGGCGATCCTGGAGGAACCGGAAGAACGCCTCCCGGGTAACTTCCCCCAGGTTCAGGACGCTGTGGCCGATGAACCGGGCCCCATGGTCCCAGGCGGCGCGGATCACGGCTTCAAGGGCTTTGGGGGCGTCCGTGAGGCCTGGCAGGATGGGAGCGAGCAGGACCCCGACCTCTAGGCCCGCGGCGCGGAGCCGTGCCACGGTTCGCAGGCGTTGATGGGGAGGCGCGACCGTGGGCTCGAGGTTGCGGGCCATGTCCGGATCCAGGGTGGCGATGCTCACCCAAACCGCGAGCCCTGCCCGTTGGTGGAGGGCCAGAAGGACGTCCACGTCCCGCAGGATGAGCGGGGAGCGGGTGACAAGGCTCGCTGGCGTGCGGGCGTCGCGCAGCGCCTCGAGGATCCGCCGGGTGAGGCGGTACCGGCCCTCGATGGGCTGATACGGATCCGTGGCGGTCCCGATGGCCACCTCCTCCCGCTTCCACGCCGGGTGCGCGAGCTCCGCCCGCAAAACCTCGGGGGCGTTCACCTTCACGAAAATCCGGTTGCCCCATCCCTGGATGCCGTCCTCCTCCAGGAACCCGTGCGTCCGCCGGGCGTAGCAGAAAACGCAAGCATGCGCGCAGCCCCGGTAGGGGTTGATGGACCACCGGAAGGGCATCCCCTCCACCCGGTTGAGCACGGTCCGGACCCGGATCTCCACGTACTCCCGCGGCATGCCTCGAGGGTAATGCGAACCTTTGTTCGCGTCAAGCGGGGATGCCGGCCCTCCCACCGGAAGGGACGCTGCGGGAGAATTCCGTGGTCGCGCGGGTTCCGGTGTGGTTTGCTCGGGCGCATGGGAACGTGGGAAAGCTTTTAGGGCCACGGAGAACGGCGTGTTTGCGCACGTGCGGGAATCACACGTAGAATGAGCTCAAAGAGAGGCAAAAAGGGGGTTGTTGGGATGACCGGATACGAGCGAGAAGGATTCCTCTCCGGAAGTGAAGAAGAACAGGTACAACAGGCGCTCCCATCCATGACGGAGGAGGAAGAGAGCATGTACACAGAGACGGAAGCCATGGCCCCTACGGAACCCACCCCCGCACCCGAGCAACCTGCGCCCCGTCGGCCCGCGCGACATCCTGCGGCCCGCAAGCCCGCGGCCCGCAAGCCCGCGGCGAGGAAGGCAGCTCCGGCAAAACGGAGGGCTCCTGCCAAGCCAAAGAAGGCAGCAGCTCCCGCACGCCGCAGGGCTACGGCTCGGGCCAAGGCCAGGACCACGGCCCGGAAGGCGCGGACGACAGGCCGCACCGCGGCGCGCCGGACCACGACCCGCCGGAGCGCGGGCAGCCGCTCCACGCAGCGGAGCCGGCGCCGCCGGTAGAGGGCGGATCGCCCAGAGTCGGTGAGGTCCCCGAGGTCGGCTCGGGGACACGGGGAGAGGTCGCCGATCGGGCGGCCTTTATTTTATGAATTACTACGCGTGTGTCGGCTTCGCGGTCCGCGACGCCGCGGAACTCGCCCGGCTCGCGGAGCAGACGGCCCGGGTCGGGCGGCCTGTGGGACGGGATCCAGCTCTGGGATTGCGGATGTGGTCGGTGGGGCAGGGCGTGGAGCTGTGGGCGGAGGTGGGGCCGAGGGAGGAGGCCTTGGGGGTCTTGCCGTTCTACGACTCCGGCCGCGACCACCTCCTGAGCGTGGTGGGGTGCGGGGCGGATCCGGACCACCCGGAGGAGGGGTGGGCAGAAGGGTGGATCAACCCCGCGGAAGCGGAAGAGCCCTACTCCGGCGCGTTTCCCCTCGTGTGCGACCTTGTGAACTACCTGGCGGTCGCTCCCTTCCTGGACCCTCTCCCGCGCCTTGTGCGGGCCCGGTTGACGGTTTTCCTGCACGAGGCCCGGGCCTTTCCGGACGCGCTGGCGGTGGCGGAGGAGGCGCTCCGGGCGGGGTTTCGGCTCCCGCCCTATACCTTTGCCAGCACTCCCTACTTCAGCCTGGACGAACCCGCAGCCCCGGAACGCCCGGAGGCTACGGCCGTGCTGAGCGGGCGCGTGGTCCGGGCGGTCCTGGAGACCAACCCGCACACGGGCATTCCCTTCCTCGTCCTCTCCGTGGACACGGGGAAAGTAATCCTGGACACCGTGGCACCCCCGGACCTCCTCCCGGGGATCCGGGAGGAGATGTTCCTGCAAGCGGGAGGCTGGGTGCTGGCGAAGATCCCCGACCTGAGCGGGCTCACCCCCCGAACAGGGCTCCCTCGTCCGCCCTCCGGTAGGGATGGATTTCCTCCTCCGCAAACCAAAGCCCGATCTCGTACGCGGCCTCCTCCAAGGTCCCTGAAGCGTGCACGAGATTGCGGACAGGCCGGAACTCCAGGTTCGCGAGGGTGGGAGAGTCCGTGCTGAAGTCCCCTCGGATGGTGCCCGGCTCCGCGAAGATGGGGAGGGTCTTGCCCACGAGCTTGCGGACCGCGCTCACCGCGTGCGCCCCCTCGATCACCGCGGCCACCACGGGCCCGGATGCCATGAACTCGATGAGCCAGTCGCGTACCCGGGTACCGATCTCCACGAGGTCCTCGGTTCCCATCCGCTCCCGCACATCGAGCCCGTATGTCTCGAAGGCCTCCTTGGTCTTTGTACCGATGGTGCGGAGGAAGTCCTCCCGATCGGGGTAGTGCTGCTCCAACAGGCTCCGGGAAGCCCGCAGCATCTTGAGGCCCACGATCTTGAGACCCGCCCGCTCGAGCCGCCCCAGGATCTCGCCCACCAGTCCCCGCTGGACGCCGTCGGGCTTGACGATGACGAGCGTCCGCTCCGCTCGGGGGGTTTGCACGGTCCACCTCCGGAGCTGCACGGAGTTCCCCGTACGATTTTACCGGGCGGTTCTGCCCATCCACGGCGGCTTCCCCGCGTACGGGGCCGAGGGGCATACCTCCCGCAGGGGACAGGTGGGACACTTGGGCGCCCGGGCGGTGCATACCTGCCGGCCGAAGTAGATCAGGCGGAGGGCGAACCTCCCCCACTCTTCCTGCGGTACCAGGCTCATCAACTCCCGCTCGATCTTCTCGGGGTCCGCCTGGAAGCTCAGGCCCAGACGCTGGCTCAGGCGGGTCACGTGCGTGTCCACCACGATGCCGGAACCATCCGCCTGCGGGATCTCCGGCCAGCCGGGCCAATGCTCGAGCTCCGCGGCGGAGAAAAGGACGTTGGCGGTCTTGCGGCCAACCCCCGGGAGCTTCACGAGGTCCTCCATCCGGGGCGGTACTTCCCCCCCGTATCGGTCCACCAAGGCCTGACTCACCGCCTGGAGGGTCCGGGCCTTCTGCCGGTAGAACCCCGTGGGCCGGATGAGCCGCTCCACCTCCCGGAGGTCCGCCCGGGCGAGGGCTCGGGGCGTGGGGAAACGGGCGAACAGCTCCGGAGTCACCCGGTTCACCATCTCGTCCGTGCACCGGGCAGAGAGGATGGTGGCGATCAACAGCTCAAAGGGCGAGCGGTGGTGGAGAGGGATCCGAGGATCCGGGTAGAGATCCCGCAGGATTTCCAGAATCTTCCGGATGCGATGGGCCTTTTGCTCCGGGGTCTCCCGGAGGATGGGTTTCCGTACGGGCATGACGAGCCCAGGATAGCGCCTGGGGATGTGGATGCCAAGGGCCACGTGTGGGGGCTGAAATCCCCCAAAACGGGCGAAATCGGCCCGGAGATGGCAAAATCTAGCTGAGGGAAAGAATCGGGCGCCTACCAGCGCGTATTTTTAACCCGTACTTTCGTTCGGCTCTCGGTTAGGAGGTGATGGGGTGCGATTCGGGCTGGCTCAGATCCGATACCGGTGGGGCGAGAGCCGGTCCTGGGAGGAGGGGACGACGGACAATCTCGAGAAAGCGGTGGAGTTCATCCGGAGGGGCGGCCGGGAGGGGGCCCGGGTGGTATGCTTTTCGGAGTACTTCCTCGGGAATGTGAAGCCCATGCCCATCCCCTGCCCCATCACCGAGCGGTTAAGCCGGGCCGCCCGGGAGGCGAACGTGTATGTGATCTGCGGGACGACCCGGGAGCTTTTGCCAAAGCCCAAGGGAGCGCGCAGACCTCCAAAACCGCGCCTATGCTCCTTCGTGATCTCCCCTCAGGGGAAGATCGTGAGCAAGCACTACAAACGGGTGTTCCACCCCTTCGAGCGGGGGCAGTTCGACCCGGGCCCCAATCGCCCCGCGGTGATTGACGGCATCAAGGTGGGGATCCTGGCCGGGTACGAGCTCCTGGTCCCCGAGGTGGCCCACCGGCTGGCCCGGGCCGGGGCGGAGATGCTCGTGGTGCAGATGACCGCCAGCAGCGAGCTCCCATACCAACTTGAAACCATGCAGTCCGCGGTGCGCACCCGGTGCATGGAGCTCCTGTTGCCCGTACTGGCGGTGGGCCAGTACGGGGAATTCTACGGAGGCGTGCTGTACCAGGGGGGGAGCCTGGCTTACGTCCCAGAGCTGGGAAAGGCCATGGGGAAGTGGGCGCCGAACGGCGCACGCCTGGTGACCCGCATGGGCGAGTACGAGAACCTCCTCCCCGTGGACATCAACCCGGAGGTTGCCCGGGAGGTCCGCAAGAGGTTCAGCTGGACAGAAACCTGATGCGAACGGACCGCCTGGGTCGCCTCCGGAGCCGGATGGAGGAGCAGGGTACCGATCTCGTGGTCCTGCCCCCCGGAGAGGACTTCCTCTACCTCACGGGCCGCCTGCCCCTACGGGACGAACGGGCCTGCTTTCTGATGATTTCCATGGACCGGGCCCTCCTGCTCGTCCCCCGCCTCCAGGTCGGGGAGTTGGCCCAACTGGGTCTGCCGCTGTTCCCCTACGCGGATCCGGAGGGGCCGACCCGCGCTGTCCGGGAGGCGACCCGGACCCTCGGACGGGTTCGGACCGTGGCGGTGGCCGACGATCTCCGGGCAGATCACCTCCTCCTGCTCCAGGACCTCTTGCCGGATGCCCGTTTTACCCTTGCCTCCTCCCTGCTCGCCCCTCTACGGATGCGGAAGGACCCGGATGAGGTTGAGGCCCTGCGCCGGTCCGCGGCCGCCGCGGATGCGGGGGTGCTGGCCGCGATCCGGGCCTGCAGGCCGGGGGTTTCCGAACGGGAGGTGGCGGAGGCCGCGGGAGAGGCCATGAGGCGGGCGGGCGCGGAGGAGGTGCTGTTTACCCTCGTGGCCTCCGGACCGAACTCCGCCTTCCCCCACCACCGCAGCTCGGACCGCGCCCTCCAGCCCGGGGAGCTGGTCCTTCTGGATCTGGGCGGCCGGATGGGCGGCTACTGCTCCGACATCACCCGGATGGCCTTCCTCGGTCCGCCCCCGGAGAACTGCCGGGAGGTGCAGAGGATCGTCGAGGAAGCGGTTCAGGCTGCCCTGGAGACGATCCGGCCGGGGGTCCCCGCCGCGGAGGTAGACCGGGCCGCCCGTCGGGTGATCACCGAGGTCGGATATGGGGACCGGTTCGTGCACCGCACGGGTCACGGCCTGGGACTTTCCCCGCACGAGCCGCCCTCGGTCACCGAGGCGAATCCCATACCTCTAGAGGAGGGCATGGTGTTCACCGTGGAGCCGGGGATCTACCTCCCAGACGCGTTCGGGGTACGGCTGGAGGAGGCCGTGGTGGTCAGGCCCCACGGCCCCGAGATCCTCAGCCGCCTCCCCCGGGAAGGGTTTGAGATCCCCGCCTGAACCCGGGGACCTGGCTCAGCTCCCTCCTCCTACTTCGGCTCCTTGGGCCAAGGACCCACGATCCCCGGCGCGGCCCACTCCATGGTGATGAGCTCCTGCACGGTCATGCGTCGCCCCGCGGGGACCCGCAGCTTGCCGTTCCGATCGTGGATGGGGCCCGTGAAGGGGTCGAAGGCAGGCGGAGACCCGGACATCTCCCGCAGCCGCCGGAACACGAGGTCGTACACGGAGACCGTCCCGATCCCGGGGACTCGTACCTTCACGGCCTCCAGCCGCGGTCGGAACACGGGGTTTACGGGCATCCCGGGCTGGGCCCCGAGCTCCACCGCGCCCTCGGCCAGCAGCCACCAGTAGTCCACGTTCTGGAGGTTGCGGGGCGTATACGTGCCGTTGTAGACCTTCCGGAGGAAGTCCACGTAGATCTTCTCCCAGTGCACCAGCTGTCCGCTCACGATGTGCCGGGGCGCAAACCGGTACATGGGGGAGTAGTGGCCGAAGCTGGGGAGCCCCTTTTGAGCCGCTACCTGGACCACGGTGGGCGAGTCTTCTGTAAAGGCGAAGACGTCTGCGCCCTCTGCGATCAGGGCTTCCGTGGCCTCCTTCGCCGCGGCCGGGTTGAACCACTCGTAGATCCACCGCACGTGCACCGTGGCCCGGGGGTTCACGGCCCGCACGCCCAGGGCGAAGGCGGAGATGTGCCGCTTTACCTCCGGGATGGGGAAGGCCCCCACGTATCCGATCTTCCCGCTGCGGGTCAACGCCCCCGCCATGAGGCCGTTGAGGTAGTACACCTGGTAGAAGTCCGCCATGTATGTGGCCACATTCGGCGCCCGCTTGAACCCGGAGCAGTGGGCGAAGATGATGTCCGGGTATCGCCGGGCCGCAGCTAAGGTCCCGTCCATGTAGCCGAAGCTCGTGGTGAAGATCACCTGGGCCCCGCCCTTGACGAGCCGGTCAATGAACGCCTCCACCTGCCCCTCGGGGACCTTCTCCACGTAGGTGGTCTCCAGCCACGGCAGGGTCTTCTCCGCGATCCGGCGCCCCACGTCGTGGGCGTGGGTCCACCCGTAGTCCCCGATGGGCCCCACGTAGATCCATCCCGCCTTCAGTTTCCGCACTTGGGCCGTGCTCGGCGCACCAAGCCCGGCCACCAGCAGGATGACCAGCGTCCAAAGGAGCCTGCGCATGCCCTCCCTCCTTCCGTTGGTCAGCGTTCTCCCCGCACGTAGGGCACTCCCAGGGCCTCCGGGACCTCCTGAATCCGGGACCCCCTGCGGGCCGTGGTCAGGGTGAGGGCGAGGATGGTCCCGAGGTAGGGGGCCATCTTCAGCAGCTCCGGGGCCACCACGCCCTGCAGCCGGAAGCTGAGGTGGAAGAGGGTGCCGAAGAGCAGGGAGCCCGCCACGGCCCGCAAAGGATCCCAGCCCGAAAACACCGTGATGGCGATGGCGATCCACCCCATGCCCGCGGTCATCCCCTCGGTCCAGCTGGGCCGGTACGCGACCGACAAAAACCCACCCGCGATCCCGGCCGTGAACCCGCCGAACCCCACCGCCAAGGACCGCACCAGGGGGACTGAGACACCCTGCGCATCCGCCGCGGCCGGCGATTCCCCAACGGACCGCAGCGCGATCCCCCACCGGGTATGGTAGAGGAAACCCCAAACGAGCCCGCTCAGCACCAGCCCCGAGAGGGTGATCCCGGAGAGCTCTGGGAGCGCTTTCCCAAGCGGCGTCCCCTCCCATCCCCGGCCCAAGAGTCCTGCGATCCCGGCTCCCACCATGCCGAGGGCAAGGCCGGAGACGTACTGGTTCGCCCGCAGCCGGACACAGACGAGGGCGTGCACCAGGGCCGCGAGTGTCCCCGCGAGGCCCGCGGCCCCTAGGCCGAGGAAGGGGGATCCGGTGAGCTGGGCGGTGGCGAAGGCGAAGAACGCGCCCAGCAGCATCATCCCCTCCACCCCCAGGTTCACCACCCCGCTCCGCTCCGCCACGATCTCTCCGAGAGCCGCCCACAGCAGCGGGGTGCCGAAGGCCAGGGCCCTCAGGAAGGTCGCGAGGACGGCGTCCATCCCTCTCCTCCTGGGGCCGGCGCGGGCTTTGAGCGCACGGGTGCCCAGCGGATGCGCGTCTGCAACAGGGGCGTGCTCCCGACGAGGAAGAGCAGGATGAGCCCGTTGAAGACGTCCGTGACCCGGAAGGGCATCCGCAACGCCACCTGCATGACGTCCCCGCTCGTGAACACCACTCCCAGCAGAAGTGCGCTCGGAATCGCACCCAGGGGATTCCCCCGGGCCAGCCAAGCCACCACGATCCCCGCGTATCCGTAGCCCATGGAGACCTGACCGGGACTCAGCAGCCGGTGGTGAATCCCCGCCGCCTCTCCCACCCCCGCAAGCCCCGCGGCACCTCCGGACAGGAGGGCTGCGGCCAGGACCGTTTTGGCCGGAGAGATCCCCGCATACCGGGCCGCCTCCGGGTTCTCGCCCTGCATCCGGATCTCGAACCCCAGGACCGTCCGGTACAGCAGCACGCTCCCGAAGACCGCAAACCCGATCCCGAGGGTTAGGGTCGGCCAGTGCACCCGCGTGCCTGCCAGCACGGGAAGCCATGCAGCCTCCGGGAAGAGGTCCGTGTACGCGAAGCCCATCATGCTGGGCCCCTTCCATGGGCCGTGCACCAACCACTCCACCCCGTAGGCGGCCACGTAGTTCAGCAGGAGCGTGGTGAGCACCTCGTGGGCTCCCCATCGCAGCCGCAGGAACGCCGGTAACGCTGCCCACAGGGCTCCGAGCACGAACCCCGCGGCGAGCATGGCCGGGACCAGGAGGCCGGAGGGAAGGGGGGAGAACAGGGCCACTCCCGTGGCGGCCACGGCCCCGCTCAACAGCTGCCCTTCTGCTCCGATGTTCCAGAACTGGGCGCGGAAGGCCAGCACGAGCCCCGTGCCCACCAGCAGCAGGGGGATCGTCCGCCGGACCACTTCCGGGAGGGCTCGGGAGTCTAGGAAAGTCCCCTCCGCGATCACGCGGTAGGCCACCAGGGGCGAGACCCCGTACGCCCAGAACACCCCGCCCGCGGCGGTGCAAGCCCCCACCAGGGCGAGGAGCGACACGCAGACGGCCCACCACCCCGAAGGATTTGGGTCAGGAAGCAGCAGGAGGGGACCGATGCGCCTCATGCGCCGTGTCCCATCATCCACAGCCCGAGCCGCTCTGGATCCGCCTCCTCCACGGGCAGCACGCCCACCACCCTCCCCCGGAACATCACCCCGATGCGGTCCGAGAGCTCCAGGATCTCTTCCAGGTCCTCCGACACGAGGAGGACACCGGCCCCGGCATCCCGCCGCTCCAGGAGGATGCGCCGTACCTGTTGGGCGGCGGCCACGTCCAGCCCGCTCGTGGGGTGGACGGCGACGATGAGCCGGACTTCTCCGTGGAGTTCCCGGGCCAGGATGAGCCGCTGGAGGTTGCCACCGGAGAGGATTCGGGCCGGGACCCACGGCCCCGGGGAGTCAATGGCGTACAGCGCGATCAAGCGGCGGGCGAAGGCCTCGATCGCCCGGCGGTCCAGGAACGGTCCCCGTGCAAAGGGAGGATGCCGATAGCGCCGGAGCACCAGGTTCTCCGCCACGGAGAGACCACCCACGACCCCGCGGCGGATCCGGTCCTCCGGTACGTGCGCCACGCCCCCCTCGTGGATCATCCGCGGGCCGCGTCCCGTGACCTCCTGCCCGAAAATCCGAACCCTGCCGTGCGTCCCCCTCCGCAGCCCCACGCACACCTCCACGCACTCCCGCTGGCCGTTCCCCGCGACCCCGGCGAGTCCGAAGACCTCCCCCGATCGCACCTGGAAGGAAACCCCCCGGAGTGCAGGGGTGCCTCCATCGCCCGGGGCCCAGACGTCTTCCAGGGAGAGCACCTCCTCCCCCGGAGGACGGGGAGTACGAGCGGTCCCGAACTGGACCTCCCGGCCTACCATTAAGCGGGCCAGCTGGCGCGCTTCTACCTCCCGGGTGCGGAGGGTCCCCACCACCCGGCCCCTCCGCAGTACCGTCACCCGGTCGCTCGCTTCCAGGACCTCCTCCAGCTTGTGGGTGATGAGGATCACCGCACACCCTTCCTCCCGCATTCGGCGCAGCACCCGAAATAGGGCCCTCGCCTCTTGGGGGGTGAGGGCAGAGGTGGGCTCGTCGAGTACGAGGATCCTCGCGCCCCGCAGCAGCACCCTCAGGATCTCCACCCGCTGTTGCTCCCCCGCGGAGAGATCCGCCACCCGAGCCCGGGGGTCCACCCCAAGCCCGTACTGATCCGCCAGCTCCCGGATGCGGTCCTCCAGCGCCCGCAGGGGCCGGAAGAAGGGAAGGCCCGGCAGCCCCAGGGCTACGTTCTCCGCCACCGTGTGCCGGCGCACCAGCTGCGGGTGCTGGGGCACCATCCCAATGCCAAGGGCGATGGCGTGCCGGGGCGAGGGGATCCGCACGGGGCGCCCCCGCAGGAGGATCTCGCCGCCGTCGGGCGGGTAGATCCCGTACAGGATGTTCACCAGGGTAGTCTTCCCAGCTCCGTTCTCACCCAGCAGCGCGTGTACCTCGCCCGATCGCACCTCCAGGGTCACCCGATCATTGGCCACGACCCCGGGGAAGACCTTCACGATGTCCCGCAGCACCAGAAGCGGAGCGTCTCCGGCCTCAGGAGGGGCAGGCCGATCCGCTACCGCCGCGGGGGAGAAAAACCGCACGCCGCAAGCCTCCGTCCCTAAGCTATCCAGTTCCTCTGATCTCCTCCAGGCTCGAGGATGGAAATCGTTTCCAAATTGGCGAACGGTCTGCCTGGATCTGGTCCTGTTGGGGACGGGTATACGAATGCTCCCCGGGCTTTGCGGGCTCGACCCTGCTGTGCACTCCACCTCCGCCTATGGCGTCCGGTCCGGGTCCCGGTTCGCCGTCCTCACTCTCCCAGGTAAACCCCCTGGGCTTTGAGGAGGCGCTGGACCTCCTTCAAGAGCTCCGGCCGCCGTGCGACCTCCGCAGGGGAGCATCCGAGTCGGGCGCAGAAGCCGGCCACCACGCCTGCTGCCTGTCCCATGGCCATGGTGGTGGGAACGACCCGGGCGGATCCGGCGGCTTCCGAGGTAGCGGAGAAGGATCGGGAGGCCACGAGGAGGTTGCTGATCCCCCGGGGGATGAGGGAGCGCAGCGGGATCCCGTAGACGATGCGCACGGGGGGATATGGGTTCGTCCATCCGGGCACGTACGGGTGGATATCAATGGGATAGGAAGCGAGGGCGATGCGATCCTGGAACCGGCGGCCCGCGAGGATGTCCTCTGCGGTGAGGGGATACAGTCCCACGATGTGACGGGTTTCCCGGATGTAGAGCTGAGGGGCCCATCCCGCGAGTTCCGCGGCCTCAAAGCCCGGAACGCCTTCCCGCAGGTGGCGCACCACGTGGGGCAGCTCCCGCTGGGCCCGTTCCATGCCCAGGGCCACCGACTTTGGATCGAGTCCGTTCACGAAGTACACCTGCAGGGCGTTGATGAGCACACTCCCGTCGTTCTGCAGGGCCAGGTTGGGTGCGAGCAATCCCACTTCGCTCTGGGTGGGGCGGTAGCGCCGGGCCACCTCGTGGTAGCCCCAGGCGGCCTTTCCGTTTACGCCCCAGCGGGCAGGGTCCGCGCCCGCGGCCTTACGGCGGAGCAGGTCGGCTACGAGCCGACCCCAGTCCACTCCGCGCACCCGGAAGATGAGGGTCGCGGGCTGCATCCAGGGCTCCCCGTTGGGACGCGGCTTCCCCAGCACATAGGGGACGCCCGCGGCGGCAGCTGCATCCGCGTCGTCCGTGGCGTCCACCACCTGCTTGGCCCGCACCTCCAGGGTGCGCTGCCAGTCCCGGTCCTCGAACTCTGCCCCCACGATCCGGTCTCCTTCCCGGAGGAGCCGCAGCAGCGGTGCGTTGGTGGTGGAGCCCACGAGCGGCTCCCGCCACACGGCCCAGGTGATCTTCTCCGCCGCCTCCTCCAGGTCGAAGCTCAGGCCCAATTGCTTGTAGTACTCGAGGAAGATGCCCCGGGTGAGGTGGGCACCGTCCGGGGTGAGGTTCATGTCGAAGGTGGTCAGCCAGGCCCAGGTGATGACCCCGCCCAACTTGGGCAGAGCCTCCACCAGGTGCACCCGGCGGCCCAGGCGGGCTGCGGCTGCCGCCGCCGCGATCCCCGCAGGGGTTCCTCCGATGACGAGGACGTCCACGGATCGGGTGCGGGCGGGAGCAGCCTCCATCCGGGCGGCAAGGAGCAGCCCCACCAGGAGGGGGATCGCCTTCCGGATCCAGGTTGTGCACCCGTTGTTTTCAGTCTTCCGCGCAGTCATGCACTTCCTATAATGGGGTGCACCGAGCGGAGAGGGAACCGTGAGCGCGTCCGCGGAGGAGAGAAAGCGCGGCCGGCGGGAGAAGGACGAGCTCGTCCCTTCCCGCCGCCAGTACCTGGAGCTCAAGCGGCAGTATCCGCACGCCATCCTCCTCTACCGGCTGGGCGACTTCTACGAGGCCTTCGACGAGGACGCCCGCCTCGTGGCCCGGGACGCCCGGGTGGTGCTCACCTCCCGCAGCTTCGGCCGCAGCGGCCGGGTTCCCATGGCGGGCATCCCGCACCACGCCCTCCACCACTACCTCGCGCGCCTGCTCGCGGCGGGCCACACCGTGGCCATCGCGGAGCAGCTCAGCCCGCCCGGCCGGGGCCTCATCGAGCGGGCGGTCACCCGGGTGCTCACCCCGGGGACCGTGGCGGAGCCGGCGCTTTTGCCCGCCTCCGAGAACCGATACCTAGCCGCCATCCTCCCCCTGGACGGGCGGTGGGGGCTTTCGTGGGTGGATGTGAGCACCGGGGAGTTCGCCACCATGGAGCTGGAGTCCACCCCGCAGCTGCTCGAGGAGGTCGCGCGCCTTGCCCCCGCGGAGTGCCTGGTTCCTGAGGAGCTTCCGGGGATCCAGCTCCCCGGGCGCGTCACCCGTCTTGAGCGGTGGCTGTTTGATCCTGATCGGGCCCGCAACGCCCTTTGCGCCCACTTCGGGGTCCGATCCCTCGAGCCGTACGGCTGCAGTACGCTCCCTGCGGCCACGGGAGCGGCGGGCGCCATCCTCGCCTACCTGGAGCGCACCAACCCTGCCTTTTTGCCGTTGCTCGTCCGGCTCCGCACCGAAACCCTGCGTCACCGGGTAGGCCTGGATCCCGCCACCCGCCGGAACCTGGAGATCACCCGCAGCCTTCGCACGGGAAGCGTGCGGGGGAGCCTGCTGGGCGTGCTCGACCGGACCCGCACCGCGCAGGGGGCCCGGTGGCTGCGCCGGATGGTCTCCCAGCCCATCCGGGATCTTCCGGAGCTGCGGCGGCGGCAGGAGGTGATCGGGGGCCTGGTGGCGGATCCGGTAGGACGGGCCACCCTCGGCGCGGAACTCGCGGCCGTAGGAGATCTGGAACGGTTGGTGGGCCGGGTCGTCCACCGGCAGGCATCGGGTCGGGAGTTCCTCGCCCTCCAGACGGCCCTGGAAGCCGTGGGCCGCATCGTGGAACGGTTGCGGTCCACCCGCAGTCCTGCCTTGGAGGCCCTCGCGACGGGGCTGGATCCGTGCGCGGACGTCGCGGAACTGGTGCGGCGCGCGGTGGTAGAGGATGAAGAAGGGGTGCGCGTCCGTCCGGGATATAGCCCGGAGCTCGATGCGGCCCGCGCGGAGATCCAGAACACGCGGCGGTGGCTGTTGACCCTCGAGGCCCGGGAGCGGGAGCGGACGGGGATTCGGTCCCTGAAGGTGGGCTACAACAAGGTGTTCGGGTACTACATCGAGGTCACCCGTCCGAACCTGCACCTCGTGCCCCCGGACTACATCCGCAAGCAGACCGTGGCCACGGGCGAGCGCTTCTACACCCTGGCCCTCAAGGAGGCGGAGGCCCGGATCCTCAGCGCGGAGGAGCGCCTGGGCACCCTGGAGCGGGAGGCCCTGGAACGCCTCACCGCCGAGGTGGCGGCCCACGCGCCGCGGCTCCTGGAGCTCGCCGCCCGGATGGCGGAGCTCGATGCGTTCCTCTCTTTGGCGGAGGGGGCGGCGCGGTGGAACTGGGTCCGGCCGACCCTGGAAGAGGGGGAGGACCTGGAGATCGTGGAGGGCCGGCATCCCGTGGTGGAGGCGAGCCTGGAAGGGGAGGCCTTCATCCCCAACGACTGTCGGCTGGGCGGGGACGGCCCCCGCATCCTGCTCGTCACCGGTCCCAATATGGGCGGGAAGTCCACCTATCTGCGGCAGGTGGCCCTCATCGTGCTGCTGGCGCAGATCGGGTCCTTCGTGCCGGCCCGCAAGGCCCGCATCGGGCTCGTGGACCGCATCTTCACCCGGGTGGGGGCCCAGGACGACCTCGCGAGCGGGGCCAGCACCTTCCTGGTGGAGATGATGGAGACCGCGACCATCCTGCACCAGGCCACCCGTCGCAGCCTCGTCATCCTGGACGAGGTGGGCCGGGGCACCGGTACCCAGGATGGGCTCGCCATCGCCCGCGCGGTGCTGGAGGACCTCCACGACCGCATCGGGGCCCGCACCCTGTTCGCCACCCACTACCTGGAGCTCACATCCCTCGCAGGGAAGCTGCCCAACGTGGCCAACGTGCACCTCGCAGCCGCGGAGCAGGACGGCCGCGTGATCTTCCTCTATCGGGTGCGGCCAGGCCCTGCGAGCCGTTCCTACGGGATCCAGGTGGCCCGGCTTGCGGGGATCCCGAAGTGGGTGGCGGATCGTGCAGAAGCCTTGCTGATGGAAGCCCTTACCCCGCCAGGCCCGGTCCAGGCCCCGTCCGATGCACGGGAGCCCTCAGGGAAGGCGGAGCAGCTCCCCCTCGACGGGTTGGGACCCGGCCCGGACCTCGCAGAGCAGCTGGTGCGGGCCTTGCTGGACCTAGACCTGGGGCGTCTCTCGCCGCTGGAAGCCCTGAGCTGGCTGGTCCAACAGAAGAGCCGGCTCGTGGGCGGTTCCTGATGCGCGCTCCCATCCGCATCCTGCCCGAGCACGTGGTGGCGCGGATCGCCGCGGGCGAGGTGATCGAGCGGCCCGCCTCCGTGGTGAAGGAGCTGGTGGAGAACGCCCTGGACGCCCAGGCACGAAACGTGCACGTGGAGGTCTACGATGCGGGGTTCGGCCTCATCCGGGTGAACGACGACGGCATCGGGATCCCCGCGGAGGAGCTGTGGCTCGCCTGCCAGCGACACGCCACCAGCAAGCTCCCCGAGGACGACCTGCTCCGCATCCGCACCCTGGGCTTCCGGGGGGAGGCTCTTCCCAGCATCGCCGCGGTGGCGGAGCTGGAGTTGGTGAGCGCCACGGAGGCGGACAGGCTGGGAGCCCGGGTCGTGGTGCGACACGGCCGATGCGTGCTCCAGGAGCTCGCGTCCCGGCCCCGGGGGACCACCGCCACCGTCCGGCACCTCTTCGATCGTGTCCCCGCGCGCCGGGCTGCCCTGCGGAATCCCCGAACCGAGACCGCCCAGATCGTCCAGACCGTGCGCCGGCTCGCGCTCGCGGCTCCGCATGTGGCCTTCTCCCTCTCCGTGGACCGGCGGGCCGTTCTGCGCACCAGCGGCTCCGGGGACCTGGAGACGGCCCTGGTGGAGGTCTACGGACCAGAGCTCGCGGGTCGGCTCTTGCGCCTGGACCCCATGGAGGTGGGCAAGGCCCGCATCGAGGGATTCGTGAGCGCCGTGGAGGTGACCCGGCCCCACCGGGCCGACCTGCACTTCGTCACGAACGGCCGGTGGGCGCAGCCGAGGGCCCTCCTGCGGGCGGTGGAGGTCGCATACCGGTGGATCCTTCCCCGCGGCCGGCACCCCATCCTCGCGGTGACCATCGAGACCGCTCCAGAGCTCGTGGACGTAAACCTGCATCCCTCCAAGCTCGAGGTGCGCCTCGTGGAGGAGACGGCCATCGCCGCGAGCCTCAGCGAGCGGATCCGATCCGCCCTCGGCCGCCGGCCGAAGACCCTGGTCCTCCTCGTGCCTCCCCCTTCCCCTCCGAGCCCTGCGAACCGGGTGGAGGAGAAGCCGGAGGACTGGGAGGGGGATCGCATCGTCACACCGAACCTCCCGCCCCTGCGATTGGTGGACCAGGTGCAGGACCGGCTCCTCCTCCTGGAAGGCCCGGATGGCCTGTACCTCGTGGACCAGCACCGGGCCCATGAGCGGGTCCTGTACGAGCACCTGAGGGCCGCGCACGCAGCTTCCGCTCCGCCCTCCGTGGAGCTCCCGGATCCTCTGGTGATCGAGCTCCGCCCCAGCCAGGTGGACCGGTTTGCCCGCCGGCTCGGGGAGTTCGAGGCGCTGGGGTTCCGGCTGGAGGTGTTCGGGGCACGGGCGTTTCTCGTGCGGGCGGCTCCGCCCCTTCCCGGGGTGCTGGAAGTGGGCGAGGTAGGGGCGGTGGCGCGGGTGCTGGTGGACCTCGCGGAGGAGGAGCCGGAGGAGATGGAGGGATGGAGGGAGCGGCTGTTGGTGGAGCTGGCCTGCCGTACCGCGGTGCGGAGGGGCCGAAGAATCGGACGTCAGGCGATGCGGGAGCTGGTGGAGGCATTGGGCCGGGTGGGGGCTCCGGCCGTCTGCCCACACGGCTCACCCGTGATCCTCCGGGTCACGGAGGAGATTCTCGGACGGCAGTTCCGGTGGCGATGAATCCAGCAGGAGCCGGCTTCCCGGTCACGCTCCCCGTACCAGGTGCAGCATGGCTCCGTGCAGGAGCCCGTTGGTGGCCAGAAGGTCGCGGGTGTGCACCGTGTAAGGCGAGCCGTCCGTCCCCGTGACCGCGCCGCCCGCCTCCAGGACCAGGAGCGCCCCTGCGGCTACATCCCACGGGTTCAGATCCGGCTCCCAGAAGGCGTCCAGACGACCCGCGGCCACGGATGCCAGCTCCAGGGCCGCGCTCCCCAAAACCCGCAGATCTTCCGCGGCTCTGGCCAGAGCACCCATCTGCGGGAGGTTGCGGCCTGTGACGCCGATGTCCGGGGGGGTGCCTGTGGCTACCAGGGCGTGCTCGAGCCGCCCGACCCGGGAGACCCGCAGGCGTTCCCGGTGGCCTCCCCGCACGAGCCACGCGCCCCTTCCCCGCTCCGCCACGAAGAGCTCGTCCAGGATGGGGTGGTAGACCACCCCGACCCGGACCTCTTCTCCCGCCGCGAGGGCGATGGAGACCGCAAACCAAGGCAGCCGGTGCGCGAAGTTCGTGGTCCCGTCCAGAGGATCCACGTACCAGCACGGTGCCCCCGGCTTCGGCGATCCGCCGCCTTCCTCCGCCACCACCCCGTATTCCGGGAAGGCCTCCCGCAACCGCGAGACGATGCACGCCTCGCTGGCGTAGTCCGCCTCCGTGACGGGGCTCGTGGGCCTCTTGTACCGCACCTCCTCGGGCCGGCTCGGGCGGAGGAAGTGCTCCACGAGCACGTGCCCGGCCTCCCGGGCCGCCCGCACCGCCACGTCCACCGCCGGGGAGAAGTCGGTCATATCCCCAGGGGCCGGCTCACCGTGGCGAGCCGCAGGGGGCTCGTGACCCCCTCTTCCGTCACGTAGGCGGTCACCAGGCGATCCGGGACCTGCTCGAACAGGAGGGGAGAAAGGTTGAGGGACTCCGGGGGCGTCCATTCCTGTGCGAGATCCGCGGGCGCGCCCAGGATCGTGGGGAAGGCCTCGGGCAGGAGGGGGGGGAGGATCTTGATGGTCTGGGTGGCCACGTAGCACGGGACGCCCTGGGCCTGGGCCACGAGCAGGAGGGGCCGGGTGCCGATGGTGTTCACGAAAAACCCGGAGAGGGATACGGCCTCCGCCCCCGTGACCACCGCGGATGCCACGTCCATGTAGTAGGCCATAGCGCCGTCCACGGTGAGGGTGGTGTTGATGCCCTGCTCTGCCAGGGCCTGCGCGAGCCGGCGGCCGTCCAGCAATGGCCGGCTCTCGAGCACCACCACGCTGAGCTCGGGGTTGTGCTGCCAGAGCTCCTCGATCACCGCCCGCACCGTCTGGCTGTTCGAGATGGTGAGGATCACGTGGGCATCCGCCAGGACCTCCGCGGCGAAGTGGGCGATCCGGGCCCGGGAGGTGGCGATGTGGGCCCGGTACCCACTGAGCCAGTCCCGGAGTTCCTCCCGGATCTGCGGGAGGGGAGTCCCTTCCCGCACCATTTCCTCCGCGAAGTGGACCGCGCGGTGGTGGAGGTTCATGAGGGGGGCGGAGGTCGGCTTGCGCTGCAGGAGCTCCCGGATGACGCCATCCAGGGCGGCCACGAAGGCCCGGGGATCCGTTTCCGTGGAGGCCGCGATCCACGCCTCCAGGGTCTCCGCCGCGGCGACCGCGATCTCCGAGGCGGTGACCCGCACCATGCCCTCCAGGGCGCGCAGCCGCTCCTCCCAGCTCACATCTCCATTATCCAATGGGTCCCCCGGGAATTCCTCCAGCAGGAATTTGCAGAGCCGTTGCCCAACTAGCCTGGTATGCGCCAGCTGGAACGGGTGCAGGTGCGCCCTGCCACCCTCCGCGATCTCCCGCATCTCGTGGAAGCGTGGGGGGAACTGGCGCGCTACCACGAGCGGTTCGATCCCGGTTTCGCTCTCAGCCGTGGGTGGCGCCAGTCGTATGCGGCGTACGTGGCCTCCCTGCTGGGCCGGGGGGACGTGTGCGTGGTGGTGGCCTGGGTTCCGGGGGAACTCGCGGGGATGGCGGTGGGCCGCACCATGCTGGCCCCTCCTTTCTTCCGGTACCGCCGGAGGGGCTACATCCAGGACGTGTACACCCGGGAGCCCTACCGCCGCCAGGGGATCGCCCGCCGCATGGTGGAGCGGCTCGAGGCGTGGATGCGCGCGCAGGGGGTCCGGCGCGTGGAGCTCACCGTGGCGCCCCAGAACCCCACGGCCCTCGCCTTCTGGGAGGGGATGGGCTACCGCCCTTACCTCCAGGTCTTCAGTAAGGCGCTCTAGCGCTCCTCGATCGGGACGTAGGCGAGGTCCATGGGTCCCGTGTACTCCGAGAGCGGGCGGTACAGCCGGTTGTCTGCCTGCTGCTCGAGCACGTGCGCGGTCCAGCCCGCCACCCGGCTCGCCGCAAAGGCGCACGTCATGAGGTCTGGAGGAATGCCGAGGTTGTAGAGCAGCGGGGCGGAGTAGAAGTCCACGTTGGGGTAGATCTCCCGGTCTCCCCGGAGTTGCGCCACCAGGGCGTCCACCCGTTCGGACATCTCGTGCCAGAGGAGGCCGCCGGTCTCCTCTCCCACCCGGCGGGAGAGTTCCCGCAGCACCCGGGCCCGGGGATCCTCCGTCCGATAGACCCGGTGTCCGAACCCAGGAACCCGCTTGTGCTCCGCAAACAGCCGCCGGATGTATGGCTCCACGTTCTCCAGAGAGCCGATCTCCAGCAGCATCTCCATGGTCCACTGGGCCGCCCCGCCGTGGAGCGGCCCCTTGAGGGCGCCGATGGCCCCGCAGATGGCGGAGACCATGTCCGAGAGGGTGCTCGCGATGACCCGGGCGGTGAAGGTGGAGGCGTTGTAGCCGTGGTCCGCGAGCAGCACGAAATACGCGTCCATGGCTCGCTGGGCCAGCGGTGTGGGCCGCTCGCCCAGCAGCATGTACAGGAAGTTCGCGGCGTGCGGGAGCTCCGGGTCCGGCGGCACAGGCTTCTGGGCCGTGCGCAGCCGGTGGAAGGTGGCGATGATGGTGCTCGTGAGGGCGGTGAGCCACTTGGCCCGGCGGAGATTCGCCTCCCGGGACGTGTCCCGGGCGCCCTCGTCAAAGGCCAGGAGCGGTGAGAGGGCCGTGCGGAGGGCGTCGAGGGGATCCAGGGTTTTCGGGAGCGCCCGCAGGAGTTCCTCCACGGGCCCGGGGAGCGGTCGCATGGTGACCAGCTCCCTTCGCAGGGCATCGAGCTCCGAACGGTTCGGCAGCCGGCCGTACCAGAGGAGGAAACAGACTTCCTCGAAGGTGGACTTCCGGGCGAGTTCGTGGATGTCGTACCCGCAGTACACGAGCCGCCCGGCCCGTCCGTCAATGAAGCTCAGGGCCGTGGTTCCCGCAACAACGCCTTCCAGGCCTTTCGCGATCTGGGGCATGACGTCACCTGTTCCGGGGATCCTTCCGCTTCGACGATACGATCCCTCACGGAGCGGTGTCAACGCGTGGACCGGGGTACAACACAATCAGGGCACGCGCGTCTCCCCGACGGACCTCCACGTAGACACGCCGCTCCCGGGGCCGGACCTCACTCCGTTCCAGCTCTCGGAGTTCCCCCGAGGGTCCAGCGCCCTCCGTGCGCCCGTATCCCTCATAGATCACCGCGTTCAGGAACTCCTCGTCGTCCCGGAACGTGTACCTCATCTCGCGCTTGATCTCCTCGACCCCCTTCTCTCGTTCCTCGGCCTCCCGCTGCAGCGTCTGCTCGATCTCCTTCGCCCGCTGGCGCCCCAGGATGCGGTCCCGGACGTCTGGGTCCATCTGGTCCGCGCCTGACTCCCTTCCGAACCACCCCAGGGCGAACCGGATGACGTCGTCCGGCACCACCTCGTAGCGCCGCCCTGTGGCGATGTTGAACGCCGCCTGGGTGACCACCATCTGGGCGTACGGGGTGATCATCATGGGATCCCCCAGCTCTCGCCGGACCCGGACCACCTCCTGCAGGACCTCCTCCAGGCGATCCTCCAGGCCCAGCTCCCGGAGCTGGTGCCGGAGATTGGAGAGCACTCCCCCGGGGACCCGGTGCTCGAAGTACCCGAGGTCGAACTCCGAGGGCCTTCCCTCGGGAAGGCCGCATGCTTGGGCGATCCCCCGCAACGTCTTCGAGGCGGCCTCCACTTCCACGAGATCCAGCGATCCGTGCGCCCCCAGGGCTTGGAGGTTCCGCAGGGTGCGAAAGATGCTCGGTTGCGCGGTCCCGCTCGCCAGAGGAGGAATCCCCGTGTGAAGGATCCGGACCCCTGACCGGACGGCCTCAACATACGTCATGTCCGCGAGGCCGATGGTGCAATGGCTGTGCAGCTCGAAGGGGACCGATCCGCACGCGTTCTTCATGGCGGGGAGGATCTCCCGTGCCCGTTCCGGAGTCAGGATCCCCCCGAAGTCTTTCAGGTAGATGGCGTCCACGGAGAACCGCAATGCCCGATGAACCTGCTCCACGTAGTAGCCAACCGTGTGCCGGGGAGTGTCGTCGTAGGCGATGGCGACCACCACCTGATACCCCAGCTCCCGGAGGAGGGGGACCATGTAGGGGAAGTCGATTTCCGCCTCGTCCATCCGGTTCGGGGTCATCTGCGCCCGGGTGAGGGCCTTCGTCTCCGCGATCTTCTGGAGATACAGGCGGAGGAGGCTTTTGGGGGCCCGGTACTCGAAGCCCCGGAGCAGGGTTCCCACCATGCAGGCACGGGGGGTCCGCCGGACCATCTGCCCGACGAGCCGGCAGACGTCCCAAGGGTTGATCTTCAAATCCCGGAGCATCTTGCGGAAGAAGATGGGGTTGAGGGGCACCTCCATGGCCCGGAACTCGGCCCGGTCGATGGCCGGTGCCACCTCCCGGAACAGCTCCGGGCCGATCCAGCTGGCCCATAAACTCTGAACCCCATCGCGGAGCGTGGTGTCCACGAATCCCACGGGGTCCTGGGAGGGGGCGCATCCCGTTCCGGGCATCCGGCCCTCGGAGTCCCCTCCGCTGCGTCCCTCCCTATCGGGCGATCCAGGCATCGCCGGGCCTCCACCGCGGCCAGGTCCCGCCCTGCAGGTGCCCGGTGTTCCGCACATACGGCTGGGCGATGTAGACCTTCCGGGGTCCGATCATCACTGGGACCACCGTGAGGTCCTGCAGGAGAACCCGGTGCAGCAGCTGCAGCTTGTGGCGCTGGGGGGTCAACGTGGTCCGGGACTCCTGCCACACCTTCTCCAGCTCGGGCGGGCGTCTCATGCTGGCATAAACTGCGGGAGGATTCGTGAAGAAGAACTCGACCCAGCTGTTGAAGTTGGCGACGTAGCTCATGGTCTCGATCAGGAACCCGCGCCACCCCTTCTGTTGGTATTCTGCAAAACGGGGTCTGTCCACCATGTCCAGATCCGCGCGAACGCCGACCCTTTCCAGGTACCCCTGGAGGGCGGTGGCGATTTCCCGGGAGACCACGGTGGGATCGAAGATGAGGCGTGTGCGGAAGCCGTCGGGGTACCCGGCTTCCGCGAGCAGACGGCGGGCGCGTGCGGGATCGTAGGGGGACAACGGGAAGTCCCGGAGGGCGGCGTTGTGGCCGGGATGGGCGATCTGGTTCGAGGCCTCGAAGACCCCATAGCCCAGTGCCCTGGCGATGGATTCCCGGTCGATGGCGGAGTACACTGCCTCCCGTACCCTCCGGTCGGCCAAGGGGGAGTCGGCGTTTGCGGAGTCGGGGACCAAGGCGATGTTCACGGTGTGCAGGCCGCTGATCAGCTGGAACCTCCCCGTGGCCTTCAACTCGCTGATGATCACGGGATCGCTGAAGCCCGCCACATCCAGCTGGCCTGCCAGGAGGGCTGCCTTCAGCGTCTGCTGGTCCCGGAAAAAGCGCATCTCCAGGCGGTCCAGGTAGGGCTTCCCGGGGTCCCAATAGCCCGGAAAGCGCACGAACTCCGCGTAGGCATTGGGATCATATCGGGTCACCCGGAAGGGCCCCGTGCCCACGGGCTCCCATTGGGCCCGGTCTTCGCCGAGCCGCTGGACGTGGCGGGGGGAGACGATCTCCGTGGATCCCAGGCCGTCCAACCAGAGGAGGATGCCGTTGTGCCACTCCGACAGGTTCACGCGGAGGGTGTACCGGTCCACGGTTTCCGCAGACTGCACCATGCGCGGAAGGCGTCGGTGCTCGATCTGCTTCTGTACGTTGAACCTCATGGCTTCGGCGTCCAACTCCGTCCCATCGTGGAAACGCACGTTCCTGCGTACCCGCAGGGTTAAGGTCCTGCGATCGGGGGAGAGCTCCCAGCGCTCCACCAGATACGGGTAGATCCGGCCCCGGGCATCGCCCCAGAAGGGGGCCTCGAAGACCACGGAGGCCGGGATGGATCCGTAGATCCCCCGCTTCCAGGGAACCCCGAAGGGCCCTCCGGGAGGGTCATCCGCGACCCGAAGCCGGCCGCCCCGCATGGGGGAGGGGCTGGCGGCAAGGACGGTACCGGCCAGGAGCCCTGCCATCCCGCAGAAGGCAAAGACAAAAGCGAACCCCCTCCACTTCCGCAGCATGGTCCCCTCCTGATCCTCCCCTGGGTGTCTTTGGGATCGTAAATTCCGTCCATGGCGTTGTCAACCGAACTCCTGCATCCCGAGTTCGCAACGCGCCTTTCATCGCCCGGCTTCTGGCGGTCTCCTGGGTTCGGTCCGGGTCGAGGGGATCCGGGTGAGCGCGCTCCGCAGGCCCACCACCCCGATGAGGGTGAGGACGGCCGCGGCGCACACCTCCTCGATCCTCCCCTGGTTCACCAGCACCACGAGGGCCACGGCCAGCACCTGGTTTCCGGGGGCGGCCAGCATGATGGAAGCGCTCACCTCCCGGAGGATGATCAGAAAGCTCAACAGCCAGGCGGCCACCACGGAGGGCCACAGGAGCGGGAACACCACTTCCCACACCGCTCGCGCCAGGCCCACCCCGCACACCCGGGCGCTCTCCTCCAGATCCGGGTTGAGCTGGGCGAGGGCACCCTGCAAGATGCGCACCGTTACGGGGAGGCACAGGGTGATGTCCGCGATGACCAGGGCCCAGATGGTGCCGTAGAGCTGAAACGGGCCCGGCAGGAACGCGAAGGTCCAGAGGAACCCCAGGCCCAGAAGGACGCCGGGGATTCCCACGGGGACCCAGGTGGCGAGGTTCACCGCGGTGCGCAGCCGTGCCCACCGTCGGCCCCGTACCAAGAGGTAGGCGACCCCCATCCCGAGCCCCACCACCGCGGACGCACCCGTAAGGCCCACCAGCAGGGTGTTCTGGACCGCCTGGACCAGGTAACGATCCCGAAGGAGGTTGCGGTAGTGCTCCCAGGTAAGCCAGTTTTCCCCGAAGACCCCGAGCATCCGGGACAGAGACCCGAAGAGCAGGACGAGGGCGGGGAAGAGGATGGAGATGGCCCCGTAGAGGCCGCACAGGCCCGCGGCCACCCACCGCCACGGGCCGAGGGAGAGGCGGGTCACCCGGTACCCGCGCCCTCCGATGGCGTGGAAGGTCTGGCCCTGCACGACCCTCCACTGGAGGGCCATGAGGGGGAGGAGGAGGAGCAGGGCCGCGATCCCGAGGGCGGAGGCCACCTGGTACTCGGGCCGTGCGCGGTGGTGGATCCGTTCGTAGACGTACACGGCGAAGGTCTTGATCCCGCCGGGCAGCCCGATGAGCAGCGGCCCTTCGAAGGTCTCCACGCCCCGGGCGAAGGCGTAAAGCGCGGAGTTGCTGATCACGGGGAACATCAGGGGGAGCAGGATCCTCCGCAGCACGACCCCCTGGCCCGCCCCGCTCACCCGGCCGGCCTCCTCCAGGCTGGCATCCAGGGCCCGCAGCGGTCCGGTGAGCACGCTCACCTGGAAGGCCACCCCGTACTGGGCGAGGAACCAGATGAGGCCCTCCCGGGTGTAGATGTTCACGAGCGGCCCGGGCAGGCCCAGGACTTGCGGGAGACGGTTCACCAGCCCCGCGCGGGGGGAGGCCGCGATGCTCCACGCCACCGCCAGGAGGATGGGGGGGATAAAGAGGGGCAAGGTCAGCAGGTTCTCCCACAGACCCGCGAGGGGGACGTCGGTCCGGGCGATGAGCCAGGAGAGGGGAGCTGCGATCAGGAGGCTCAATGCCGTCGCACCGGAGGCCACCACCAGGGTCTCTAAGAAGACGGAGCGGACTTCGGGATCGCCGAGGGCCGCAAATCCTGCTCCGCTCAACGCGCCCACGTCCCCGGGAGGCGACGTGCTCAGGCTCCCGTACAGCAGCATCCCAACGGGCGAGAGCACGAGCAGGAGGACGGCGCCGCCCAGGGCGATGGGAAACACGTCCCTCCCTCCCCACCCCCTCGCGCGCTTCCGGAGCGCGGCGCCCGCGAGCCGGAGCGCGGAGGGCTTCACCTCAAGGGGTGTTCCTTCCACGAAGCCCCCTCAGGACGGCGGCGTGTGCCCTCCTACCGGTAGATCTCCGCGGCGCGCCGAAGCCACTCCGGGTCCCGCCGCGGGTCATCAATGGTGTCCCACAGCCGGGCCCGGAGGTACGGCCGGATCTCCTGGGGGGCCTGGGCGCCGAGCCCTGCCACCGCGGGGAGGATGAAGTCCTGGGTGAGACGCAGCTGGATCTCCCGGGACAGGAAGAACTCCGCAAACAGCCGCGCCGCATTCGGGTGCGGACTGCGGGCTGGGAAGGAGAGGCCGAGGTGGACATACGGGGCTCCCTCTCTCGGGATGAGGAGCTTCACGGGACCGCCCCGGACCCGGGGGTAGAGCCCGAGGGCGAAGGGGACCATGGCCGCGAACTCTCCCCGGGCGACCCGGGTAGCCGCCTCCGCGATGGCCCGGGTGAGGAACGGCCTCTGCTCCGCCAAGGCTTCCTGGTAGCGCCGGCCCAGCTGCTTGTAGGCCGCGGCGAAGAACACGTACCCTCCCCCGGGGGCCCGTGGGTCGTCCATGATCATCTGCCCCCGCCACCGGGAGTCCAATAGGTCCATCCAGCTCCGCGGTTCTGCCTCGGGCCGGACGAGGTTCGTGTTGATCAGGATCCCGTACAGCTGCACCAGGGTGGTCAGCATGTGCTGGCCCAGCCCCCACTCCTCCATCTTCGCCCGCAGCTGCGGGGAGACCCGGATGGCGCTGGGGAGGAACTCGACGGGACGGAGCACCCCCTCCTCCATCATCGGACGCACCGTGGAGGGACCGACCGTCACGAGGTCCGCGATGGGACGCCCCGCCCGCTGCTCCACCCGGATGCGCTCGATGGACTCGCTGGCCCGCATGACGGCCACCTCTACCTTGATCCCGTAAGTGGCCTCGAACCGATCCGCGGCGTACTGCACCGTGGGGACCGCGCCGCCGAACGCGTCGTACACTACCAATCGGCCCTCGCGCTTGGCCGCCTCCACCACCCGCGCCCACTCCCCAGCCCGATCCGCGGGGGCAGCCCATCCGAGCATCCCCGGGATCCCGTAAACCACCAACGTCCCGATCAGCACAAGCCCCGCGAGCCGGAGCCCAAACCCTCCTCGCCCGTGCATGGCGCACCCCCTAGAAGCTGGTCTCCAGAGGCCCTCTCCGCTGAGGCGGTTTTACTTGACTATACATTTACTGGGCGTCAACGGGAAGGAGGGATCCCGCTGCGGGTCTAATGCTGTCTAATGCTCAGGGTCGGCCATGCGTCATCGGGAACGGGTGCTCGCCGCGCTGCGTGGGTCCCGGGCGGATCTTCCTCCCGTGGCCCTGTGGCGGCACTTCCCGGGAGAGGACCAACGGGCGGAGGCCCTCGCCCGGGCTCACGTGGCGTTCTGGGAGCGGTTCCGGTTCGACTTCCTGAAAGTGACGCCTGCAAGCGGCTATTACGGGGAGGACTGGGGGCTGCGGGCGGCCTACCGGCCCAACCGGGAGGGCGTGCGCACCTACCTCGATCGGCCCATCAAGAAGGCCGCGGACTGGCGGCACCTGCGCCCCCTGGACGTCACCGCGGGCGCCTACGGCCGGGAGCTGCGGGCGTTGAAGCTCGTTCGGGAGGCGGTGGGGCCGGAAGTGCCTGTCCTCGCCACGGTCTTCAGTCCCCTCACGGTGGCTCGCACCCTCTCCGGGGACAAAGCCGTGGTCCGCTTCCTCCGCGAGGATCCGGAAGACCTGCACGCGGGCCTGGAGATCATCGCGGACGTAGCTGCCCGCTTCGCCGCGGAGTGCCTCGCCGCGGGGGCGGATGGTCTCTTCTTCGCGACCCAGATGGCCTGCGCGGGGTCGGTCACGGAGGAGGAGTACGAGGTCTTCGGACGGCCCTACGATCTTCGGGTCCTGGAGGCAGCCCAGGGAGCGGAGATCCTGATCCTGCACCTGCACGGGGAGGGCGTGTACTTCGATCTGCTCGCGGACTACCCCGTGCACGCGGTCAACTGGCATGACCGCGGCACGCCTCCTTCCCTCCGGGAAGCCCGCAGCCGCACCACGCTCGCTCTCGTGGGCGGGATCAACGAGCGGACCTTCGCGGACCGCTCCCCGGAGGAGATCGCGGCGGAGGTGCGGGAGGCCCTCGACCAGACGGGCGGGCTCGGCCACGTGGTGGCCCCCGGATGCATTCTGCCCGTGGACGCTCCGGAGGCCAATCTCGAGGCTGCGGTGCGGGCTGGGCGGAGCTAGCGTCTCAGGTACGGAATCGGATCCACGGGGAATCCCCGGTAACGCACCTCGAAGTGCAGGTGAGGGCCGGTGCTCCGGCCCGTGGAGCCCACCTCTCCGATGGCCGCCCCTGCTCGCACGCGGTCGCCGACCCGTACGTGGACCGTACGGAGGTGGGCGTAGAGGGTATGCCAGTCCCGGCCGTGCTCCAGCACCACCACGAGCCCGTAGCTCCCTGCCCACCCCGCGAACACCACGCTCCCCTCTGCCCGCGCGGCCACGGGAGCGCCTTCGGGAGCTGCGATGTCCAAGCCCCAGTGGATCCTCCAACCTTCCCCGAAGGGATCCGCGCGCCAGCCGTATCCGGAGACGATCGAGCCCACCACCGGAAGCCAGAAGGACTGCCCCACTGCCTGCGGAGGGAAAAGCGTCAGGAGTGCACATCCCAACCCCACAAGGCCTCTCAGGATCCGCATGACCCTTCCCCGCACAGAACCGGTGTCCTCGCGGGGCTCAAGCAATTTCCATGCCAGGGCCTAGAAGCGCTGTCCCGGTACCGGAAGCCTGGGTGTGAAGGGGTTGGGCCGGGGCCCGGGCTGGAGGGGGTAGAACTCCTGGGGTCCGGACGGGAACCCGTTGCGGTCCGATCCGGGGCCTGGCTGCATCTCGTAGAACCGGCCGTTGTAGAAGAGATAAACCTTCGCCTCGCACTCCTGGGAGCCCTGATCCGGCTGAGGCTGCTGGCCGGGGAACTCGCGGCCCGGACCCGGGAGGGGGACGAGCTCCTGGATCATGGGGGCCTGGACGAGGATTCCGTGCGCGGTCGCCGCCGTCGGCATTCCCATCCGGGCCCATGCGGATCCCAAGAGGATCCCCGCCGCGAACACGAGCCCTCCTCCTGCTGCCGTCCACGCCTTCGTCCGGATCCGCACGTTCCCCCTCCGCGCAAGCCTGTAGGCCCAGTGTACCACACGTGATCCATCCCGGGGACCTGCCCGGAAGAGGGGGGAGGTGCGCCCGGAGCGAATGGATTCCCAAAAACCGGCCGGGGAACGCCGTGTGGGTGGCCGCGACCTTGTTCCTCATCTTGTGGACCCCGATGTCCGGCGAGCGTGCGGTGCGGATCTCCCTAGGCCCTTCACAAACCGCGCCTCGGCGAGCTTCGGAGGTTCGGTACTACCGGATCCAGTTCGGCCCCACCTCCGATCTCTTCCGGGTGGAGGCCTTCGCGAGCTTGTTGAGCCGGGCCTACGGCATCGTGGGGCAAGTGGGGGTTCAGACCCGGATGAGGGGATACCGGGTCCTCAGTCGCCCCCTTCCCTCCCGGTCCGCAGCGGAGCGCCGCGCGGAGGTGCTCAGTTCCTTCGGGATTCCATCCGAGGTGGTGCGGGTGGGCAGCGCCTACCGGGTTCGGTTCGGCACCTTCCGCACGCTTTCCGAGGCTGAGGAGAGGATCCGGCAGGTGCGGAGGTACGGGTTCACCGCGGTGGTGGATCCGCTCACGGAGCGGGTCTACACCTTGGTCGTGCGCCATGTGCCGGAACGGGTGGCCGGGGAGGTGGTGCGGCGGGTGCGGACGGACGGGTTCGAGGTACGGCTCCTCCCGGAGCTATAGGCGAGGAGAGAGCGTGACGGACCGCTGGACGAGAAGGCTGGGCGAGCTCCTGCGTCCCCATCGGTTGCCTGCCCCTCCTTCGGCCGTCTCTCCCTTGAGGGAGAGGCATCCGGCCCTGGTAATCGGGGGGACTCTCCCCCGGGGGTGGGAGGAGCCGCTGGGCGCCCGATGGGCGCTGAGGGCTACGGCGGATCCGGAGGAAGCCCTGGAGCTCGTGCGCTTTGAGGACTACGAGCTCATCCTGATCGTGTTGGAGGGGCTCGCCGTCCGGCCGCCGGATCTCGTGGCCGCCATCCGCGCCTACCGGAGCACGCCCATCCTCCTGGTTGGGGAGCAGACCCATCGGGACCTCCTCGCGGAAGCCTTGCGGGCCGGGGCAGATGATTACCTGCCCGCGGGTCGGCCCGTGCCGGAGATCCTGCTGATCCTGGGCCACGCCCTCACCCGGTGCTCTCTCCTGCGGGAGACCGCGGCCTCTTCGCCCACCCAACGGGATTTCCTCACGGGTCTGCTGACCGCGGAGGCCTTTCAGCAGGTATACCGCCCCGCCTTGACCCGCAGCCGGGCGTTCGGGGAGCGGCTGGGGTTGATCCGGGTGAACCTCCTGAACCTGGAGGGGATCTACGCGGCCTACGGGGCCCGGGCGGGCGATCGGTTGGTGCAGGAAGCAGCCCGGCTCTTCCGGGCGCACGTCCGCGGTACGGACATCGTGGCCCGGCTCGGTCGGGACCGGTTCGTCCTCCTGCTGGTCGGTGCTCCCCGGGAGCGGACCGGACAGGTGGCGGACCAGATCCTCCGAGCCGCCGCACACCTGCGGCTCCCGGAGCACCCGGATCTCCGGGTCACGGTCCGGGTGGGGTGGTCGGTGGCGGAGGGCGAGGAGGATCCGCTGGAGGTAGCGGAGCGCGCCCTCCAGGAAGCCGGGTGAAGGTCTCTACCGGGCCCGGCGGATTTCCTCCACCGCCTGGGGGTTCTCCAGGCTGGAGAGGTCTCCCGGATCCTGGCCCAGGTACGCAGCCCGGATCACCCGCCGCATGATCTTCGCGTTCCGGGTCTTCGGCAGGTCTCCCACGAACCGGATCTCCTCGGGCAAAAGCGCCTTCCCGAGTCGCTCCGCCACCGCCTTCCGCAGCCCCTCCCGTAGGGCGTCTGTGGGCTCATAGCCGGGCCGGAGGACCACGAAGCAGACCACGGCCTCGCCCTTAAGCGGGTGGGGGACCCCGATGGCTGCGGCCTCCGTCACGGCGGGGTGGGCGGTGAGGGCGGACTCCACCTCCGCGGGGCCCACCCGCTTTCCCGCTACCTTGATGGTGTCGTCGGACCGTCCCAGGATGTACCAGAATCCGTCCTCGTCCCGCACCGCCCAGTCCCCGTGCACCCACACCCCGGGCCACCGGGACCAGTAGGTCTCAAAGTAGCGTTGCGGGTCCCGCCAGAACCCCCGGGTGATCCCTGGCCAGGGCTTGGTGATCACCAGCTCCCCTACCTCTCCCGGGCCCACGGGACGGCCTTCGGGGTCGTAGATGTCCGCGGCGATCCCGAGGCAGGGCCCCGTGAACGCGCACGGCCGGCAGGGGTGGAGCACCGTCCCTGCCACGATCCCTCCCGAGACCTCGGTCCCGCCGGAGTAGTTGATGATGGGGCAACGCCCCCGGCCCACCTGGTGGAAATACCAGAGGTACGGCTCCGGGTTCCACGGCTCACCGGTGGAGCCCAGGACGCGCAGGGAGCCGAGATCCGCCCTTTGGACGGGCTCCTCGCCGTACCGCATGAGGGCCCGCACCGCGGTGGGCGCAAGTCCCAGGATCGTGACCCGGTGCCGGTCCACGAGCGCCCACAGCCGGCCCGGGTGGGGGTAATCTATGGCCCCTTCGTACAGCACCAGGGTGGCGCCTAGGGAAAGGATTCCGAACACTTCCCACGGCCCCATCATCCACCCCATGTCCGTGAGCCAGAACATCACGTCGTCTTCCTGCACATCGAAGTGGAAGGCCATGTCCTGGGCGGCCTTGATGGGAAAGCCCGCGTGCACGTGCACGGTCCCCTTGGGGCGGCCGGTGGTCCCGGAGGTGTAGATGATCATGAAGGGATCCTCGCTGTCCATGACCTCGGTGGGAGACTCTTCAGGCGCCCCGGAGACGGCCTCGTGCCACCACACGTCCCGGCCCGCCCGCCACCCCTCCGCCTCGCCGAGGCGCTGCACCACGAGCAGGTGCTGAACGCTGGGGCACCACCGTGCGGCCTCGTCCGCGACCGGCAGCATCCGCACCCGCTGTCCCCGACGGTAGAAGCCGTCCGCGGTGACGATCACCCGCGCCTCGCAGTCCTGGATCCGGGCTCCCAGGGCCTCCGCGCCGAACCCGGAGAACACCGGGGTGAAGATGGCGCCGATCTTCGCGCAGGCCAGGGCCGCCACCGCCACCTCCGGGATCATGGGGAGATAGATGGCCACCCGGTCGCCCCGCCCGACGCCCAGCTGCCGCAGGGCCCAGGCCGCCCGGCACACCTCCGCGTAAAGCTCCCGGTAGGTGAGGGTCCGGACCTCACCGTCTTCCCCTTCCCACCGGACGGCGATCTTCCCCGCGAGGGGGCTAGACCGGTGCTTGTCCACGCAGTTGTGCACCAGGTTCAGCTTCCCGTCCACAAACCACCGGGGCCACTCGATTCCCCGGGAGGTATCCAGCACCTCCGTGTAGGGCTGGTACCACTCGATGCGCATCTCCGCCAGCGCCGCGTTCCAGAACCACGTCGTCTCCTCCACGCTCCGCCGGTACAGCTCCTCGTAGCTGGAGAACCCGTGGGCCTGCAGGAACCGGTACAAACGGCTGCGCTCCACCCTCTCCGGGGTGGGTCGCCACACGATCTCCCGTCCCAGCACGGAAGCCCCCAACCCGACCACCTCCCCTGAGGGTTTCCCCATCCCCGGGCGCTCTCCTCCTCGGCAGGAGGGCGGGGCGCTACCATGGATTCCGTGGAATCCCTGGAGGTTCTGGCGCAGGAGATCGTCCGGTGCCGGCGGTGCCCCCGCCTGGTGGACCACCGGGAGTCGGTGGCGCGGGATCGGCGCGCGCACGTGGGCTGGGCGTACTGGGCGAAGCCGGTCCCCGGTTTTGGGGATCCGCAGGCGCGGCTGCTGGTGGTGGGGCTTGCGCCCGCGGGCCACGGGGCCAACCGAACGGGCAGGATGTTCACCGGGGATCTCCCCAACGGGGCGTCCGTGTGGCTGGTCCGGGCCCTGTACCGGGCAGGGTTCGCGAATCAGCCCACGAGCCTCCACCGCGGAGACGGGCTGCGCCTCCTGGACGCCTACCTGACCGCGGCGGTGCGGTGCGCGCCGCCTCAGAACCGGCCACGACCAGAGGAGTTCGATGCCTGTTTTCCCTTTTTGGAGCGGGAGTTCCGGCTGCTGCCGCGGGTGCGGGTAGTGGTGGCGCTGGGGCGGGTCGCCCACGAGACCGTGCTGAGGCTGTACCGCCACTTCGGGGTTCCGCTTCCCCGACCCCGCCCCTCCTTCGCGCACGGCGCCCTCCACCGGTTCCCGGGGGAGATCCTGGGCCGGCCGGTGCCCGCGGTGCTGTGCACGTATCATCCCAGCCGGCAGAACACCAACACGGGCCGGCTCACGGAGCGGATGCTGGACGAGATCTTCGCCCAGGCCCGCGCCCTACTGGAAGAGGCGTGAGGGACGAGGACCTGATGCGCGAAGCCCTAAAGGAAGCCCGGCGGGCGGCCGCCTACGGGGAAGTGCCCGTGGGGTGCGTCGTGGCGTACCAGGGCCGGGTCATCGCCCGGGCCCACGACCGCCGGGAGAGCCTGGGGGATCCCACGGCCCACGCGGAGATCCTAGCGCTCCGAGCCGCGGCCCGGTTTGTGGGCTCGTGGCGGCTGGAGGGGTGCACGCTCGCGGTGACCGTGGAGCCGTGCGTCATGTGCGCGGGGGCCCTCGTCCTCGCCCGCGTCTCCCGCCTGGTCTACGGCGCGGCGAGCCCGAAGAGCGGCGCGGTGCGCAGCCTCTTCCGCGTCTGCGAGGATCCCCGCCTGAACCACCGGGTGGAGGTGGTTCCCGGGGTCCTGGCGGAGGAGGCATCCACGCTGCTGCAGGCATTCTTCAGCGGTCTGCGGGGACCCCGGTGACCCCTACCGCACGGTGATGGGGAAGGTGACCGCTTCTCCTCCAACCGCCCACGGCGTGCGCACCAACTCCGAGGGGTAGCGCTGAAGCTGGAGAAACCGGCGCGCCGGGGTCTGAGCAGGGGGGGCGTCCGCGGGGAGGAGTTGGACGACCACGTCCGTATTGCGACCGAAGGTCTCGAACGCCATGACCTCTTCCTCAAGGCGCTCGAACGCCGGCGCCTCAGGCTGCGGGTCCGGTCCCACGAGGAGCCCCGCGGGGATCACCACGAGGCGCGCGCTCCCCCGAGGGAAGTCGGGAGGGACGGAGAGTTCGACGGTGCGCTCCTCCGGCGGTCCACCGGTGGGTCGGAGCCGGAGCCTCACCCGGAGGGTCTCCCCCGCGGCGACCGTGCGCTCCTGCGGCTCCGCGTCCACCAGGACCGCGGTACGGGCCGCCCGCGTCACCTTGACCTCCAGGCGCAGATCCACGGGCCGTACGGCGTCATCGGGGCGGAACACCAGGCGCAAGGCCCGTAGGACGTCAGGGAGCACCGCGGCCGGCGCGTTCGTGGAGCTGTAGACCACCTGCGTGCGCACCGCCTCCCGCGGCAGGCCAAGGCCGCGGGCGCGCAGGGTGATCTCCGCGGTCCCCTCTCCTCCCGCGTCCCAGCCCCGCTGGATGGCGCTGAGGACCACGGAGGGCACCAGGAGCCGGGCGAGATCCCGGCGGGACACCATCTGCATGCGCAGGGTGGAGGACCGCCCGGTCTCCGCATCCGTAGTCGTGACCTGTACGGAGAACACGGGAGGGAGCGGGCCGATCTCTCCCCCGATGGCGGCCCGGCGGTCCTGGCGCACCACCCCGACTGGGGGGCCCAAGTCTCCCAACTTGAAGGGAAGGACGGTGCTGCGGACCACCGCGTGCACGTAGGCCGGGGTGAGGAGGTAGCGGGCCTCTCCCAGGCCGAGCAGGGGATGACCGAAGGCCAGGAAGCGGCGGCCCTCCCGGTACGTGAGGGTTCCGATGGCGGCGACGGAGACATCCCCCCGGACGAGGGCTACCCCGATGGCACTCCCCGGCACGAGCGGTACCTGGAAAGCGCGGGATTCCACCGGTACCTGGAGCGGGAGGAGGGGGTAAGGTTCCAGGGCTTGCCGCAGCATCTGGAAGGCCGGCCCCTCGATGCCCGAGACCAAAAGCGGCGTGGCCACGGGCGTCATGGCCGCCACCGGTCCACCCGCGTCGTTGATCTGCCTTGCCCGCACGGGATCCTCCAGCAGGACCACGGAGCGCACCGTGCGGCCCCGGATCCGCACGGGCTGGTCCAGGGCCATGGGCCCGCGGGGGAGAGAGTCCATCCGCAGCACGTCCAGCATGGCCTCGATGGGTGTGAACAGGCCGAGGTCGCTGTCAGGCCCTGCGGAGGCGTAGCCGTAGGAGAGGGCGCCCGCGATCCGGCCCTGGAGGTACATGGGGCTCCCACTCATCCCTGCGGCGATCCCTCCGGACCGACGGATGAGGGGGCCGGAGGCCCGGAACAGCACGAGGGGGAATCCGGGGCCTCGGGTCACCCCCAGCACCTCGAACGGGAACTCCTCCACCCGGATCCCCGATACCACCGTACGTCCCACTCCCCGCATCCCCGGCCGGATGCCCTCCAGGGGAAAGATCCCCGGTTCGTTGCGGGCTGCGACCGCCCCTCCCATCACGAGGACCACGAGCCCTGCCAGGATCCCACCTCGCACCACGTCATCCTCCCGAAACAGATCCATCATGGGCGACCTTTGCCTTCCCCGCAACCGATCTTTCCCTCGACCAGGTGGGGCCGGAGAGGAGAGGAAGACCCAACGGGGCCGGAGAAGAAATTCCAAATGAGGAGGGAGAGGACCATGCGGGCTACAGGGGGAGTGCGGATTGGGGGTGTTGTCCTCGCGGTGCTCCTGTTCGCGGGAACGGTGGTCTCCGGACCGACCGTGCGTCGGATCTCCATCGCCACGGGCGGGACCGGCGGGGTGTACTTCGTGTTGGGTGGGGGACTGGCCCGGCTCATCTCCCAGTACATCCCGGGTGTCCAGGCCACCGCGGAGGTGACCAGTGCCTCTGTGGACAACATGCGCCTCATCGGGGCCAAGCGGGCGGACATCGCCTTTACCCTCAACGACACCGCCTACGACGCATGGAAGGGGCTTGCGGACTTCCGGGGAAACCCCATCCCCATCCGGGTACTCGCGCCCCTCTACGACAACTACAACCACCTGGTGACCCTGGAGGGAACCGGGATCAGCGCGGTGGCGGACCTGCGGGGCAAGCGGGTCTCCGTGGGTTCTCCGGGGAGCGGCACGGAGGTCACGGCCCTGCGCATCCTCCGGGCCGCGGGCCTCGATCCCGACCGGGACATCCGCAAGGAGCGGCTGGGCGTAGCGCCCAGCGCGGACGCCCTGCGGGATCGGAAGATCGACGCCTTCTTCTGGAGCGGAGGCCTGCCCACCCCCGCGGTGCTGGACCTTGCCAGTTCCCCAGGGATCCGGGTACGGCTCGTGCCCCTGGACCCGGTCCTCGAGGCCCTGCAGAAGGAGTACGGCCCGTTGTACGCCCGCGGCGTGATCTCCCGCATCGCCTACCCGGGGATGGAGCGAGACGTACCCACGGTGATCGTGGCGAACCTCCTGGTGGTGCATAAGGACTTTCCCGAGGACCTCGCCTACGAGATCACCAAGCTCCTCTTCGAACGCAAGCGGGAGCTCGAGACGGTGCACGCGGAAGCGAAGAACATCAGCCTGCTGCGGATCGCGGGACGCACGCCCATCCCCTTCCATCCCGGAGCCATCCGCTACTACCGGGAGCGGAACGTTCGGGGGTTCTGAACCGCTTATCGGAGAAGGGTGGAGCCGGTGGCAGCCTCTCGGAGGGCCCGGACCGTAGCCTCCGGATCCTTGCCCGGTCCGAACACCGCGGAGGCCGCCACCAGGATCGTGGCCCCCGCCTCCACCAGGGCCCGGGCGTTCCCTGGATGTACCCCGCCGTCCACCTCGATGTCCGTAGAGAGCCCTCGGGCCTCCACCAGAGCCCGCAGCCGGCGCACCTTTTCCAGGCTCGCGGGAAGAAAAGCCTGACCGGAGAATCCCGGGTTCACGCTCATCACCAGCACCAGGTCCACCTCCGGAAGGATCTCCTCCAGCACCCAGAGGGGGGTTGCGGGGTTCAGGGCCACCCCCGCCCGCAGGCCCAGCTCCCGAATCCGGCTGACCGTCCGGTGCAGGTGGGGGCACGCCTCCACGTGGACCGTGAGCCCCCATGCCCCCGCCTCCCGGAACGCCTCTAGGAACCGGTCGGAATCCGCCAGCATGAGGTGCACGTCTAGGGGGAGGTGCGTGTGTCGGTGGAGGGCTTCCACCACGAGCGGCCCCACGGTGAGGTTGGGGGCGAAGTGACCGTCCATCACGTCCACGTGGAGCAGGTCCGCGCCACCCGCCTCCGCGCGGCGCACCTCCTCCCCCAGCCGCCAGAAGTCCGCGGCGATGATGGAGGGCGCGATCCGGACCACCCGCCACCTCCAGAGCACCTGAGGCTGCTGCGCCCTGGGCTTTGCTGCGCGCGCCGCGAGCAGTGTACCATAAGTTCCAGTTTTCCGTGGCGTGGGTGGTGGTCTGCGTTCATGACGTGTGTCCCTCACAGCAGGAGGGCGTGCGCTGGCTCCTGAATGCCCTGGACGACTTGGGCGCCTTCCCCCGGGTGCTCCTGGTGGTCCCCCACGAAGGGTGGAGTGCGCCGCTTGCGGACCACCCAGGCTTGGTCCGGCTGCTGCGGGAGGAGTGTGAGAGAGGCTCTGAGGTAGTGCTGCACGGTTACACCCACCGCGTCGCGGGCGCGCTGCGGGGCGATGTCCTCACCCGGTGGCGGGGGCGGTATTTCGCTCCCCGGGACGCGGAGTTCGCAAGCCTCCCGGAGGCGGAGATGGAAGCCCGGATCCAGCGGGGACGCGAGGTGCTGGCAAGACTCGGGATCCCGGTACAGGGGTTCTGCCCCCCAGGGTGGCTCGGGGCGCGGGAGCTTCCGGGAGTGCTGCGGCGTCTGGGCTTCCGGTACCTCCTGGGGATGAGCACCTTGCTGGAGGTCCAGACGGGCCGACGGCGGTTCCTCCCCTGGTTCGGGCACATGGGCACGGGAGGGACGCACGAGGCCCTGGTGGGGCTCGGGTGCTGGGTGGGGCTTGCGCTCGCCCGGTTGGGAGTTCCCTGCGTCACGGCCTTCTTCCACCCCCAGGACGCCCCTCGTTCGCCCTCGGCGCGTGTCCGGCTCGAGCAGCTGGCCCGCCTCCTGCGCGGGCGACGCCCCACCACGTACGGAGCCTTCCTCGATGCCTGAGGTGGAGTTCTCCATCGTGATCCCGGCGCGGGACGAGGAGGCCTACATTCGGGGAGCGCTCCGATCCGTGTTGGAACAGCGTTACCCCCTCGACCGGGTAGAGGTGGTGGTGGTGGATAACGGGTCCCGGGATCGCACCGCGGAGGTGGTGTCCGGGTTCTCGGGGGAGCACCCGGACCTCCGCCTGCGGCTCATCCGGGAACCCACCCCCGGCCGGGCCCGGGCGAAGAACCTGGGGGTGGCCGCGGCGCAGGGCCGGTGGGTGGTTTTCCTCGATGCGGACTCCCGCATGAGCCCCGACCTTCTGGACGCCATCGCCCGCCGCACCGCGTCCGGAGAGCAGGCGGGCAGCATCGCGGTGCTCGCGGACTCGGAGGACCCTGTGGATCAGGGTTTTTTCGCCCTCCTGGAGTTCGGGAAGCGCCTGTTCGGCATCCGGGCCCAGATGTTCTACTGCGCCCGCGACCTGTTCAACCACTTCGGGATGCTCGATGCGCAGCTGCAGATCGCGGAGGACCTGGAGTTCCTCCAGCGGCTGCGGCGGGGTGGAATCCGGGTCGGGCACGTGGTAGAGGCGGCCATCTACACCTCTCCACGCCGGCTGCGGGCCCTCCCCCTGCGCCTGGGTGTGCTGGTGGTGTTCTTCCGGTGGGCCCTGGCCCACGTGGGGATCGGCCGGCGGTGGCCCTACTGAGCGGACGCATCAGGCCGGATCTGTCCGCGGATCCGGGCCACGAGCTGAGCGATGGTGAACGGGCGGGAGAGCACTTCCAACCCCAACCGTCGTGCCCGCTCCTGCTCCACCGCGCCCCCGAGGGCCAGGAGGGGAGCCTGGGCCTCCTCCCGCAGGCGGAGGATCACCTCGTCCGGCTCCCCCAGGGCCACGAGGTCCAGCACCACCAGCCCGGGGCGGAGCCCGTGGTGGAGGAGCAGGCGGCCATGCTGGACGGTGGGGACTGCGGCCACCCCGTACCCTTCTTCCCCGAGCTGCGCGAGCAGCAGCGACCGCAGCCTCCGATCCGGCACGATGAGGAGGAGGTCCACACCCCCAGGATACGGGGAATCGTGGACGGAAGGTGCGGGCTTCGGGAGGATAGAGCGGGAAGCTCCAGTCGGTTCAGGAGGGAGTTCGGTGGAGACCCCCGGGCGTGCGTTGCTGAAATCCCCCCTCATCTACAGCGAGGCCTGCCTGCGCTATGACTTCGGCGGAGGACATCCCCTCAACAGCCGACGCCTCCAGCTCACCGTGGACCTCCTCCGGGACCTGGGAGTTCTGGAGGAAACGGACATCCTCCCACCGCGGCAGGCCACGGAGGAGGAGCTCCGGACCGTGCACGACGCGGACTACATCGCCGCGGTGCGGGCCCTGAGTGCGGAGCCCACGCGGCCCGTCCTGGGCCGCATGTTCGGGTTCGGTCCGGGGGACAACCCACCATTCGCCGGGATGCACGAGGCGGCGGCCACCATCGTGGGTGGAGCCCTGGTGGCCGCGGAGGGGATCTTTACAGGACGCTTCCCGCACGCCTTTCATCCCTCCGGAGGACTGCACCACGCCCTGCGGGCCCAGGCGAGCGGGTTCTGCATCTACAACGACGTGGCCGTGGCGTGCGAGTTCTTCCGACGTCGGGGCTGGCGGGTGCTGTACGTGGATGGAGATGCCCACCACGGGGACGGGGTGCAGGCCATCTTCTACGAGGACCCGGAGGTCCTCACCCTCTCCCTGCACGAGAGCGGGGAGTACCTCTTCCCCGGCACGGGGTTCTTAAGCGAGATGGGTCGAGGTCCGGGAACGGGGTACGCGGTGAACGTGCCGCTCCTGCCCGGTACGGACGATCTCTCCTGGATCGAGTGCTTCGAGCTGGTGGTGCCAGAGGTGGCCCGGGCGTTCCGGCCCGACGTGATCGTCAGCCAGCACGGGTGCGACACGCACCGGCTGGATCCCCTCACGGATCTCCGCTGCACCACCCACACCGTGGAGCACTTCGCCCGGAGGATGCACGAGCTCGCCCATGCGCTCGCCGGGGGCCGGTGGCTCGCCACGGGCGGGGGCGGCTACGACATCTGGCGGGTGGTCCCCCGGGCATGGAGCCTGGTGTACGCCGTGGTCTCCCACCAGGAGATCCCGGAGGAGGTTCCCCCTTCCTGGATCTCCCGCTGGCAACCGGAATCCCCCGCGGAGCTCCCCAGGCGCATGCGGGACGAGCCCTCCCGGGATGCGCCGGCGAGCCTCCGGAGGAAAAACCGGGAGACCGCTCAGCGGGCCCGGGACCAGGCCCTGGCGGCGTTGGGGGGATGAAGATGCGGCCGGTGCTCTGGTTGGAGGATACGGAGGCGGGGTGGGCAGCCTTCCGGTACGCCCGGGAGCTCGCGGCTCTTCGCGGGGTGGGGCTCGTGGTGGTGTGCCCACGAGGGCTCGCGGACCGTGTGCGGTCCGAGGCGGAGGCCGCAGGGGTGAAGGTAGAGGTGCGGGTTCCCCCGGAAGCGGAAGGAGTAGTGAGCCTGCTGCGGGCTGCGGAGGAAGAGGGCGGGGAGATCGTGGTGGCCGCCCACCGTACGCCCACGGGGAAGGTGGTGCTGGGAGACCGGGTCACCACGGTGCTGCTGAACGCGCCCGGCCCCGTAGTGGTCTTCAAGCCTCCGCGGAAGGTGGGCGGGTGAGCCTCCGGGAGGATGCCGTTCTGGAACGGTTTTCGGACCGGAAGGGCCGTGCCATCACCCTGCGGAGCGGGGGCCCGGGCTGGGCGGAGGCCCTCTACGGGATGTATCGGACGTACGACCCATCCCAGCAGGCCCAGGGCATCCCGCCCCTGCACCCCGTGCGGCTGCGGGAGTGGTTGCGGTCTCTGCTGGAGGAGGGCATCAACCTCCTGGCGGTCCACGGGGATCGGGTGGTGGGGCATGTGGTGCTGATGCCGGACCGGCTGGGCTCGTACGAGCTCGCCATCTTCGTGCACCAGGACTTCCAGGGTGCGGGAGTGGGGAGCCGGCTGCTCCAGGCGCTGATCGTCCATGCCCGGGAGCGCGGAGTGAAGGAGATCTGGCTCAGCGTGGAAGCGTGGAACCACCGGGCCATCCGGCTCTACCGCAAGGCCGGGTTCGGGAAGGTGGAAGGGGACCAGTGGGAGCAGATCTGGGGGCTGCGGCTCGCAGACGTCTCACACCAGGGGCGGCCGTAACAGGAGGTCCCGGGTCCTGGCCGCGGCCTCCCGGAATGCGGGGTGGGGGAGATCCGCGAGTTGGTTGGCGATCTCCGCCGCCTGGAGGAGGATGCGTTGCAGATCCCCCTCCTGCGCGTCCAGGTGTGCGGCCAGGGCTCCGAACGCCACACCCCGTACCCAAAGGACCGCGGCGGTGGCCCGCCGGTCCGCGGGCGGTGGCAGCAGCCGCCGTCGGATCCGATCCCACTCCGGTCGGAATTCCTCCACGAAGGAGTCCGGCTGCAGTCCTGCCTCGGCTTCCCGGTCTGCGATCTCCCGGACCAGGACCCGCAAAGGCCCTAACCCCATCTCCTCCCCGCGCCGGGGTGCCTGCTCGCCGCTGAGGGCTGCGGCGTAGGCCGAGAGCCGCTCTTCCTCTAGGGGCAACAGGCCCCGCCGCACCAGCTCCGCGAGCACCAGGCTCCGGGGGTGGCGGATGAGGGCTGCCCAGGCACCGTCCGGGGTGAGCCGGAGATCCTCATCCAGGTAGCCGAAGGACTGCAGCACCCGGGCGCGTCGCAGGAACTCCTCCCGGAGCCCCTCCCGGAGCCCGCCCTCCATCTCCCGGAGGGTGTGCTCCAGCTCCCTGCGGCGGCGCAGCTGCCCTAGGGATCGAGCAGGGCCGGTCGGCAGCTGAGCCAGCAGGCGGCGCAGCCGGGCGATCTCCTTCCTGCGCTGGTAGGCCGCGAGGGACCGGTCCAGCTCCGCGAGGGCCTCCTCCAGGGTGCGCCACCGGAGGAGGTTGAGGATGGAGGCGTAGCCGGGGGTGAAGGCGGACCGGATGGGCTCGGGTTCCGCGGAGAGCAGGGCTTCCCCGTCCGCGAGCTCCCCGGGCCGGGTGGCGGGGAGCACCACGAACCCCAGGGTATCCCGACCCCTGCGGCCTGCCCTGCCCGCCATCTGGTGGAACTCCGTGGCGGAGAGCCCCACGGGGCCTTCTGGGCTGCTGCGCACCAGGGTGGTGAGGAGGACGGTGCGGGCGGGCACGTCCAGGCCCGCGGCCAAGGTCGTGGTGGCGCACACCGCGCGCACGAGTCCCCGCTCCAGGAAGTCCTCCACCACCATCCGCCAGGCGGTAAGGTGGCCCGCGTGGTGGGCGGCTACCCCGGCGCGCAGGAGGCTGCGACGCTGCGGGTGATCCCGGAGATACGGGAACTCCTCCTCCCACACCGCCCACGCGGATCTCCGTTCCTCCTCCCCCGGGGCTTGGGCGGTGGCGAGCTCCCGCACCGCCTCGTCGCACTGCCGACGGGTGGGGAAGAAGAGGATGGCGGGCAGCAGCTGCGCCTCTTCCAGGGACCGGACCACCCGTCGGGCCCAGTCCGGGGTCCGATCCAGCCGGGCCATGCGGTGGGCCAGCTCCAGGGGCAACAGTCGGCCTAGGCCGTCCGCGGCGATGGCGACGAGGGGTACGGGCCGGTGCTGCTCCTCCACGATGGTGGGCCTCCGACCCCGGACCTCTCGCATCCAGTCCGCGAGTTCTTGGAGGTTGGGGAGGGTGGCGGAGAGGAGGAGGAGGGTGGTGGTGGGGGGTGCGTACAGGAGGATCTCTTCCCACGCGGTGCCCCGCTCCGGATCGCTCAGGTAGTGGGCCTCGTCCAGCACCACCAAGTCCGGCCGGATGGCCCCCTCGTAGAGGGCGTTTCGGAGGATTTCCGTGGTAGCCACGATCACGGGAGCCTGCGGGTGGATGCGGCGCTCCCCCGTGAGCAGGCCGACCTGTTCGGTCCCGTACAGGTCGCGGAACCGCCGGTACTTCTGGTTGGAGAGGGCCTTGAGGGGCGTGGTGTACCAGGCGGTGCGGCCCTTCCCGAGTCCGTCCCGGATGGCCTCCTCCGCGATCCAGGTCTTGCCGCTCCCGGTCGGCGCTTCCACCAGCACGTCTCCCGTCTTCAGGGCTTCCAGGGCCCGGAGCTGGAACTCCGAAGGGGTGAAGGGCTGCGGCGGGGGACTCCCCACCTTCCGGAGGAGGGGCTGCAAGGAGGGGTGCACACCGGATGTTCGCGTCCGCGTCCGCATCCCTTTCATGATACGCGTGGGTAATCTAATAGCGGGATGCCGGCGAACCTGACTCCGGAGTACTTGGCCGCAGAGCAGCGGTTCCGGGAGGCCTCGAGTCCTCAAGAGAAGCTGGAGGCCCTCGAGGAGATGCTGCGCACCGTCCCCAAGCACAAGGGGACGGAGAAACTCCAGGCAGACATCAAGCGCCGCATCGCCCGGCTCCGACAGGAGATGCAGGCCCGCCGGGGGGCTTCCCGCGCCCAGCCCTTCTACCACGTGGAGCGGGAGGGCGCGGGACAGGTGGTGGTGATCGGGCCCCCGAACGCGGGCAAGTCGAGCCTGGTGGCGGCCCTCACCAACGCCCAGCCCGAGATCGCCCCCTATCCCATCTCTACCCGGGCACCGGTCCCGGGCATGATGCGGTTCGAGGACGTCCAGATCCAACTGGTGGATACCCCGCCCGTCTGCCCGGAGATGGACGAGGGATGGCTGTATGCCCTCATCCGGGCCGCGGATGCGGCCCTCTTCGTGCTGGACTGCAGCGACGACGGCATCCTGTACCTGGAGGACGCGCTGCGCCTGCTCCCTGCGGGCCGGGTGTTCCTGGAGCGGGAGGACGCGCGCATCGAGGACGATCCCTCCCTCCCCCGGGGGGCCCGCAAGCGCACCCTGGTGGTGGCCAACAAGTGGGACCTCCCTCGGGCGGAGGAGAACCTCCGAGTGCTGATGGAGCTGGTGGGCGATCGCCTGCCCGGCTCCCCAGTCCCCGTCTCCGCGGTCACCGGGTACGGCCTCCAGCAGCTGCCGGGCCGGGTCTTCCGGATGCTGGACGTGATCCGGGTCTACAGCAAACCTCCGGGCCGCAAACCGGACCTCTCCGTTCCCTTCGTGCTCCCCCGGGGCGCCCGGGTCCTGGACGCCGCAGAGGCCATCCACAAGGAGCTCGCGGAGCAGCTGAAGTACGCCCGGCTGTGGGGTCGGACCTCCCAGGGGCAGATGGTCAGCCGGGATCACCTCCTGGAGGACGGGGACATCCTGGAACTGCACAGCTAGCTTTCTTTAAGAAACGGCACGAAAATTGCTAAACCTGTAGGGCTGCGTGGGCATGCTCTGGAAGAAGCCCATTCCGCAGCGGCGCGCAGAGGAGCTCCGCGACCAGTTGGATCTCCTGTGGGATCTCGTGCCCGTCCCCCTCCTCCACGTGGGGCCGGACGGGAGGATCTTGAGGGCGAACGAGGCGGCCGGCCGCCTGGTGGGCCTCCGACCCTCTTCCCTGGTAGGGTTTCCGCTCCGGGACCTCCTGGAGCGGGGTTCCGAATCCCTGCGGCTCCTACGGGGTCCCCTTCCCCTGCACACCCGCGGGGGGCGTCTCCGCCGGATCGGCGGGGAGGTGGTGGAGGTGGAGGTCCGGGGGAGGAGGGCGGCGGACGGCTCCGCGTACCTGGTCCTCTCGGAGCTTACGGGGAGCCCCGTGCGCCCGCCGGTGGAGTGGATCCGGGGGGCCGTCGCGGACCTGCCCGTGGCGGTCGGGGTCTACGACCCGGAGGGCAACGCGGTAGTCACCAACCCCGCCTGGCATCGGCTGTTCGGGCTTCCGCAGGAGCAGGCGCCCGAGCATCTGCTGTGGGACAGCCCGGTCTTCGGTCCAGCAGATCGGGCTCTTCTGGAGGCGGCCTTGCGGGGGCACGTGGTGCGCCTTCCCCCTCGGGAATGGACTCCGCCCGACGGGAGCGCCCCCCGGGTGGTGGAGCTGGTCCTCGCCCCCCTTCGGGATCCCCGGGGAACCCTGCATCACGTCGCCGCCTTCGCCTACGACGTCACGAGCCGTTGGCGGATCGAGGAGAGCCTGCGGGAGTCCGAGGCCCGGTATCGGGTCCTCATCGAGGGGTCTCCGGATGCCATGTTCTTGCTGGAGGACGGGCTGTTCCGGTTCGTGAACCGCCCCTTTGTCCACCTGTTCGGCGTCTCCTCCGTGGAGGCGGTGCACCGGATCGGTCTGCTGGCCCTGTGCGTGGAGGAGGATCGGCCCCGGGTGGCCGAGTACCTCGCGGATCGCCTGGCACAGAGGGGCCGCGAGGAGGCGGTGGTGTTTCGGGGCAGGCGGTCGGACGGAAGTGTGCTCACGTGCGAGCTGCGGGCGAACCGGGTTCTCCTGGAGGGGAAGCCCATCCTGATGGGGATCCTCCGGGACATTACCCATGAGCGCCGCATGGAGCAGGCCCTCCGGTTCCAGGCGGAGCTCTTGGAGTGCGTGCACGACGCCATCATCGCCACGGACTGGGAGGGCCGGGTCCTGTACTGCAACCGGGCCTGTGAGGCGCTGTACGGGTGGCGGGCGGAGGGAGTGGTGGGCCGCCGGCTCCAGGACCTGCTCCGGCCGGAAGGGCGTCCCTTCGATCTCGACCGCATCCGAGCCGTCCTTCAGCGGGCGGGCCGATGGCGGGGGGAGCTGCAGCACCGTCGGGAGGACGGGCAGCTGCTCTGGCTGTCGGCCACCCTGTCCGTGAACCGGAATGAGGCCGGGGAAGTGGTGGGGATCGTGGGCGTGTACCGGGACGTGACGGAGCAGAAGCGCCTGGAAGAGCAGCTGATCCAGGCCCAGAAGATGGAGAGCCTGGGGACGCTGGCGGGCGGGATCGCCCACGACTTCAACAACATCTTGGGGTCCATCATCGGCTACCTCGGTCTCGTCAAGGAGGATCTCCCTCCGGAGGGCACCCTTCGCCAGTACTTCGAGGTGGTGGAACGCAGTGCCCTCCGCGCGAGCGAGCTCACGCGGCAGCTGCTGGGATTCGCCCGCCGGGGGAAGTTCACGGTCCAGCGGGTGCAGCTCAAGACCCTGTGCGAGGAGGTACTGAGCCTGTTCCGGAGCACCCTCCACGACCGGATCGAGGTGCGGACCCGCTTCCCGGAGGACTTGCCCGAGGTGGAGGGGGACCCCGCGCAGTTGCAGCAGGTGGTCCTGAACCTGTGCATGAACGCCAAGGACGCCATGCCCCAGGGCGGCATCCTGACCCTGGAGCTCGGGGAGGCCCTCGCGGGCGATCCTACCTCTCAGGGGCCTTCGGACCTCCGGCGCTACGTGGTGCTCACCGTCCGGGACACCGGGGTGGGCATGGACGAGTACGTGAAGAGCCGGGTCTTCGAGCCCTTCTTCACCACCAAGGAACCCGGGAAGGGTACGGGGCTCGGCATGGCTATGGTTTACGGGATCGTGCGCAACCACGGCGGGTTCGTGGACCTCCACAGCGAGGTGGGCAAGGGAACCACGGTCCAGGTGTACCTGCCCGTGCCGGTGGAATCGCAACCTCAACCCGAGGAGGAGGTAGCAACGGGCGTGGCGGAAGGATCCGGAGAACTCATCCTCGTGGTGGACGACGAGGAGCCCCTCTGCAACCTGCTCCGGGAGGTCCTCACCCGCCGGGGCTATCGGGTCCTGGTCGCCCGCAGCGGCGAGGAGGCCATTGACCTCTACCAGCAGTGGCGGGAGGAGGTGGACCTCGTGATCCTGGACATGGTCATGCCCGGGATGAGCGGGTCAGAGGTCTTCGAGGCCCTCCTCCGCCTCAACCCCCGGACCCGCGTTCTGCTCAGCAGCGGCTACACCCAGGAAGGGGCGGCGGGGGAGCTCCTGCGGAAGGGAGCTCGGGGCTTCCTGCAGAAGCCCTACTTGATCACGGAGCTCACCGCCAAGGTGCGGGAGGTCCTGGAGCAGAAGGACGCGTGAACCCGGAGGGATCCTTGCCCACGTCCGGACCCGGGCGGGGCTGCCACCCCGGAGTTCACGGGGGAACTCATCCGCCGGGTTCGGCAGGTTCGACCGGATCCGGGAGAAGGTCTCCCCCTCCCTCGGCTGGTGCCTGCGACTCCCGCGCGCTTCTGGGGGCGGGGACTTCGGGCGGGAGGTAGGCTTCAGACCGTGCATGAGGCAGAACTGCGGGCACCAGCTCCCCGAAGATCACCTGGAGGGCTGCCGCCACGGGGATGGAGAGCAGGACCCCCACGATCCCCATGAGGGCCCCACCGACGAGCACCGCGAAGATGGCCAGGATGGGCGAAAGCCCTACCGCCCGGCTCATCACCCGCGGGACGAGGAGGTTCTGCTCGATCTGCTGGGCCAGGACGTAAAGGACGATCACCGCCACCAGCTTCCACGTGGGCTGGAACAGGGCCACGATCACCGCGGGAATGGCACCCAAGAACGGCCCCACCACCGGGATGAGCTCCGTGAGCCCCGCCACCAGGCCCAGGAGAAAAGGGTAGGGGATTCCGATGAGGATGAGCCCCACGGTGTCGATGGCGAAGATGGAGAGGGCCAACACGAAGGTGCCCCGGAGCCACCCGCTGAACTTCTGGGCGATGCGATCCAGGACCAGCTCCACGAGCGGCCTCCGCTCCACGGGCCAGAGGCGCAAAAACCCCCGCTTCAGCCGGGGCCCCTCGATGAGCATGTAGATCACGATCACGAGGACCGTGGTCACGGTAAACAGCCCGCTGACGAACCGACCGAAGACCTGGGCCGCGGTGCCGAAGTACTGGGCGAAGTTCTGGAGTTCCTGGGGGAGCTGGCTGAGCCACCGGCTCACGTCGGGCACCCACGGGAACCGTGCGCGCAGTTGCAAAAACCACCGCTCCGCCTCCTGGACGTACTCCGGGAGATGCGCCATCAAGGCGCTGGACTGCTGCACCACGGGCGTGAGGAGGATGGTGAGCATGAGCATCAGGGCCGCGAGGATGAGCACCACCACGAGGAAGAGGGCGAAGCCCTTGCCGAGAGGGCGGCCGCCCGGAAGTCGGGCCCGCTCCAGGACCCCCACCGTGGGCGCGATGCCCGCGGCCAGGATGGCGGAGATGAGGAAGAGCACGAGGATGTCCGCGAGGCGCACGGCCAGCCACAGCACCCCGTAGGTGGTGAACACCACCAGGGTGACGATGAGGGCGTGGACGGCGACTTCGGTTCGCTGCATGCGGCCCCTTTGACAGGATACGGGATTCCGGCCTATGATCCTCGTGGCAGTTTGCGTTCCGCGGTAGCTCAACGGTAGAGCGCCCGGCTGTTAACCGGGGGGTTGCAGGTTCGAATCCTGCCCGCGGAGCCACCTTCTCCGGACCCCCAGGGTGGCACGGATCTTGCTTACCCCGGCCTGGAGAGCCACCTGGGAGAAGAGTCCGGAATGCGCACCCGGCTCGGTGAGATCCTCCTGCAGGCCAACCTCGTCACCCCGGAGCAACTGGAGGAGGCCGTGCGTCTTCAACGGCAGACGGGGCTGCGGATCGGTGCAGCCCTCATCCAGTTGGGGTATGCCACGGAGGACGACGTGGCGTGGGCGCTCGCGACCCAGCTGCAGATCCCATACGTCCACGCTTCCTCGGAGATGGTGGACCCTGCGGCCGTCCAGCTCCTGCCCCCTCACCTGATGGAGCGGTTCGAGGTCTTCCCCCTCCTCGTCTCCGGGGACGAGCTGACCCTGGTGATGGGGGACCCCACGGATGCGGAGGCCATCGCGGAGGTGGAGCGTGCCACGGGGCTGCGGGTGACCCCCGCGGTGGACCTCTCCAGCAACATCCGCCGGCTCATCCGGACGTTCGCCCGGGGCCGCAGGTTCAGGGGAACCCCGGAGCTGGCGGAGATCCGGTTCCACCTGGGCGTGGCCGCGCAGGCCGGGGCCCACGAGGTCTACTTCGAGCCGTCCGGTTCTGGGGTTTGGGTCCGGTACCGTACCGTGACGGGGCTGGTGGAGAGCCGGAGCCCCCGGGTGGACCCTGGGGTACTCGCCCGGCTGGCGGAGGATCCCGGCCCCCTCCGCTTTCGGATCTCCCTCGCGGATCACGTGGTGACCGCGATCCTCCGATCCTTCCCGGCGTCCGGTGGTCACGCGCTCGTGGGAGTCCTGGAACCGGAGACCGTTCCCACCCTGGCCGCTATGGACCTTGATCCTGGGGTCAGGGACGGTCTGGAGGAGATCCTGCGAAGCGGCGGGCTCCTGGTGGTAGGTTCTCCGGATGACTTCTTCCGCCGCCGGCTCCTGCGGGCGTTGGCCCAGCAGGCCGCCCGGAACCCCGGCACCCGGACCGTTGCCGCGGGCCTGCGGCCTCCTGGGCCGATCAAGGGCGTCCTGGCGGTGGAATCCCTGGAAGCCCTCGCGGAGACCCACGCGGAGTACCTGATCGCGGATGCGGGCCGGGATCTGGAGGCCGCGGGTCGGCTGTGCCGGGCCCTGAGGCCGGACTGTACCCTCGTGCTGGGCCTCCCGTACCTGCGGGTGAGCTGGGCCCTGGAGGGATTGCGCTCCTTGGGCCGCCTCCTCCTGGAGCGGTTCTTCGCGGGCGCGCTGTGCGGGATGCCGGTTCCGGCCCTCTGCGGCTGCGCGGAGGCCCACGGTTCTCCGCCCGAGTGGCCCGGCGCATCCCCTCCGGCCCGGTGGGCCTCCGCGGTGGGCTGCGAGCGGTGCCGGAACACGGGATACGAAGGGCAGGTCCCCATCTACGAGTGGTACCGGGCCGGCCCAGAACTTGCCGAGGTGCTTCGGGCCCCGATCCATGCGATCCCTGACCTTCTGGCCCCGGCCCTTTCCCTCTCCCTCGAGGCCTGTGCCCGGGTCGCGGTGGAGCGCCTGCGGGCGGACCCCCAGGCGGTGGCGCCCCTCGTGCGGGCCCGCGCGTGAGGAGGAGCCCGTGGACATCACGGATCTTTTGATCCTCGCCCGGGAACGGGATGCCTCGGACCTGCACCTCACGGTGGGGAGCCCCCCTCGGCTCCGGCTGCAGGGGGAGCTGGTGGAGGTGGATGGGTGGCCGCCCCTCACCCGCGAGGAACTCCACGCCATGCTCTACGACATCCTCACGGATGCCCAGAAGGCCCAGTTCGAGGAGCACCTGGACCTGGACTTCGCCATAGAGCTGCAGAACCTCGGCCGGTTCCGGGTCAACCTCTTCCACCAGCGCACGGGCGAGGGGGCGGCCTTCCGCGTGATCCCCTCCCGGATCCGATCCCTGGAGGAGCTCGGCCTCCCCCCGGTCCTGCGGGAGCTCGCCCTGCGGGAGCACGGGCTCATTCTGGTCACCGGCCCCGCGGGGTGTGGGAAGAGCACGACCCTGGCGGCCATGGTGGACCTCATCAACCAAACCCGCCGGGTCCACATCATCACCATCGAGGATCCCATCGAGTTCGTCCACCCGCACAAGAAGGCCCTCATCAACCAGCGGGAGGTGGGCGTGCACGCGAAGTCCTTCAGCGCAGCCCTGCGGGCTGCGCTGCGGGAGGATCCGGACGTGATCCTGGTGGGCGAGATGCGGGATCTGGAGACCATCGCCCTGGCCCTCACCGCGGCGGAGACCGGGCACCTGGTGCTGGCCACCCTGCACACCAGCAGCGCGGCCCAGACCATCAACCGGGTCATTGACGTCTTCCCCAGCCACCAGCAGGAGCAGATCCGGGTGCAGCTGGCGGAGACCCTGGTGGCGGTCGTCGCCCAGATCCTCCTGCCCACCGCGGACGGCCTCGGTCGGGTCCCCGCGGTGGAGGTGATGGTAGCGACCCCTGCGGTCCGGAACCTCATCCGGGAGAGCAAGGTGCACCAGATCCCCTCCGTGATCCAGACGGGCCTCAAGGACGGGATGCAGAGCATGGACCAGAGCCTGCGGCACTTGGTGAAGACGGGGAAGATCACGCCCGAGGTGGCCGTACGGTGGGCCACGGAAAAGCAGGCCTTCGTCCGGCCGGGCCTGGGCGCGGCTCCTCCTGCCCAGAGCGCCTGGAAGTAGCGGGAGGCGGCCATGCACGTGCACGACCTCCTCCGGGAGATGGTGGAGCGGGACGCCAGCGACCTCTACGTAAAGGTGGGCTCTCCGCCCACCTTCCGGGTCCATAGGGAGCTGCAGGCGGGCTCCTGGGACCGGGTGACTCCGGAGGTGAGCCGGACGCTCGCGGATCAGCTGCTGGACGACGAGCAGCGCCGGCAGCTCCGCACGGAGCAGAACGTGGACCTGGCCTACAGCTTCCCCGGCGTGGGACGGTTCCGGGTGAACGTCTACCAGCAGCGGGGTTCCATCGCCTTCGTGGCGCGCCGGGTGCGGACGGACATCCCTTCCTTCGACCAGCTGGGGCTCCCGGAGATCCTCGCGGACCTGGTCATGCGTCCGAGGGGGCTCGTGTTCGTCACCGGTCCGACGGGCTCCGGGAAGACCACCACCCTCGCGGCCATGATCGACTACCGGAACACCCACGCCTCCGGCCACATCATCACCATCGAGGATCCCATCGAGTTCCTTCACCCGGACAAGCGCAGCCTCGTGAGCCAACGGGAGGTGGCTACGGACACCCCCAGCTTCCACCACGCCCTGCGGGGCGCTCTGCGCCAGGCCCCGGACGTCCTCCTCATCGGCGAGATGCGGGACCGGGAGTCCGCGGATGCCGCTCTGTACTTCGCGGAGACCGGGCATCTGGTGCTCAGCACCCTGCACTCCATCAACGCGGCTCAGGCCCTGGAGCGCCTGCTGGCCTTCTTCCCCGCGGATCACGCCCAGGAGGTCCTGCACCGCGTCTCCCTCACCCTGGAGGGCATCGTCTCCCAGCGCCTGGTGCCCCGGTCGGATGGGCAGGGCCGGGTGGTGGCGGTGGAGGTCCTGGTGGCCACCCCCCGCATCCGGGACCTCATCCGGCGCGGGGATCTCGCAGGGATCAAGGCGGCCATCCAGGCGGGGAGCGGGGAGGGGATGCAGACCTTCGATCAGGCCCTCTATGCCCTCTACCAGAAGGGCCTCATCTCCCTGGAAGACGCCCTCCGGGCCGCGGACTCCCCCAACGACCTGCGCCTGCGCATCCGGGGCCTGGCATAGGGTCCGCGTGGGATTCACCCAAAAATTTTTTGCCCCGAACCGAGAAGGGGCTTGACAGGGATCCTGCGGGCGTGATACACAGGGGCTGGATCGTTGCATAGGGAATCTGTCCGTGGGCCGGGACGCCCACACCATCCGGTGTGGGCGTCCTTCTTATTTTTCATTCGGATTCGGGCAAGGAGGCGTCCGATGCGAAGGGTTGTTCCCGTACTCCTCGTACTTGCGGTGCTCTGTGTGGCCGCGCCCGGGTGGAGTGCGGACCCCAGCGGTGCACAGACCATCAAGCAGAAGCCGGAGTCTGCGGTGAACTTCGCCTGGACCCTCATGGCGGCGTTTCTCGTGTTCTTCATGCAGGCGGGATTCGCCCTCCTGGGGGCTGGGCTCATCCGGTCCAAGAACACGGTGAACTATCTCACGAAGAGCTACATGGACTTCAGCATCGCGGCCCTCTCTTACTGGGCGTTCGGGTTCGCCCTCATGTTCGGGGGGAGCCAGATCAGCAGTGGCTTGGAGCACGGGAATGCGTGGATCGGGCTCTCCGGGTTCTTCCTGAGCGGGGCAGCCTACGATGTGACCACCATCCTGTACTGGTTCTTCCAGATGGTCTTTGCCGCCACCGCGGCCACCATCGTGGCGGGCGCCATGGCGGAGCGGACGAAGATCACCGCCTATCTGGCCTACAGCTTCATCGTGTCCGCGGTGATCTACCCCATCTACGGGCACTGGGTCTGGGGTGGGGGCTGGCTGGCGAACCTGCCCTTCGGGGTGGGGGCCCGGGACTTCGCGGGCTCCGGGGTGGTCCACGCGGTGGGCGGTCTGCTGGGCCTCGTGGGCGCTGCCATGGTCGGCCCCCGCCTGGGCAAGTACAACCCGGACGGCACCCCGAACCCCATCCCCGGCCACAACATGACCTACGTGGTGATCGGAACCTTCATCCTATTCTTCGGGTGGTTCGGGTTCAACTCCGGCAGCACCCTGGCGGCCACGGACCTGCGCATCTCCGTCATCGCGGTGAACACGTTCCTGGCAGGTGCAGCGGGCGCGGTGGTGGCTTTGTACGCGAGCCTCGTCCGCACGGGTAAGGCGGACATCGCCATGGCGTGCAACGGCGCCCTGGCGGGCCTGGTGGGGATCACCGCGCCGTGCGCGTACGTGGCTCCCTGGGCGGCGGTGGTGATCGGGGCCATCGCGGCCCTCGTGATGATGTGGAGCCTGGGGTTCGTGGAGCGGACCTTGAAGGTGGACGACCCCGTGGGCGCGGTCTCCGTGCACGCGGCTGGAGGGCTTTGGGGACTGTTGGCCGTGGGGATCTTCGCGGACGGCACGTACGGGGGCGTGCGGGGCCTCATCGTGGGAGAGGTGGGGCAGCTGGTGGCCCAGCTCATCAGCATGGGGGTGGTGACCGCCTGGTCGTTGATCACGGGATACCTCATGTTCGCTCTGATCCGAAGCACCATTGGCCTGAGGGCTTCGCGGGAGGAGGAGCTCCAGGGGCTGGACCTGCCGGAGCACGGAACGCCCGCGTACGTCCTCGAGGCCACCCTGGTGCCCGCGGGCGGAGCATGAAATCCACGGATCGGGAGGGAACGCGATGGAAGCATGGCTCGCCCTGGGAACCTTCATCGCCCTGTTCTGCGCCTGGGTGGTTCTCCCCAGCCGCATCCTCCGGGGCCGCGGACCCACGGAGGAGGACGGTGGTTAGCATTCAAGCCCCAGCAGACCAAGGGAGGGAAGCGCCATGACGGGAAAGACGGTTCAGGATGTGCTGAGACTGGTCAAGGAGAAGAACATCCAGATGGTGGATCTCCGGTTCACGGACGTGCCCGGAGTATGGCAGCACGCCACCATCCCCGCCTCCACCCTGGACGAGTCCACCTTCAAGAAAGGCGTGGGATTTGACGGCAGCAGCATCCGGGGCTTCCAGGCCATCCAGGAGAGCGACATGCTCCTCCTGCCGGATCCGGCGACCGCCTTTGTGGACCCCTTCCTGGAAGTCCCCACCCTGGTGATGATCTGCGACGTGGTGGATCCGGAGACCCGAGCTCCCTACAGCCGCGACCCTCGGTACGTGGCCAAGAAGGCGGAGGCCTATCTCAAGGAGACGGGCATCGCGGATACGAGCTATTGGGGCCCCGAAATCGAGTTCTTCATCTTCGACCACGTCACGTATGAGGTGCTGCCCCACCGCATGGGCTATTGCATTGACAGCCGGGAAGGGATCTGGAACACGGGGAACGACCACGGGAAGAACCTGGGCTACAAGATCCGGCCGAAGGAGGGCTACTTCCCGGCCCCGCCCAGTGACACCTTCCAGGACATCCGCAGCGAGGCAGCCCTGATCCTGGAGCAGATCGGAATCCCCGTGGAGATGCACCACCACGAGGTGGCCACCGCAGGCCAGGCGGAGATCGACATGGAGCGGGACACTCTGGTCCGGATGGCGGACAAGGTGATGATCTACAAGTACGTGATGCGCAACGTGGCCCGCCGGCACGGATGCACCGTCACCTTCATGCCCAAGCCCCTGTTCGGGGACAACGGCAGTGGCATGCACACCCACCAGAGCCTGTGGAAGGACGGCCGCAACCTCTTCTACGCAGAGGGGAAGTACGCGGAGCTGAGCGACCTCGCGCTCCACTACATCGCCGGTCTGCTCACGCACGTGGACGCCCTGCTGGCCTTCACGAGCCCCACCACGAACTCCTACAAGCGCCTGGTGCCCCACTACGAAGCTCCCGTGAACGTGGCCTTCAGCAAGCGCAACCGCAGCGCCTGCGTGCGCATCCCCATGTACTACACGGGCCCAGAGGCCGCGGCGAGCAAGCGCATCGAGTTCCGGCCGCCGGATCCCAGCTGCAACCCCTACCTGGCGTTTGCAGCCATGCTCATGGCGGGGGTGGACGGGATCCGGCGTAAGCTCGATGCCTCCGCCTTCGGCCCCCTGGATGTGAACACCTATGAGCTCCCGCCGGAGGAGGCGGCTCGGGTGAAGAGCGTCCCCGGATCCCTCAAAGAGGTGCTCGAGGCGTTGGAGCAGGATCACGAGTTCCTCCTGGAGGGGGACGTGTTCACCCGGGACCTCATCGAGACCTGGATCGGATACAAGCGGGAGAAGGAGCTCCACGAGGTGAGCATCCGGCCACACCCGTACGAGTTCTACCTGTACTTCGACGTGTGACCGCGGCGCCCGCGCACACGGGCCAGGACGCCCCCGGTGACCGCCGGGGGCGTCTTTCGTTCAGGAGGTGCGGATGCGGATCCTCATCGCGGACGACGAACCCCTCATCCGGATGGGCGTGCGACGCATCCTGCTGGATGCGGGGCACGAGGTGGTGGGAGAGGCGGCTTCGGGTCGCGAGGTCCTGGAACTGGTGGACCGGCTGCAGCCCGACCTCCTCGTGCTCGACATCCGCATGGAGCCCACGGATGGCATCGAGGTGGCCCGGCAGGTGGCGGGGCGGGTGCCGGTGGTCTTCCTCACCGCCTACGGGGACCGGGAGCTCCTGGAGGCGGCCGAGGAGGTGGGGGCCTATGCGTACATCACCAAACCCCTGGTGGAGTCGGAGCTGCGGGCGGCGGTGGCCCTGAGTTATCGGCGGTTCCAGGAGGTGCGGAAGGCCCGGGAGGCCCTGGAGACCCGGAAGATAGTCGAGCGGGCGAAGGGCATCCTGATGAAGCGGCTGGGCCTCGATGAGGAGGAGGCGTACCGTCTCCTGCAGCGGCGGGCCCGCAACCAGCGTAGGACGATGCGGGAGGTGGCCCAAGCCGTCCTGGACTCCGACGCCCTGATCTCTCAGCGCCGGCCGCCCCGATGACCGCAGCTGGGGTTGACGGCCTCCTCGGGAGGGGTCGCAGCAGGGAGGAGAGCGAGAAGGGGAGAACCTCAACCCCGGATGGCGTGGCTGGAGGAAGCCCTCGTCGTCCTCCTGCTGCTTCTGACCAACGCAGCCTTCTCCGCGTTGGAGACGGCGGTGCTCACGGGCCGCACCGCCCCCCTGGAGCGCCGACGGAGGGCGGGGGATCGGAGGGCGGAGGCGGCCCTGTACCTGATCCGCCACCGGGACCGGTTCCTGGCTGCGGTCCAGGTCGGGATCACCCTGGTGGGGACCCTGGCTTCTGCGTACTCGGGCGCCCGCATCGCGGAGCCGCTCGCCGCAGCCCTCCGGCGCTGGCCCCCCCTCGCTCCCTACGCGGATGCCCTCGCCCTGGGCCTCGTGGTGGTGCTCCTCACCTTCCTGTTCCTGGTGGTGGGGGAGCTCGCACCCAAGCGGGTGAGCCTGGCGCGGGCTGAGGAGGTGGCCGTGGCCCTCGCGCCCGCCATGCGGGGCTTCACGCGCCTCGTGGCGCCCGCGGTGGGGCTCCTGACCACGGCCACGAACGCGGTGCTGTGGCTGGTGGGGCAAGCCCGAGAGCCGGCCCCCCGCATGACCTTGGAGGACTTCGGCGCCCTGGTGGAGGAGAGCGCGCGAACGGGGCTCCTCCGGGAGAGTGCGGCCCAAGTCCTCTCGGAGGTGGTCCGGGTGACGAACCGGAGGGTGGTGGAGATCATGAGCCCCCGAACCGAGTTGGTGGGCCTTCCCACACACGCCACCCTGGAGGAGGTGCTGCGCACCGTCCGCGCTTCCACCTACTCCCGCTTCCCCGTTTACGACCGGGACCTGGACCACATCGTGGGAGTCCTGTACGCCCGGGATCTCGTGGGATGCTCCGAGGAGGAGGACTGGCAGCGGTTGATCCGTCCCGTCCCGAGCCTCCCGGAGACCGTGCGGGTCCTGGATGCCCTCCGGGTCCTCCAGGAACACCGGGCCCACGCGGCGGTAGTGCTGGACGAGTACGGGGGGACGGCGGGGTGGGTAACCCTGGAGGACATCCTCGAGGAAATCGTGGGGGAGATCCCCTCGGAGTACGGCGTGGAGGAGCCGGAGATCGTGGTGCGGGAGGACGGCTCCCTGCTGGTCGACGGCCGCACGCCCCTCCACCAGCTCCTGTCCCGCCTGGGCCTGGAGGAGGAAGTTGTGGACACCGGAGAGGCTACCACCGCGGCAGGGCTTGTCCTGCACCTCATGGGTCGCATCCCCTCCGTGGGGGAGAAGGTGGGATTCGGGGCGTACGAGATCGAGGTGGTGGACCTGGACGGTCGGCGCATTGACAAGCTGCTGGTGCGTCTGAAGCCTTCTTAAGGCCGTAGCCGGCGGTGGAGCTCGCGCAGGAGGCGGCCCACGGCCTCCATCTCCCGCTGGTATCCCCCGAGATCCCCCGATCGCAACAGCCGCTGGGCCCGCTCGTAGTGCTCCAGCGCCTGGCGGACCAGCTCCGCGGAGCGGGCGTCCAGGTCTGCTGGAGATTCCGCGGGCCGAGGACGCTCCGAGGGGGCTCCGGCCCCGAATACCCGGACCAGGGCTGCCTCCAGGGTCTCCTCCATGGCGATGCGGGGCCCGTGAGCCACGATCACCCGCTTGAGTTCGGGGAGCTGGCTCGTCTCCGCCCGCAGGAAGATGGGCTCCACGTACAGGAGGGAGTCCTCGAGGGGGATCACCAGGAGATTCCCCCGGATCACCCGGGAGCCCTGCTGGTTCCACAGGGTGAGCTGGGCGCTGATGGAGGGATCCTGGTTGATGCGGGACTCCACCTGCATGGGGCCGAATACCACCCGCTCCTTGGGGAAGAGGAACACCCGGAGCTCCCCGAGGTGGGGGGGATCGTTGCGGGCCGCGAGCCAGGCCACCATGTTCTCCCGGCGTTGGGCGGTCATGGGGAGGATGAGGACGAACTCGGGTCTGGGCTCCCCCCAAAGCCGGAGGGTCACGTAGTACGGCTCCATGCGCTGCTGCTGCCCCGCGAAGATCTCCGTGGGCCAGGACCATACGTCCTCTCGGTTGTAGAACACCCGGGGATCCCGCATGTGGTAGGTGGCGTACACCTGGGCTTGCACCTCGAAGAGGTCCACGGGATACCGGAGGTGCTCCCGGAGCTCCGGCGGGAGGCGGTCCAAGGGCCGAAAGAGGTCCGGAAAGATGCGGGCCCACGTGCGGATGAGGGGATCCGCGGGATCCACCACGTAGAACTCCGTGGTGCCGTGGTACGCGTCCACCACCACCTTCACCGCGTTTCGGATGTAGTTGATGCCCCCTACCGGCTGCGCGTACGGGTACCGGTCGCTGACGGTGTAGGCGTCCAGGATCCAGAACAGGCGCCCGTTGGCGATCACGAGGTAGGGATCCCCGTCGTATCGGAGGAACGGCGCGAGTCGTCGCGCCCGCTCCGGGACCGTGCGGGCGAACAGCACCCGGCTCTCTGAGGTGATGTCCGTGGAAAGGAGGATCCGGAGGTTCCCGAACCGGGTGGCGAAGGCCAGCCGCCGAAGAGGGTGCGAGAGGGGAATCCCCCCCCGTCCCTGGTAGCGGGCGGTGACGTTCTCCTCTCCCCGAGGGTAATCGAACTCCGGGACCCGGGTCCGCACGATCACGTATTGGTGGGTGAGCTCCCCGAAGTAGATCTCGGGCCGGGTGATGCGGAGCTCCTCAAACCGGGTCTGCGGGGGGAGGTCTCGGATCCAGAGCTCCGGTAGCCCCTCCGGGGAGGCCTGGTTCACGGGGCTTGCCACCACCCCGTACCCGTGGGTGTAGACCAGGTGCTCGTTTACCCAGGTCCGGGCCTGCGGTGGGAGCCGGGAGGTGTCCATCTCCCGGGCTGCCAGCATGAGCTGGCGCACTCGGCCCCCGATCCGGTAGCGGTCGATGTCCACGTCGTGGAAGGTGTAGTAGGCCCGCAGGGCCTGCAGCTGCCGATAGGTCTCCAAGAGCGGCCGGTAATCCCAAAGTCGTACGTTCTCGAGGGTGTCCCGGTTCCGCCCGAGGGCTTCCGGGGAGAGCCGCTCCTCGGCGGGAAAGACCTGCGCCCGCACCCCCTCCAGCCCGAAGGCCGCCCGGGTGGCCCGGATGTGGTGGGCGAGGTAGGGGGTCTCGCGGGTGAGCTCGCTGGGAGCCACCACCAGCTGCTGTACGAGCCCGGGCAACAGCCCCACGCCCACGAACCAGGCCAGGATCTGGAGGACCACCACGCCTACGGCGAACCGCACCGTGCGCAGCCACGCGTTCGCGAGCAACAGCCCCGCGGCCACCAGGGAGAGGTAGAAGAGAACGTTCAAGGCGGGCAGGCGCGCGTGTAGGTCCGCGTACGTCATCCCGAAGAACAGGCCCCGCTGGGAGGTCAGCAACTCCAGGGCGTCGAGTCGAAAGCCCGCGGCCCGGACCAGGAAAAGCAGCGCCAAAAGCACGGAGATGTGGGCCCGGGCTCCGGACGGGAGGGCCCAGACCCCGCGGATCGCCAGGGTCGCGGTATCCAGCAGGTACCCCACGACCACCCCCACCAGGGTGAAGAGCAGCCACCCCCACGTCAGGTCCACCAGGAACCGCCAGAAGGGCAGCCGCAAGAGGTACGCGGAGAGGTCGAGCCCGAAGATGGGATCCCGTACGCCCGCGGGCTGCGCGTGCAGGAACTGCTGGAGGGCCGTCCACTGTCCCGTGTTCGCCAGGGCCGCGAGGAAGGCGATCCCCGTGCACGCCCCGAGGACGACGCGGCGGGGCCACGGAGAGGGCGCCCGGGGTCGGAAACGACCGCCGTCCCGGTGCAGCTCGAGGATCTCCGGACGGGTCCACCGGCGCAGGAAGGGCCGTGCGTTGAGGGAGAGGAGGGCGAACACGAAGGCGAAGACCACCCCCCCTACCAGGAGCCTGGACAAAAAGGGGGTCCAGAACACCTGGGGATATCCGAGCTCCAGGAACCACAGCCATTCCGTGTACCAGTAGGCCGTGGCCGGCCACAGGAAAAGTCCCAGGAGGACCAGGAGCGCGACCAGCAGCCGCAGGAAGGTGTTCATCGGGCGCCTCCCCCTACCCCCGAGGCCCTCGCCTGCGGAGCCACAGCCAGCTCAGGGTGAGGAGAGCAATCCCCGCGAGGATCACCGTCCGGGGGGGAGAGGCCGCGGTCGGGGAAGCGGGGTAGACGGTGATCCGCACCTCGGTCCCGCAGTGCGGGCAAGTGGGGAAGTAGTCGAGCCCGCCGGGCCGGTCCGACGGAACCCCTTCCCGGATCCCGACGGTGAACCGCACGAGGCCCTGGCAAGTGGGGCAGGTGAACACCACGTCCTGCGGGAGCGCAAGGTCCTGCGGCATACTCTTCCTCCATACCTCCTCCATCCTAGCATTCCCCCGGCAAAGGGCTTTCGGGTTTGTGTATGATGGGGCGGGGGGCGGTGGATCCCCCAGTTCTGGGACCGGGGAGAATGCCATGCCGACTCGGGAGGAGATCATCGAGGTCCTGAGGACCTGCTACGACCCGGAGATCCCGGTGAACATCTGGGATCTGGGACTCATCTACGACATCCGGCAGCAGGACGGCCGGATCTACATCCAGATGACCCTCACAGCCCTGGGCTGCCCCATCGGGCCCATCCTGGCGGAGGAGATCCGCACGAAGCTGCTGGAGCTCCCGGGGGTGGAGGATGTGGAGGTGGAGATCGTCTTCTCGCCCCCGTGGACGCCCGAGCGTCTTACAGAGGAAGGGCGGCTCGTGCTCCAGAGCATGGGCTTCCCCGTCTAGGCCCAGATGCCGGCGCGCGACCGAAAACAGACGGCCCGGAAGGAGACCCCGCGTCCCGCCTCGCGGAGGGCCTTCGACCGGCTTTGGCCCTGGGTGTTCGGAGGGGTGGTGGTCCTGGGCGTGGCGGTGGTGGCGTACGGGATCCGATCCCGACCCAACTACCCCAGAGCCGGGGCCCACTGGCACGCGCCCTACACGGTGGAGATCTGCGGGAGACGGCTCCCTCCGTTCCCCCCGAGTCCTGGCAACACCCACACCCACGGGGATGGGGTCATCCACGTGCACCCGGAGAGCAACGAGGAGGGGAGGCAGGCCACCCTGCGCACCTTCCTCCTCTCCGTGGGGGTTCTCGTGGAAGCACACGGGCTCACGCTGCCGGGCGGCCGGACCTACCGGGATGGCGACCGGTGCCCGGACGGCAGACCGGGGCGGTGGTCCGTGGTCGTGAACGGCAGGCGGCTGGAGAGCTGGCAGGATTACTACCCCCAGGATGGAGATCGGGTCCGGTTCGTGTTCGGACCGGAGTGACTAGAAAGCGGCACCCGCCATCGCCTGGAGCACGGCCTCCAGCTGCGGACTGAGGCGGACCGGATAGCTCCCGCCGTCCAACCGGCGGAGGTCGTCGGGGAGCATCTGGAAACGCTCGCTACAGCGGCGGCGGGCATCCTCCAGGGTCTCCCGGTACGTCCGACGGCCGCCCCGCATGACCTCCACGAGGAGCGGCTCCGCCCCGGGAGGGGGTGGATCGTCCGCGAGGGCGATGATGTCCTCCTGCATCCGCCCATCCCGGTACACCCGCCACACCTGCTTGCGGCCCGGGAGCGTCACCTTGCCCGTGCTGCGCTTGATGCGGTATCCCGCGGTGTCTTCCACCAGTTTGTAGACCCCGCCCAGGGCCGGCGCGTCGTAGGAGACTCCCATCTCCGTCCCCACCCCAAAGGCGTCAATGGGGGCGTTCGCTTCCAGCAGGGCCGCGATCTTGTCTTCGTTGAGGTCACCGCTCGCGAGGATCTGTACCTCCGGGAACCCGGCGCCGTCCAGGATGGCCCGCACCTCCCGGCTCAGCGTCGCCAGGTCCCCGCTGTCGATCCGTACGCCCCGCAGCCGGTATCCCTGCTCCCGCAGCTCCCGGGCCACCACCACCGCGTTTCGGGCTCCCTGCAGGGTGTCGTAGGTATCAATGAGCAGGATGCACCGGTCCGGGAACTGCCGGGCGTAGGCGCGAAAGGCCTCCAGCTCGTGCTCGAAGGACATGACGTAGCTGTGGGCCATGGTCCCGTACACGGGGATGCCGTAGAGCATCCCCGCCAGGACGTTGCTGGTGCCCGCGCACCCCGCGAGGTAGCTGCTGCGGGCCACCTTCAGGGCCGCGTCCGTCCCGTGGTCCCGACGGGGGGAGAAGTCGATGACGGGGCGGCCCCGAGCCGCCAGCACCACCCGGGCGGCCTTCGTGGCGATCATGGACTGGAGGTTGATCTGGTTGAGGAGGAAGGTCTCCACGATCTGGCCCTCGATGCGGGGCGCCGTGATCTGCAGCACGGGCTCCGGCGGAAAGAAGACCTCACCCTCGGGGATGGCCCGCACGTCCCCCGTGAACCGGAAATCCCGGAGGTACCGGAGGAAACCCTCGTCGAAGAGCCCAAGGCCGCGTAGGTAGGCGATCCCCTCCTCCGAAAACCGCAGCCGCTCCAGGTAGTCCAGCACGGTGTCCAGCCCCGCGCTCACCAGGAACCCCCGGCGGGGAGGGAGGTTGCGCACGAAGAGGTCGAAGGTGGCGGGCTCGTTGCGGCCCTCCCGGAAGTAGCTCTGGGCCATGGTGAGCTCGTAGAGGTCCACCAGCAGCGCCATGTTCTGCTCGGTGACGAATCCCATTGCCTGGTCCTCCATCCCGCCCTCCGGAGCCGCCTCCCCGTCCACTAGGATACGCGCTCCCAGGTCGAGCGGAGCCTCCCCGTTCCGGGGCGGAGGCGGTACCTTAAGTAAGGCGATCCTGCGGAGGAGGACGGGAATGTGGGTGGGACATCGGATCCCGCTTCAGGACGGGTGGGAAAAGGTTTCCGGACGCCTCCGGTTTGCCGCGGACCTGGGGATTCCGGATCTCCTGCACGCCCGGCTCGTGCTGAGCCCGGTGGCCCACGGCCGCATCCGGGGGATTGACGCAGACCGGGCCCTAGCGATTCCGGGTGTGGTGGCGGTGCTCACCGCCCAGGATCTCCCCGGGTTTCGGCAATTCCCGGATCACCACGCCGCGGGCCTGATGGCCCAGGAACGGGTGGTGTACGCGGGGCAGCCCGTGGCCGTGGTCCTCGCGGAGCGGGAATCCGCGGCCGTGGACGCCGCGGCTCGGGTGGGTGTGGAGGTGGAGCCGCTTCCCGCGGTGGTGGATCCGCTGGAGGCCCTGGCCGAGGATGCGCCCCCAGTCTGGCCGGAGGGGATCCCCGGCCTGCGGGCGGACGCGGGAGCCCACGCGGCGGAGGCGGAGGAGGCCGCCGCGGAAACTCGCAGGAATTCTCCCAACCTGGCTGCCCGGGTCCGGTTCGCGCGGGGCGATGTGGCAAGCGGGTTTGCGGAGGCGGATCTTGTCCTGGAGCTCACGTATCGTACCTCCTCCGTCCACCAGGGGTACCTGGAGCCCCACGCCACGGTGGCGGCTCTGGACGCGTCCGGGAGACAACTTACCCTCTGGACCGGGACCCAGAGCCCCTTTGGGGTTCGACAGGAGGTGGCGCGGTTTCTGGGTTGGCCCGAGCACCGGGTTCGGGTGGTACCGATGCCCGTGGGCGGGGGGTTCGGCGGGAAGTTCCTCCTCCTGGAGCCCCTCGCGGCCGTCCTGGCGCTCCATACCCGGAGGCCCGTGCGGATCGTGCTCACTCGGCAGGAGGAGTTCCTCCTGAGCAACCCGGTGCACGGGGCAATCCTCACCCTCAAGACGGGGGTGCGCCGGGATGGGACCCTCACGGCCTTAAAGGCTCGCCTCGTGTTCGACGCGGGCGCCTTCCCCGGGTCTCCCGCTCGGATCGCGTCCTTCCTGCTGGGCAGCGTGTACCGGTTCCCCCACCTGGAGATCGAGGCGTTTGAAGTCCTCACCCACAAGCCGGGAAGCGGGGCGTACCGAGCGCCCGGATCGCCTCAGGCGGCCTTCGCCCTGGAATCCCAGATGGACGAGTTGGGGCGGCGGCTCGGGCTGGATCTTCTCGAGTTCCGCCTGCGGAACGTCCTGCGGGAGGGAGACCTGCTCCCCGACGGCCGGCGCTATCCCCGCATCGGGCTTCACGCGTGCCTGGAGGCGATCCGGGAACATCCCCTGTGGCGGGAGGGGCGAAGGGCACCGGGTGAGGGCCTGGGGCTCGCGGTGGGCGGATGGCCCGGAGGACTGGAACCCGCGGCCGCCGCGTGCTCCGTCGACCGGGACGGGACCGTACGGGTGCACGTGGGCGCGGTGGACCTGCAGGGAACCCACACGGCCCTGAGCCAGCTGGTGGCCGAGGTTCTGGGGGTTCCGCTGGAGCGGGTTCGGATCGTTCAAGGAGACACGGACCACGCGCCGTACGCGGGCGCGAGCGCGGGCAGCAAGGTCGTCTATACCGTGGGGCAGGCGGTACGCCACGCCGCGGAGGAGGCCCGAGCCCGGATCCTGCGCATGGCCGCTCAGGTCTTGGAGGCCGCGGTGGAGGACCTGGAACTGCGGGACGGGTACGTCCTCGTGCGGGGCGTTCCCGAGGCGCGGATGAGGCTCGCGGAACTGGCGGGGCTTGCACAGCGGTTCGGCGGGCGGTTCGAGCCCATCTGGGCGGTGGGAACCTCCGCGCAGAGGGAGCAGGCCCCCGCGTTCGCCGCGGAGGTCCTCCGTGTGCGGGTGGACCGGGAGACGGGGGCGGTGCAGGTCTTAGAAGCCGTGCTCGCGCAGGACGTGGGCCGCGCCATCAACCCGCTGCTTGTGGAGGGTCAGGTGTACGGCGGGATGGCGCAGGGCCTGGGATGGGGGCTGTGGGAGGCCCTCTCCTACGACCGCAGCGGGATTCCCCGCACCACCTCGTTCCTGGACTACGCGCTTCCCAGGGCGACCACGGTTCCTCCGATGCAGGGGATCCTGGTGGAGGTCCCGAGCCCGAACGGCCCGTTCGGGGCTCGGGGCGTGGGCGAGCCACCCGTGGTCCCCGGCGCCGGAGCCGTGGCGAACGCCATCCGGGACGCGGTAGGGATCCGCGTGACGGAGCTCCCCATCACCCCGGAGCGGGTGCTGCGGGCCTTGGGCGGCCTTTGACTTCTCCAGGTGGAATTCGTAGACTACGGGTGGCGGGGGCGTGGTGTAGCCTGGTCAACACACCGGCCTGTCACGCCGGAGATCGCGGGTTCAAATCCCGTCGTCCCCGCCATAGGCCTGGGTAGCTCAGGTGGTAGAGCAGGGGACTGAAAATCCCCGTGTCGGGGGTTCGACTCCCTCCCCAGGCACCACGGAACCTCCGTAGGAAGCCTGTTTCGGTCCTCCCCTCCGAGCACACCACGCCTCGAACTGCTTCCGCGGGTAGGGGCGTACGGCACCGCCGAAGCATCTGCCGGGCAGCGCGTCTCCCTGCGCTGAGGGTCCGTACTCGCTAGACGCCGGTCCGTGGCACAATGAGCGGGGGTGAGCGGATGGCAATCCTGCTGGACCTTCTGCGGCCGGTGACGGACGAGGAACTGCTGCGGCTCTCGGAGCGCAACCCCGGGTACCAGTTCGAGCGGACCGCGGACGGGAGGCTCGTAGTGAGCCCTACAGGAGGAGAGAGCGGGCGACGCAGTCTGGAAGTTGCCTACCAGCTCCGACGTTGGAGCGATCGGAGTGCAGCGGGCGTAGTCTTCGACTCCTCCACCGGTTTCCGGCTGCCGGACGGGTCCCTGTTGTCCCCGGACGGTTCGTGGGTCCGCCGCGAACGATGGGAGGCTCTGAGTCGGGAAGATCGGGAGGGCTTCGTGCCCCTGTGTCCCGACGCCGTCTTCGAGGTGTGGTCCCCCTCGCAGACCCTGCAGGAGCTCCGCGAGAAGATGCGAGTCTACCTCCGGAACGGGGCCCGGATCGGCGTGCTCGTCGATCCCTACGAGCGCACCGTGGAAATCTATCGGCCCGGTCAGGAGCCCAAGCGGCACGAGAATCCCGAACGGGTGGCCCTGGACCCGGAGCTGCCCGGCTTCGAGATGGAGCTGGGGCCGGTGTTCGAGGGTTCGTAGTCCTCCGCGATCGCCTTATCGGGATCCGGCACCGGCCTCTCCGCCCCGGAGCATAGTCTGCAGCGCCCTCACCAGATCCTCAAGGCCCACGAACTCCAACACTTCAGATCCGTACCGCTCCACCCAGGGCCTGTCCACGTCGCCGGCCACCACCAGGTTCCTCCCTCCGGGGTACCGCCTCCGGAAGGCCAGCAGGTTGGTAGGTTCAAACGAAGCGGCTCTCCACTTGCACTCTACCGCTACCGGCGGCTGCCCCGATACCGGCACTACGATGTCCACCTCGTGTCCCCGTTTGTCCCGCCAGTAGTGCAACCGGCGGGTCTGCAGTCGCCCGTGCAGCTCGTTGAGCACGTAGTGCTCCCACAATGCGCCCAGGTCCTTCCGCAGCTCCCTCCAGCCGCAAAAGCGCACCACGAACCCCGTGTCGAACCCGTACACCTTCGGCGCCGCCACGATCTCCGTCGCCGCCCGACGGGAGTACGGCCGCAGCCGGTGGGCCACGTAGGTGGCCTCCAGGGCGGACAGGTAGTTGCGGATGGTGGTGTGGCTCACGCCGCACTCCCGGGCGTACCGGCTGGCCTCGAACACGCTCCCGCTGCGTCCCAGGAGCAGCTCGGTGAACTGCAGGAAGGGATCCCGCTTCTCCAGCCGGAACAGGGACAAAAGATCCTTGGCCCAGTAGGCATCCAGCCAGTCCTGGTAGTCACGCTCCTGCACCCCCTCGGCGAGGGAAAAGGGCGGAAGTCCTCGAGGAAGTGATCCGCGGCGATCTTGAGAACCGAAGAGGGATCCGGCAGGCGGTGGGCCTCGTCCAGGACCACGCGTTTGCCCCGCAGGGATTCGAGGAAGATCTCGGGGTCCCGGAGCCGGAGGCGTACCCTGGGAAGCTCGCAGTCGAAGTACTCCACCTCCGGCAGGGACAGACAGAGAACGGTCTTCCCGGAGCGCCGGACTCCGGCGAGCCAGATCACCGGGCGCCTCTACCACGCCCGTTCCACGAGGCCCAGCCAGTAGGTCCTCTTGTACCACATGCCACTATTCTGTCAATTAGTGTCAAATGGAGCTCAAGGCTGTCCTAAAGGACGCGGGGAGTGAGGAAGTGGTGGCCGCCGCCCACGTCACGCTCCCCAGGTCCATGCGCTGGGCTGCTGGCCGCCGCGTTCCGGGCGCCGTGTTCCGCTTCCCGCGCAGGCCGCTCGAGGATGGGAAAGTGATGCGGCGCGACGTGACCCGGGTCACGTCGCCCGGGCGCACCAATGCGGACTGCACGGCCTCCGGCACGCCCCCTGACCGGATCGTGCTTGCCGTCCGACAGACTCTGCGGCGCAGGGCGGCTTCCCCGAACGAGCTCCGGAGGACCGCGCAAGGGCGTTCTCACCGCGTGCAGGAGCTCCTGGAGCGCGTCATGCGGGGGGGAGGCGAGCACACGCGGTATGGGGACACGTTCGGGGGGACTAGGGGGTGCGAGGAAGCCCACGGAGGCCGCGAGGATTGCGGCAGAGGAGGCAACGCGAGCTGGTCCGGAGCTCGGCTCGAGTCACCGCGCAGAGCGCTCGGGAGCTGGTTGAGGAGGAGAGTGGGCGGGGCTGTGGGCCTGTGGGGTGCGGTGTAGCCGCAAGCGCCTGAGCGCGGCTGATGCGGGAGGCGGGGCAGGTGGGGGCCCTACCCCCGGAGGCGGGAGTAGGGGGTCGGACCGGCTGGTGGGACGGGAGGCGGGCTCCGCGTGAATGGCACGCGGTTTGCTCTGGAGCGCTTGGCGGTGAGGCTGCACCGGGCCGCCCCGGAGCGCTAGATGCTGAAGGGGGTTGTGCTTCAGGCACGGCTGGGGGAGGCCAAGAGGCCCTCCATGGCCTGGACGTGGAGCCCTTCCCTAGGGCTGTCTAGGCTCTGCTGGACCCCGTGCTCGGAGGCGGCGCCTGCGGCCCCTGTCCTGGACGCCCCAAACCTGCTGGCGAAGGCCTATGCGGACAGGATCGAGGCTCACGGGGAGGTCGCTGCCTGATGCCAAAGCAGACACCTCTTGATGGAATCCCCCCCCCCGGGGGGTACCCAACTGGGCTGAGGTGTTGCGAGCCGTGGCGGAGCACCTCAACCACCACGTTCACCTCCAGCCCATGCTGGACTCCACCCTGGCCCTCATCTTGCAGCTTTTGGACCTCAACACCGGGTGGATCTTCCTGGTGGACGACCAGGGGCACTTCACCCTAGCCGCCGCCCACGGGCTCCCGCCGGCCCTAGAGGCAACCGGGCGGGCGGCCCTGCGGTGGACCCCCTGTCGCTGTCAGCAATTGGTCCTTAATGGGCAGCTGGCGAATCCCGCCAACATCCTGGACTGTGAGCGGCTGCAGCGCATCCACGCGGAGGTAGCCGGGGCCGGCCCAGACGCGCAGACCGGGGGCCTGCACGTGCACGTGACGGTCCCCCTGCGGGCAGGCGGCCGCACCCTGGGCTTGCTCAACCTAGCCCGTGCGGGCAAAGAGTCCCTGGCCCCTGACACACTTACCCTCCTCGGGATAGTGGCCGATACCCTGGGGGTGGCCATCGAGCGGGCCCAGCTGTACGCCCAGGCGGAGGCGGCGCGGCGGGAGGAGGCCCATGCCGTCACGCGCCTGACCCAGACCCTGCTGGGGCTGACCGAAGTGGAGGGGGTGGGGCGGGCGGTCTTTGACACCCTCCGGGAGTTCCTCCGACCTGACGCTCTGAGCCTGTTGGTGGTGGACCCTTCGGGCACCTTCCTGGAGCTGGTGACGGGGTGGGGCTGGAGCGAAGCCTACGTAGGGCGGCTCCGGCTGCCCCTGCACCCGCCGGATTCCAGCGGTCCGGCTTGGGCCCTGCACGTCCGGCAACCGGTGATGGAGGACCACACCCAGCCGTCGGGCCGGTTTGCGGTGCCGGACCCGGTGCGGCGCGCTGGCGTGCAGGCGTGTCTGAACCTGCCCATGGTCGCCGGGGGTAAGCCCACGGGCGTCCTCGTCGCCGACTACCTGTCTCCGCGGGACCTGGACCAGGATCGGATCCGGTTCGCCTCGGTCATCGCCGGGGTGGCCGCGGTGGCGGTGGAGCGGGCGCTGGAGCACCGGCGCAACCGCCTGCTGTTCGAGCAGGTCCCGGTGGCCCTGTACCGGTCTACACCCGAGGGGCGGCTGCTGGACGTCAACGAGGCAATGGTGCGGATGCTGGGCTATCCGGACCGCGCGGCGCTCCTGGCCGTCAATGCCGTGAACCTCTACGCCAATGCGGAGGATCGCGCTCGCTGGCAGCGGCTGATGGACCAGGAGGGGACGGTCAAGGGGTTTGAGGTGCAGTGGCGCCGCTTCGACGGCACCGTGATCTGGGTGCGGGAGTCGGCGCGGGTGGTCCGCGACGTCACCGGTCGCCCCGCCTACTATGAAGGCGGCGCGGAGGACATCACCGCCCGCAAGCGGGCGGAGGCGGACCTGTACTACCTGGCCAACCACGATCCCCTCACCGGAACGTTCAACCGACACCGGTTCCGGGAGGAGTTGGATCGCCTCATGGCCTGGGCCCAGCGCTCCGGGGAAAGCGGTGCCCTGCTGTTCATCGACCTGGACAACTTCAAGGAGGTCAACGACCGCCTGGGGTACAAGGTAGGGGACGAGCTCCTGCAGGCTATTGTGCGGGCCATGCGGGCGCGGCTGCACGACACGGACGTGCTCGCCCGGCTGGGCGGGGACGAGTTCGGGATCCTGGCGGTGCCGGCCGATGCGGGGCAGGGGGTGGCCATTGCCGAGCGGCTCCTGGGTGCGCTGCGGGAGCAGGTGATGATGAAAGGCGGCTCACCCTTCCGGCTCACGGCCAGCTGCGGGATCGCCCTCTTCCCCGAGCACGGCGCGACGGTGGACGCGTTGCTGGCTGCGGCGGAGCTGAGCATGTACTCGGCCAAGGAGCAGGGCGGCGACCGGGTGGCGCTGTACACGCCCGACCCTGCCTGGTGGGACCGCTTCCAGGGGCTTACCGGATGGGCGGAGCGCCTGAGGCGCGCGTTGGAGGAAGGGCGGTTGCTCGCCTATGTCCAGCCCATCCTCGACCTTCGGGAAAACCGGATCACGCAGTGGGAGTTCCTCGTACGGCTGGCAGAAAAAGGGGAGGTCATCGCTCCTGCGGCGTTCCTGCCCGTGGCCGAGCGGCTCGGGATGATCCAGGAGATCGACGTGTGGATGTGCGGACAGGCCCTACGGTTCGCCGCCCGGCACGGGCAACGTGTGCACGTCAACCTCTCGCCCAAGACCCTGAGTGATGAGCGGGCGATGGCGACCATCACGGCCGAGCTGGTCGCGTGGCGCGGTGCCGCCCCACTGCTGGTGGTGGAGATCACGGAGACCGCGGCCTTCGCGGACATGGCGCAAGGGATCCAGCGCCTGGAGACGCTGCGGTCCCGGGGCTGCCAGGTGGCGCTGGACGACTTCGGCGTCGGTTTCTCGTCGCTCTACTCCCTGCGCCACCTACCGGTGGACTACCTGAAGATCGACGCCAGCTTCATCCGCGGGCTCGTCACCGACCCGCAGGACCGGCAGATCGTGCGGGCGATCGTCGACCTGGCGCGGGGCCTGGGCCGGGCCACGATTGCCGAGGGAGTTGAAGACAGGGAGACCTTGGAGGTGGTGCGTTCTCTCGGCGTTGACTATGCGCAGGGGTACTTCCTCGGTCGTCCCGTGCCCAGTACAACCCTGTGAGGACGCCTCAAGGCACCCCTCGACCGCGAGGAGTTCGAGCGCTGGCGACAGGAGGCGGCTCGGCCCCCCTGGGTGCGCGCGTTCAGGCCGGAGCCGGACTCTACAACGCCGACGCCGAGCGCGTCCTTGCCTACCTGGACCGCACCTGGAGGTCGCTGGGTGGCTGCGGCGGCGGTGGGGTCCGTGGCCCGAGGAGACTCCAACCTCTGGAGCGACGTGGACGTGGTCGTGGTGGCCGAGGACCTGCCCGCACGTGCCCCTGACCGCGCGGCCGTCCTGGTCGCCGACGCGCCTCCGAGGCTCCAGCCGGTCGGGTCCACCCCCGAGGAGTTCTGTCGGGCTTGGGAACGACGGGACCCCCCGGAGCGGAGCGGGGTGGAGGAGGGCGTGGTTTTGGTGGGCGAGGTCTTTTTCGCCCCGGATTCGCGGAAGACGCTGTGTCAGAGGTTCCCCTTGGTGCCCCGGACGGGATTCGAACCCGTGTTGCCGGCTTGAAAGACCGGAGTCCTAGGCCTGGCTAGACGACCGGGGCACAGGCCAAGCTCATGATACCACGCGACCTCCGGCCGACCTCCTGCCACCACTCCACGGGGGCACCCTTCGATGCCCAGGACCCGACCGCAGGGGGCGCCCCCGTTATGATAGGGTTTACGGGAGGGGCCGGAGAAAATCCAAAAACCGGTGGCTGTGCGAACCCACGAGGCTCGGAGGAAACGATGAAAGTGGAGGGAACGCAGATCCTGCACGCGCCCCGGGAGCAGGTATGGAAGCTCCTGGACGATCCGCAGGCCCTGGCTTCCTGTACGCCGGGACTCCAGGAGCTACGGCCGTTAGGCCCGGACGAGTTCGAGGCCACCTTGTCCATCGGCGTCGCGGCGGTGCGGGGGACGTACAAGGGGAAGCTGCGCATCACGGAGCGTACCCCGCCGGATCGGTACGCGGTCCAGGTGGAGGGGAGCGGGGCTCCGGGGTTCGTGCGGGCTACAGGACAGCTCGAGCTCCTGGATCGGGGAGGGGAGACGGAGGTGCGCTGGTCGGGAGACGTTCAGGTGGGAGGAGCCCTCACCATCGGGAGCCGGATGATCCCCGGCATCGCCCGCATGCTCGCAGCCCAGTTCTTCGAGTGCCTGGACCGGAAGCTCGCTTCCGGGTGAGGGCCCGGCGGTTGCACGGGGAGAAGCGGGACGTGAGGATGGGGGCGACTTGAACGAACCGCTCCTGCTGGTCGTGAACCCGTACGCGGGCCGCGCCTCGGACCTGCTGCCCGCGGTGCTGCGCGTGCTGCGAGCCCTGAGGGTGGCGCACGAGGTGCGGTACGCCACAGGCTTTGAGGGATTCGCGGCCCTCGCCGCGGACGCCGCGGACGCCGGCTTCCGGGCGGTGGTGGCCGTGGGCGGGGACGGAACGGTGAACGGGGTCGCGAACGGCATCATGCAGGCCGGATCCCGCATCCCCATGGGGATCGTCCCCGCGGGGACCGCCAACGAGTTCGCCCGGGCCCTGCCCATCCCCCGGAGCGTGAGTAAGGCAGCCGCGGTGCTGGCGGAGGGGGTGGCGGGCGAGGTGGACATCGCGCGGGTGAACGGCCGGTACTTCCTGAACCTCTTCGGGTTCGGATTCGATGCCCGGGTCGCTGCGGGCGCCCATCGCCTCCGGGACCGGGTGCTCCTGCGCGGACGCGCGGTGTACTACCTGGCCACCCTGCTGGAGATCGCGGCGAGCCGGGAGCCCCTGGAGGTGGAGGTGTTCACGGAACAGGACGCCTTCCGGGGCCGGGTCCTGTTCGTGGCGGGGGTGAACGGTCGGATGTACGGGGAGCGGGTACCGTCCTTGCCCTCCCCGAGCCTCCGGGACGGCCTGCTGGACCTGTACGTGGTGCGGGACATGCGACGGATCCGGTCCTTCAACGTAGCGATGAAGATGATCCGACGAGCCCCCATCCCGGAGATCCTCATCCAGCGGGCCCGGGAGGTCACCCTCCTGGCGGAGCGACCCGTGGAGGCCCACGTGGACGGGAACCTCCTGGGCACGTTCACCCGGGTGCACGCCCGGGTGGTGCCGCGGGGCATCCGGGTTCTGTTCCCCCCGGACGCCCTGCCCTGGCAGGAGAAGAGTTCAGGGGCCGAGGAAGCACTCATGCGCCGGGGATGAGGCGAGAAGGTCCCCGGATCCTCGTGCTCTCCGCCACGTACGGCGGAGGACATCAGCGGGTGGCGGAAGCCCTCCAGTCCGCCTGGGCCGAGCGCTCTCCCGCCATCCGGGTGGAGATCGTGGACTTCTTCGAGACGTTTGTGAATCCGACCCTCAACCGCATGGTGCGCTCCCTCTACTGCACCAGCGTGCGGCACGCGCCCACGATGTGGGGCGCCTTCTACTACGCCACGGGCAACATCCGGCCGGACTCCCCCACCCAGCGGCTCATCAACCGGCTGGGGAAGCGGCGCTTGGTCGCGTACCTCCGCAGCACCCCCTTCGACCTCCTCGTGCACGTGCATCCCACGCCCGCCGGGGTGGTCTCCGACCTCAAGGCCGAAGGGGAGGTGCGCCACCCCTCCGCGGTGGTGCTCACGGACTACGCCATCCACTCCCAGTGGATCCACCCGCACGTGGATCTCTACTGCGTTCCCTCGGAGGCGGTCCGGGAGGGCCTGGTGGACCGCGGGGTTCCCCCAGACCGGGTCCTCGTCACGGGCATCCCCGTCCGCCTGGAGTTCACCCTCCCCCTAGACCGGCGGGAGGTTGCCCCCCGTCTGGGGCTGGACCCGCACCGGACCACGATCCTCGTCATGGCGGGAGCCTATGCGATGCTCGGCGGGATCCTTGACGTGCACCGGGTGATCCTGAGCCTTCCGCACCGGGTCCAGGCGGTCTTCCTCTGCGGACAGGACGCAGGGCTCGTGGAGCGGCTGCAGCGCCGAAGCCGCCGGCGGCCGGAGGTGCGGGTGGAGGGATACGTGACGAACGTGGCGGAGTGGATGACGTGCGCGGACCTCCTCGTCACCAAGGCGGGCGGGGCGACGGTATCCGAGGCCCTCGTGAAGGCGCTCCCCATGGTGATCTACCGGCCGATCCCTGGACAGGAGGAGTGGAACACCCGGATGCTCACCGCGGCGGGTGCCGCCCGGATCGCCCGGAATCCTGGGGAGCTGGCCCGGGTGCTGGACGGGCTTCTGCGGGGTCCCTGGGAGCTGGACCGCATGCGGGAGGCAGCGCAAAGGGCGGCCCGGCCGAACGCGGCCCGGGAGGCAGCTCAACGGATCCTAGAGCTCCTGCCGGGAGGGGCCCCGCCGTGAGGGCTCCCCGGCGGATCGGCCCGCACGCCCTCCTCATCGGGCTTTTCGAGTGCGCCCGGGGGGCCCTCCTCTTCACCCTCCTTCCCAACCACCTGCGGTTCGGCGTGGGACACCCGATGTCCGTAGTGGGTCTGGCCCTCTCCGCGTACTCCTTCACGGAACTCGCTACGAAGGTCCCCTCCGGATGGGTCATCGACCGGGTGGGCCGGCGAGTTCCGCTAGTGGGAGGATTGGGGTTGTGCATCCTCTCCGTGCTCCTTTTGGCCGAGGCCCGGCAGACCTGGGCCGTGCTCGCGGCCGCTGCCCTGGGGGGTCTTGGGGCGTCCCCGGTCTGGCCCGCCGTGGTCTCCGGGCTTGTGGAGGCCACGGACAACGGCCGGCGGGGAGAAGCGGTCGGAGCCCTGCTCACCAGCTGGATGCTCGGGATCGGGGTCGGCTTTGTGGTCGCGAACTTCCTCTTGGAGGTTCACGGGGCGGTGGCCTTCGGGTTCGTGCTCGGTTGCCTGCTGGCCACCTTTCCCCTCGTGCTCCCCGCCACAAGACGGTTCCCCCGTCCGGGGGCAGGGGGTCGGGAGCGGATGCCGCAGCAAAATGGCACGTCTTCTGAGGTGCGGTGGCTGTGGCCGCTGTTCGCGGGGATGGTCCTGCAGACCGTGGGAGGCGGGATGCTCCTCCCCATCCTTTCACCCTACGCGCGGGAGGTGCTCCACCTGACCCCCCTGCGCATCGGCACACTCCTGGCCGTGGGTCCTGGACTCACCGTGCTCCTCCTGGTGCCTTTGGGACGGATGATGGATCACGTGGGGCGGGTGGAGGTCCTTTCCATCAGCCTCGGAGCCGGGGCCGCGGTGCTCTTCATCCTGCCCTACCTTCGCTCCCTCTGGGCCCTCGTTCCCATGGTGGCCCTCCTCGGGCTCGCGTACGCCACCCTCCTGCCTGCCTGGAACACCCTCGTGATGGACCTCCTTCCCCCGCACCGCCGGGCCACCATGCTGGGGCTTGCCATGTCCCTGGAAGGACTCGGGGTGGCGATCGGCACGGCGGTGGGAGGGATCCTATGGGACGCGTATGGTCCGGCGCAGCCCTTCCGGGCGGCGGCGGGCGTCCTGGCGTGCGTGGCCATCGGTTACCTCCTTCTCCTCCCCCGGTCCTTGGGCAGTCCTCTGAGTCATCGGGCCTAGGCACCCATGGCGGCTGCGCACGCCTTGGTGTTGGGAGGTGTGAGCCTCGGGGTCGCGTACACCCTGGGGGCTCAGGCCCTCACCCGGTTGCGAGGGGTGGTCCGCACAGGCCCACCCGTGCCCCAGGTGGCCCTCACCTTCGACGACGGGCCCCATCCGGTCTACACATCGCGGGTCCTGGAGATCCTGGCGGAGCACAGAGCCGGGGCCACCTTCTTCCTCATCGGGCGCCACGCAGAAGAGCACCCCGAGCTCGTGCGCCGGATCCTCTCGGAAGGGCACGCCCTGGGAAGCCACACCTACGGGCACCGGCACTTCTGGCATCTGGGCCCCCGGGCGACCCGAGAGGAGATCCTGCGGGGACACCGAGTGGTGGAGGCGATCTCGGGGGGGCCCGTCCGCTTCTTTCGGCCGCCCTGGGGGGCGGTGAACCTCGCGGCACTCGCGGTCTGCCGGAAGGAGGGTCTGGTGCCCGTGCTGTGGAGCGTGCGGGGAGAGGGATACCGGTGGCGCCCCTCGTGGGAGGAGATGGCACGGGTGGTGGTCCGGAGGGCCCATCCGGGCGCCATCGTGAACCTGCATGACCGCGGCGGATTCCCGGATACCCCCGAGCGGGTGCTGCGGGCGCTCCCCCGGATCCTCGCGGGGCTGCGGGCGCGGGGCCTACTGCCCGTGACGCTCGCGGACCTCCTCGGGTGAGGTGTCGTAGCGGGCGAAGAGGGTACGGACGGAGATCCAGGCCTCCCGGGGCTCCCGGAACCGCTCGCGGCCCGCGGTGCGGCGGAACCCATCCGGATGGGAGTACCACAGGAGGAACTTCAGCCAGAAGTTCACGCCGAAGCGGGTGAAGGGGTTGCGGATGCGGTGGACCTCAAAGCCCAGCAACTCGCTCCCCTTCCAGTACAGGGTGACCGCCCGCACCGCCACCACAGGGTACTCCGGGTGGCTCCGCAGGTACCGGGCCACCAAGCGCAGGCCTTCGGACATCCCCCGGCCGAACAGCAACCCCATGCGCCGGGGGTCCTGGGTGGTTTCGTGGTACGCGATCAGCTTCAGGCTGTCCACGTGGATCTCCCCGACCAGGTCCCCCGGCCGGACCACGGCTCCGTCCTGGAGCCGGACCTCCTTACCCCGGTGCCGGCGCAGCTCCAGGCGCACGAAGCTGTGGGGCGCGAGCTCCACGAGGCCGTGGCGCCGGGCCCACCACCGCTCGTACCGGGCGAAGAGGGAGAGCGGGAGGAGCCGGCGCAGGAGCACCTAAACTGCGCCCTCCGCCCGGAGGTGGGCGATCTCCTCCGGGGTGTATCCCAGCTCCCGGAGTACTGCCTCGGTGTGCTGACCCAGCAGCGGCGGTGGGGTGCGGACCTCCCCGGGCGTCTCGGAGAGCTTCACCGGGACTCCGGTCATCGTGACCTCCCCCGCGGTGGGGTGGGGCAGGGTCACCTTCATCCCGCGGTGGAGGGTCTGGGGATCCTCGAAGACCTCGGAGACCCGGTAGATGGGGCCGTTTGGGACACCGGCCCGGTCCAGGATCTCCCGCCACTCCGCGGTGGTCCGCTCCCGGAAATGGGTCTCCAGGATCGGGATGAGCTCGGAACGATGGCGGACCCGATCCGCATTGGTGGAGAACCGGGGGTCATCCAGGAGTTCGGGGGCGACCACCTCGCAGAACCGCTGCCAGATGCCCTCGCTCCCTACCGCGACGTTCAGGTATCCGTCCCGGGTTCGGAAGGCCTGGTACGGAACCAGGTTGGGGTGGGCGGAGCCCATGCGCTTTGGGTTCTGGCCCGTGGCGAAGTAGTTGGCCGCGGCGTAGGTGAGCCAGGCCACCTGTCCGTCGAGCAGCGCCGCGTCCACGTGTTGCCCCCGTCCCGTGCGTTCCCGCGCCCAAAGGGCCGCGAGGATGCCGAAGGCGGCGAACATCCCCGCCGCGATGTCCGCCACGGCCACGCCGACCTTCACCGGCGGGCCCTCCTCCTCGCCCGTGATCCCCATGATCCCGCCCATCCCCTGGAGGATGAGGTCGTACGCGGGTCTTTGCCGGTACGGGCCGTCCTGCCCGAACCCCGAGATGGAGCAGTACACCAGGCGGGGGTAGCGCTCGTGCAGGGCCCGGTATCCGAGACCCAGGCGGTCCATCACCCCGGGCCGGAAGTTCTCCACGAGAACGTCTGCCCGGGCGAGGAGCCGGTGCAGGATTTCCGCTCCCCTCGGATGCTTGAGGTTGAGGGTCACGGACTCCTTGTTGCGGTTCACGCTGAGGAAGTAGGCGCTCTCCCCGCCGAGAAACGGCGGCCCCCATCCGCGGGTGTCGTCCCCGCCGTCGGGGGACTCGATTTTCACCACCCGGGCGCCGAAGTCCGCCAGCATCATGGTACAGTACGGGCCCGCGAGTGCCCGGGTGAGATCCACGACGAGGATCCCCTCCAGCGGCCGCATCAAGAGCAGGATACACGATCCCTGACGCGTCATCCTGCGTCAGAATGGGATCTCGGAGGTGCAGGGTGGGAGGGAGAATCCGGCCGTCACGACTGCGCATCGGGGTCGTGGGGGAACGGCAGACCACGCCGCAGCTCTGGGAAGCGGCACAGATCGTGGGACGGGAGGTCGCACGGCGGGGCGGGATCCTGATCTGCGGGGGGATGGGCGGGGTAATGGAGGCCGCGTCCAAAGGCGCCCGGGAAGCGGGGGGAGAGGTGGTGGGGATCCTGCCCACGGACTCGGAGCGGGCGGGGAATCCCTACCTCACCATCCCCATCCCCACCGGCATGGGGGAGGGACGCAACGTGCTCGTGGTGCGGGCATCCCATGCGCTCATCGCCATCGGCGGGTGGTACGGGACCCTGGTGGAGATCGCGTACGCCTTGGCCCTGAAGGTCCCCGTGGTAGGGCTCCGGACGTGGCGGATCGAGCGGCCAGGGCTGGAAGGGGACCCCATCGTGCGGGCGGACGATCCCGTGGAGGCGGTGGACCTCGCTTGGCGGGCGGCGCTCCGAAGGCGTTCCCGAAAGCTCCGGCTCCCGCCCGGTTGACGGCCTGTGCTATGCTAAGGGCAAACCCGAGGACCGGGACGAGTAGGCTGGCCAAGGCGCCTTAAGAGAGCCGCGGAAGGTGGGAGGCGGTGGCGACCGGCCGGCGGAATGGGCCCGCGAGGGGCGGCCCGAACGACCTACCGGGTCCAGTAGGCGCCGACGGGTTCCTGCCCCGTGAGCCTGGCAGGCGGGATCGGTGGAATCGGCCTGTCCCGAGAGGGCCGCCGGGAAGACCCGGCGGAAGGCGGGTGGCACCGCGGGAGAACCCCTCCCGTCCCAGCGGACGGGAGGGGTTTTGTTTGGAGTCGGACCGGGGTGCAGGGAATCGTGCGGTTCCAGGTGGTGGCCATCGTGGGGACTGGCCTCATCGGCGGGGCCCTGGGGATGGCCCTGCGCCAGCGGGGGTACGTGCAGACCGTGATCGGCATTGACCGAGACCCACGGGCTGCCGAGCGGGCCGTGGAGCGGGGAGCCGCGGACGTGGCGAGTACGGATCTCGGTCGCCTCACGGAGGCGGAGATCGTCTTCCTGGCGGTTCCCCCGGAGCAGGTGGTGGGGGTGGCCCGCGCGGCCCTGGGGTACCTGCGGCCCCGGACCATCCTCACGGATACCGCGAGCGTGAAGGCTCCCATCGTCTCCGCCCTGGAGCGCATCGCGCCGCCGGTGCGGTTCGTGGGGGGACACCCCATGGCGGGGAGCGAGGGGCAGGGGATCGAGGCCGCGGAGCCCGGATTTCTCCAGGATCGGCCGTACATCGTGACGCCCACGGGGTTTACGGATCGGGAGGCGGTGCATCGCCTGGTGGATCTCGCCCGGGCGATCGGGATGCGACCCGTGGTGATGCAGCCGGAGGTTCACGACCGGCTGGTGGCCCTCATCAGCCACCTCCCGTACCTCGTGGCGTGCGCGGTGGTCCTGGCCGCCGCGGAGGAACCCGAGTCTTTGGGGGTGGGGGGACCCGCATTCGGAGAACTCGCCCGGGTGGCCACCAGTCCGCCGGCCCTGTGGGCCCAGATCCTCCGCCTGAACCGGGAAGAAGTGGGACGAGCCCTGCGCGAGCTGCGGGGAGTCCTCGACCGGGTAGAACGCCGCCTCGAGGAGGACGAGCTGGAGGAGCTGCTGGAGCAGGCTCAAAGCGCGGCCATGCGCGCACGGGAGCGGAAGCCATGAGGACCCTGGAGATCACCCCTGGACCCGTGGGATTCGAGGCGATGCTGCGCGAAGGGAATCTCGTGCCGGTCTCGTGCGAGCTCCTGGCAGACCTGGAGACGCCCATCTCCGCCTTCCTCAAGTTGCGGGACCTGCCCGACGCCTTCCTGCTGGAGAGCGTGGAGGGCGGGGAGCGGTTGGGACGCTACTCCTTTTTAGGCGCCCGCCCGAAGCTCGTGCTCACCTACGACGGCCGGGTGGTCCGGTGCTCGGACGGCCGTATCCTCCCGGGACCCTTCCTCCCCGCGGCCCGTGCCGTCCTCCGCCCGTACCGCCAGGTCCCTGTCTTTGGGCTTCCCCGGTTCACCGGAGGGCTCGTGGGCTACCTCGGCTACGACCTGGTGCGGGACTGGGAGCGGCTCCCCAACCGGCCTCCGGACGACCTCGGCCTTCCCGTCTGCCGCATGGGACTGTTTGACACCGTGGTGGTCTTCGACCACGTGCGGCGGCGCATCCGGGTCCTCGCGAACGCCTTCGCGGAGGAGGGCGCGGAAGCCGCCTACCGCTCCGCCCGGGAGCGCATGGAGGAGATCCTGGAGCGGCTGCGCCGACCGGTTCCAGGATCCCCGCCGGAGTTGCGGCCGGTCCCGCAGGCGCAGTCCAACATGACCCGGGATTCCTTCCTCGAGAAGGTCGAGCGCTGTCTCGCGTACATCCGCGCGGGCGACATCTTCCAGGTCATCCTCTCCCAGCGCTTCGCGCTTCCCGTCCCCGGGCTGGACCCCTTCCTCCTGTACCGGGCTGCCCGGGCCATCAACCCCTCGCCCTTCCTGTTCTACCTGGACTTCCCAGAGGGGCAGCTCGCGGGCTCCTCCCCGGAACTCTTGGTGCGGCTGGAAGGGGATCAGGTGATGATGCGGCCCATCGCGGGGACCCGGCCCCGGGGCAGGACCCCGGAGGAGGACGCGGCGCTGGAGGCGGACCTGCGCGGGAGCGAGAAGGAACGGGCGGAGCACGTGATGCTGGTGGACCTCACCCGCAACGACCTCGGCCGCATCAGCCGCTACGGCACGGTGCGCACCACGGAGCTCATGGTGGTGGAGCGGTACTCCCACGTGATGCACCTGGTGAGCACCGTCCAGGGAATCGTCCAGCCCGGTCGGGACGCCTTCGACGTGCTGCAGGCGGTCTTCCCCCACGGGACGGTGTCGGGGGCCCCCAAGGTGCGGGCCATGGAGATCATCGACGAGTTGGAGCCCGTGGCGCGAGGGCCGTATGCAGGCGCGGTGGGCTACGTGGCCTATTCGGGTGCCATGGACACCTGCATTACCATCCGCACCCTGGTCGTGCGAGACGGGAAGGCGTACGTGCAGGCGGGCGCGGGCATTGTGGCGGACTCCGATCCCGAAGCGGAGTACCGGGAGTGCGTGAGCAAGGCGGAGGCCCTGGTGCGGGCCGTGGAACTCGCGTGCACGGGGGGAATGGGATGATCCTGGTGGTGGACAACTATGACTCCTTCGCGTACAACCTCGTCCAGTACTTGGGCGAGCTCGGGGCGGAGGTCGTGGTCTACCGGAACGACGCCATCACCGTGGAGGCCATCGCCCGCTTGGGCCCGGAAGCGGTGGTGCTCTCCCCCGGGCCATGCACGCCCAACGAGGCGGGGGTGAGCAACGAGGTGCTGCGGGATCTCTCCGACCGGATCCCGGTCCTGGGGGTTTGTCTCGGGCACCAGTGCATCGGGCAGTGCTTCGGCGGACGCGTGGGGCTCGCGCCGCAGCCTGTTCACGGCAAGACCTCCCGCATCCTGCACGACGGACGCACCCTCTTCCGGGGCCTCCCCTCCCCCTTCGTGGCCACCCGATACCACTCCCTGGTGGTCCAGGAGGAGGGTCTCCCGGAGGCGCTGGAGGTCTCCGCCCGCAACGAGGAGGGCCTCATTATGGGGCTGCGGCACCGGTACCGACCCGTGGAGGGCGTGCAGTTCCACCCGGAGTCCATCCTCACGGAGCACGGCAAGGCCCTGCTGCGGAACTTCCTGGACCTCGTGCGGGAGTGGCACCGCACGGGCAGATGGGGCGATCCGGAGGGAGGATCATGATCCGGGAGGCGATCCGGAAGACGGTGGAAGGCGTTTCCCTCTCCGCGGAGGAGGCGGAGCGGGTCATGGGCGAGATCATGGACGGGGAGGCCACCCCGGCCCAGATCGCGGCCCTGGTGGTGGCCCTGCGCATGAAGGGCGAGACGGTGGAGGAGATGAGCGGGTTCGCCCGGGCCATGCGGGCGCGGGCCTACCGCATCACGCCCCGGGTACCGGTCCTGGTGGACACCTGCGGTACGGGCGGGGATGGGACCCACACCTTCAACATCTCCACCGCGGCGGCCTTCGTGGTGGCCGGGGCGGGCGTGGCGGTCGCCAAGCACGGCAACCGGGCGGTAAGCAGCGCCTGCGGGAGCGCGGACGTCCTGGAGGCCCTGGGCCTTCCCGCGGACGCGGAGCCCGCGCGGGTGCAGGAGGCCATCGAGCGGGTCGGCCTCGGGTTCCTCTTCGCCCCCCGGTTCCACCCCGCCATGCGGCACGCGGTTGGGCCGAGGCGGGAGATCGGCATCCGCACCGTCTTCAACGTCCTGGGGCCCCTGACCAATCCCGCGGGAGCCCGGCGGCAGGTGATCGGGGTGTATGATCCGCGACTCGTGGAGCCGCTCGCCCTCGTGGCGCGGGAGCTCGGGGCGGAGCACACGTACGTGGTACACGGAGACGGCCTCGACGAGCTCACCACCACGGGCCCCACACGGGTGGCGGAGGTCCGGGAGGGGCGGGTGCGCACCTTCGAGCTGGAGCCCGAGCAGGTGGGTCTTCCGAGGGCGTCTCCGGAGGCCCTCCGGGGAGGCGATGCCCGCTACAACGCGCAGGGCGTTGAACGCATCCTGAACGGGGAACGAGGTCCCTGGCGGGATGTGGTCCTGCTGAACGCGGCCGCGGCGCTGGTGGCAGCGGGAACCGCGGAGGACTTCCGGGAGGGGATCGTGCGGGCCGCGGAGGCGGTGGACTCCGGGGCGGCCGCGGCGAAGCTCACGGCCCTGCGGGCCTACTTCGGGGCCGGAGGGGAGGGATGAGCGTCCTCGAAAGGATCGTCCAGCACAAGCGCCAGGAGCTCGCACAGGCCCGGGCCGCGTGCCCGGAGCGCGAGGTGCGGGAGCAGGCCCTCGCGGCGCCCCCTCCCCGGGACTTCGCCGCGGCCCTCCGGGGTGCGGGGATCGCGGTGATCGCGGAGCTGAAGGCCGCCTCGCCCAGCGCGGGGGTGATCCGGCGGGATCTGGATCCCGCCGCCCTCGCCCGGGCCTACGAGGCCGGCGGGGCGGAAGCACTCTCCGTCCTCACGGATCGTCCGTTCTTCCAGGGAAGCCCAGAGCACCTGCGGGCCGCCCGGGAAGCCACCCGGCTTCCGGTTCTCCGCAAGGACTTTACCCTGGACCCCTACCACGTGTACGAGGCGCGGGCCCTGGGCGCGGACGCGGTGCTGCTCATCGCCGCCATCCTGGACGACGCGCAGCTCCGGGTGTTCCGGGAGCTCGCGGAGGAGCTGGGCATGACGGCGGTGGTGGAGGTGCACACGGAGGAGGAGGTGGAGCGTGCCCTGCGCAGCGGGGCCCGCATCATCGGGATCAACAACCGGGATCTCCGCACCTTCCGGGTGGATCTGGCGACCACCTTCCGCCTCCGTCCTCGGATCCCGGAGGGGATCCAGGTGGTGAGCGAGAGCGGCATCGCGCATCCGGATCAGGTGAAGGCCCTGGAGGAGGCGGGAGTGGACGCGGTGCTGGTGGGGACGGCCCTGTCGGGGGCCGCGGATCCCGCGGCGAAGCTCCGGCAGCTGCGTCCGGTGAAGGTTTGAGGAGGGAGGGAGATGGCACAGAAGGTGGGAACCGTGGACCGTGCAGCGTCCGGAACGGCACCGCGTCAGGCGGTGCGGGTGTTCTCCGGGATCCAGCCCACGGGGCTTGTGCACCTCGGGAACTACGTGGGGGCCATCCGGCAGTGGGTGGAGCTCCAGGCCCGGTACGAGTCGTACTTCTGCATCGTGGACCTGCACGCCATCACCGTGCCCTACGAGCCGGAGGAGATGCAGCGCCGCATCCTGGAGGCGGCCGCGGCCAACATCGCGGCGGGGATTGACCCGGAGCGGTCCGTGCTGTTCGTGCAGTCCCACGTCCACCAGCACTGCGAGCTCATGTGGCTCCTCACCACCCTCACCCCCGTAGGGCAGCTGGAGCGGATGACCCAGTACAAGGAGAAGACGCGCCGGGCGCGGCACGGGGTGATGGCGGGGCTGTTGAACTACCCCGTCCTCCAGGCCGCGGACGTGCTCCTGTACAAGGCCAGCCTCGTGCCCGTCGGAGAGGACCAGCTCCAGCACATCGAGCTCATGCGGGACCTCGCGGAGCGGTTCAACAAACAGTTCGGGGAGACGTTCCCCTTGCCGGAAGCCCGGCTCACCAAGGGCGCCCGCATCATGGCCCTCAATGACCCCACGAAAAAGATGAGCAAGAGCATCCCGGGGAGCTACATCGCCCTTGCAGACGATCCGGAGGAGATCCGGCGCAAGGTGCGGGCCGCGGTGACGGATCCGGGTCCCCCCGCGCCGGGCGCTCGGCTGGAGGACGCGAGCCCCGGGGTCCGGAACCTCTTCACCCTGCTGGAGATCTTCAGCCCCGAGCACCTCCCCCGCTTCCGGGAGGCGTACGAATCCGGAACCATCCGGTACAGCGAGCTCAAGCAGGTCCTGGCGGAGGCCATCGTCGAGCGGCTGGACCCCATCCGTCGGCGCTACCACGAGCTCCTGCGCCGGCCTGGGGATCTCTACGAGATCCTGGTGGAGGGCGCCCGGCGGGCCCGTCCCGTGGCCGAGGCCACCATGGAAGAGGTCTACCGGAAGATGGGGCTGCGATGACCCGGGTGAAGATCTGCGGGGTCCGCACACCGGAGGAAGCCCGTTCCGCCGCGGAGGCGGGGGCGGACGCGGTAGGGTTCGTGTTCTGGCCTCGAAGCCGCCGGTACGTGGTGCCCGAGGAAGCAGCCCGCATCGCCCAGGTCCTCCCGCCCTTCGTGGTGCGGGTGGGGGTGTTCGTGAACGAGCCTCCGGAATGGGTGGAGGAGGTAGCCGCCCGGGTGGGACTGGACGCGGTGCAGCTCCACGGAGACGAGCCTCCGGAGGCGTGCGCGCGGATCCGGCGGAGGGTGATCAAGGCCATCCGGGTCCGCGATGGGGACAGCCTCCGGACGGCGGCGGGCTACCCGGTGAGCGCCCTCCTGCTGGACGCATACGTGCCTGGGACTTACGGCGGGACGGGCCGGACCTTCGACTGGTCCCTGGTGGAATCCATCCGGCACCTGGGGCTTCCCCTGATCCTCTCCGGTGGCCTGACTCCGGAGAATGTGGCCGAGGCCATCCGGAGGGTCCGGCCGTACGGGGTAGATGCGAGCAGCGGGGTGGAGACGCATGGACGCAAGGACCCCGAGAAGATCCGCGCGTTCGTGGCCGCGGTCCGGCGCGCGGACGCCTGGAGGGAGGGAGCATGGGCGCGGTGACGCTTCCGGATGCCCGGGGACGGTTCGGCCCCTTCGGCGGCCGCTATGTCCCGGAGACCCTGATGCCGGCCCTCCTGGAGCTGGAGGCCGCCTACGAGGCGTTGCGGGAGGATCCGGAGTTCCGGCAGGAGCTCGCGGGGCTTCTGCAGGAGTACTGCGGTCGGCCCACGCCCCTGTACTTCGCCCGCAGGCTTTCGGAGCATCTGGGCGGCGCCCGCATCTACCTCAAGCGGGAGGACCTGCTGCACACGGGGGCCCACAAGATCAACAACGCCCTGGGACAGGCCCTGCTCGCCAAACGCATGGGCAAACATCGGGTGATCGCGGAGACGGGCGCGGGGCAGCACGGGGTGGCTGTGGCTACGGCCGCGGCCATGCTGGGACTGCGCTGCGAGGTGTACATGGGCCAGGAGGACGTGGAGCGCCAGGCCCTCAACGTGTACCGGATGCAGCTCCTGGGCGCCCGGGTGATCCCGGTCCAGAGTGGTACCCGCACCCTCAAGGACGCCATCAACGAGGCCCTGCGGGACTGGGTCACCCACGTGCGCACCACCTTCTACATCATCGGGTCCGTGGTGGGGCCGCACCCGTATCCCCGCATCGTCCGGGACTTCCAGTCCGTGATCGGCACCGAAACGCGCCAGCAGATCCTGGAGCGGGAAGGGCGGCTGCCGGACGCGGTGGTGGCCTGCGTGGGCGGCGGGAGCAACGCCATGGGCCTGTTCTGGGCCTTCCTTCCGGACGAGGCCGTACAACTTGTCGGGGTAGAGGCGGGAGGGCACGGGGTGGAGAGCGGCCGGCACGCGGCGAGCCTCGTGGCGGGAAGTCCCGGAGTCCTGCACGGGGCGTACACGTATGTGCTCCAGGATGAATCCGGGCAGGTGCTCGGTACGCACTCCGTCTCCGCGGGTCTCGACTACCCGGGCGTCGGCCCCGAGCACGCCTACCTCAAGGAGACGGGGCGGGCCCAGTACGTGGCGGTCACGGACGAGGAGGCCCTGGAGGCCTTCCATCTCTTGGCCCGCACGGAGGGGATCCTGCCGGCCCTGGAACCTGCCCACGCCATCGCGTATCTGAGACACCTGGCCCCGCGGATCGGCCGGGACGGGGTGATCGTGGTGGGACTCTCGGGACGGGGGGACAAGGACGTGGACACGGTGCGGCGGTACGGAAGCCATGAGCCGGTTTAGCGCCCTCTTCCAGAGACTGCGCGCAGAGGGCCGGGCTGCCCTCATGCCGTTCTTCGAGGTAGGGGATCCGGACCCGCAGACCCTGGAGCGTCTGATCCCCGCGGTGGTGGAGGCCGGAGCGGATGCCCTGGAGCTCGGGGTCCCGTTTTCCGATCCCATCGCGGATGGCCCCACCATGCAGCGGGCCGCCTACCGGGCGTTAACGAGGGGCGTGCGGCTTCAGGACGTTCTAGATCTGGTGCGCTCGGTACGCCGGAGGGTGGAGGTGCCCATCGCCGTGATGTCCTACGCGAACCCCCTTTTCCGGTACGGGATCGAGCGATTTGCCCGAGAGGCCCGGGAGGCGGGGGTAGACGGAATCATCGCCGCAGACATCCCCGCGGACGAAGGGGAACCCCTCGTCCGGGCCGCGCGGCCGGTGGGGGTAGACACCATCTTCCTCGTGGCCCCCACGAGCACCGAGGCGCGCCTGCGCACGGTCGCCTCGGCCACCACGGGATTCCTGTACTGCGTCTCCGTCACCGGAGTCACGGGGGCCCGCGACCGGCTGAGCGAGGAGGCAGAGGACCTCGTGCGCCGGGTGCGGAAGGTCACGGACCTCCCCGCGGTGGTGGGATTTGGGATCGCCCGTCCGGAGCACGCCCAGGAAGTGGCCCGGTTCAGCGACGGGGTCATCGTGGCGAGTGCCCTCTACCAGGTCCTGGAGGCCGCCCGGGATCCCGTGGCGGCCGCGGTGGACTTCCTGCGTCCCTTCGCCCGGGCCCTGCGCTCAGGCGCTGGATTCCTCGGGTGAGGCCGCCACCTGCCAGTGCACCGAAACCTGTGGGGTCGCGACCGCGACCGTGCCGTAGAGGGGTCAGCGGCGTTTGAAGGCTTCCACCAGTGCTTCCGCCTGATCCGCGGAAACGCCGGACAGCGCGAGATCCAGCCGCACCGCGTTGAACACCGTGAGATCCGGACGGACGGGTGCGGACCGGTCCACGGTCCCCGTGATGCGCGCCTCGACCCGGGGCACAGGAAAGCCGGATTCCCGGGCCAGGACCTCCACGAGCTCCACCGCACAGGTGGCCACACCGGCCAGGAACAGCTCCCCCGGCGTGATCTCCTCCCCGGGGCACCCGTTCTGGACCGGGCCGTCTACCACGAGGTGGTGGGTGCGGGCGGAGCCGATCACCCGGCCGAAGATCCCCGAGGATCGGGCCTGTGCCTCATAGATCCGCACCTCCTGTGCCATCTCCGCCTCCTCACCGCCCAGGGCACGGTACGCGGGGTTGGGGATCCCGCTCGGTCCGCCAAGTTGAATTCGGCGGCTTCCGGGGGGATTCCTGGACAGTGGGGAGAGAAAACCGGGGAGACGCGTAGGCGCCTCCCCGGGGCATACGGCCACGGCGGCCGTCCGCGAGGCCGGTCTAGCCTGCCGCGAGCTTCTTCGCCAGCTCCGCCATCTCCTCCGGGCCGAGACCCGGGGCGAATTCCTCCACAAGCGGTGGCAGCACCGGTACGGGTCCCCCCGGAGGCGGGCCGTCGGCCACCACGAGGTCTCCATCGCCGGTGGGCGCGGGACCGCGCCAGATGCGGGCGATGTCCCGGTAATCGTCGGGGCTGAACCGGTACAGGGTGCGGTGCACGCCCGCTTGCTCGTACTTCCGGGCCTCGGGGAACTTGGAATTGGGGATGTTGGGGATCGGGAGGAGCTTCGTGAGGTCCACGCCCGTGAGGGTCTCCAGGGCCTTGCCGTAAGCTGTGGCATGCACCCCGCCCCGCACCAGGAGGTACCCGATCATCTCCCGGGCCACGGGGTTGCGGGTCATCTCGTAGACCCGGATCTTGTGCAGCCGCGCCCCGCACTCCAGGAAGAAGTTGTGGAGGAGATCCAGCACGAGGTTGCCGCTGTTGAACACGTAGTCCCCGTGCCAGAACCCGCCCATGGAGCCGCCCACGAAGGCGGTCTGGGCCATGCTGATGAAGTGGTAGGTGGAGCGCACGTCCTTGCCGGGCTCGAGGGGTGCATCCACGGGGTCCTTGGGCTGGGTGGAGCCCGTGAGCAGGAGGTTGATGGTGGCGGAGACGAGCTCGATGTGCCCCAGCTCCTCCGTGGCGATGTTCGCGATGAGGTCCCGGTAGGGCTTGAGCCGATCGTGCCCGCGGAAGTTGAAGGACTGGTACGTGTAGTTCATGAGGGTAGACATCTCCCCGAACCGGCCGCCCAGCAGGTCCTGTACCGCGGCCGCGGCGTTGGGGTCTGACTCTTTGGGGGCCGGCAGCTCGATCTGCAACCGGTCAATCCGGAGGTACACGGCACATCCCTCCTTTCGGGATCGGCGTCCAGCCCCCAGTGTGCGGGAGAGGGGTTCTGGGGCAAATGCCGGTGCCGACCCAAACCGTGCCCGAACCGATCCACCCCCTCGCCTCAAGGGGTCCACCTGGGGCATCCTGGGAGTGTGCAGACGGTGATTCCGGATCGGAGGCTCGGATTTCCGCCTTACCCGCCCGCGGGGGAGCTCGGAGCTTGGGAGTGGGTGTGGGGACACGCGGAGGTCGAGTTCCTGGAAGGACGGGCGTACGCGGGGGAGGCCGGATGGTTCCTGGAACGCCGTACGGTGCCCAACGCGCTCGCGATCCTGGTGCTGGAGGGCAGGAGCCGGTGGCGGATCGGGGACCGATCCCTGGGGGCAGGTCCGGGGGACCTCCTGTTCATCCCGGAGGGGGTTCCGCACGCCGCGGAGGCGCCCGCTGCTCCCGTCCACTTCCTCTCCGTCCACTTCACTGCCCGGGTCCTGGGGGCAAAGTGCCTGCTCCTGGTGCTTGGGTTCCCCCCGATCCTCGAGGGCGGGGAGTATGCGGCCGGTGTGCGGGAGCTCGTGCGCCTTGCGATCCACCGGCCCGCGGGCTGGCGACCCCGGGGTCGGGCCCTGTTGATGGATCTGCTCCTGCGGACGGTGCACGAACACCCCGGGGAGTTCCGGCCCCTGCAGGTGCAGGAAGGACGGGCCCTTCGGGTGTTGTGCCCCGCGTTCCAGCTCCTGGAGGCGGCGGAGGGTCGGGTGCGCGTGGAGGAGCTGGCAAAGGCCGCGGCGTGCTCGCCCACGTACCTCCGCCGGCTCTTCCGCGCAGGCCTCGGGATGTCCCCCCAGCAGTACCTCCTGCAGCGCCGGCTCCAGCGGGCCGCGGATCTGCTGCGGACCACAGACCACACGGTCCAGCAGGTGGCGGAGCGGTGCGGGTTTGAGAGCCTCTCCCACTTCCACCGGTGCTTCCGGACCCGGTTCGGGTGTACGCCCCTCGAGTTCCGATCCCGGCTTGCGCAGCCGCCGTGAAGGGTCGCTACTCCCGTCCGCGGGATGCGGCCCCGCCTCTCCGGAACCGATCCAGGGTGAAGGGCCGGGCGATCTCCAGGAGTTCCCCGTGGAGGAGGTAGTGGGAGATGACCTCCGCGGTGATGGGGGCGAGCAGGATCCCGTTGCGGTAGTGGCCCGTGGCCAGCACGAGCCCTTCCACCTCCGTGGGGCCCAGGATGGGCGCGTCGTCCCGGCTCCCCGGCCGGAATCCCACCCACATGTCCACGAGGGGGAGCTCCTCAACCCCCGGGAGCACTTCCCACGCGCCCCGAAGCAGCTGCAGGATCCCGCCCGCGGTGAGACGGCTATCGAAGCCCTTCTCCTCCACCGTGGCGCCCACCAGCAGCCGGCCGTCCCGCCGGGGCACGAGGTACGCCTCCGGTCCCCACACCACGTGCCGCAAAAGCGGCTCTTCCCGCGGCATCTGCAGGGCCAGCATCTGTCCCTTGACGGGCCGCACGGGAGGCCGCACGGAATCCGGCAACCCGGGGATGGTGGCAGACCAGGCTCCTGCGGCGAGGATCACCGTGGAGGCCTCCAGGAAGGCGTGCGGCAGGCGTACGCCCAGCACCCGGCCCTGGTCCACCACGATGCGGGTCACCTCCGTGTTCTCCCTCAGCCGCCCTCCCGCCCGCCGGAAGGCCTCCCCGAGGGCCCGGACCACCTTTACGTTGTCCACCTGATGGTCCAGGGGGCTATAGAGAGCGGCGACGACCCGATGGGAGAGGTAGGGTTCCATGCGCCGGGCCTCCTCCCCGGCCAGCCACTCCGTGGGGAGCTGCTGCCGCTTCTGGAAATCGTACAGGAACCGCAGCCGCTCCACGTCGTCCCGGTCCAGGGCCACCACGAGGGTCCCCTCGTCCCGGTAGTCCACGGACATCCCGCTTGCAGCCTCCAGATCCCGGGCAAAGGCCGTCCACCGGTCTCGGCTCGCACGCAACAGCGGAAGCATCCACTCCTCGCCGGGCTCGGCCTCCGCATACGGGGCCAGCATGCCCGCTGCGGCCCAGGTGGCGCCCAGGCCCGCCTGCCCTCGCTCCAGGATGGTCACCCCGCGCCCCGACCGGGCCAGGTACCAGCCGATGCTGAGCCCGCAGATCCCGGCGCCCACGATCACCACGTCCTCGGCCACGCCTAGCCCCCGGCCTTCGGCAGCGCGTTCAGGAGATTGGCCATCTCGATGGCGGCCAGGGCTGCGTCCCGGCCGCGGTTTCCGGCCTTGGTGCCCGACCGCTCCAGCGCCTGCTCCAAGGTGTCCAAAGTGAGGATCCCGTAGATCACGGGGATGCCGCTCTCCATCGCCGCCCGGGCGACCCCCGCGGCGCTTTGGCCAGCCACGTACTCGAAGTGCGGGGTCTCTCCCCGGATCACGGCTCCCAGACAGACCACCGCGTGGTACCGGCCGCTCCGTGCAAGTCGCAGGGCCACGAGGGGAATCTCGAACGCTCCCGGAACCCAGGCTACGTCCACGTCCTCCACCCCGTGCCGCCGCAGGGTATCCAGCGCCCCTTCCAGGAGCAAGCGGGTGATGGCCTCGTTGAACCGGCTCACCACCACGCCCACCCGGAGGCCCCGTCCCTCGAGGTGCCCCTCAAACGTTTGTCCCAAGGAGCTCCTCCACGCCGTCCAGCAGGTGGCCCAGGCGGGTTTGCTTGGCGCGCAGGTACGGCAGGTTCTCCGGACGCACACCCGCCACCAGCGGCAGGCGCTCGATCACCTCGATCCCGCCCCGCTGGACCGCCTCCACCTTCGCGGGGTTGTTGGTCAACAGCCGGACCCTCCGGACCCCCAGCCGTCGCAGGATCTGCGCGCCCACCAGATGGTCCCGGGCGTCCGGCGGGAAGCCCAGAGCCAGGTTGGCCTCCACGGTGTCGTGCCCGAGATCCTGCAGCGCGTACGCCCGCACCTTGTTCGCGAGCCCGATCCCCCGGCCCTCCTGCCGCAGGTACACCACCACGCCCCTGCGGGCCGCGGCGATGCGCTCCAGGGCAGTCACCAGCTGCGCCCCGCAGTCGCACCGCCAAGACCCGAACACGTCCCCGGTGGTGCATTCCGAGTGCAGCCGCACCAGCACCGGCTCGGCACCGGAGACCTCGCCCAGCACAAGCGCCAGGTGCGTCTGGTCCGTGTACCGGTGGGCGAAGGCCACGAGCTTCCAGGTCACCCCGTGGGCGGGAATGCGCGTCTCCGCCACGGGCTCCACCACGCACTCCCGCTCCAGCCGCCACCGCACGAGGTCCGCCACCCGCAGCAAGCCCAATCCGTGGCGCGTGCAGAACTCCATGAGCTCCGCAAGACGGGCCATGCGGCCATCCGGGGCGAGGATCTCGCAGATGGCGGCCACGGGCGGAAGCCCCGCAAGCCGCACCAGCTCCACCGCGGCCTCCGTGTGCCCCTGCCGCTCCAGGACCCCGCCTTCCCGGGCCACCAGGGGGAAGACATGGCCGGGCCGGTCCAGGTCCTCCGGCCGGGTCGCGGGATCTGCTAGGACCCGGAGGGTGGTGGCCCGGTCGTAGGCGGAGACTCCGGTACTGACGCCCCGGCGGGCGCTCACGGAGACGGTGAAGGCGGTTCCGAACTTGCTGTTGTTCTCGGCGGTCATGGGCGGGAGGTGAAGGGTCTGGGCCCGCTCCCGGGTGAGGGGTGCGCACAGCAATCCCCGGCCTTCCCGCAGCATGAAGTTCACGGCCTGGGGCGTGGCGTGGGAGGCAGCGAGCACCAGATCTCCCTCGTTCTCCCGGTCCTCGTCGTCCACCACCACCACGAGTTCTCCCCGGCCGATGCGCGCGGCGGCCTCCTCCACGGAAATCCACGGTTCGGTCATCCCCTCTCCCTCCAGGCGTGCAGGAGCTGCTCCACGTACTTGGCCAGGATGTCCGCCTCCAGGTTCACGGGGTCCCCGGGCCGCCGCACCCCCAAGGTGGTGTGGCGCAGAGTGTACGGGATGAGGCACACGGAGAACCCCTCCTCACCCACGCCCGCCACCGTGAGGCTCACCCCGTCCACCGCTACGGGTCCCCGGGGAACGAGGTACCGGGCTACCTCCGGGGGGGCGGTGAGGTCCATCCACGCGGATTCCCCCTCCGGCCGCAGGCCCACCACCCGCCCCACCCCGTCCACGTGCCCCTGCACGAAGTGCCCGCCGACCCTCCCCGTGGCCGATAAAGGTCGCTCGAGGTTCACCGGATCTCCGGGCTGCCGCAGGCCCAGGGTGGTGCGGTGCAGGGTGGCAGGGCTCAGGTCTACGGCGAACGCAGGAGGCCGGAGTTCCACCACGGTGAGGCACACCCCGTCCACCGCGATGCTGGAGCCCACCCCGAGATCGGCGACCACCTGCTCCGCCCGGATCCACAAGCGGTTCCCGGTGCGATCCGCGATGCGGCCCACCTCCTCCACAATCCCGGTAAACATCACCGCCCCCGTCCGCTCCCCGCGACTGCTGTGTGCACGGGCAAAGCCCCGCTCACCTCCGCCTCCACGCATAGGTCGGGCCCCACGGACCGAACCGTGAGGGTGCGGAGCCGTAGGGCTTGCGCGATCTCCGCGACGCCCGCACCGCCCACCGGACCCGGGGCCTCCTGCCCCCCGATCAGCACCGGTGCGATATAGGCCACGATGCGGTCCGCAAGTCCGGCTTGCAGCACCGCGGCATGCAAGCGGCTTCCGCCCTCCACCAGCACGCTCAACACCCCGCGATCCCCGAGCCGCTCGAGGAGGTCCCGCAGCAAGACCCGACCGCCCTCCTCCCCGCACACCCACACCTCCGCCCCGGCGCGCCGGAGGACTTCCGCCCGCTCGGGGTCCGCGCGGGAGGTGGTCGCGACTACCACGGGGGAACGCCCTTCCCGCAGCATCCGAGCATAGGGAGGCATACGCAGCCGGCTATCGGCCACCACCCGGAGGGGATCCCTTCCGCCCGGGATCCGACAGGTGAGGGCGGGATCATCGCGCAACACGGTCCCGATCCCCACCAGCACCGCGTCGTGCGTGTCGCGCAGCCGGTGGGCCTCCTCCCGGGCCTGCGGGCCCGTGATCCAGCGGGAGGAACCCGTGCGGGTGGCGATGCGGCCGTCCAGGGACATGGCCCACTTCACGGTCACGAAGGGAAGCCCCGTGGTGCGGTGCTTGAGATACGCGGCGTTGAGCCGTCGGGCCTCTCCCTCCAGCACCCCTACTTCCACTTCCACTCCGCCCGCACGCAGCCGGGCGATGCCGCTGCCCCGAACCCGCGGGTCCGGATCCTCGTGGGCCACCACGACCCGCCGGATCCCCGCGGCCAGGATGGCCTCCGTGCAGGGCGGGGTGCGGCCGTGATGGTTGCAGGGTTCCAAGTTCACATAAAGGGTGGCGCCCCGGGCGAGGGGGCCGGCGGCGGCCAGGGCCACGGCCTCCGCGTGCGGACTTCCGGGGGCGGCGTGGTACCCGCAGCCCACCTCCCGCCCCTCCCGCACCACCACCGCACCTACGAGGGGGTTGGGGCTCGTGCGGCCCTGCGCGAGGCAGGCCAGCTCGAGCGCTCGCTGCATCCAGCGGGCATCGTCAAACATCAGCGCCCGAAGAGACAGACCTCCGGGCGCAGGGAAAACCGGCAGAAAGGCAGCAGGATCCCGGTTTTGCCCGACCTTCTCCCTTCCGGACTGTACCGTCGGCCCCGGACTCGCCGCCCATGCGGCTCACCGGCGTCCACCGCGCCTCGGACCGTGCGCGGGTCGCGGGCTCGCGTCCAACGAGACGCTCACCGCCGGTCGGGAATCGCCGGCGCTGCGGCCGGCTCACCCTGCCCCGAAGGTCGCGTTTCGGTTACTGCTACTGTACTTCTGCTTCGGGGCTTCCTGCAAGGGGATCCTGGCTCTCGGTCCAAAAGTGGGGAGGTGGAGGGAAGAGGCGGCAGACGAGCCAAGGGATGGCTCGGAGACCACATCCCGGAAAGGAGGCTCGCTGCCGCCCATGCACCAGGGGATCGCCGCGCTGTTCGGGCTGCGATCGTGGATCGTCTACCGGGTGGAGCAGGGAGAAGACGGCGGGGATTCGCCTCTGGGCGCGACGGACGGAGCGTGCGGAGCGGGTGCTGCTGCGGGAGCTTGGGGGCAGGCTCTCCTGGACCGCCTGCTGTTCTGCCTCGAGCACGCTGACGACGCTGAGCTGGTCCGTTGGGGGCGCACCCTCCGGGCCTGGAAAGCCGAGCTGCTGGCCGGCTCCCGCCACCGGATTCCCAGCGGCTACACCGAGGGCATCCACACCAAGATCAAGCTCCTGAAGCGGCTCCGCTACGGCTTCCGGAACCGCCCAGTGTATGTGCGGAAGATGCTCCTGGGCCTTGTCCCCTTGGCTTTGCTCCGCCTTCTTCCCCACTTATTGACGTAGAGCCCCTAGGGGATTGACTCTAGTACACAAATCTGCTAAACTGAAGAATTACCAAGTGGCAGCATAGAGGGAATTTAGGAGTTCTGCGTTGATCCTCCGGCTTGCCCATGTGGAACTGCGGGTGACGGATCTCGAGTTTGCCCGCCGCTTTTACGTGGATGTCCTGGGATTTACGGAAGTGCTCCGAGCAGGAGATGGTCTCCACCTGCGGGCGGCGGAGGAATTCGATCTGTGGTCGCTCCGGCTAACTTCATCGTTCGCTCCCGGACTGGGCCATTGCGCGTTCCGGGTTTCCTCTCCTTCATTCTTGGATGAGCTTGAGGCACTCCATAGATCCCTAGGATTGCCGGCTCGCCGGGTGCCTGCGGGACAGGAGCCCGGGCAAGGGGAAGCGCTGAGGGCGCGCACTCCAGAGGGATTCCCCGTGGAGTTCGTGTACGAGATGGAGGAGATTCCTCTGTACGATGCACGCTGCAGGCCCCATCTTCCAACTCGGCACCTGGACCATCCGCCGGGCTCCCGCCCCCTCCGCATTGACCACATCCATCTCCGGACCCTGGATCCCGGGACGCACCTGCCCTACTGGGAGCAGACCCTGGGATTCCGGGCCTTTGCCTACGTGACCTCCGGAGAACGGATTCGGAGTGCCTTCCTGCGCCGGAGGCCTACCACGCACGACGTGGCGCTGGCCGCCGGAAATGCCACGGGCCTTCACCACGTAGCCTATTACGTGGCGGACTGGAACGACCTGGCGTACTTTGCCAACCGCCTTAGTCGATGCGGGATGGCGGAACGGATCGAGCTGGGACCCACGCGGCACAACTTGAGCAACGCCTTCTGTATGTACATCCGGGATCCCAGCGGGAACCGGCTGGAACTGTTCACCGGGGATTACCAACGCGATCTGGACCGCGAGCCCATCCGGTGGGAGGAAGAAGACTACCGCTTCCGCGGATGGAACGCATGGAACACGTACATGCCCGGCTCCCTGACGGAATGTACAGGTATACAGGGTCCTTGGCCTTAAGGCTGAATCCCGGAGCCCATGGGGAGGGGAGAGGATGCAGCGGGAGGGGCGGAGGAGCTTGGAGGATCTCCTGCGCGAGGCTGGCTACGACGTCGTCTCTTTACTGAGGAGCAATAACCCCGCAAGGAGGATGGGATCCACCTTGGGCGAGTTTTCCCGGGTGCCTGCGCAGGTCTCAGGTTGGTTTGAGGAGACGAAGGCCTGGCGCACGACCGTGGCACTGTTTGACCTATCGCACCACATGACGAACCTGTTCCTCAAGGGCCCCGGCGCCCTGTCGTTGCTTCGCTGGCTCGGGGTGAACACGTTTCGGAACTTTGAGCCGGGCCGGGCGAAGCAGTTCCTGGTATGCAACGATGAAGGATATGTAATCCGCGATGCAGTATTGTTTTACCTGGAGAAGGATTCCTTCAAGCTTGTAGCGAGGCCACCTGCCCTGAACTGGGTGCAGTACCATGCGGAATCGGGCGAGTTCGAGATCACGGTGGAGCGAGACGAACGAAGCGCGTTCAATCCCGGCGGGCAGAGGAGGGTCTATCGCTTTCAACTACAGGGCCCAAATGCCCCGAAACTGTTAGAGAAGATCCACGGCGGGCGCTTGCCGGATATTCCCTTCTTCCATTTCGGGCGCATCCGGGTCGGGAGACGATCCGCGTGGGCCCTGCACCATGGGATGGCGGGAGTAGCGGGGATGGAGATCTTCGGGCCTTGGGAAGAGGCGGAAGAGGTCAAGGCCACCATCCTCGAGGCAGGGCAGGAGTTCGGGTTGCGGGAAGCGGGACATCGGGCTTACCTGGTGAGCATCGTGGAGACGGGGTGGGTCCCTCTTCCGGTTCCGGCCATCTACACCGGAGAGCATCTGCGCCCCTATCGGGAGTGGCTTCCTGCGGACAGCCTGGAAGCCACAGGGAGCCTGGGGGGGAGTTGGCAGGCCCCGCGGATCGAGGAATACTACCTCACCCCTTGGGATCTGGGCTACGGACACTTGGTGAAATTCGACCACGATTTTGTCGGAAAGGAAGCCCTGTGGGAACAGGCGAAGGATCCCCAGCGGAGGAAAGTGACTCTGGTCTGGCATAAAGAGGATGTCTTCCAGAAAATCTTCGGACCGCTCTTTGAAGGGGGACCCCGGGGAAGGTTCATAGAGCTGCCTTTGGTGGGATCCGCCACGTGGCACTATGACAAAGTGCTGAGCAAGCAGGGGACCTGGATCGGGTTCTCTTCCTTCGGAGCGTACAGCGCAAACGAGCATGCAGTGCTGACTGTGGGAGTGGTGGATCGGTCGTTCGCGGAGCCGGGGACGGAGGTATTGGTGATCTGGGGAGAAGAAGGCCCAGGGGATGAGGAAGACCGAGAGGTCCCGGTGGAGATCCGGGCCACGGTGGCCCCGGTGCCGTTCTCGGAGGCGGCGAGGAGGTACCGGGCATCCGTGGGTGCGCGACCGGTACTTGGGTGAGGAAGGAGGACGAGGATGCGGGGAAAGGCGTGGGCAGCTGTCTTCCTCGCGGTAGGGTTGGTGGGCATCGGAATCCTGGGCGGGTCGGCAGCGGGTCCTGCAAGCGAGGTGCGGCGGGGGGGCATCCTGCGTCTCGGGGATGAGCTCCCCGAAGGGCTGTTCGGGATTCCGTGGAGGAGAGCCCCAAGGAGCACCGTGCCCGCGGTGCCCGCCTTCGAGACGCCGCTTTGGGTGGATGTACGGGGGAGAACACACCCTCACCTGGTGGAACGTTGGAGCATCGGCCCGGATCGGAGATCCGTCTCCCTAGTGCTCCGGAGGAACATCAGGTTTCACGACGGGACGCTCCTGAACGCACACGCGCTTCAGTGGAATCTGCACAAACAGATTGAAGCCCGACGGGCACCGGACATCGTGAAATCCGTTGAGGTCCGCGGTCCCTTCGAGGTGGTCATCCATCTGGAGCGATGGACCAACGGCCTGTTGTTGTGGTTGGGAGGTCTGGGCGCGACGGACGTGGTCTCCCCAGGCTACGTCCTGAGAGTCGGCGAAGATCAGGCGGACGAGAGACCGATAGGAACCGGCCCTTTTCGGGTCACCCGGTATGATCCCAAGGCCTTCGCGGAATATGTGCGGTTCGACGGGTATTGGGATCGCGGGAAACCGTACCTGGACCGTCTGGAACTGCGGTTCTTTGCGGACATGCAGACGATGAAGGCCGCCTTGCTGGCGGGCCAGTTGGATGTGGCCGGATTCAACGACCCCGCGGTGATCGCGGAACTGCGGAGGAACCGGGAGCTCCGGGAGATCTCCGGTTTGCATACGCTCAACTGGGCGCTCTGGCCGGATAGTGAGAATGCGGACTCACCTCTCCGGGATCGGAGGGTGCGGGAAGCCGTCTCCCTGGCGGTGGACCGGAACGCCCTCGCGGCGGGGGTGGGTTATGGGGTGTTCCGGCCCTGGAGCCAGATCGCGCACCCGGGACATTCGGCGGCGTTGGAAGCCAGCCCCCTAATCCGATTTGATCCGGAACGGGCCAGGCGACTGCTGGCGGAAGCAGGGTTCGGAAGCGGATTTCGGACAAAGATCATATCGGAAGCGGTGTCCCGGGATATCGCGGTGGCGGTGCAGGGATACCTGAGAGGGATCGGGGTCGAGGCGGAGGTCGAGATCGTGGACCGGCTGCGACAGGCGGACTACCAACGGAGGGGATGGAGGGGGTTCATCCTGCACCCCATGCCGTACGTGCCGAACTTCAACAGCTGGCTGGAATTCTTCTTTATCAGACATCCGTTGGGACAGGTGAGCTTGAAGCGGCCGGAGCGGCTCACGGAGCTGTGGGAGGCTTCGAGAGCCACGATCCAGGAGGACCGGAACATCACGCGGCAGCTCCACCGGTACTTGCTCGAGGAGCTCATGGTGATCCCCCTGCTCACGGGGCCGCAGAAGGTGTATTTTTCCTGGCCGTATGTACGAAACACGCACCTTCTGGAGGGAGCCACCTGGCCGAGGTGGAAGCCGGCAGAGGCGTGGGTGGCACGGCCATGAGCGAGTCGGTTTCTGTCCGGGATGGGGCGGTGATTGACAGGAAGGGAGGCGCCGGATAGGCTGGGGACCGAGCAGGGACCATGTCGGCGGCTTCGGCTACGCTCCAGGAATCGCGAGAGGAAACCCGTGGGCTGGTGGAGGAGATCCACCGGCTTCGACGGGAACGGAACGCGGTCATCCTGGCGCACAACTATCAGCTTCCGGAGATCCAGGACCTCGCGGACTTCGTAGGGGACTCCCTGGGGCTCGCGCAAGCCGCGGCCCGCACATCGGCGGAGGTGATCGTCTTCTGCGGGGTCCACTTCATGGCGGAGACCGCGGCCATCCTCTGCCCGGACAAGACCGTACTCCTGCCGGACCTGGAGGCCGGCTGCTCCCTCGCGGCCACCATCACCGCGGAGCAGGTGCGGGCGTGGAAGCGGGAGCACCCCGGAGCCGTGGTGGTGGCGTACGTGAACACCAGCGCGGAGGTCAAGGCGGAGAGCGATTACTGCTGTACATCCACCAACGCGGTCCGGGTGGTTTCCTCCATCCCGGAGGACAAGGAGATCCTTTTCCTGCCGGATTTCTTCCTCGGCAGTTATGTGGCCCGGGTCACGGGCCGCCGCCTTCACCTGTGGATGGGAGAATGCCACGTGCACGCGGGGTTCCGACCGGAGGACGTTGCCGAGCTGCAGCGGGCCCATCCGGATGCGGAGCTCCTGATCCACCCGGAGTGCGGGTGCGTGAGCTCCTGCATGTACCTCCTGGCCTCTGGAGCGCTCCCCGAGGACCGCACGCACATCCTCTCCACGGAAGGGATGATCCGCCGGGCCCGATCCTCTCCCGCCCAGACCTTCTTGGTGGCCACGGAGACGGGGATCCTCCACCGCATGCGCAAGGAGGCGCCGGGGAAGACCTTCCTCCCCGTGCGGGAGGACGCCGTCTGCCAGTACATGAAGAAGATCACCCTCCCGAAGCTCTACCGATCCCTCCGGGAGGGGGTGTACGAGGTGCGGGTGGATCCGGAGATCGCCCTCCGGGCGCGGGGAGCCATCGAGCGGATGTTGGCCCTGAGCTGAGGATGCGGGCACAACTCCCGCCCCTGGCCCTCGAGCGCATCGTGACCGCGGCCCTCCAAGAGGACCTGCCCTGGGGGGATCTCACCACGGAATCCCTCTTCCCGTCTTCCCTGCAGGCCCGGGGGGAGGTGGTGGCGAAGAGGCCGGGGATCCTCGCGGGTGTTCCGGTCCTGGAGGCGGTCTTCCGGCGGCTGGATCCAGGGGTGAGGGTCACCGGGCAGTGTCCGGAGGGAGCAGAGGTGGAGCCTGGCCAAGGGGTGGTGGTGGTGGTGGGGGACGCCCGGGCGCTGCTCGCCGGGGAGCGGGTGGCCCTCAACTTCCTCGGCCGTCTCAGCGGCATCGCCACCCTCACCCGCCGCTACGTCCAGGCTGTGGCCGGGCTTCCCTGCCGGATCGTGGACACCCGGAAGACCACGCCCGGGCTGCGGATCCTGGAGAAGTACGCGGTGCGGGTGGGGGGAGGGGCAAACCACCGGTTCGGCCTCAGCGACGGGGTCCTGGTGAAGGACAACCACCTGAGCCTCCTGCGGCGAGAAGGCATCTCCCTGCGGGAAGGTCTGGCGCGGATTCGATCCCGGGTTCCGCACGGGATGCGCATCCAGGTGGAGGTGACGGGCCTGGAGCAGGTGGAGGAGGCGTTGGCGGCCGGTGCGGACGCGCTGCTCCTGGACAACATGGACCTCCAGACCCTGCGGGAGGCGGTGGCCCTCTGTGGAGGGCGCGCGCTCACGGAGGCCTCGGGCGGCATCACCCTGGAGACCGTGCGGGCCGTGGCGGAGACCGGCGTGGATCTCATCTCCGTGGGCGCCCTCACGCACTCCGCACCCGCCCTGGACCTGAGCCTCGAGCTCCGATAGCCTACCGGTTGCGATCCGCGGCCACCTCGTAGTGGGTGTTCTGGGCCTCGAAGAAGTTCACGATCTCCGGCACGTCCACCTCCGTAGCCATCCAGGGTGCGGGGTTGGGCGTGTGGAAGTGGGCGCCCAGGCCGAGTTCCACAAGCCGCCGGTCTGTGACGTACTCCACGTACGCGTTGAGGACCTCCGCGCTGACCCCGATGAGGGGTTGGGGGAGCAGGGTCCGGTTGTACGCCCGCTCCAGGTCCACGGCCCGCAGGATCAGCTGCTTGAGGTCCCGGCCCAGTTCTGGGGTCAGGAGCTCCGGGTCCTGCGTGAGGAGTTCCGTGATGAGGTGGATGCCGAAGCTCAGGTGCAGGCTCTCGTCCTTCAGGGTCCAGTCCACGATGGCCGCCAGCCCCCTCAAGAGGTTGCGGCGGCGGAAGGTGTAGGCGAACAGGAAGCCGCCGTAGAAGAACACGCCTTCGAGGATCACGTAGTAGCCCACCAGGTTCCGCAGGAACTTCCTGCGATCCTCTACCCTCTCCAACTCCAGGGGCTCCAACATGGGCCGGGCCAATTCGGTGAGGAACTCTTCCTTGGCCCGGACCGCGACCTCGTTTCGGTGCATCCCGAACACCCGCTCCCGATCCACGGGCAGAGTCTTCAGGACGTACTCGAAGGCCATGGTGTGGTTCGCCTCCTCCCAGATCTGGCGGGCCAGGTACAACCGCACTTCCGGAGCGGTCACGTGTCGGTAGATGGAGAGGACGAGGTTGTGGGTCACCAGGGACTCCATGGGGTTGAAGAACCCCAGCAGGACCTCCACGGCCCGCCGCTCCTCCTCCCCCAGGCGCAGCTCCCAGTCCCGGACGTCGTCCGCGAGCGGGACTTCCTCCGGAAACCAGGTGTTGCGCTTGCCCTGCTGGGCGTGGGCGTAGGCCCAGGGGTAACTGAGAGGGAAGAGCTGGATGGGTTCTAGGGGATCCCCGCCGACGAGCGGCCGCATCGCCTCACCTCCTCAGGATGCGCAAGTTTCGCAGTTGACCCCACAGGCCTCCCCTCCGGCAGTCGCCTCCCGGAGATCAGGCTCCTCGAGGTTCCACCGGAGCTTCTTGCGGGCCTTGTTGACCTGCAGGGTAGAGGGCTCCGCGTACATGCGCGGGGCCATGAAGAGGTAGTAGGTGGACTTGAGCCCCGCCCGCCACGCCTCCAAGTACACTCGCTCCATGGCCTCCAGGGACCGGTCCTGGAGGTACAGATTGCGCGAGATGCCCTGGTCCACCCACTTCTGGGCTCGGGCCGCGACCCGGATGTAGGCCTCCGGCGGGATCCGGTAGGCGGTCCGGTGGATCTCCCGCAGGGCTTGAGGGATCTCCTCGATCCCCTCGATGTCTCCCCGCTCTTCCAGGATCCGCTCCCGCACCCGCTCCCACAGCCCCAGGGACTGCAGCTGCTCGACGAGCACCCGGTTCAGCTCCAGGAACTTGCCCGAGAGGGTGGAGCGGGCGAAGACGTTCGCGTAGTACGGGTCAATCCCAGGGGTCGTGCCCGCGATGAGGCTGATGGTGGCCGTAGGGGCGATGGCCATCACGGTTCCGTTGCGCATCCCCCGCTTGACCTCCCTCCGGAGTCGGTCCCAGTCCAACCGACTGGACCGGTCCACCTCGACTCCCCCGCGCAGCGCGGCAACCTCCTCCAGGGTGTCGAGGGGGACTTCTCCTTTGGCCCAGCGGCTCTCCGCGAAGGAGGGGAAGCTCCCGCGCACGCGGCTCAACTCCGCGGAGGCCTCCTGGGCGAAGTAGCTGACAAGCTCGATGACCCGGTCCGTGAACGCACACGCCGCCTCGTCCCCGTAGCGCATCCCCAGGCGCGCGAAGGCCTCCGCGAGCCCCATCACCCCGAGTCCCACCGGCCGGTGGCGGAGGTTAGAGGCGCGGGCCCGCTCGGTGGGGTAGAGGTTTAGGTCGATCACGTTATCCAGCCCCCGCATCGCGAGATGCACCGTCCGCCGGAGCTTGAGCTCGTCCAGCCCATCGCGGGTGAGGTGTAGGACCAGGTTGATGCTGGCGAGGTTGCACACCGCCACCTCTTCCGGGGAGGTGGGCAGGTGCACCTCGGTGCAGAGGTTGGAGCTGTGGATGACGCCCGGGAGCATGCTGCGGGCGTTGCTGGCGTCCTTGAAGGCGATCCAGGGGTGGGAGGTCTCCTGGAGGGTCGCCAGGATCTCCCGGAAGAGGGCCCTAGCCCTCTCCACTCGGTAGGCCTGGGGCGGGATGCGGCCGCTTTGGGCGTCCTCGATCCGGCGCCGGTAGGCCTCCCGGAACGCCTCCCCCCAGAGTTCCGTGAGCTCCGGGGTGTAGAGGGGATCGAAGAGGTACCACGCCTCGTCCCGCTCCACCCGCTCCAGGAACTCGTCGGGGATCCACAGGGCGGTGTTGAGGCTCGGGGCCCGGAGGTACGGATCTCCGGCGTTGCGCTTGAGATCCAGGAACGCCCGGATCTCCAGGTGCCAGGGCTCCAGGTACACCGCGAGGGTTCCCCGGCGGCGGCCGCCCTGGTTGATGGCCTTGATGAGGGCGTCGAAGAGGTGCACGAAGGGGATGATCCCGGAACTCGTACCGTTGATGCCCCGCACGGGGGATCCCACGGCCCGCAGCTTCGTGATGGAGGTGCCGATCCCGCCCGCGTACTTCGCGATCTGCCCGAACTCCACGCACGACCGGAGGATGTCGTCCATGGAGTCCTGAACGTCGGCGAGGTAGCAGCTACTGAGCTGGTGGTGCGGCGTCCCCGCGTTGAAGAGGGTGGGGGTGCTGGGCAGAAAGTCGAGGGCACTCATGGCCTCGTAGAAGGCCACAGCCCACCGGTCCGGCTCCTCCTCCACCAGGCTCAGCCCCATGGCCACCCGCATGAAGAGGTACTGGGGAAGCTCCAGAAGCGCGCGGCTGCTCGGATCCCGCACCAGGTACCGGTCCACCAGGGTGTATAGCCCCACCAGGGGCAGGAGCCCATCCCGCTCGGGATGCAGGGCACCGGCGAGCCGCTCCAGGTCATACCGGAGCAGCCGTGCATCCAGCGCCTGGACCTCCACACCCCGCCGCACGTAGGCGACGAACCCGGCCCGGTAGGCGGCCGGATCGGGCTCCGGGGTCCTCAAGACCTCCCGGTACAGGCGCCGGAGCAGGAGGCGGCAGCTGAGCCGCTCGTAGACCGGGTCCTCGTGGATCCGGGCCTGCGCGGCCGCTAGGGCCGCTTTTTCTTCCTCCCCGGCGGGGGCATCCCAGAGGGTGGGGTCCTGTAGGAGGCGTTCGACGAGGCGCTGGGCGCGGGGAAGACCATAGGCGACCCGTTCGAGCTCAGAGCATACCTCAGCACACATCGGGCACCTCCGTCCGAGGGAGTTTGGGGATTCCGCGGCGCCACGGGAAGGGACGGAGAGCCCCGTGCCTTCGCACCTCCGCCTCGCCCCACTCCACGAGGGCGCCGCGGATCCAGCCGGCCGGCAGGTCTTCGGACTCGGGTTCCTCCGGATCGGACGCCTTCCCAGGCCCAAGCCCAGTGGCACACCCGTCCTCTCCGTCCCCCTCACCGCGGCGGGCCCGTCCCGGACTCACGCCCCGAAGGACGCTACACCGGCGTTCCCTTTTAACCCCAAATGGGACCGGCAGGCGCTATATTTTGTGCTCATTTGGGAGCCTATCACCTACATATTGGGGTGTCAAGCAGTTGGCGCAATTCTGTTCGATTTTCCTCGCCGATGTGGCCGGGGGGGAGGCTGGGGGATAATGGAGGTGTGACGAAGGTACAGCGGATTTGCCTGAGCGCTCTGGGCGTGGCAGTGCTGGTTGCGGTTCTCGGCGCGATCCTCCTGGAAGCGCCGCGGTCCTGCACGGGCTGGCCTCTCTGCGGAGGGCGGCTGCTGCCGCCCGCGGGCGGGCTTGAGCTGGTGGACTGGATCCACCGGGTCCTGGCCGCCTTGCTCGCGGTTGTCGTGCTGCTCCTGTGGTGGTCCTCCCGGAACGAGGGAGGGAGGCTGCACCTCCTCTCGCTTGGGAGTTTGCTCGTGGTGCTGGTGGAGGTGGCCATCGGGGCCCGGATCGCAAGCGGCGAAGACTCCTGGTTCTGGCCCACGGCGCACCGGCTGCTCGGCCTTGGCTCGGTGTACCTCCTCGGCCTTACCTGTGTGGTCGCGTTCACAAGGCCGCAGGCCGCGTCGGACCGGAGGATGGACCTTCTCACGGCCGGGCTGGGGCTTGGGGCCCTGGGGTTGCTTACCGCCGGGGACGGACAGATGACGGGGGCGGCCGCGGTTCTCCTCGGAGGGATCCTGCGGTTTTGGGTTGCCCGCTCGGATGTGCGGCTCGTGGCGAGCGGGGTCGCCGCGCTGGGGGCGGTGCAGCTCGGGCTCCGGGCCTTGGGGATGGCAGGCCTGCACGCGGCGGTGGTGGATACGGTGGTCCGGGTGGGGATGGTGGGGGCGCTTGGCGTGGCTGCGGGACTGAGTAGAGCGGGTTCGCTCGGGGTTCCGCGCCAGAGACGGACCGGAGGATTCCGGGCATACTGGGAGCTCGGAAAGCCCCGGATCGTGGTGCTGCTGCTCGTCACCACGGCCTGTGCCATGTTCGCGGCCGCGGGGAGGGATCTCCCGTGGGGGGTGCTGGTGGCCACGGTGGTGGGAGGAGCTCTGAGTGCCGCGGGTGCCAACGCCCTCAACCAGGTCCTGGATCGGGACGTGGATGCGGTGATGGACCGGACGAGGAGCCGTCCTCTCGTGACCGGACGGGTGGAAGCGTCCCACGCGCTCGCCTTCGGCGTGCTGCTGGGGCTTGCGTCCTTTGGGCTGCTGGCGATCTTCGCAAACCTCCTGGCGGCCACCCTGGCCGCCCTCGGCTACCTCTTCTACGTGCTGGTGTACTCCGTATGGCTGAAGCGCAGCACGGACCAGAACATCGTGATCGGCGGCGCGGCGGGAGCGATTCCGCCCCTGGTGGGGTGGGCCGCGGTGACGGATCGGGTGGATCTCCTGGGCTTGGGGATGTTTCTGGTGGTGTTCTTGTGGACGCCGCCGCACTTCTGGGCCCTAGCCCTGGTGCGGCGGGAGGACTATGCCCGGGCGGGGATTCCCATGCTGCCCGTGGTCCGGGGAGAGGCGCGGGCCCGGCGGGAGATCCTTGGGTACACCGTGGCGCTCGTGGCTGCTACCCTGGGAATTGCGGGGTTGGGCCACACGGGCCTGCTCTACCTTACGTCCGCGGCCGTGCTCGGGGCGCTGCTGTTGCGCGGCGCTTGGCGGCTTTGCCGGGAGCCAAGCTCCCAGGCCGCCTGGTCCCTGTTCAAGTTCAGCAACGTCTACCTCGCCCTGCTGTTTGCGGCGCTCGTGGCAGACCGGCTCCTCCGCACGGCCCCCGTGTGAGGGCAAGCCCGCGGAACGCGTCTTACCATCGGGAGGCAGTTCCCCCGGCCACGTGGTCCGGGCAGTCCATGCGGAGATGCAGGTCCCCGAAGGGGGCGTCCACGAAGGCGCAGTGGTGCGGGCGGACGGGATCCGGGTGGACGTTGGGCCGGAAGTAGATGCAGGTGAGGCACATGCGGGAGGGGGAGATCTCGCCCCGCTCCTGCAGGACCCGGATCGTCCTCATCAGAGCCCGCAGGAGGACCGACCGCTCCTCGGACGACAGATCCTCCAGGGCCTCCAGGAGAAAATCCGGCCACAGGCGCACGCGGCGGGCGAGCCGTCTCCCGGCAGGCGTGAGGGACAGCTCGCGCGCCCGGCGGTCCTGGGGACGTAGGCGTTTACACAGCAATCCCTTGCGGACCAACGCCTCCACCGCGTCGCTGGCCGTCGGGAGCGTTACCGCGAGGGCCCGCGCGACCTCCGAGACCGGTACGGCCTGCGGATCCCGCCTCAAGAGCTCGATCAGGATCTGGGCTTGAGTAGGGGTGAGGGCGTAGGGGTAGGCGTGCTGCCAGGCCCGGTGGCGGAGGGCGAGGGCGATCTTCATCAGCCCCTGCACCACCTTCTGGGTTCCCTGTGCCTCCTCCCCCGCGAAAGGGTCCGGTGCCGGATGTCGCGTCACGGACCTGACCTCCCGGGCCCAGGATATTTTATGAGCATTCCTAAGTAAATGTCCCCAAGGAGAGGTGCCCGTCCGAGGAGGGAAACGAAGGGGCGCGCGCTCAGTGTGGTTGCTCCGCCGTGGGGCGCCCCCTCAGGGGGTGCCACGCAGGACGGCCACCATCCACGAAAGGCCCATCAGGAAGGCATACATCCCGGTTCCTGCAAAGAAGGTCCACCCTCCCACGGCGGCGAGGAGGGGGGATCCGAGCAGGACGCCGATCCCCGCGAGGCTGCTCCCGCCCACGCTGAGGACAAATGCCCCGACCCCTTCCCGCGGGAAGTACGGCGCCGAGATCCGCGGGACCTCCTCGGCGCTCATCCCCTTCGCGTACCGGTAGTGCCACATGAGGAACGGGGTGACCTTATACAGCTGCCCCATGATGGCCCAGCTCACCCACCCGGCAAGGATGGCCAATGCCGTGGCGGATGCGAGCCGGCCCCCCTCCACCCGGAGCGCGCCCGCGGCCCACCCGGCGGCCAGGGCTCCCAGTGCCGCCATCTGGGCGGCGATGGCCCACCAGGACCAGTTGGTGAGGTCCGGAGCCCGCTGCCGGGCTCCCCGCAAGAACCGCACCAGGTCCCGGGCGTACAACCAGCCCGCGAGGCCGCACAGCCCCGCGGCCGCCCGAGCAAAAGCCGCGTCCACCCTCAAGGCTGCGATGATCAGGAGGGCTACGGAGACGTTCAGCAACCCGAGAAGCCAGCGCAACGCACCGTCCCCCGCGAGCCGCACCCCCGTGAACCGCGGCAATAGGTAGTACGAGACGCTCACCACCAGCTGCGCGAACCAACCCACGAGCCCCACCGCCGCATGCACGCCCACCCCTGCCCACAGCCATAGCCCCGGCGCAAAGCGGAACCGCCAGTTGAAGGCCATGATCGCCCCCCAACTGACGGTGACCACCAGGGAAAGCAGAGCGAGGAGCACACCCGCCACTGGCAGGCTCCACCGCCGGCGGTGGGGCACCATCCGCACCAGGAGGAGCCCAAAGAGTCCCACACTCGCCCAGGAAATCACCCCGCCCGCTGCGACCCATCCCGCGTCCTGTCGCAGGAATCCTGTGGTCACGAGGAGCGATCCGAGGACGGTAAGGGCGAACTGCACGAGGGCCGGTCGTCCGGGCCGGTGGGAGATCCCCAACATGGCGGGGAACATCTGGTGGAGCGCTCCCATGGCGGTGAGGGTTCCCCATCCCAGGGTCCCGAGGTGGTTTGCGGCCAGGATGGGCCAGCTGCGGGGAGAGGTCGCGGCCAGCGCGGGCGCCGCCCACGCCACCGCGGCTCCGAACAGGGGGAGCAGCAGCACCGCGGTGGCCAGGAAGGGCACTGCGAACGAGAACCCGGGAAGCGCTACGAGCCGCCGCACGGTCCGCTAAGCCCGGACGGGAGTCCTCCGCATCCACGGCCGGGCCGCGGCGCTCACCCCGATGAGGACCAGGAATCCCACCAGGAGCCCGGGAAGGATCCGAGAGGGAACCGCAAGCCCGGAGACCTCCACCACCACCGTGCTCCCCGCCGGAATCTTCTCTCCCCAGATGCGCACCACCCGCCTGCCCTGTACGGTACGGGTTTCCCGGCCAGGGAGGGAAGCGCTGCGGATCTCCAGGGGCTCGGGGGCGAAGACGTCCAGGGCCTCTACCGGAAGCGTCATCGGGAGGGTCAAGGAGATCCTTCCGGCCCGATGAGGGACACGGTAGGAGAAGACCATTTCCCGGAGGCCGGGGGGAACCGGGAGGGAATCCACGAGCGCCCCACTGGCGTCCACCCCTACGGGCGCCATACCCTGCCATACGGAGACCTCTCGAGCCCCCGGAGGGAGCGGGAGCCGCAGGGTCCCCTCTTCCCCGCCCACGTAGGTACGCGGGGCCCGGTTGGCGAGGACCGCCACCTCCCGGATCTCCAGCACCCCTCTTGTGACCGGCTCCAGCAGGAGCGCACGGCGCACGAGCACGAGATTCCGAACTTCCCGGGTGGTCTCGTACACCCGAACGGTGACCTCCAGGCGATCCCCCTTCGGTGCGAGAGGTCCCTCGGTGTAGACCACGCCCCGGTAGAAGGCCTGCACCGCGTACGCCCGGAACGAGGGGTCCATCCGCACCCCGAAGCGTCCCGCGGTGTCCGTTTGGGTGACTTGCTCCTGCGGGTCCCGTCCCGCGGACATCCCCAGAACCCGCACCTCCACCCCCCGCACGGGCTGGCCCGTTTCCCCGTGTACCACCCGGCCCGTAACCCCAAGGAGCTCGGAGGCCCAGGAGCCGCTGGGGAGGAGTCCGGCCCCGCAGAGGAGGACCAGGACCAGCGCCTTACGCAACGCCCTCCTCATCGGGCTCCTCCGGCTGGGGAGGCGTCCCCGTCCTCCCGAACCGCACCGCCACGTACGCGGCCCCGCCCAGGATGACCAGGACGGGGGCGATCCAGACGATGGATCCCAGGCCGCGGCGAGGAGGTTCCGCGAGGATCCCTTCCCCGTACCGCTCCACGAAGTACGCGAGGATCTCTTCCGGGGGTTCTCCCCGCTGCAGTTTCTCCCGGATGATGGCCCGCATCTGGGCTGCCAGTTCCGAGGTGGATTCCGCCACCGTACGGCCCGCGCACACGGGACACATCAGGCGGCTGGCTACCTCCCGCACCCGGTCGTCCAGGCCCTCCGCGAAGGCGATTCCCCAAAGGACCAGTACGAGCACTACGACGATCCCGAACCCGCGCATCCGCTCACTCCTTGGTCCTCCGGGACCTGCTCGGCCTCGCGGTGATCAGGGTCCCGATCAGGAACAGCACCCCCCCTGTCCAGATCCACCGGACCATGGGGTTTACCCAAACCCGGAGCGTGACGCGTCCGGCGGGCTCGAAGGCTTCCAGCACCACGTACAGGTCCTCCCGGAAGGTGGAGAGGATGGCGGGGTGGCTGGTGGGCTGGTCCCACCGGAGGTGGTAGACCCTGAGGGGGCGCAGCGCCGCGGTCCTCCTCCCGTCCCGGACCTCCAGCTCCGCCCAAGTGCGCTGCACACCCGGGGCTTCCTCTGCCCCAAGCCTCCGGTAGGTGATCTCGTACCGCCCGATGCGGAATCCTTCTCCGGGCCTCACGGTGGCTTCCCGCTCCCGGACGTACGCGTGGCTCCCGACGATCCCCACCGCCATCACCAGCACCGCGAGATGCACGAGATACCCGCCGTACCGCCGGTCCTGGAGCAGCCGCCACAGGGCCGCCAGGTAGGTTTTTCCCCTGGCCACCTGAACCGAGGCTCCCCGGTGGTATTCCTGCAGGGTGGAGGCGGCCGTGAACGCCACCACCGCGAGGGCCGCCACCACCCCCGGCCGCCGGAGCAGCACCCCGGCCGCGATCCCCGCCGCGAGCAGGGCCGCGAGGGGGAATCGGAACCGTAGGAGGGTCTTTCGGGTCGCCCGCCGCCACGGAAGGAGGGTGGCGATCCCCATGAGGGTCAGCAGGGCGATCCCCACGGGCCCGCTCACCTGCCGGAAGTACGGCGGTCCCACGAACACCTGCACGCCCTGCACGGCTTCGGTGAGCACGGGGAAGAGGGTGCCCAGCAGGACGGCGAAGGCGAAGCCCAAAAACAGCACGTTATTGAACAGGAACATCCCCTCCCGGGAGGCCACGAAGACCGTTACCGCCCGGTCCCGGAGCTGGTCCCACCGCCACGCGGCAAGCCCGGAGGACGCGCCCACCAGCCCGCACAGGTAAACGAGGAACGGCGTTGCGATCTCGGATTGCGCGAAGGTATGCACGGAGGCCACGAGCCCCGTGCGGGTGAGGAAGGTGCCGAGCTGGCTCATGGCAAAGGTGAGGATCACCAGGACCATGTTCCAGGCGGTGAAGATCCCCGCTCGCTCCTGGAGGAGGGCGGAGTGGAGATAGGCGGTTCCCAAAAGCCAAGGCACGAGGGATGCGTTCTCCACCGGATCCCATCCCCAGTACCCACCCCAGCCCAGCACCCGATACGCCCACCACCCGCCAGCCAGAATCCCTGCGCTGAGGGCTGCCCAGGCGAACAGGGTCCAGCCGCGGGTGGCCACGATCCAATTCCGGTCTAGGCGTCCGGTGAGGAGGGCCGCCATGGCGAAGGCATAGGGGACTGAGAAGCCCACGAAGCCGAGGTACAGAAGGGGCGGGTGCATCACCATCCCCGGATCCAGGAGAAGGGGATTGAGGCCGCGACCGTCCGGGGGCGGGACCTCGAAGGTGCGGAAGGGGTTCTCGAAGACGGCCACGAGCACAAGGAAGAAGGCCAGGACGACGGACAACACCAGGATCGCGTAGGGCAGCAGGACCGGGTCTGTGCGGCGGTGACGCAGCTGCGCCAGGGCCGCAAACGCGCTCAGCATCCAGGTCCAGAACAGCAGGGAGCCGGCCTGACCGCCCCACAGGCCGCTCATCCGGTACAGGAGCGGAGTGTCGAGGCTGGAGTTGCGGGCCACGTAGACCAGGGTGAAGTCGTGCGTGACCAGGGCTACGAGGAGGGCCAGGAGGGCCACGGAGAGGAAGAGGGCGGGGGTCAGGGCCGCGTTGAGACCGCTTGCGGTCCAGACCGGCTGAGCGTGCTTCAACCCGTAGAGCAGGGCCGCGATGCCGTAAACGGTACTGGCCAGAGCGATCCAGAGCGCGGCGGATCCTACCAGGGCAAGGCCTTCCCCCCGGAGACTCCAGAGGATCGTAGCCAGCCCCGCGCCCATCAAAACGGCCGCGACCGCCCCCGGCCACCGCCGGCCCGAGGGCGGTGCGGCCGCGATCGTTTCCATGCGTCCCTCCCGCGCGGTCCCGGACTCAGCCCTATTATGGCACGGCCGCGTGGGAGAGCGACTCTACCGAGCCTCCGCGATGAGGCGCAAGAGCTCCGCCACGCCCCGCGCGGCGTTCTTCCGCTGGCTCAAATCCCGGCTTTGGATGCCCTTTACCGCAAGATCCCGCGCGGCCTCCGCCACCAGCATCCAGCTCATCCCCACCCGGTCGTTTCGGAGGTCCACGAGGATCCCTTGTCCCTGTCCCTCGCATACGTGCCCCCAGGCCCGGTTGAAGTTCCGGCCCCGGGGCCCCTCGAGGCAGTTCAGGGCGTGCCCCAGGTGCTGCTCCACGTAGCCCATGGAATCCCCGCCTGCGGCGAACCCTGCGTGGGTGGCCGCGGTTTTGGCCTGGACCTTCCAAGCCGGTTCCCCACCACCCGCCGGCTGCTGCTCGTGGTAGGAGGCGTACACGGCCGCCCCAAGCCCCACGGTCAGGATCAGAACGGCGATCCAGCGCATCCCCACACCTCCCTCAGGAGGATCCTTCCCACACCATCCTACGGGGGAGGTTCACGGATTTGTCACAAGGGGCCGAGATCGCCCGAGGGAGGGCAGACGTCGGAGGGATGGTGCGGGGCGGCCTCCTGCGGCACAATGGGAGAACGGGTATGGTCTTCGGCTCCTCCACCGGATTCCGGCGCCGTGGAGGTCTGCCGGCCGGGTCGCGGCCCTGAGCGGTACGAGGACCCAGACCGGGCGGCGCCAGATCCGGAGCTTCCGGGGTTTGAGCCGGAGCCAGGGCCGTCATGGCCGGAGTTGAACCGACTCAGACGCGACCGCCGCTCGCTGGCCCGTGCTGCGCCCGGGACAGGCCCGGTGCCTTCGGGATCCTCGGGCCGAGGGTCGAACGACGGGACGCGAAAGGAGAAGAAACCGTGACCGAGCGACACGACGCCTCAGCGCCCGCTCTGCGGGTGACCCTCCTCTACTGGGAAGGGTGTCCCTCCTACGAGGAGGCCCTAGGTCGCCTCCGGGCGGTGCTGGAGGAGGAGGGTGTACGGGCCGAGTTGGAGGTGGTGCGGGTGGACACCGAGGAGGAGGCAGAACGCTTGCGCTTCCCCGGCTCCCCCACGATCCTGGTGGAGGGCGAGGACATCGTCCCGTCCGGCGGCCCCTACCGGCTCACGTGCCGGGTCTACCGGTGGGAGGACGGCCGGATCTCGCCTCTCCCTTCGGCCGAGACGATCCGGCGCGCGGTCCGACGGGCCCTTGCCACCAAGACCAAGACCCAGTCAAGGAGGTGACCATGGCACGCATCCGGATCGGCGATCCCCTCATTCCCTTCCGGCTTCCGGGCGTGGACGGCCGGATGCACGGGACCGACGACTACGCAGGGAACCCCGTCCTCGTGGTCATCTTCAGCTGCAACCACTGCCCGTACGTGCAGGCGTGGGAGGACCGGATGATCGCGATCCAGCGGGACTACCTGGACCGCGGAGTCCAGTTCCTCCTCGTGAACAGCAACGACCCCACCCAGTACCCCGAGGACAGCTTCGAGGAGATGCAGAAGCGGGCCCGCCTCAAGGGGTATCCCTTCCCGTACCTCTTCGACGAGACCCAGGAGGTGGCACGGGCGTACGGTGCGGAGCGCACTCCCGAGGTGTTCGTCTTTGACCAGGACCGCCAGCTCCGCTACCACGGCGCCATTGACGACAACTACGAGGACCCATCCCGCGTGCGGGCCCACTACCTCCGGGACGCCCTGGACGCCCTCCTCGCCGGCGAGCCCGTCCCGGTGGAGGACACGCGGCCGGTGGGCTGCACGGTGAAGTGGCGCCGGTAGCCTCACGGCCTGGGTTGCCGAACCGGCACCAGGGCGAGGTCAAACCGTCCGGTGGTCTCCCCCGGCCTCGGGGGGGTACTGGGTCACCAATTTCCCCTCACCAGGATCCCCGTCACGGCCCCTGCCACGAGGAGCACCGCGGAGTTGAGGCTCGTGCGGAACACGAGCAGGCCGGAGGCGAGGGCGATGAGGGCGGTGGGGAGGTCGTGGACGGAGGCGCGGACCAGGTGCCAGGTTACTGCGGCCATGAGGGCCCAGGAGACCGCGTTCACCCCGTCCAGGAAGGCGCGGGCCCACGGGGAGTGCCGAAGCCGCGGGACGAGGGGGTGGGTGGCGGCCACGAACACGAAGGCGGGGAGGAAGATCCCCACGGTGGCCACCGCAGCCCCTGGAAGCCCGCCGAGGAGGTAGCCGATGAAGGTGGCGGTGGTGAACACGGGCCCGGGGGTGATCTGACCCACAGCCACCGCGTCTAAGAGTTGCTGCAGGGTCATCCACCGCAGCCGCTCCACGAGGTCCGCCCGCAAAAAGGCCAGCAGCACGTACCCGCTCCCGAACAGTACGGATCCGATCTTGAGGAAGACCCAGAACAGCGTTGCCGAGCTGAACGGGATCGGGGTCACGGCCGGCAAAGCCGCGACGCCGGGCAGGAACGCGAGCGCGGCACTGCCGGTCCCCACACGCCGCACGAGCATGGTGCCGATCCCGCCCGCAAACAGCAACACGAGTTCGTGCACGCCCAGCAGGTTCAGGATGAGACCCGAGAGGGCGATGAGCGTTGTCGGGCGGTCCTTGAGGGCGGCGCGGCCCAGGCCCCACAGGGCGTGGCTTACGATGGCCACCATTACCGGCTTGGCGCCGTAGAAGGCCATGCCCACTTCCGGCACCGATCCCCACCGCACGTAGGCCCAGGCGAGGGCGAGTACGACGAGGGAAGCGGGCAGGATGAAGCTCGCGCCCGCCGCGAGTAGCCCCCAAAGGCCCGCCCGGGCGTACCCGATGTGGATGGCCATCTCGGTGGAGTTGGGACCGGGGATCAGGTTGGTGGCGCCTAAGAGATCGAGGAATTCCTGGTCTCTGAGCCACCTTCTGCGGCGCACCACTTCCTCGCGCATCAGGGCGATGTGCACCGCGGGTCCGCCGAAGGCGGTGGCTCCCAGGCGCAGGAAAAGGGCGACCAGCGTTCCGAGGTCACCGGGATGGGGCTTCCTCATAGCCTCAGCATAGGATCCGCCGGGGGCTTGCCCAACCCATGGGGTCCCGACCGGGCCGGCGCGTTCAGCCTACCCGGAGGAGGAGGGCGGCGGCGCTGTCCCCGGCTGCGCAGCCGGAAAACAGGCCGTACCCGCCGCCCGCGAGCACCAGCTCCTCGATGAGCTCCATGAGGAGCCGCATGCCGGTGGGGGCCTGCGGATGTCCGTACACCAGGGAGCTGCCGTAGTTGTTGAAGGCCTCCGGTGGGAGCCCCAGGGCCCTGGCGAAATAGAGGTCGTTGACCGCGAAGGGGTTGTGGGTCTTGAGGGCTCGCAGGTCCTGGACGTTCAAATCGGCCACGGCGAGGACCCGCTTCGCCGCCTCCGCGGTGGCCTCAGGCATGTACCCTTTCCGAACCCGGGCCTGCGCGAAGGCCACGAGCCGCACCGGAATCCCAGAGTCCCGGCCGAGCTCCGCCGTCCGCTCCCGGGTGGCGACCACCATGCCGCAGTTCCCGTCCGCGGGGTGGGTCTGGGTCCCGTAGGTCACCGTCCCTTCCGGGAGCACGGGCGCAAGACGGGCGAGGCCTTCTGCGGTGGTGGGGTGGATGCCCTCGTCTCCCGTCACCGTGGCGAGGAGCTTCCGCCCCGAGGGATCCTTTACCTCGATGGGGACCACCATGTACCGTCGTTGGAAGGCAGCACCGTCCGCGAGGGCGTCCTGATACTGCGCGTACCGGAGCAAGGTGAGCTCCTCCTGGGCCTTCCGGGTGAACCCGTTCTCCCGGGCCACCCGCTCCGCGGTCTCGATCTGGGCATTGCGGGCGTAGGGATCCAAAAAGAAGTTGTCCCAGACCCAGTCCTCGCTCTCCCCTTTCCCTCCGGGACCCAGGGGGTTCGGATAGTAGAGGTGGGGCCCATTGCTGGTGCGGTCGCAGGTGATGGCCAGGACGGCTTGCGCTCCGCCCACCTCGATCTCCGCGGCCGCGTCCGCCACCACCCGTGCGGCGGTGGCGCAGGCCTGGCTGATGGTGGGACCCGTTAAGAAATCCGCCCCCAACAGCCCAGCGAGCCACGGAGCCCCGAAGAAGGCGTGTTTGGCCGGTACCGTCATGCCCAACCGGAGCCCGTCGAAGGCCGTGAGGGGGATCCTCCGCTCCTCCAGGGCCCGCCGGGCGATCTCCGCAGCAAAGACGATGGGGTGGAGGTGGGCGAAGTTCCCTTGCCACCGGACGAAGGGGGTGGACCAGTAGCCTCCGTACGGGATGAACGCCCGCTCGAAGCGCACCCTCTTCCCTCCTTCAGCGTCTCCTCACGCTCTGCTCCCACTTCCGGCGCTCCTCCTCCCGGAGCTCCCGACGGAGCAGTTTGCCCACCTTGGATTTCGGCAGCAGATCTCGGAACTCGATGTAGTCCGGCACCTCGTCCGGTGCCAGTCGCTCCCGACACCACCGCAGGAGTTCGTACGCGGAGACCCCCCGGAAATCCTCCTTGAGGACCACGAAGGCCTTGATCCGTTCCCCTGCTTGTGCGTCCGGTACCCCCACCACGCACGCCCCGGTCACTCCCGGGTGCTCCTGCAGCACGGCCTCCACCCGGGCCGGGGCCACGCGATAGCCCTGCTTCTTGATGAGGTCCGCGGGCCGGTCCACAAAGTAGAGCCACCCATCCACGTCCATGCGCAGGATGTCTCCGATCCGGTACCACAAGCGCCCGCCGAGCTCGAGGAAGGCCCTCCGGGTCTCCTCGGGCTTGTTCCAGTAAGAGGAGGGAGGAGGGAGGTAGGAAGATGCGGACCCCGCACGAGGAGCTCCCCGGGTTCGTGGGGAGCGCAGGGCTGGAACGTCTCAGGGTCCACGATCCGCACCTCCCGGCTCCACACCACCCGCCCCACGGTCCCTTCCGGGAACGGCGCTCCCCCAGGGGTCATGGAGATGGCTCCACATGCCTCCGTGGCCCCATACCCCTGGTGGATCTCGAGCCCGAACCGCCCCTTCCACCGCCGGGCCACCTCCAGGGGAAGGGTGTCTCCCGCGGAGAAGCAGTAGCGCAAGGAGCGGTATCTCAAGGCCTGAGGAGTCGTGCGGATTTCCCTCATACGCGCTCTTCGAGCTCCTTGAACCGTCCGAGGATTCCGGAGGGGCGTACTGTCAGGATCACCACGATGGCGAGGAGGTAGATCACCTCACTCCAGTGAGGGCCCACCATCATGCTGGCGAGGACGGTCAGCATCCCGAGGAGGAGGGCGGCGACGATCAACCCCGAGGTCCGCTCCGTGCCCCCCGTGACGGTAAGGGCAAGGGCGATGAGGACGGCGTCGTATCCCAGGTTGATGGAGATGATCCCGAGGGCCGTGGCGATGGCGATGCTGGCGATCACGGCCAGCGGATAAGGCCAGGCCAACTTACGCGCCAGGTACCAACAGGCAAAGCCAGACCGGATCTCCTCCGTGCCCATGTTTCCAGAAAGCTCACCGTGCCTTTGGCCCACAGCACGTCCTGGTACACGGAATCGGGAAGCACCCACCACGACAGCATGGGGCCGACGCTCCACTCCGGCCCCTTGGGATCCCACGGGTTGCGGGGGAGGAGAAGACGTGGTTGTCTAAGCACGGGGGATGTTGGATCTTGGTCTTCCAGACCTCCTCGCGACCGCGGGGGCGCTCCTGGTGGCGGCTACCGCGCACGAGTACGCCCACGCCTACGTGGCCGTGCGGTTGGGAGATCCAACCCCCAAACGCCTGGGCCGCCTCACCCTCAACCCTCTCGCCCATTTGGACCCCTGGGGGACCCTCCTCCTGTTGCTGGTCGGGTTCGGGTGGGCAAAGCCCGTTCCCGTAAACCCGGTCTACTTTTCGGATCCAAGGCGGGGGATGCTGCTCGTGGCCGCGGCCGGTCCGGTGGCCAACCTGATCCTCCTGGTGGCTCTGGGATCGCTTTCCCGGACGATCTTCTCTCCGGAGTCAGGGTGGATCTGGGCCCTTTGGCTTCGCCTGCTCTACGTGAACGCGGTTCTGGCGGTCTTCAATCTCCTCCCCGTGCCGCCTCTAGACGGCTCCCGCATCCTGGGGGCGTTCCTTCGCGGTGGAGGGGAAGCCCTCTATTTGCGCCTACAGCCCTATGGTCCGCTGGTGCTCCTTGGGCTCGTCCTTCTGGGATGGCTCGATCCCGTGATCCGGGCGCCGGTCCTATGGCTCGTCCGCTGGGCCGCGGGGATGATCTAGGCCCATAGGGCGAGGAGCGCGGTGAGGGTGGCGAAGCTCCCGAGGGTGGTGGCCACCACCGTGCTCGCCACGAACCCCGGGTCGCACCGGAACTCCGAGGCGTACAGGAAGGCGTTCACCGCGGAGGGCATAGCTGCCTGGAGGATGGCTACCCGGCGCGCGAGGCCTTCCAGGTCCATCGCGTGTGCGAGGCCCGTGGCCAGGAGCGGTGAAGCCACCAGGCGCAGGAGGACGGCGAGTCCCAGGGGCCGGGACCATCGGAGGGCGTGGGTCTGGCTGAGCTGAATCCCCAGGGTGACGATGAGGAGGGGAATGGCTCCGGATGCGAGAATGCGGATGGCGCGCTGGAAGGGCTCCGGAGGGGTCCACTGGAGGAGCAGGGCCAGGAGGGCCCCCGTGGCCGCGTACACCACGGGCAGCTCCAGCACGCTCCGGAGGGCGCGGCGCATCTCCCCGTTTGCCCCCCAGGCGGCCACGAGCCCTCCCAGGAACGTTCCCACGGTGCCCGTGGTGACGAACACCACGAGGGCGAGACGCAGTCCTTCTTCCCCGAAGGTCAGCAGGCTCAGAGGGAGGCCGTAGTTGCCCGCGTTGTACATCACCACGGGGAGGAGGAACGCGCTCTTCTGCACCCTTTCCAGCCGCAGGAGCCGGGCTGCGGTTGCCCCCACGAGGAGAAGGGTGATGAGGTGAAGGACCACGGTTACAAAGAGGGGGAAGGCATGGCTCGCCAGGGAACTGGACCGCAGGAGGGAGTCGAAGACGAGGGCCGGACTAAAGAGGTACATGGAGACCGCGGAGAGGGATCGGACGTCCACGCGCCGGCGCCGTCCGAGCCAGGCGCCGAGGCCCGTGAGCAGGGCCACGGGGAGGACCACGTTGAGGAGCATGGGCCGTCCTACGGGGAAGCCGGGGCGTTTGCGGGTCGGGCGCCCTTCCTGCGTCTCCGGGCCCGGGCTTTCTCCCCGGGGGAGTCGTTGCCCGGGGGGGGCAGTTCCTCCTCCCAGGTGACGATGCTGTGGAAATACACGTGGTCTCCCTCGTCCAGCCCGCGAGTGACCTCCGTGATGTGCACGTTCTTGGCCCCGAACTCCCGCAGGGCGTACTTCACCGCCTCCTCCGGCTGGGCGGCATCCCCGCAGGTGAAGATGTCCAGGGCTACGTAACCCACCTCCGGCCAGGTGTGGACGGAGAGGTGGGACTCCGAGATGACCACGACTCCGCTGACCCCTGTGGGCGTGAACCGGTGGAAGGAGATGGCCCAGATCTGTACCCGGGCCACTTGGGCCGCCCGGGTGAGGATCTGTTCTACCCGATCCACCCGGCTGATGACCTCGGGGTCACAGCCGGAGGCTTCCACGATGTAGTGGTGCCCCACGGTATCCACCACGGGCGTTCCTCCCCTGCCCACGGGTTCCCTCCTTCACCTTTTGCGGGTCCGTCTCGGTCTCAACCCCCTAACCTGGGCCTTTGCGGCTCCAAAACACACAGAACCCCGGGTGCGCACGCACCCAGGGAATCCAAGGTCCGAGCACCCCGCAGGCGACGCGAGCTCCGGGGTGCCCTCACCGCGAACATGCTACGGGATGGGGGGAGGGGGGTCAAGCCCTACCGAAGGAGCCGCAGGCCCTCCACGGCCCCGCTGGAAACCGCGGTCACCGCGAGGCCCGCGGCGGCCACCCCGGCTGAGATGGCCGCCCAGGCCTTGCCCCGGGGAAGCCCCAGGAGCCACGCGAGGAGGGTACCCGCGTAGGCGCCCGTGCCGGGAAGGGGCACGGCCACGAACAGGGCGAGGCCCAGCAGCTCGTACCGCTGCACGTAGGGAGTTCCCTTTCGGCGGACCCGGTCCACCTGCCGGTTGACCCACCCGAATCGGGAGAAAAACCGGTGGTAGCAGAGGTCGAGGGCGAGCCAGCCGGGGGCGATGACCAGGAGATTTGCGAGGGTGCAGAGCAGAAAGGTCTTGAGCGGCGGGTGGCCCTGCGCGAGGGCCAAGGGGATGGAGCCGCGCAGCTCCACCCACGGCACCAGGCTCAGGGCCGAGATCCACCAAAGGCTCATCTCCGGAGCTCCCGGCGGCGCAGGCGCTGTGTGCGTCGGGCCATGGCGGCCTCATACCGGGTTCCGAACCGAACCGGCCGCGGCCTCCAGCTGGACCCACGGCCGGTACCAGGAGGTGATGGGAAGCCGGCGATCGCGTCCGAAGGCCTTGGGCGTGATCTTCACGCCGGGCGGAGCCTGGCGGCGCTTGTACTCGCTGCGATCCACCATCCGCACCACCTTCGCCACGGTCTCCGGGTCGAACCCCGCCCGCACGATGTCCTCCGGGGGCGTGTCCTGCTCCACATAGAGCTCCAGGATGGGATCGAGCACCTCGTAGGGCGGGAGCTTCTCCTGGTCCGTCTGTCCCGGCCGCAGCTCCGCGGTGGGCGGACGTAGGAACACCCCCTCTGGGATGACGGGGTGCTTGGCGTTGCGGTGGCGGGCCAGGGCATACACCAGCGTCTTCGGCACGTCCTTCAGCACCGCGAACCCGCCCGCCATGTCTCCGTACAGGGTGGCGTAGCCCACGCTGAGCTCGCTCTTGTTGCCCGTGGTGAGCACGATCCCCCCGAACTTGTTGGTGAGGGCCATAAGGAGGTTGCCGCGGATCCGGGCCTGGATGTTCTCCTCCGCCTCGTTGGGCTGCGTTCCCGCGAAAGGCCCCGCGAGGGCCTCCAGGTAGCCCTGGAAGATCCCCCCGATGGGGAGCACCACGAAGCGGATCCCCAGGTTGTGGGCCAGCTCCTCCGCGTACCGCATGCTCTCCCCGGAGGTGTAGGGGGAGGGCATGGACACGCCCCAGACGTTCTCCGGGCCCAGGGCATCCGCGGCGATCACGGCCACGAGGGAGGAGTCGATCCCGCCCGAAAGCCCCACCACCACCTGCTGGAACCCGTTCTTCCGTACGTAGTCCCGGGTCCCCACCACCAGGGCCCGGTACACTTCCTCCAGGTCCGGCAAGGGCTCTGCCAGGAAGGGTTCCACGGGAGGTCTGGGACGGTCCCGCGGCCCCTCCACCTCTACTACGGAGACGGGCGGGGCCTGCGGCGGAAACCGGTCGCTCTCCTCCACTCCCGTGCGGCGGGCCCGGAGGCGACGGGCCCGCGCCACGTCCACGTCGCACACCACCAGGGCTTCCTCGAACTGCGGGCCCCGGGCCAGCACCCGGCCCTCCTGGTCCACCACCACGCTGCCGCCGTCGAAGACCAGCTCGTCCTGCCCGCCCGCCACGTTCACGTAGCACAGGACCACCCCGTGGTCCCGGGCTCGGGTGCGGAGCATCTCTTCCCGCTCCCGCCACTTCCCCCGGTGGTAGGGGGAGCCGTTGATGTTGAAGGCGACCAGAGCCCCGGCCCGGGCCTGCACCGCGAGGGGGCCGTCCGGAAACCAGATGTCCTCGCAGATGTTCACCGCCACGGGGAGGTCCCCCAACCGGAAGATGGGGACGACTTCCCCGGGCGCGAAGTAGCGCTTCTCGTCGAAGACTCCGTAATTGGGGAGCAGCCGCTTGTGGTATACCCCCACGATCCGGCCGCCCGCACACACCGCGGCCGCGTTGTAGAGGTACGTGGCCCGGTCCACGAATCCCAGCACCGCCACCAGGTCCGTGGCGTGGGCGGCGATCTCCTTCACCGCCCGCAGGTTTCCTTCCACGAAGTCGGGCTTGAGCACGAGGTCCTCCGGGGGATAACCGGTGACCGCGAGCTCCGGGAAGAGCACCACGTCCGCGCCGAGCCCACGGGCTTGCCGCAACCGCTCCACCATGCGGCGGACGTTGCCCTCCAGGTCCCCTACCACGGGGTTCATCTGCGCGAGGGCTACCCGCAGGGTTCGCACACCTCTAAGATACGGTACCTCATCACAGGGGCTTTAGGGGCTCCGCTTGGGAGGCCCGGAGGGCCTCCCGGACGTGGTGGAAGAACCGGATGACCGCCTCCACCCCCCTCCACAGGAGGGGGAGTTCCACCTTCTCGTTGGGCGCGTGGAGGTTGTCGTCCGGGAGTCCGAAGCCGGTGACCACCACGGGCAGTTTCAGGGTGCGGGCCAGCAGCTCCACCACGGGCACGGACCCGCCCTGGCGGATGAACTGCACCTCCGCCCCGTAGGCCTCCCGCCACGCCCGGGCCGCGGCCTGCACCGCGGGCTCGTGTGGGGAGATGGCCCAGGGCCTTCCCGCGTACAGCTTCCGGATCTCGACCCGGTAGGCCGGATGGGTCTTGCGCAGGATGTACCGTTCGAAAGCCCGGTGGATCTGCTCGGGGTCCTGGTCGGGCACCAGACGCATGCTCACCTTCGCGGTGCACCGGGCGGGGAGCACGGTCTTTGCTCCGGGCCCTGTGAATCCCCCACCCAGCCCATGGATCTCGAAGGTAGGTCGGGCCCACAGCCGCTCCAGCACGGAGAACCCCGCCTCACCCACCAATCCCCGGGCACCGATCCGGTTGGCGAGCGCCGCCTCCTCGACCCTCAGCGCCTGCCAGCGATGGCGCTCCTCCTCCTCCGGAAGCCGCACCCGGCGGTAGAAGCCCGGGATGCGCACGCGCCCCCGGCGATCCCAAAGATCCCCCAGCAGCCGCACGGCCTCGTGGAAGGGGTTGGGGGCGGCACCGCCGTACAGGCCGGAGTGGAGATCCGTCTCGGGTCCCTGCCAGGTCACCTCCTCGTACAGGATCCCCCGCAGCCCCACGGTGATGGCGGGGATCCCCCGATCGAAGAACCCGGAGTCCATCACAAGGGCGCAATCCGCGGCAAGCTTTCGGCGGTGGCGGGGCACGTATGCGGAGATCTCCGCACCGCTGCTCTCCTCTTCTCCCTCGACCAACACCTTCACGTTTACGGGAAGCCCGCCCGTGGCGAGCAGGGCCTCCAGGGCGACCATCACCGCGAAGACCTGCCCTTTGTCGTCCGAGGCACCCCGGGCGTAGAGCCGATCCCCCCGCACCGTGGGCTCAAAGGGCGGGGAGTCCCACAGCTCCAGGGGATCTGGGGGCTGCACGTCGTAGTGGCCGTATATAAGCACGGTAGGGGCGTCCGGAACGCCCAACCGCTCCGCGTACACGAGGGGATGGTGCCGGGCAGAGGGGATCACCTCCACCCGCATCTCCATCCTCTGCAACCGGTCGCCGAGCCACTGGGCGGCCCGCTCACAATCCGCGTCGTGCTCGGGAAGGGCACTGACGCTAGGGATCCGCAACCACTCCCGGAGCTCCTCCAGGTACTGGTCGCGGTGCTCGTGTGCGTACGCGAAGGCTCGGTCCACGGTTCTCTCCCTCGGCTCAGGGGTATGTCCCCTCCCGCTATTCGCCGTTCCCCCTCCCTCCCCTGCCGCGTGCGGTATGCTGAGATGCGGAAGCATGCCCGCCTTCCTGCACGGCCTCTCGACCCCCGATGGCCGCCGCCGGGCCAACCGGTGGCTGGTGGTGGCCTGCGCGGTGGGGTTCGGGCTTTCCGGGACCGCCTTCGGGTGGGACCGGTGGTTCTTTTGGCTGATGGTGTGGGGGGGGATCGTCTACGTCCCCGTGCGGCTCGCCCTGGAGTGGCTGAGTTCGAGGGAGCGTCGGCAGCGTCAGCGGTACCGGGTGAGCCTGCCGGACCGGATCACCCCCCGCAACCTCCCTCTGGCCGCCCAGGCCCTGTGGGACCGGGAGGTGTTGCTTCCCCGCATCGTTCCCCCACCCCTTGTGGAAAAAGCCCAGCTCGCGGTGGTGGCGCTCGGCCGCTGGGCCCTCACCCGGGACCCTTCCGGGGAAGAGATCCGGAGAACCGCGGTACGGCTCGCCGCGGCCGCAGAGGGGTGGATGGCGGAGCTGAGCGCCACGTGGCCGGAGGAGGCGCAGAGCATCCAGGCCCGGTGGCGCGACGTGCGCGGGCTCTCCGCCCTCATGGCCACCACCCGGGTCCTGGCCTGCCTCTACGAGGAGATCGCCCGACAGCCCTTCTACGGGCCCGGGATCAGCGCAGAAGCTCTGCAGGCCTTCGTGGACCGCTCCCTGGACTTCCTCGACCGGGCCGCGCTCGACCCCGACCTGCCCCGCTGGCACGGGGGATTGCTCGGTCTGTGGACTCCCGAGGCGAAGATCCTGCGGGAGCGGTGGGAGGCGTATTGCGAGGCACCGGGGCCCGCTCCCGGGCGCATGGAGGCCGTGCTGGAGGTGCTGGAGGCGTGAAGACGCTGTGGTTTTCCGAGGGGGAGGGGACCGCTGCATCGCGGCAGAGGATTTCGCGTCAGGACCGGCTGGGGGCGGGGCGTGAGGGAGGGGAAGGGTCGCCCGCTTGCGGGTTCATGGAGAACAGGAGGGGAGGATGAAGGTCTCGCTCTCTGACGCCCGACCCGAGCAGGTGTCGTGCGATGCCCTCGCGGTCCTGGTGGACCAGGGGACCCTCGCGACCGCCCTCGGGGAACTGGACCGGGCCCTGAAGGGGTGGGTCGGAGAGGCCGTGCGCCTGAGCGGGTTCGAGGCCAAACGGGACCGGGTCCTGTGGCTGTTCACCCACGGGAAGATCACCCCGCCCCGCCTGGTCCTGGTGGGTATGGGGAGTCCCGAAGAGGGACATGCACGCTCAGAGGCCCTGCGCCGGGCCGCGGCGGTGGCGGTACGGGAGGCGCGCGCCCAACGGGTACGCCACCTCGGGGTATGGGTACCGCACCTCTCCCCGCAGGCCCTGGGGGCCGTGGTGGAGGGCCTGTACCTAGGGTCGTACCGGTACGAGGCCTACAAGACCTTCGAGGAGCCCCAGCTCGACGGCGTGCAGATCCTGGGCGGCGCGGATCCCGAACGGAGAAGGGCCCTGCGCCGGGGTCGGCTGCTGGCGGAGGCCACCTGCTTCGCCCGGGACCTCGTGAACGCCCCGCCCAATGAGGTCACGCCCCTGACCCTAGCCCGCATCGCCCGGCAGATCGCCCAGGAGCGGGGCCTGGAGATCCGGGTATACGGCCCTGCGCAACTCCAGCGCATGGGGGCAGGCGCCATCCTCGCGGTGGGTCGCGGGAGCCGCCAACCCCCGCAGCTCATCGTGCTGGAATACCGGCCACCCCGCTCCCGGCGCACCGTGGTGATCGCGGGCAAGGGCGTCACCTTCGATGCGGGAGGACTTGACCTCAAGACCGCGGAGGGCATGGAGACCATGAAATCCGACTGCGCGGGAGCCGCCGCGGTGCTGGCGACCATGCGCGTCCTCCCGGACCTCCGGGTGCCGCACCGGGTGGTGGGGATCGTGGGGGCCGTGGAGAACCTGCTCGGGGAATCCGCGATGAAGCCCGGGGACATCGTGCGGGCCCTGAACGGCAAGACCATCGAGATCACCAATACGGACGCGGAGGGCCGGGTGGTCCTGGCGGACGCCCTCAGCTACGCGGCCCGGTACCGGCCGGACGCCATCGTGGACCTTGCCACCCTCACGGGCTCCGCCATCGTGGCCCTGGGGCATTACGCGGCCGCCATCCTGGGGAACGACCGGGCCCTCATCCGGGATCTCGTCCGGGCCGGAGAAGTGGCGGGAGAGCGGCTGTGGGAACTGCCGTTGTACGAGGAGTTCCGGGAAGCCGTGCGCAGCGAGATAGCGGACCTCAAGAACTCCGCGGGCCGGTACGGCGGCGCCCAGAAGGGCGCGGCCTTCATCGCGGAGTTCGTGGCAGACCGCCCCTGGGCACACCTGGACATCGCGGGGGTGGCTTTCCTCGATAAGTCCGAGGGTCAGGCCCCGCACCTACCCAAGGGCGCCACGGGGTTCGGCGTGCGCACCCTCCTCAACTGGCTCGCGCCGCCGGAGGAGGGGTGAGGGCTACGCCTTCCACTCCATCACCCAGACCTCTTGGGTGGCGGGCAGATCCTTGACCTCCACCGTGTGTCCCACCCGCCGAACGTTCTGCTTGTTGGCCAGGAAGGGATCCAGGGGGGAGATGGGCCAGTCCCGGTTCACCTCCGTCCTGTAGTGCATGGGGATCACCACCCGCGGGTGGAGCTGCTCGATCACCCGGTCCGCGGTGGCCGCATCGATGGTGTAGTAGCCCCCCACGGGGACCAGGAAGATGTCCGGGTTCTGGGCCTGCGCCGCAGCCTGCGGATCTAGGGCGTGGCCGAGGTCGCCCGCGTGGAGGATCCGGAGCCCATCCGCCACCACCCAGAACATCGCGTTCTTGCCCCGCTGGGAGCCCTGGGCCTCATCGTGGTAGGTGCGCACCGTGGAGACCTCGATCCCGTCCACCACTTCCCGAACGTCTGCCCAGTCCCTCCCCTCGTCCCGCAGGCCCCGGATCACCCGCGGGGATCCGCTGGCCAGGGCCACGTGGTTGTGGTCGAAGTGCTCGTGGCTGACGAGCACGAGGTCGGCGGGCACGGGCTGCATGGGGTAGCCCACCTGGTCGTTGTAGGGGTCCAGGAGGATGCGCTTGCCCGCTTGGGTCTCCAACAGAAAGCAGGCGTGCCCCAGATACGTGATCCTCATCCCCTTCCCTCCTTTCTCTCGTTGACCCGAGGACTTCCACGTGATAGTTTAGCCGAGAAAGCACCTTTAAGTCGGTCCCGTGAGGCCGGCAAGGGGCGCAACAAGGTGGGTTCCAGACGCCTTCTTGTCGGCGGCAGGAAGGCGCTTTGCTTGCCGCCGAACCGGCGCCCCGCGGGGAAGGGAGGGGGTGTCGGATGAAGATCCTCCGCAAGGACCTGCTCGACCTGCGGAGCCTCAATGCCGGGCAGGTCCAATCCCTACTGGATCTTTCCCTCGTGGCGCTCCAAGGGGGACTTCCCAGGGATGCCCTTCAGGGCCGCGTGGTGGCCTTGGCCTTCTTCGAGCCCAGCACCCGAACCTGCACCTCCTTTGAGCTGGCCGCGCGTCGGCTGGGGGCGGAGGTCTTGAGGTTCGATGTGGCCCGCAGCTCCGTGCAGAAGGGGGAATCCCTGCTGGATACGGCCCGTACCCTGGAGGCGATGGGGGCGGATGCCCTGGTGCTGCGTCACAGCGCCTCCGGGGCCCCTCATTTCGTCGCGCGGTACGTCCGCTGCAGCGTGGTGAACGCGGGAGACGGGATGCACGAGCACCCCACCCAAGGGCTCCTGGACCTCCTCACGGTCCGTGAGGTGAAGGGACGCATCGAGGGGCTCAAGGTGGTCATCCTGGGCGACATCCTCCACAGCCGGGTGGCCCGGTCTACCGCGTACGGGCTGGGGCTGCTCGGGGCCCGGGTGGTGCTGTGCGGTCCAGCCACCTTGCTGCCCTCCTCCCTGGACATCCCGAACGCCGTCTGGACCACGCGAGTTGAGGAGGCCCTGGAGGACGCGGACGTGGTGATGCCCCTGCGGATGCAGGTGGAGCGCGCGGCCGCGGCCTTCGTGCCTTCCCTGGGCGAGTTCGCGCGGCTGTACGCCCTGACGCCGGAGCGCTTGCGCCGCACCCGTCCAGATGCCATCGTGATGCACCCCGGCCCCATGAACCTGGGGGTGGAGATCACGCCCGAGGTGGCCTACGGACCGCGTTCCGTGATCCTGCGCCAGGTGACGCACGGCGTGGCGGTGCGGATGGCGGTTCTGTATGACCTCCTGAGGCATCCCACCGTGCACCCAGAGCTGCGGCCCGTGGCGCAGCGGTTGCCCGCGGGGGTTTCGTAGGAGGGGACGCTGTGGGGCGCCTGTGGATCCGGGGAGGGCGTGTCGTGGATCCCGCCTCCGGGCGGGACGAGGTGGCGGACGTCCTGATCGAGGGCGGCCGCATCGTAGCCGTGGCGCGGGGGATGCGGCCGGAGGGAGGGGGGGTCCTCGAGGCGGGAGGTTTCGTGGTGGCGCCGGGACTCGTGGACCTCCACGTGCACCTCCGGGAACCCGGACAGACCCACAAGGAGGACATCGCCTCCGGCACCCGGGCCGCGGCCCGAGGTGGGGTGACGAGCGTAGTGTGCATGGCCAATACCCAGCCCCCTGCGGACGACCCCGTGGTGGTGGAGTTCATCCGCAGCCGGGCGGAGAAGGTGGGCCTGGTGCGGGTGTACCCGGTGGGCGCCATCACGAAGGGGTTGGAGGGCAAGGAGCTGAGCCCCATCGGGGCCCTCGCGGCCGCAGGGGCGGTGGGCCTCTCGGACGACGGCCGCAGCGTGCCCAGCGCTGGACTGCTGCGCCGGGCCATGCTCTACGCCCGGATGTTCGGACTCCCCATCCTCGAGCACTGCGAGGATCCCTCCGTCTCCGCGGGCGGGGTGATGCACGAGGGGGCGGTGAGCGCCCGGCTGGGTCTGCGGGGAATCCCCCGCAGCGCGGAGGAGGTGATGGTGGCGCGGGATCTCCTGCTCGCGGAGGAGACCGGGGCCCACGTGCACATCCAGCACGTGAGCAGTCGGGGGTCCGTGCGCCTCATCCGGGAGGCCAAGGCACGGGGGGTACGGGTGACTGCGGAGGTCACCCCGCATCACCTCACCCTCACGGACGAGAGCGTGGAGGGCTACGACCCGAATTTCAAGGTCAATCCGCCTCTCCGGACTGCGGAGGACATCGAGGCCCTGCTGGAGGGCCTGCGGGACGGAACTCTGGACTGCATTGCTACGGACCACGCCCCGCACGCGCCCGCGGAGAAGCTGGTGGAGTACGACGCGGCGCCCTTCGGGGTCATCGGGTTGGAGACGCTGCTCGGCGTGGTGCTCACCCGGCTCGTGTGGCAGGAGGGTTGGCCGCTCAGTCGGGTCCTGGCCCTCCTCACGGATCGGCCCGCCCGGATCCTGGGACTCCCCGGCGGCAGGCTGCAGCCGGGGGATCCCGCGGACCTCGTGATCCTCGACCCCGAGCGGGAGTGGGTGGTGGACCCGGAGCAGTTCCACAGCAAATCCCGCAACACGCCCTTCACGGGGTGGACCCTGCGCGGGAAGGTTCTGGCGACCCTGGTGGAGGGCCGGATCGTGTGGATGGAGGAGGATCTCGGTTCCCGGTTGCTCCCCGTGGGAGCGGGTGCGGGATGACCGTGGACCTCTCCGTGGAGATCGCGGGGGTTCGGTTCGCGAACCCCGTGCTGTGCGCCGCGGGACCTCTGGGGCACGGCCGGGAGTTCGCGCAAGTGGTGGATCTCCGGGCCTTCGGGGGATTCGTCACGAAGTCCATCACCCTCGACCCCCGGGAGGGAAACCCGCGGCCGGAATTGGTGGAGGTGGACGGCGGATTTCTGAACTCCGTGGGGCTGCGCAACCCGGGCCTCGCCGCCTTCCTCACCAAGGACCTCCCGTTCCTGCGCACCCTGGGCATCCCCATCATCGCAAGCCTCGCGGGACACTCCATCGCGGAGTTCCGCGAGCTCGCAACCTGGCTCGGGGAGGCGGAAGGGGTCGCGGCGTTGGAGCTCAACGTGAGCTGCCCCAACGTGGAAAGGGGGCTCGTGTTCGGCACGGACCCGGAGCTCCTCCGGGCGCTGGTGCGGACCGTGCGGGCGGTCGTGCACCGGCCCCTGTTCGTGAAGCTCACCCCCAACGTCACAGACATCCTCCCCGTAGCCCGCGCTGCGGTGGGGGCGGGGGCAGACGCCCTCAGCCTCGTCAACACCCTCCTCGGGATGGCCATTGACGTACGCACCCGCCGGCCCAAACTGGGCGGGATCACCGGAGGGCTTTCGGGACCCGCCATCCGGCCCGTGGCGGTGCGCATGGTGTTCGAGGTCTATCGGGCGGTCTCCGTTCCCCTCATCGGGATCGGCGGCATCGAGACCGCGGAGCACGCAGCGGAGTTCTTCCTGGCCGGAGCATCCGCGGTCGCCGTGGCCTCCGCCACTTTGAAGAATCCGGGGGTTGCCCGCGAGATCGTGGAAGGATTGCGGGCGTACCTCCTCAGCCAAGGGATGCGGTCCATCCGGGAACTGGTGGGCGCCCTGGAGCTTTCGCATGCCGCGTCCCCCTGAACTCATCGTGGCCCTGGACGTCTCGGAGCTCCAGGAAGCGGAGCGGTTCGTGCAGCTGTTGCGTCCCGCGGTGGATCTCTTCAAAGTGGGGTCGGTGTTGTTCACCGCTTGCGGCCCGGACGCAGTGCGCATGATCCGCCACCACGGCGCCCGGGTGTTCCTGGACCTGAAGTTCTTCGATCTCCCGCAGGTGGTGGCCGCGGCCGTGCGCTCTGCGGTCCGGCTGGGGGTTTCCATGCTCACCGTCCACACCCTCGGGGGGGAGAAGATGCTCCGGGCAGCGGCGCAGGCGGCGGGGGAAGCGGAGAACCCGCCGCGCCTGGTCGGGGTTACCCTGCTCACCAGCCTGGACGAGGAGGAGGTGCGGTCCATAGGGATCCCGGATGGGCTGGCGGAGGCCGTGCTGCGCTTGGGCGCCCTGGCTCGGAAAGCGGGGCTGGACGGCGCGGTGTGCGGGGTACACGAGGTGACCGGCCTGAAACAAAGCCTGGGCGCAGACTTCCTCACGGTGGTGCCGGGCATCCGGCCCCGGCCGATGGAGGGCGACGACCAGGCCCGCACCGGAGATCTTGCGAGCGCGGTGGCCGCAGGCGCGGACTACGTGGTGGTGGGCCGTCCCGTGCTCCGTTCCCCCGATCCCCTCGCCGCGGCCCGGGCCCTGGTGGACGCCCTGACCTCGGCAAGACCATGACCCCCGGCCCTGTTGAGCAGGAGGTGCTTGAGATTTTCCGGAAGGTCGGGGCCCTGCTCGAGGGCCACTTCCTGCTCACCAGCGGCCTGCACAGCCCCGCGTACGTGCAGTGCGCCCGGCTGCTGCAGTACCCCCACCTCGCGGCCCGCGTGGTCGTCCCCCTGGTGGAGGAATTCCGTTCGGGAGACGTGGAGGTGGTGGTGGGGCCGGCCTTGGGAGCGATCCCCCTCGTCTACGAGCTCGCGCGCCAGCTCGGCTCCCGCGCCATCTGGGCGGAGCGCGTGGACGGACGCTTGGCCCTTCGGCGGTCCTTCGCCGTGGGACGGAACGAACGGGTACTGGTGGCGGAGGACGTGGTGACCACCGGTGGGTCCGTGCGGGAGGTTCTGGATCTGGTGCGGTCGGTGGGAGCGGAGGTGGTGGGCGTGGCAGCCCTGGTGGACCGCACCGGAGGCCGAGATCCGGGGTTCGGTGTGCCGTTTGCGGCCGTGCTGCGCCTCGACCTGGAGACCTACCCCCCGGAGGCCTGCCCCCTGTGCCTTCAGGGACTACCGGTGGAGAAGCCGGGGAGCAGGCTGTTCACGAAATCCGAACAATCCGGGGTAGAAGGCTGAGAATCTCGGAAGAATTCAGGACCGAACGTGGGGGAACCGCGGTGGTTGACTCCCGTTTTCCGCCCATCTACAATCTGCGGCAAAGGAGCCGCACCGTGGGGCTTCTGGATGATGTAGCGGAGGTGCTGATCCCGGAGGAGGCCCTGCAGGCCCGGGTGCGGGAGCTGGGCCGCCGGATCTCGGAGGACTACGAGGGGAAGGAGCCGCTCCTGGTGGGGATCCTCACGGGTGCGGTGTTCTTCGTCTGCGATCTCCTGCGGGCCATCACCATTCCCGTGCACCTGGACTTCATGGCCACCAGCGCCTACAGCCGGGGCACGGAGAGCACGGGGGTGGTGCGGATCCTCAAGGATCTCAACGAGAACATCGAGGGACGGCACGTGATCATTGTGGACGACATCGTGGACACCGGGCTCACCATGGACTACCTGCTCACGACCCTGAAGGCCCGGTATCCCGCGAGCCTTGCCGTGTGCGTGCTCCTGGACAAGGCGGAACGCCGCATCCGGGAGGTTCCCCTGCGGTACGTGGGATTCCGGATCCCCAACCGGTTCGTGGTGGGATACGGCCTGGATTACGCGGGGCTGTACCGAAACCTGCCGTTTGTGTGCGTGCTGAAGCCGGAGGTGTACCAATGAGGACGCAGACCCCAGAACGGGTCCCGCTGCCGGGAGAGCGGGCCCTCCCCGAGGGAGAGAGCCTCGGGATCGGCCGGTGGGCGCGCCGGGCCTATGGATACGACGACATCGCCCTGGTCCCCGCCGCGAGCACCCTGGACCCCGAGGACGTGGACACTTCGTGGGAGGTGGGCGGGATCCGCTTCCGGATCCCTGTGCTCGCCGCGGCCATGGACAGCGTGACGGACGTGCGGGTGGCGGCCCTCCTGCACGAGGTGGGCGGGGCCGGGGTGCTGAACCTGGAGGGGATTCAGACCCGATACGAAGACCCCGCGGAGGCCATCGAGGCCATCGTTCGGGCGCCCCAGGAACGGTGCGTGGCGGTCCTGCAGGAGGTCTACCGGCGTCCGATTCGAGAGGAACTCGTGGCCCGTCGCGTCCAGGAGCTCAAGCGGGCGGCCGCGGTCGCCCTGGCCGCCGTGACGCCCGGGAACGCTCCGTGGCTCGCGCCCATCGCCCGGGAGGCGGGGCTTGATGTCCTCGTGGTGCAGTCCACCGTGGTGACCGCGCAGCACCGCTCCAGCCGGGGTCGAGGGGTCTCCCTCCCTGAGCTGGTGGACCGGATGGGGATCCCTGTGATGGCGGGGAACTGCGTCTCGTATGCTCAGGCCATGGGGTTGTTGGAGGCCGGCGTGGCGGGGGTGTTCGTGGGCGTGGGACCGGGAGCTGCGTGTACCAGCCGTCGGGTGCTGGGCGTGGGGGTTCCACAGGTAACCGCCCTGTGCGACGTGGCCGCCGCTCGGGATGCGTACTATGTCCGCACCGGCCGCTACGTCCCCGTGATCGCGGACGGCGGGCTCACGGTGGGGGGGGATCTCGCGAAGGCCATCGCGTGTGGGGCGGACGCGGTGATGTTGGGCAGCGCCCTCGCGAGGGCGGAGGAAGCCCCCGGGCGCGGGTACCATTGGGGCATGGCCACCCCGCATCCCGCTCTTCCCCGGGGCACCCGCATCCACGTGGGGACCACGGGGACGTTGCGGCAGATCCTCCTGGGCCCCGCGCAGGTGGACGACGGGAGCCAGAACCTCGTGGAGGCCCTGCGCACGGCCATGGGGATGTGCGGGGCCGCCACGATCCGGGAGATGCATCGGGTAGAGGTGGTGCTGGCTCCCGCCCTCGCCACGGAGGGCAAGGCGGTGCAGTTCGCCCAGCGGGTGGGCCAAGGCCGGCCGTGATCGGGATGCAAGCCGAGGAACCCCCCCCGGAGCTCCGCCCGGCCACCTCGGAAATCGTTCTCGTCCTCGACTTCGGCGCCCAGTACACACAGCTCATTGCCCGCCGGATCCGGGAGCTCCGGGTCTACAGCCTCATCCTTCCCTACGACGTACCGCTCGGCCGCGTGCGGGCCCTCCGCCCCAAAGGGATCGTGCTGTCCGGCGGACCCCGGAGCGTCTACGAGCCCGGTGCCCCGCAGGCGGATCCCGCCCTGCTTTCCCTCGGGATTCCCGTGCTGGGGATCTGCTATGGCATGCAGTGGATGGCCCACGTGCTGGGCGGCTGCACGGGTCCCAGCCCTCAGCGGGAGTACGGTCGCACCCGGTTGGTGATCGAGGAGCCGGGGGCGCTGTTCCGGGGACTGGAGCGGCAGCTCCTGTGCTGGATGAGCCACGGGGATGCGGTGCTGGACCTGCCGCCCGGCTTTATCCGTCTCGCCCGCACGGACCACGGCGTGTGCGCGGCCATGGCCCATCCCGCCCGGCAGTTGTTTGGCGTGCAGTTCCATCCGGAGGTCTCCCACACTCCGTGGGGGCGGGAGGTGCTGCGGAACTTCCTGTTCGAGGTGTGCGGGTGCACCGGAACCTGGACCATGGCCTCGTTCCTGGACCAGGCCATCGCCCGGATCCGGGAGCAGGTGGGGCGGGGACGGGTGCTGTGCGCACTCTCGGGCGGGGTGGATTCCTCCGCGGCCGCGGCCCTCGTGCACCGTGCGGTGGGGGATCAGCTCAGCTGCGTGTTCGTGGACCACGGGTTGTTGCGCAAGGGCGAGGCGGATCAGGTGGTGCGCACCTTCCGCGACCACTTCCGCATCCCCCTGCTCCACGTAGACGCCTCCGCCCGCTTCCTGGAACGGCTCCGGGGCGTGGTGGACCCCGAGGAGAAGCGACGGCGCATCGGGGAGGAGTTCGTGCGGGTCTTCGAGGAGCACGCGCGGCGGCTCGGGCGCATCGACTTCCTCGTGCAGGGCACCCTGTACCCGGACGTCATCGAGAGCGGCACCCGGACCGCGGCCCGCATCAAGACCCACCACAACGTGGGCGGCCTTCCGGAGCGCATGAGCTTTCAGCTCGTGGAGCCCTTCCGGGAGCTGTTCAAGGACGAGGTGCGGGAGCTGGCGAAGGCCCTGGGGCTCCCCGACGAGCTCATCTGGCGGCATCCCTTTCCGGGGCCGGGCCTCGCCATCCGGGTGGTGGGGGAGGTCACGGAGGAGAAGCTGCGCATCCTCCGGGAGGCGGACGCCATCGTGACGGAGGAAATCCGGCGGGCGGGCCTGAGCCGTGGGCTCTGGCAGGCCTTCTGCGTGCTGTTGCCCGTGCGGGCCGTGGGGGTGGCTGGGGATTCCCGCACGTACGGATACGTGGCCGTGGTCCGCGCGGTGACCAGCGAGGACGGGATGACCGCGGACTGGGCACGCCTGCCACCGGAGCTCCTGGAGACCCTCGCGGCCCGCATTACCCGGGAGGTCCCGGAGATCACCCGGGTGGTCTACGACATCACCTCCAAGCCCCCCGCCACCATCGAGTGGGAGTAGCAGGGCGATTCCGGCCTGCGATCCGGGAGCCGGGGTTGGTATAGTAAGAGCAGTGTCCGGGCCCGGAAGAACCTGGAACCCGTAGAGCAGCCTGGAGCCCAGTGCTGGAGCGGTACGGACCGTGATGCGTTCCCTGGACCTCCTCGCGGACCTGAACCCCGCGCAGCGGGAGGCGGTCCTGTACGAGGGCGGCCCGCTGTTGATCCTGGCGGGCGCGGGCAGCGGCAAGACCCGGGTCCTGGCCTACCGGGTGGCCCACCTCATCAGAGGACGCGGGGTCCCGCCGGACCGCATCCTCGCGGTGACGTTCACCAACAAGGCCGCGGGCGAGATGCGGGACCGCATCGGTCAGCTGGTGGGCGAGCGGATTGCGGAACGGGTCTGGATCGGTACCTTCCACCGGGTCTGCGGTCGCCTTCTGCGGCGGTGGGGGGAGCGCATCGGGCTCGCTCCGCGCTTTGTGATCTACGACGAGGAGGACCAGCGGGCCGCCCTGCGGGAGGCTCTGCGGCGGCTGAACCTGGACGAGCGGCGGATCCCGCCCGGCGCAGTACTCGCCGCCATCTCCGCGGCGAAGAACGAGGGCACGGACCTGCCCGAATATGAGCGGCGCGCCACGGCCTACTTCGAGCAGATGGTGGCGGCGGTATGGCGGGAGTATCAGCGGATCCTCGCAGAGCACAACGCCCTGGATTTCGACGACATGCTCCTCGAGACCCTGCGGCTTTTCGCCGCCTGTCCGGATGTGCTGGCGGACTGCCAGGAGCGGTTCCTGCACATCCTGGTGGACGAGTACCAGGACACCAACCCCGTGCAGTTTGCTCTCCTCAGCGCCCTTGCGGCCCGGCACCGGAACCTGTGCGTGGTGGGAGATGTGGATCAGGCCATTTACGGCTGGCGGGGGGCGGACATCCGGAACATCCTGGAGTTCGAACGCGATTTCCCAGACGCCCGCATCATCCCCCTCGAGCAGAACTACCGGTCCACCAAGACGATCCTGGAGGCCGCAGAGCACCTCATCCGTCACAATCCCCACCGTTACCCCAAGCGCCTGTGGACGGAAAACCCCGCCGGGGAGCCCCTCACCGTGTACGCGGCATGGGATGAGCACGACGAGGCCCGGTTCGTGGTGGAGGAGATCCGGAGGCTGCAGGCGTGCGGACATCCCCTGCGGGCGTGCGCGATCCTGTACCGGACCAACGCACAGTCCCGGCAGTTCGAGGAGGCCCTTCTGCGGGCGGGGATTCCCTACCAGGTGGTGGGTGCCCTTCGGTTCTACGAGCGCCGGGAGGTCAAGGACCTCCTCGCGTACCTGCGGGTCCTCATCAACCCCCGGGACATCCTGAGCCTGCGCCGGATCGTCAACGTCCCCCGCCGGGGCATCGGAGAAGGGACCCTGGCGCGGGTGGAGGCGGCCGCGGAACGCCTCGGAATCCCACCGTTGCAGGCCATGCGGTGCCCTGAGGTGCTTGGGAACCTTCCCCCGCAGATCCGGCGGGCGGTGGAGGGGTTTGGAGCGCTCCTGGGGGCGCTCCAGGAAGCCATGTCGCGGTCCACGGTCTCCGAGCTCATCGCCCTCACCATCGAGCGGACCGGGTACCGGGCGGCCCTGGAGGGGGAGGGAACGGAGGAAGCGACGGCGCGTCTGGAGAACCTGCGGGAACTGGTGACCGTGGCGCAGGAATTCGAGCGGGTCAGCGGGGAGACCTCCGTGGAGGCCTTTTTGGAGCACGTGGCCCTCATGACGGAGGTGGACGTCTACGACGAGACGCAGGACCGGGTGGCCCTCCTGACCCTCCATGCGGCGAAGGGGCTGGAGTTCCCCGTGGTGTTCCTGTGCGGGCTGGAGGAGGGGGTCTTCCCCCACAGCCGCTCCCTGGAGGATCCCCGTCGGCTCGAGGAGGAGCGGCGGTTGGCGTATGTGGGGATCACCCGAGCGAAGGAGCGCGTGTACCTCACCTATGCCCAGCAGCGCACCCTCTTCGGTCGCACAACCGTGAGCGTGCCCAGCCGGTTCCTGGAGGAGCTCCCCCGGGCGTGCCTGCGGGAGCTGCGGACCTCCCGTACGAAGGTGGGGGAGTGGCCCGATCTCCCGAACCGGGAGGTGCCGGAGCTCCGAGAAGGAGAATGGGTGCGGCACCGTCACTTCGGCCTGGGCCAGGTGGTGGAGATCGAGGGAGAGGGCAGCCGGGCGGTGGTCACCGTGCGTTTCCCGGGCGTGGGCACGAAGCGTCTCGCGCTGGGATATGCGCCCTTAGAGAAGGCCACGGACTAGAATAGGGAGGACGGGAAACTCGGGCGCTCCGCGCGCGTGATCAGGGGGTGGAGATCCATGCGGCGAGGCGTACGTCAGGGCGGGGTCCTTGCAGGCGTGGTGGTCCTAGCCCTCTTGGGTCTGTCCGCGGTCGCCCAGGGGCAGCGGGTGGGCGCGTGGGTGGACGCGGTGGTGGCGGTGGAGGAACCCAGCGAGGCGGCGGCGGTGCGCCGGATGGAGGCCGGAGACCTGCATGCCTGGTTCAGCGAGACGGCCATCCCCGAGGTGGCCAACCGCATCCGCCAAAGTCGGGTCCTGGTCTCCACCACGAGCTTCGGCCTCTACCACGAGCTCACCTTCAACCCCGTGGGGCCCGTCTTCCCGGGCACGAACCGCCTCAACCCCTTTGCGGTTCCCCGCATCCGGGAGGCGGTGAACTGGCTCGTGGACCGGCGGTACATCGCCCAGGAGCTCATGGGGGGACTTGGGGAGCCCCGCTACCTCCCCATCAGCCGGGCGTTCCCCGATTACGCCCGGATCGCGGAGGTGGCGAGGCGGCTGGAGATCCGCTACGCGCACAACCCCGAGCGCGCCCGGGCGGTCCTCGCGGAGGAGATGCAGAAGCTGGGGGCCACCCTGGTGGGCGGGAAGTGGCAATTCCGGGGGGCCCCCGTGGTGCTCACCTTCCTGATCCGCATCGAGGACGAGCGCCGGCAGATCGGGGATTACGTGGCGGGACTCCTGGAGCAGGTAGGGTTCACCGTGGAGCGGCGGTACGGCCGGGCCCCGGAGCTGAGCCCCATTTGGAGCACAGGGGACCCTGCCCTGGGGCGCTGGCACCTCTACACGGGAGGTTGGGTCAGCACGGTCATCGACCGCGACCAGGTGGACGTCTTCGATTTCTTCTACACGAAGCGCGGCCTTCCGAGTCCGCTCTGGCAGGCGTACCGGCCGAGCCCTGAGTTCGACCGGCTCGCGGAGCGGCTCGCGCAGCGCCGATTCCGTTCCGTGCAGGAGCGCAACCGCTTGTTCGCCCAGGCCCTCGAGCTCGCCCTGCGGGACTCCGTGCGGGTGTGGCTGGTGGACCGGCTCCCCGTCCTGGCCTGGCGGTCGGAAGTGGAGGTGGTGAGCGATCTCGCGGGGGGGCTTGCGGGGTCCTTCCTTTGGCCCTACACCCTCCGGTACCGGGGCCGGACGGGCGGCGTGGTGCGCATCGGACTGCGGAGCATCCTCGCGGAGCCGTGGAACCCCGTGGGCGGCTCCAACTGGATCTTCGACACCACTCTCATCCGGGCCACCCAGGACTACCCGCTGCTCGTAGACCCCCATACAGGGCTTCCAATCCCCCAGCGGATCGAGAAGGTGGAGATCACGGTCCAGCAGGGGCTACCGGTCACCAAGAGCGCGGATTGGGTGGTGTTGAAGTTCGCGCCCCAGATCCGGGTGCCGGAGGACGCCATCATCGGGTGGGACTCGCGGGAACAGCGGTTCGTCACGGTTCGGGAGCGCTACCCTCAAGGCCTCACGGCGACCCGGAAGAGTGTCGTGTACTTCGAGCGGGACCTCTTCCGGAAGGTGCAGTGGCACGACGGGAACCGCTTGAGCCTGGGCGACATCCTGCTCGCCTGGATCCTCACCTTCGAGCGGGCGGAGGAACACAGCCCCCTCTTCGACCGCTCCTACCTCCCCTCCTTCCGGTCCTTCCTGGAGACCTTCCGGGGGTTCCGCATTGTGCGGGAGGATCCCCTCGTGGTGGAGTACTACAGCACGGACTGGACCCTGGAGGCGGAGCTCATGACCTCCGCGGGGGCCTTCTGGCCGGTGTACGGGTTCGGGCCGGGACCCTGGCACACCGTCGCCCTGGGGATCCGGGCGGAGATGGAGGGCCGGGCGGCCTTCACCGCGGCGAAGGCCACGGAGAAGCGGGTGGAGCGGCTCAACTACGTGGCAGGCCCCACCCTCGCCATCCTGGACGAGGAACTCCGGGCCGCCCAGGCGGAGAACTACATCCCCTTCGAGCGGGCCCTGCGGCGGTGGATCTCCCCGGAGGAAGCGCGGCAGCGATGGCGGCTGCTTGCGGCGTGGCGGGCGGGCCGCGGGCACTACTGGGTGGGCATGGGTCCGTTTCTGCTGCAGCGGGTCTCACCGGTGGAGAAGATCGTGGAGCTGCGGCGGTTCGGCCGGTTTCCGGATCCCTCCACCAAGTGGCTGCGGTTCAAAGAGCCCCGAATCCCGGCCGCCTCCCTGAGTGGGCCCCGCACCGTCCGGGCCGGGCAGGAGGCCGCGTTCGAGGTACGCGTGACCCACCGCGGGAGGCCCTACCCGCCTACGGACATCGAGGAGGTGCGCTACCTCCTGTTCGATGCCCGCAACCAGCTCGTCCGCACCGGTCGGGCGCAGCAGGCCGGGGAGCGCTGGCAGGTGGTCCTCTCCCCGCAGGCGACTTCCCATCTGAGACCGGGCGCCTCGCGGCTGGAGGTCATCGTGATCTCCCGCGTGGTGAGCATTCCCGGATTCGCTTCCCTGACCTTTACGGCCCTACCCCCGCAGTAGCCGTCGTGGCCCGGGCCGTCTCGTTCGCCTTGCCCCGTCCCCGGACGACTTCCAGCCTAGCCCGGGTGGCCATCTACACCGCGACCCGGGGCGTGGCCCTGTTCCTGACCACCGTGGTGGGCATCTACCTCACCATCTTAGTGGCCAACATGGGCGGGTATGTGGATCAGATCAAGCGGGCAGAGATCCGGGAACAGGTGGCTTTGGCAGCGTCCATGAACGAGCAGATCCGCCGGCTCCCTCCGGAGGTGCGGGAGCGGGTGGTGGCGGAGATGATCCGGGTGGAGGAGCGCCGGTTGGGGCTGGACCGCCCCTTTCTCGTCCGTTCCCTCCGGTACCTCCAGGACGCCCTCCTTTTGCGGCTGGGGTTCGCGGAGCGGATGACGAGCGATTCCGGCTCCCGCCTCGTGCGCTCGATCCTCCTGGACCGGCTTCCCTCGACCCTCCTCCTGTTCGCCACGACCTCAAATCTGCTCTTCTTCGTCTCCGTAGCCTTGGCCCTCACCCTCTCCCGGCAATACGGGAGCTTCTGGGACCGGCTGGTGGTGGCCTTAGCCCCGCTTTCGGCCCCACCGGCCTGGTTCTATGGGATCTTCCTCATCCTGATCTTCGCCGCATGGCTCCGGTGGCTGCCCTTCGGGGGAATGGTGGACGCTCCTCCTCCGGAAGGGAAGCTCGCGTACGCTCTAAGCGTCCTCAAACACATGGTCCTCCCGGCCTCCGCGATCACCTTCACCTCCCTCCCCCTCGCCGTGTACTCCTGGCGCACCTTCTTTCTGATCTTCAGCAGCGAGGACTACGTGGAGCTGGCCCGGGCAAAGGGGCTTCCGGGGCCGCTCGTGGAGCGGCGGTACATCCTCCGCCCTGCCCTCCCCACCCTCCTCACCAACTTTGCCCTCGGACTCATCGGTGCATGGACGGGGGCCATCGTGCTGGAGACGGTGTTCAACTGGCCGGGCCTGGGCCGCACCCTCTACCAGGCCGTGGGACTCGCGGACACCCCCGTGATCGTGGGTGCGACCGTCCTCTACGCGTACCTGTTGGCCCTCACCGTGTTCCTCTTGGATGTGGCGTACGCCATCGTGGATCCCCGGGTGCGGGTGGGAGGATAGGGAGTGCGGCGGGCCCTCCTGGAGCTCCTGCAGTACCGGTCCGCTGTAGCGGGCCTCGTGATCATCGGGTTTTTCGTGGCCCTCTCCGTGTACGCGGTGATTGCGATCCCCTATCCGGAGGCCATCCGACTGTGGCGGGCTGGGGAGGAGCTGTGGCAGCACAACCCCCGCTCTGCCCGGCCCGAGTGGGTGAACTGGTTTTTGCGGGAGGACCTGCCCCGCACCCTGGTGGTGGAAGGGACCAGTGCCGCATGGCCTGCACGGCCGTTGGGTGGGGACGTTCGGGAGGCCTCAGGCGCGCTTTCGTTCGCATACCCGTACCGGCGCCCGCCCAGCGAGCTGGGGATCTTCCTGGAGACCGGATACCGGGAGCGGCCCCCCCAAGTGGAGCTGAGCTGGATCGCCCCGGACGGGTCGGAGGTCCGGATCGCGGAGTTCGCCGCCCGCAGGCGGGAAGTCTACCGCCTCAGCTCGGACCCCCGGCTCCAGCAGGAGCTGGGAGGGCGTCCGGAGGTGGTCCTGTTCTCCCGTCCGGACCGTCCGGGGGAGGCGATGCGGGGACGGTACGCGCTCCGGGTCCGGACGTACCTCTTCGAGCCGGACTCGGAGGTGCGGGTACGGCTGGTGGTCTACGGGGAGGTGCATGGCCTCGCGGGCACGGATCACCTGCGGCGTGACCTCAGTTTGGCGCTCCTCTGGGGGGCGCCCGTAGCGATGGCGTTCGGACTGGTGGCATCGGTGGGGAGCAGCGTGAGCACCTTGGTGATCGCGGCCCTGGGCGCGTGGTACGGAGGGTGGGTGGACGGGCTCATCCAGCGCATCACGGAGGTGAACCTCATCCTGCCGGGCCTGCCCATCCTCATCATGATCGCCACCCTGTACTCCCGGAGTCTGTCGGTCATGGTGGGCGTGGTGATCCTGCTGGGGATCTTCGGGGGCGGGATCAAGACCTATCGGGCCCTGTTCCTGCAGGTGAAGGAATCTCCGTACATCGAGGCGGCCCGGGCGTACGGGGCGAGCGGGCTCCGCATCGTGTTTCTCTACATGGTGCCCCGGGCGGTTCCCATTCTGGTGCCGCAGTTCGTCACCCTCATCCCCAGTTTCGTGTTCCTGGAGGCCACCTTGAGCGTCCTGGGACTCGGGGATCCGCTTCTGCCCACCTGGGGGAAGGTGATCGAGGACGCGTACCGGGCGGGGGCCCTCTACGTGGGGCAGTACTACTGGGTGCTGGAGCCCGCCGCCCTGCTGATGCTCGCCGGCCTAGGGTTCACCCTGCTGGGGTTCGCCCTGGACCGCATCTTCAATCCGCGCCTGCGGGAGCTGTAGCGTGCTGCGGGTGGAGGATCTGCGCCTGTACTTCCGCACCTCCCAGGGGCCCGTGCAGGCCGTGGACGGGGTGAACTTCGAGCTCCAGCGCGGTCGGACCCTGGTGGTGGCGGGAGAGAGTGGGTGCGGGAAGAGCTCCCTCGCCCGGGCCATCCTGCGGCTGCTGCCCCGCAACGTCCACACCTACTCCGGCCAGGTGTACCTGGACGGGCTGGAGCTGGTGCGGATGCCGGAGGAGCGGTTTCGGCGGGAGGTGCGTTGGCGTCGGGTGAGCCTGGTCCCGCAGGCGGCCCAGAACGCCCTCAACCCCATCCTCAGGGTCGGGGATCAGGTGGCCGAGACCGTTGTGATCCACGGGAAAGCGAGGACGTACGCAGCAGCCCGACCTCTGGTGGAGGAGGCGTTCCGGCTGGTGGGCTTGCCCCTGGACTTCGTGGACCGCTATCCCTTCGAGCTCAGTGGCGGCATGCGGCAGCGAGTCGCCCTGGCCCAGGCCCTGGTGCTCCGTCCGGATCTGGTGATCCTCGACGAGCCCACGAGCGCCCTGGACGTGCTCACGCAGGCGGCACTTCTGAACCTCCTGAAAACCATCAAGTGGGAGACGGGGATGAGTTTCCTCTTCATCACCCACGACCTGGCCACCGCGAGCGAGCTCGCGGATGAGGTGGCTCTGATGTACGCGGGGCAAGTCGTGGAGTGGAGCTCCGCCCGGCAGTTCTTCACCGGTCCCCTCCACCCCTATGCCCGGGCGCTCGTGGGGAGCGTGCCCACCCTCCGGGAGGATCGGCCTCTCGCGTCCATCCCGGGCCGACCGCCGAGCCTCATCCGGCCGCCCGTGGGCTGTCGGTTCGCGGATCGCTGCCCGGCCCGCTTTGACCGGTGCGCGATGGACCCCCCGGGGTTTTGGGTGGACGGGGACCGGTGGGTAAAGTGCTGGCTTTGGGAGGAGACCCGTGGGAGATGACATCCTCCAGGTGCGGGACCTGCATACCTGGTTCGAGCTGCGACGGTGGGGGTTCGTGCACGTGGGGTGGGTGCGGGCCGTGGACGGGGTGACCTTCGCGCTGCGGCGGGGGGAGGCGGTGGCGGTGGTGGGAGAGAGCGGGTGCGGGAAGAGCACCCTCGCGAAGACCCTGCTGGGGCTGGTGCTCCCCACCCAAGGAGAGATCCTCTTCGAGGGAAGACCCCTACACCAGGACCTCCGCTGGGCCCGTTCCCGTATGGGCTATGTGCAGCAGGACCCCTACGGTGCCCTGGCACCCTTCTTGACCGTGCGGCGCATCCTGGAAGAACCCCTCCGCATTCACGGCGTTCCCGCTCGGGAACGGATCCGCAGGGTTCGATCGGTGCTGGAGGAAGTGGGGCTTGTGCCCGTGGAGGAGTTCCTGCCTCGGTATCCCCACATGCTGAGCGGTGGGCAGCAGCAGCGGCTGGTGATCGCCCGGGCTCAGATCCTCGGCCCCAAACTCCTGATCGCGGACGAGCCCGTCTCGATGCTGGACGCTTCCGTGCGGGTGGAGATCCTACAGTTGTTGCGGGCCCTGCAGCGGGCCCACCAGCTCACCATCCTCTACATCACCCATGACCTCTCCACGGTGCGGTACTTCTGCGACCGGGTCTTCGTGATGTACGCGGGCCGGATCGTGGAGAGAGCCCCGGTGCAAGAACTCCTGCGCAACCCCAGACACCCGTACACCCAAGCTCTCCTCGCCGCGATCCCCGATCCGGATCCCCAAAACGCCCAGCGGCTGCGTCCGGTCCCGCCCGGAGAACCCCCAAGCCTCCTCCGACCCCCTGCCGGATGTCGGTTCCACCCCCGCTGCCCGGTCCGGATTCCCGGTGTGTGCGACCGACTCGTCCCGCCTGAGTTCGAGGCCTCTCCCGGCCACCTGGCTCAATGCTGGCTGCTGAGCGAGGAGAGGCAGCCCGAGCCGGCCTCGCGAAGCGGTCCGTGAATCGCCCCCTGCGGCTTTTAGCCCTCGGCTTGGCGATCCTACTCGCTTCCTGGCTGCTGCTCTTCCTCACCACCCTCCGGATCGTCCCCCCCAACCTCTTCCTCTCCCTCCTTGCCTACGCCGCCTCCCTGGCCGGACTCTTCCTCGGCCTGGTGGGCCTCGCGGGGTACCTCCGCACCCGCCGGACCCATGAACCATAGACACTCGCCGAGATCTACCGGGAAGGACCTTGCTCAGGGTCTATGCATGGCCTGAAAACTTTGTTAGAATCTTTCGCAGTTCAGACAAAACTCCCCGGACGAAGGTCGGGCGATGTGGAAGGGAGCCTGGGTGGTCCTGTACCTGTGCCTGATGGTTCTCGGGTTCCCCGGTGCTTCTCGCGGAGCGGCTCCTGGCAGGGCCCCATCCCTCGTCGTCCATACCGTCCGGCCCGGGGACACCCTTTGGGACCTTGCCCGGCGCTACGGGACCACGGTGGAGGCCATCGCCGCGGCGAGTGGCATCCGGCCCACGCAACTCCTCCGGGTCGGCCAAAACCTGCGGATCCCCGGGAGGGGCGCTCCGCAGCCCGCCGCACCTCCCTCCCGCCCTGCCTCCCCTCCGGGATCCGGACAGGGGAATTTCCGGGTGTACACCGTGCGGTCCGGGGATAATCTGTGGCTCATCGCCCGTCGCTACGGGACTACGGTCCAAGCCCTGATGGACGCCAACAGCCTTCGCAGCGACCGGCTGCAGGTGGGACAGCGTCTGCACATCCCCGCTTCCGGGACTTCCGGGCAAATTTCCGGGGGGCGGCGGAGGGTCGGGTTCGTGTGGCCCGCCCGCGGGGTGCTCACGAGCCGGTTCGGCAGGCGCTGGCGCCGCCACCACAACGGAATTGACATCTCGGCCCCTCGGGGAACGCCCATCCATGCAGCCCGCGCAGGCCGGGTGAGGTATGCCGGGTGGTACGGAGGCTACGGGCTCCTGGTGGTCCTCGATCATGGAGGGGGTCTAGAGACCTACTACGGACACGCTGCACGGGTCTTCGTGCGGCCGGGCCAGCAGGTGCAGGCGGGCCAGCGAATCGCCGCGGTGGGGTGTACCGGAGCCTGTACGGGGGCCCACCTGCACTTCGAGGTGCGGGTCCGGGGAAAGCCCGTGGATCCCCTCCGCTACCTCCCGTAAGGGGATCCCGCTGCCCGCCCCGCGGGTGTTAGGATGCTACGGGATGCGGGGACCCGTGCGCCTGATGGTCGGCGGGCAGGCGGTGCTGGAAGGGGTCATGATGCGGGGCCCCAGCTGGGTGAGCACCGCGGTGCGGACGCCGGACGGCCGGATTGTAGAGGAGGTCTACCACCGGCCGAGTCTGCTGGTGCGGAGCCGCGTGGCCAGGCTTCCCGTGGTGCGCGGGGTGGTGGTGCTGTGTGAGGCCCTCAGCCTAGGCATCCGGGCCCTCCTGTACTCCGCGAACCAGGGGGTCTCCGAGCAAGCCGGCCGGGAACTCTCTGGTCGGGAGATCGCCCTGAGCCTGACGGGCGGGCTGGGGGTCGCGGTGGGGCTCTTCTTCGTAACTCCCACCGTGCTGGTCCGGTGGGTGGGCCACGATCTCCCCTCCGTAACTTTTAACCTCTTGGAGGGATGCATCCGGGTGGCGCTCGTCGTTCTGTACATCGGGCTCGTAGGCCTGCTCCCGGATCTGCGCCGGGTGTACATGTATCACGGGGCGGAGCACAAGGCGGTAAACGCATGGGAGCGCGGTGTCCCCCTCGTGGTCTCGGAGGTCCAGAAGCAGAGCCGGTTCCACCCCCGCTGCGGCACCTCCTTCCTGCTGGTGGTGCTTGGGGTGGCGGTGATGGTCTTCTCCCTCCTGGGGAAGCCGCCGCTCTGGGAGCGGATTGCCTCCCGGGTGCTGCTCCTGCCCCTCGTGGTGGGGCTGAGCTATGAGGTGATCCGGGCAGGGGCCCGCTCCCGGTGGGTCCGGCCCCTGGTTTGGCCGGGGCTTTGGTTCCAGCGCCTCACCACTCGGGAGCCGGACGATGCACAGGTGGAGGTGGCCATCCGGGCCCTGCAAAACGTGCTCCTCCGGGAGGAGGAGCGATTGCTGGAGCGGACGGTGGTGTAAGGGATGTTGGACTGGAGACATCTGGAGACATACGAAGCCCGCTACGAGGCCCTGACCGAGCAGCTGGGCGACCCCGCGGTGTTCGCCGATCCTGCCCGGTATCGGGAGCTGGCGAAGGAGCACGCGGAGCTGGAAGAGCTCGTGGCGCTCATCCGGGAGCTGCGCCGCATCCGGCGGGAGATGGAGGGAGCGGAGACCCTGCGGCGCGATGTGGATCCGGAGGTGCGGGAGCTCGCGGAAGCGGAGCTGGAGCGGCTGCGCCTCGAGGAGGCGGAGATCCGGACCCGGCTGGAGGAGCGCCTGGCGCCCCGGGACCCGTACGACGACCGGAACGTGATCTTGGAGATCCGACCCGGAGCCGGTGGGGAGGAAGCGGCCCTATTTGCGGGGGATCTAGTGCGGATGTACACCCGGTACGCGGAGCGGAAGGGATGGAAAGTGGAGATCCTGGACCTGCAACCGAGCGACCTGGGAGGGGTGAAGTCCGCCACCCTCGGGATCGCGGGAAAGGGAGCGTACAGCCGGCTCAAGCACGAAAGCGGGGTGCACCGGGTACAACGGGTGCCGGTCACGGAGGCCTCAGGTCGCATTCACACCTCCACGGCCACGGTGGCCGTGCTCCCGGAGGCGGAAGAGGTGGAGGTGGAGATCCGGCCGGAGGAGATCGAACTCGAGACCTTCCGGGCGGGTGGAGCAGGCGGGCAGCACGTGAACAAGGTGGAGACCGCGGTCCGGGTGCGCCACTTGCCCACGGGGATCGTGGTCACCTGTCAGGACGAGCGCAGCCAGTACCAGAACCGGGAGAAGGCCCTGCGCATCCTCCGGTCGCATCTGCTCGAGCGCCGCAAGCGGGAGCAGCAGGAGCAGATCGCGGCTCAGCGGCGCCAGCAGGTGGGCACCGGCGAGCGCAGCGAGAAGATCCGAACCTACAACTTCCCGCAGAACCGGGTCACGGACCACCGCGTCGGCCTCACCCTGTACCGGCTCGAGGAGGTCCTGGACGGGGATCTCGATGAGCTCGTGGAGGCCTTGATGGCCCATGAGCGGGCCGCGAAGCTGGCGGAGGTCCGGGCGGCCGCGGGCGCCCCGTGAGCAGGCGAGCGCCATGGCGGTGGGCTCCGTCCCCGCAAGCCTCCGCGATGCCTACCTCCTGGGTCGGGAGCACCTGGCGTCCTGCGGGACGGAGAACCCGGCGCTGGAAGCAGAGGTGCTGCTGCGTCACGCGGCCGGCCTCGACCGGGCAGGCCTCTACGTCCGGTGGACGCAGCCGCCCGCTCCGGAAGTCTGGGCCCGGTACGTGGAGCTCCTCGAAAAGAGGGGTGCGGGAAGGCCGACCGCCTACCTGCTCGGAGAGCGGGAGTTCTACGGGCTTCCGTTCCTCGTGGACGAACGGGTCCTCATCCCCCGACCCGAGACGGAGCTGCTCGTGGATCTCGCCCTGGGGGCGATCCAGGGGGTCCCCGAACCCGTGGTGGTGGAGGTGGGGACGGGGAGCGGGGCCGTGGCGGTGGCCATTGCGGTGCACTGCAGGGAGGCGGTGGTGTACGCCACGGAGATCTCCCCCGAAGCCCTCGAGGTGGCCCGGGAGAATGCCCGCCGCCACGAGGTGGAGGGGCGCGTGCGCTTCCTGTTGGGGGATGCGCTTGTACCGGCGCGGGAACGAGGGGTGCAGGCGCACGTGGTGGTCAGTAACCCCCCCTATGTCCCTCCGCAGGCCCGGGCAGAGCTTCCCCGGGAGGTGCTCGCGGAGCCCCCAGTTGCCCTCTTCGCGCCTGGGCCCACAGGAACCGAGGTGCACGCCCGGATCCTCGCGCAGGCCCCCGAGGTGCTGCACCCGGGAGGGTTCCTGGCCCTGGAGGTGAGCCCGAAGTGGGATCAGCCTGCCCGTGTGGCCCACATGATGGAGGAGGCGGGCTTCGAAGGAGTCCGGGTGGAGCGAGACCTCGCGGGGCTGGAACGGGTGGTGGCAGGACGCTGGCCCGCCAGCCGCAGGAACCCCTAGACGCCGTGGCGAAGGAGCGGAGAGGATGCGGATCGCCATCGCCAGCGACCACGCGGGATATGCCCTGAAGGAGGTGTTGAAGGCAGATCTCACCGCCCTGGGCCACGAGGTGGTAGACTTCGGGGCGTTCGGGGAGGACCCCGTGGATTACCCGGACTTCGTGGTGCCCGCGGCGGAGGCGGTGGCCCGGGGGGAGTGCGACCGGGGAATCGTCATCGGCGGGAGCGGCAACGGGGAGGCCATGGCCGCCAACAAGGTTCCGGGCATCCGGTGCGCCCTGTGCTGGGAAGCGTACACCGCCCGCATGAGCCGGGCCCACAACGACGCCAACGTGCTGTCCCTGGGCGCCCGGGTCGTGGGGGTCGAGCTGGCGCGGGAGATCGTGCAGACGTGGCTCCGCACGGAGTTCGAAGGGGGTCGCCACGTGCCGCGACTGGAGAAGATCCGGCGGTTGGAAGAGAAGTACATGCGGAGGGGTTGAGGTGCTTCGATACCTGCGACGCAGCGATCCGGAAGTGGCGGAGGCCATCCTGCACGACCTGGAGCGGCAGCGGCTGCAGCTGAACCTCATCGCCTCGGAGAACTACACGAGCCGGGCGGTGCTGGAGGCCCAGGGGAGCGTGCTCACCAACAAGTACGCGGAGGGATACCCCGGCCGCCGGTACTACGGGGGGTGCGCATCCGTGGACCGGGCAGAGCGGCTGGCCCAGGAGCGGGCGAAGCGTCTCTTCGGAGCGGAGCACGCCAACGTCCAGCCGCACTCCGGCACGCAGGCCAACTTCGCCGTCTACTTCGCGGTGCTGCGGCCCGGCGATCGGATCCTGGCCATGGACCTCGCGCACGGCGGGCACCTCACCCATGGGAGTCCCGTGAACTTCAGTGGGCAGCTGTTCCACGTCATCTCCTACGGCGTAGATCCCCGCACGGAGCGGGTGGACTACGACCAGATCGCAAGGCTCGCCCGGGAACACCGTCCCCGGATGATCGTGGCCGGGGCCACCGCGTATCCCCGGACCTACGATTTCCCCCGGCTGCGGGAGATCGCGGACGAAGTGGGAGCGTACCTGATGGTGGACATGGCCCACTTCGCGGGGCTCGTGGCGGGGGGCGTGCATCCCAACCCCGTGCCGTACGCGGATCTCGTGACCTCCACCACCCACAAAACCCTGCGCGGCCCCCGCGGAGGGATCATCCTCTGCCGGGCGGAGCTCGCGCGGGAGGTGGATCGCGCGGTGTTCCCCTTCTCCCAGGGAGGCCCCCTCATGCACGTGATCGCGGCCAAGGCCGTGTGCTTCCACGAAGCTGCACAGCCTGCCTTCCGGGCTTACGCGGACCAGGTGGTGCGCAACGCGCAGGTCCTCGCGGAGGAGCTCTTGCGGCGGGGATGGCACATCACGAGCGGCGGAACCGACAACCACCTGCTCCTGGTGGATCTGCGCGAGCGCAACCTCACGGGAAAAATGGCCGAGGCAGCCCTGGGGGAGGCCCACATCATCGTGAACAAGAACATGGTGCCCGGTGACCCCCAGAAGCCCACGGTCACCAGCGGCATCCGCATTGGGACGCCGGCGGTGACCACCCGGGGCATGAAAGAGGACGAGATGCGACGGATCGCCGCTTGGATCCACGCGGTGCTCTGCGCCCCTGGAGATCCGGAGGTGGCGAGGCGCGTGCGGGCCGAGGTGCACGAGCTGTGCTCCGCCTTCCCCGTCTACCCGGAAGACGTGCAGGAGGAGGCTCGGGCGTTGGCCCTCCCGGGCAAGTAGGAGGCGCGGTGTCCAGGGTCCGCGTGGTGGATCACCCGCTCATCCAGCACAAGCTCTCCCTGGTGCGGGACCGGCGTACGCCTCCCAAGGAGTTCCGGGAACTGGTGGAAGAGATGGCCCTGCTCCTGGCCTTCGAGGCCACCCGGGATCTACACACGCGGGAGGTCGAGATCGAGACCCCTCTCATGCGCACGCGGGGGAAGAGCATCTCGGGTTCAGGGCTTGCCGTCGTCTCCATCCTCCGAGCAGGGCTGGGGATGGAGCCCGGGATCGTGAAGCTCCTGCCCACCGCGCGCGTGGGTCACGTGGGCATCGAGCGGGATCCGAGGACCTTGCTCCCCGGGGTGTACTACGTGAAGCTCCCGGAGGACATGGGCCAGCGGGAGGCACTGATCCTGGACCCCATGCTCGCCACCGGAGGGTCTGCCTCCGTATGCGTGCAGCTCCTCAAGGAGCGGGGGACGAGGCGGTTTAAGTTCCTGTGCCTCATCGCGGCCCCCGAGGGGATCGCCCGGCTGCACACGGATCATCCCGAAGTGGAGATCTACACCGCAGCGGTGGACGAGCGCCTGGACGCGCACGGGTACATCCTCCCGGGATTGGGGGACGCGGGGGATCGGCTCTTCGGGACAAGGTGATGCGGCCCAGCTGGGACGACTACTTCATGAGCATGGCGGTGCTCGCCAGCAGCCGCTCCACCTGCCTGCGCCGCCGGGTGGGAGCGGTGATCGTGCTGGACCGTATGGTGCTCTCCACGGGCTACAACGACACGCCCCGGGGATTGCGGAACTGCGGGGAGGGGGGGTGTCCCCGGTGCGTGGGGGAGGCTCCCTCTGGTACGGGCCACGACACGTGCCTGTGCATCCACGCGGAGCAGAACGCCATCCTCCAAGCCGCCTACCACGGGGTGGCCATCGCCGGTGCCACCCTCTACACCACGCACCAGCCGTGCTTGGTGTGCGCGAAGATGATCGCCAATGTGGGGCTCGTGCGGGTGGTGTACGCGGGTGACTACCCCGACCCGGCCGCAGCCCGCCTGCTGGAGGAAGCCGGGGTGGAGCTGGTACACTACCCCGGCCCCCTCAGCGCTCTCCAAGTGCCTCCGCCGGTTTCGGGCTAGGTGCCGGTCACCGGTGAGGTTCCAGATCGAGCTGGTGCAGGACGGCTCCGGAAACGTCCCGGTGCCGGACGGACAGCACCCCGCTACGGCCCTCCGCCACTACTCCGAGCGACAGCCTCAGATTCCCATCGGCGTCTCCAGTCGTGGTATACAATGAGCCCCAGGGACATATCCGCTGCGATCACCGCTGGCCGATAGGGGTGCCTCCTCCCTCAGCAGCCCCCGTAGGGCCAGGTCGAAGTCCCCTCGCCCGCCCCAAAAGCTCCGTCACCTCCGCTGTTCCTGGTGCATGCTGCGCTGGTACACGGCGGTGTCCTCCCTCCTCGGGCCCGTAGCCCGGGTTTTTCTCTCCCCAGGAGGGTACACCGCCTTCGCTGTTTCCGCACGTTTCGAGGGGACCTCGTCATCTGTGTGAGACAGGTTAACTGAATCTTAATGTCAGATTACATAGAGGTTAATCCTGAAAGATCAGGTGAAAAGTTGAAAATCCAGGGGTCAGGAGGAGAGCATGGACCGGCTGGCTCTGCTTCGGATGTGCTCATGGAAGTGTGGGAGCACATGCCTCCAAGAGCCTTCAAACGCGACACGAAACGAAAGCTTCCGAGAAGTTTTAGAGGAAGCCCTCACGCGCCGGGAGTTCCTTCGGGCCATTCTGGGAGCAGCAATGGTGCTGACCGTGCCGGACAGATTGGGTGGCGTCGCTGAGGCGGCTGCTGGAGGATCCATTCCGCGGTTTATACCTGTGGGACTAAGCCGAGAGGATCGGGTCCTGGTTCCCTCCGGGTATCTCACCCAAGTGGTGATCCGATGGGGAGACCCTTTAACGTTGGATGCGCCTCCCTTTGATCCCCGGAGACAGACTGCAGAAGCCCAGGAGCGGCAATTTGGCTACAACTGCGACTTCGTGACCTTCTTCTCTCTTGCCCCAGGATCCCCGCGGTCGGATCGGCGTTCGGATCACGGACTCCTCTGGGTGAACCATGAGTACACCAACCCAGAGCTCATGTTCCCGGGATATTCGGTGGGGCGACCCACTAAGGAGATGGTGGACGTGGAGCTGGCGGCTCATGGGGGCTCGGTAGTAGAGATTCGACGCGACGTAGACGGCTCGTGGACATACGTCAGGAGGAGCCGGTGGAACCGGAGGGTGACGGGGGAAACGGTGTGCCTTCTGACGGGACCTGCAGCCGGGCACGAGTGGATGAGGACGCGGGAGGACCCTACGGGAACCCGAGTGCGGGGCACGTTGAACAACTGTGCGGGCGGCCGCACTCCTTGGGGGACGGTATTGACCTGTGAAGAGAACTTCCATCAGTATTTTGCGAACGCTGGACAGATGGCGCCTCAGGACCCACGCATCCGAGTCCATGCCCGATATGGGATCCCTCGGGGAGCGAGCGAGCGCCGCTGGGAGGTACATCACGAACGGTTTGACGTGAGCCGTGAACCCAATGAGCCCTTCCGGTTCGGTTGGGTGGTGGAGATTGACCCGTACGACCCGACCTTCGTGCCCTGTAAGCGCACGGCTCTGGGCCGATTCAAGCACGAGGGTGCCACGGTGGTGATTGCCCGAGACGGGCGGGTGGTGGTGTACTCCGGAGACGACGAGCGGTTCGAGTACGTGTACAAGTTCATTTCGAGCAGACCGTATCGCCCTGGAGACCGGGCCCACAATCTCACTCTGCTGGATGAGGGCACACTCTACGTGGCAAAGTTCTACCCGGACGGCTCAGGTGAGTGGCTCCCACTGGTGTTCGGACAGGGACCACTCACTCCGGAAAACGGCTTCCGGAGCCAGGCGGACGTGCTCCTGAACACCCGGGGGGCTGCGGACCTTCTGGGAGCGACGAAAATGGATCGGCCAGAGGACATCGAAGCGCATCCCCGGACGGGCACAGTCTACGTGGTGTGCACGAATAACGACCGACGTACTGTGGAACAGGTAGATCCCGCAAACCCACGTCCTGCGAACCGGCACGGACACGTACTGGAGCTGTTTGAGGCGAACGGAGACCACGCAGCAACCCGCTTTCGGTGGCGGATTTTCTTACTGTGTGGCAACCCACGGGATGCCGACACGTACTTCGCGGGATACCCGAAGGAACGGGTGAGCCCCATCAGCTGCCCGGACAACATCGTCTTCGACGGCTCAGGCCACCTTTGGATCGCTACCGATGGGCAACCCAGCGCACTGGGCTACAACGACGGGCTCTACGTCGTACCCGTTGCGGGGCCGGAACGTGGTCGGGTTCGGCAGTTCTTGAGCGGGCCCGTAGGGTGCGAGATATGCGGCCCGGAGTTCACTCCGGATTTCCGGACCCTGTTCTGCGCGATTCAGCACCCTGGGGAGGGAGGAACCCTGGAGCGACCGATCAGTCGCTGGCCCGATGGAACGGTGCCGCCCCGGCCCTCCGTGGTAGCCATACGTCACCGGGAAGGGCGGGAGATCGGAGTTTAGCGCGACCTTGACCTGACCTTATGGGCGTCTTAATGCAGAGAGCGCAAAGAGAAGGTGAGGAAGGATGCTCAGCCAGGAGGTGAACGGCTTATGAGCGTCAAGCGCAGAAGAAGAAGTAGGGTACTCTTGCTGGGAGCGGCGCTGCTGGCAGCTGCCAGTGCAGCCCCAACAGGTCTTGCCCAGCAACGGACGGGAGGGACCGCGAGTCCTCCCGGGACCATCGTGATCGACGGATCGAGCACCGTGGCCCCCCTCACGAGCGCGGTGGCGGAGGAGTTCCGGAAGACCCCCCAGGGCCGGGGCATCCGCGTCACGGTGGGGATCAGCGGGACCGGGGGCGGGTTCAAGAAGTTCTGCGCGGACAGCCCCCACTCGCGTACGGACATCCAGGACGCCTCCCGGCCCATCCGGCCGGAAGAGGACGAGGCCTGCCGGCGGAACCAGGTCAGCTACGTGGAGGTACCGGTGGCCATCGACGGGCTCAGCGTGGTGGTCCACCCCCGCAACACCTGGGCCACGTGTCTGACGCTGGGGGAGCTGAAACGGATGTGGGAGCCCGGAGCAGAGCGCCGGATCACCAACTGGAGGCAAATCAGGCCCACCTTCCCCGATCGGCCCCTGCGGCTTGCGGGAGCCGGTGCGGACTCGGGGACCTTCGACAGCTTCACGGAGATGGTGGTGGGGAAAGCCAAGGCGAGCCGCGGCGACTACCAGGCGACAGAGGATGACAACGTGACCGTCCAGTTCGTCAGCCGGGACGAGGGAGCCCTGGGGTACTTCGGCCTCGCGTACCTGGAGGAGAACCTGGGCCGGGTGAAAGGCGTAGCGCTTGACCCCAGCGACCGGGTGGACCTGACGTCTAACGACCAGTGCCGGGGCGTGGAGCCCACCTTCGACAACACCAAGTCCGGTCGCTACCCCCTCACGCGTCCCCTCTTCATCTACCTGAACCGCGCCAGTGCGCTCAGCAAGCCGGAGGTCCGGCAGTTCGCCAGTTGGTACGTGGGCCGGGGCACGGGCGTGAATCTCCAGGTGGACGACCCTCGGAAGCCGGGCAGGAAGACCAACCTGACCCGGGCGGTGGGCTACGTGGAGTTCCCGGACCCCGTGTACGCCGCGGCGCGGCAGTGCATCGCCCGGCTCAAGTCCGGCACGGCCTTCCGGGAAGCCGGCAAGGCTGCGGGGCACGCCACCCTGGAGCGGGTGAACAAGGAGTACGTGGCGCACTGCCGGTGAAGAGGTTCTGGGGGCGGCGGCCTCACCCTGCTCCTGTACCCCCGGGAGCACCCCCACCCCGCCGCCCCTTTTTCTTAATCCGGAATTAACACGGCCAGGGCGGGATAGAGTGGGAATGGGAGAGCGCAAGACCGATCGGTGGATTCGGGAGAGAGCCATCGGAGCGGCCCTGGCCTTGTGTGCCTGGCTCTCCCTGGCGGTCACCGTAGCCATCGTCGCGGTGCTCGCCTACGAGACCGTGGAGTTCTTCCGGATCCCCGTGCACGCGGCAGATCCGCAGCTTGTGGCCCGCCGGCCGGACCTCCAGCGGTTTGCAGAGGCCCGGCCGGACCTCGTGGGGGATCGGGGGGGACTGCTGCGGGAATTCTTCACGGAGACCACCTGGAGCCCGCTGTTTAGCACCAAGCGGTTCGGGGTGCTGCCCCTCGTTGCCGGGACCATCCTCACAAGCCTCATCGCCCTCGCGGTGGCAGTCCCCCTGGGGCTGCTTGCTGCCATCTACCTGAGCGAATTCGCGCCGGAGGGCCTGCGCCGAAGGGTAAAGCCAGCCCTGGAGCTCCTGGCCGGGGTTCCCACCGTCGTGTACGGGTACTTCGCCCTCACTTTCGTGACCCCGTTCCTCCAGGACCACGTCTTCGGCCAGGCCCTGGCGGGGCAGAACGCCCTGAGCGCCGGGTTGGTGATGGGCATCATGATCCTGCCCCTGGTGTCCTCCCTCAGCGAGGACGTGATGCGGGCGGTCCCGGCCGAGCTCCGCCACGGGGCCTACGCCCTGGGCGCCACTCCCATGGAGGTATCCCTGCGGGTGGTAATCCCCGCATCCCTTTCCGGGATCGCCGCGGCCTGCGTCCTGGCCCTGTCCCGCGCCATCGGAGAGACCATGATCGTGGCCCTGGCCGCGGGGCAAACTCCCAACTGGACCTTCAATCCGCTGGAGACCGTGGAGACCATCACCGCCTTCATCGTGCAGGTGAGCCTGGGAGACACGCCCTACGGATCCGTGGAATACCGAACGCTCTTTGCCGCGGGCATGCTCCTGTTCGTTCTGACGTTCCTTATGAACCTGCTGAGCCTCCGGGTGGTCCAACGGTTCCGGGAGCGGTACCTGTGAGCGTGCGGGCCGCAGGTCTTGAAGGGCGCAGACAACTGGAGCGACGGGAACGGGCAGCCCGGGTGTTCTTGGCGGTCTGCCAGGCGGCCACCCTGCTCGGGCTGGTGTTCCTGGGGATCCTGCTGGTGGACGTCACGCGGGACGGGGCGCCTTACCTGCGGCCAGAGCTCCTCACCCACTTCCCCTCGCGCTTCCCTTCTCAAGCGGGCTACGCCAGTGCCCTGGTGGGGACCCTCTACGTGGCGGGCATCATGAGCCTCGTGGCCTTCCCGCTGGGCGTGCTCGCCGCGGTGTACCTGGAGGAGTACGCGCGCCCCTCCCCCCTCACCCGAGTCTTGGAGGTGAACATCGCGAACCTCGCGAGCGTCCCCTCGGTTCTGTACGGGCTCTTGGGGCTCGGGGTGTTCGTGGAGCTCTTCCGCATGGGCAAGAGCGTGCTGGCAGGGGCACTCACCCTGGCCCTGCTCGTCCTCCCTCTGGCGATCCTGGCCTCCCGGGAGGCCATCCGGGCCGTCCCCTTCTCCGTGCGGGAGGCAGCGTATGCGCTGGGCGCCACCCGGTGGCAGGTGGTGCGCCACCACGTGCTCCCATACGCGGCTCCGGGGATCTTCACGGGCATCATTTTGAGCCTGTCCCGGGCCGTGGGCGAGACCGCGCCCCTCATCATGATGGGAGCCCTGCAGTACGTGCCGTTTTTGCCCCGAAGCGTCTGGGACTACTTCACCGTGCTGCCCATCCAGATCTTCAACTACGTCTCCCTCCCCAACCCGGAGTTCCACCGGGTGGCCGCGGCGGGAATCCTGCTGTTGCTGGTCGTACTGCTCTTTCTAAACGGCACGGCCATCTGGCTCCGCAACCGAGCGACCATCCGATGGTAGGAGGAGCGGATGCAGCGGATCCTGGACACACGACCCCAGATCTTCCACCAGGCGGTGACGGCCACAGAGCCCGTCCTCCAGATCCGGGATCTGCGGGTGTGGTATGGGAACAGCGCGGCCCTGCGGGGGGTCACCCTGGACATCCCGGAGCGGCGGATCACCGCGGTCATCGGCCCTTCGGGATGCGGCAAGAGCACCCTCATTCGATCCCTCAACCGGATGAACGACCTCATTCCAGGGGCCCGGGTGGAGGGCCAGGTGCTCTTCCGGGGACAAGACATCTACGCACCCGGGGTGGATCCCGTAGAGGTGCGGGTGCGCATCGGCATGGTGTTCCAGAAGCCCAATCCCTTCCCCAAATCCGTCTACGAGAACGTGGCTTTCGGGCTCCGCCTGCACCGGAAGCTGAGCCGGCGGGAGCTGGATGAACGGGTGGAGCGGGCGTTGCGCCTGGCGGCCCTGTGGGACGAGGTGAAGGACGACCTGCACCGCAAAAGCGGCCTGGAGCTCTCGGGCGGCCAGCAGCAGCGGCTGTGCATCGCCCGTGCCCTGGCCGTGGAGCCGGAAGTGCTGCTCATGGACGAACCGTGCTCCGCCCTGGATCCGATTTCTACCGCGCGCATTGAGGATCTGATGGAGGACCTGAAGCAGACCTACACCATCGTCATCGTGACCCACAACATGCAGCAGGCCGCCCGGGTCTCGGACTTCACCGCGTTTCTGCTGGACGGGGAACTGGTGGAGTTTGGGCCCACGGAGGAGGTGTTCACCCGTCCCCGGGATGCCCGCACAGAGGATTACATCACGGGACGGTTCGGGTAAGGTGCGGGTCCTGGTTTTGTGCACGGGGAACTCCGCCCGGTCTCAGATGGCGGAGGGGCTCCTGCGGCACTTGGGGGGAGGGCGGGTGGAGGTGACGAGCGCGGGCACGGAACCCCGCGGGGTGCACCCGTACGCGGTGCAGGTCATGGCTGAAGTTGGGATTGATCTCTCCCACCACACCAGCAAGTCCGTGGAAGGGTTTGTCGGCCAGGACTTCGACTGGGTGATCACCGTGTGCGACCGGGCCCGGGAGCGCTGCCCGGTCTTCCCCGGGGCCCGGATCCTCCACTGGTCGGTTCCCGATCCCTCTGAGGTGCGGGGATCGGAAGAGGCCCTCGCGGCCTTCCGGGCCGTCCGGGAAGAGCTCCGATGGCGCATCCAGGAGTTCCTGGACGGGCTGGAGGCTACGGAGTAGGCTCGAGGTAGGATGCAGCTGCGGACGGACTCCGAGCCTGCCCGGATCCTGGTGGTGGACGACGAGCGGCCCTTGGTGGAGGCCCTCCGGTTCGCCCTGGAGCGGGAGGGCTACCGGGTCATCGAGGCGTACGACGGGGCTTCGGCTCTTGAACGGGGCCTCCAGGAGCCCCTGGACCTCGTGATCCTGGACGTGATGCTGCCGGAGATGAGCGGGTTTGAGGTGTGCCGCCTGCTCCGGCGGGAACGGGACATCCCCATCCTCCTGCTGACCGCCCGCACGGACGAGGCGGACCGGGTGGTGGGGTTGGACTTGGGAGCGGACGACTACATCCCCAAGCCCTTCTCCATGCGGGAACTCCTCGCGCGGGTGCGGGCGGCCCTGCGGCGCTACCGCCGGACTTCCTCGGAGTCCGTACAGGTGGGGGATCTCGTGCTGGATCCCCGGCGGCACGAGATCCGGAGCGGGGATCGGGTGCTTGCCCTCGCGCCGAAGGAGTACGAGCTCTTGGCGCTTTTCATGCGGAACGCCGGCGCAGTCCTCTCCCGGGACCAGCTCATCGAGCGGGTGTGGGGCTACGACTACACGGGGGACGAGCGCACCGTGGACGTGCACGTCTCCTGGCTGCGGCGAAAGCTACGGGAAGCGGGCTCCCGGGTGCAGCTCCTGGCGGTGCGGGGCGTGGGGTACCGGCTGGAGGCATAGGGGGCTCGTCTCGTGCGGACGCTCTTCGCCCTCCTGGGTGCGGTCCTGGTGGGGGTGGGGCTTTGGGCGCTCGTGGCGGACCGGACCCCGGGGTGGCTGTTGGCCCTCCTCGGGCTTGGGGGCGGAGCGGGGTTCCTCCTCGCCGCCGTTCGGGAGCGGCGGCTGCGGGATGCGTGCGCGCGGCTCGCCCAGTACCTCCGATCCCTGCGCCCGGTGCCGGAAGCCCTGGAGCCCACCACCGGGGATGTGCTCGAAGAACTCGCCGCGGCTGTGGACGCCACCGCACGGCACTTCTCCGAGATCCTTTCCCGGGCGTGGAGGGAGTTCGATCGGCTGCGGAAGGTGCTGGACGCCACAGAGGAGGGTGTTCTGGTATTTGACCGGAACAGACGGCTCGTGCTCGCCAACGAAGCCGCACAGCGGCTGCTGGGATTCCGGTTCGAGGACTCCCGCGGCGCCACCCCCATGGCGGTGTTCCGGCGGCATGAGGTGGATGCCCTGCTGCACCGGTCTGCGGAGGAAGGCGTAAGCCAGCGATCGGAAGTCGAGCTCGCGGTCCCGGACCGGAAGGTGGTGCGGGTGACCGTGGTGCCCCTGGGACCGGGAGAAGGCGTGGTGGTGGTCACGCAGGATCTCACCGAACTCCGACGCGTGGAAGCGATCCGACGGGATTTCGTGGCCAACGTCTCCCACGAGCTGCGGACGCCGCTTGCTTCCCTGCGGGCAATGGCGGAGGCGCTGCAGGATGGAGGGTTAGAGGACCCCGGGCTCGCGCGGCGGTTCTTGACGCAGATGGTGCAGGAGGTGGACCGGTTGAGCCGACTCGCGGAGGAGCTCCTGGACCTCTCCGTGCTGGAATCCGGGGCCGTCCGGTTGCGGAAGGAACGGCTTCGGGCCCCAGCCCTCCTGGAAGAGGTGGCGGAGCGGTTTGCACCCGCGGCGGATCGCAAGCAGATCCACCTCTCCGTTGAAGCCGAAGACCTAGAAGTCGTGGCGGACCGGGAGCGCGTGCTGCAGGCCCTCGCCAACCTCGTGGACAACGCCCTGAAGTTCACGCCCGAAGGGGGGAGCGTCCGGCTGCGCGCGGAGCGCCGGGCAGGGGGGGTGGCCTTCGTGGTGGAGGATACGGGTCCTGGGATCCCCGCGGAGCACCTTTCCCGTATCTTCGAGCGGTTCTACCGCGTGGAACCCTCCCGCGCGCGGCGGTCCGGCGGGGCGGGCTTAGGCCTTGCCATCACCAAGCACATCGCCCTCGCGCATGGAGGCCGGGTGGAGGCCACGAACCTTCCCGAGGGCGGGGCCCGGTTCACTTTGCTGCTCCCCGCGGCCTGACCGACAGGTTTCTCCCTCCACCTGGCTCCCGGATCCGAAGATCCGCTCGTAGACGTCCTGCGCGTGGCTGGTGGGCAGGGGTCTTGCAGGGACCACACGGTACGTGCGCCGCCCCTGGACGTCCCGCTCGGCCCGCAGGAAGAGGGTGCCCTCCGCGCCCTCGAAGGACCGGCTCAACTCGAACAGGTGGGTCACGAAGAACACCCGCACACCCCGCTCGGTGAGGGCCCGGAGGATCTGCCGGGCGATCTCGGAGCCCTCCCGTTCGTTCGTGGAGGCAAAGGCCTCGTTCACGAGGAGCACGGAGCCCGGGCGGAGGCGATCCACGATCTCGCTCATCCGGGAGAGCTCCTCGTCGAGCTTCCCCCGCTCCATGCGGACATCCTCCCCGCGGGGGAAGTGGGTGAAGACGCCGTCACACAGGCTTGCGCGGTAGCCCTCCGCCGGGACGAACATTCCGGCCTGCATCATGAGTTGGGCGGCCCCGAGGCTGCGCAAAAACGTGGTCTTGCCGCCCGAGTTGGGTCCGGTGATGAACACGAGGAGGGTACCGTCCGCCTCCAGGTCGTTGGGGACCACGGGCCCGTTCAGGGTGAGGGCGAGTCCAGGGTCGTAGAGGCCCCGGAAGGCGAGCCGTGGCTCGCAAGGTGGCTCCGGGGTCGGCATGCAGGTGGGGTATCCGCGGTGGGAGAGCGCCTCGTGTAGGTTGAGGCAGCCCACGTAGAAGGCGAGCTCCGCGCGCAGCATCCGGAAGAAGTCACAGACGTGGTCCGCGGCCTGCCCGAGGCTGTGAGCCGTGGACGCGATGGCGCGATTGCGGAGCTCGCCGAGCGCCCGGGCCCCGGCCTCGTCGCGGGGGTGGACCTCGAAGCGGAAAGCCGGTGGCTGCGGCTCGAAGAGTGCCCGCCAGCGGTCCAGCCAGGTCTGGCGCGATCTGGGGACGCGGTGCAGGAGGTAGTGGGTGCCCTTGTTCGCCTGGCCCAGCTGGGCGCTCAGGAGCACGCCCTGGGGGAACGTCAGCTCCCGGAGGTGTTCTTCCACTTGGTCCAAGTACGCACCGCCGAGGTTCTCCTGTACCATGGCGAAGAAAGCCCTCCACCCCTCAGAGGAGAAGCGTTGGCAGCACCTATCGGCCAGGCTCAGGAGCCTCCTCAGGGAGCCCAACAGCTTGCGGAGGGTCTCTACGGACTCCCGGAGGACCCAGTCCGGGGAGCGGGAGAGCACCCCGGAGTACGACTCGCGGACTTGCTCGGCGGCCTCCACCACGAGCTGGTAGAGCTCGCGGACGACCTCCGCGTGCCGGAGGCAGTCCTGGAGGACGGCCTGACGGTAGCGGATCGTGTCGAGGTCGCCCGAGGTGCCTTCCAGCAGGACCCGGCGGCTCACTTCGAAGATCCAGTCGTCCGCCTGCGCCATGGCCTCCAGGACCAGCAGGAGGCCGAGGTCCGAGAGGAGGTCCTCCGCGTTCCACGGGAGGCCTGCCCGGGGGTCGACCCCCTCAGGCCGGTAGGAGCGGTAGCCGGTGCGCCGCGCGGAGCGCTCTGCGGCGGCCTGCTTCGCCCACCGCCAGGGGAAGTGCGCGTGGGGGTGGAGGAGACGGGCCTTCATGGCCGGACGCGCTCCCGGACCTGCTCGTAGGCGAGCCCGTACTTCCTCGCGAGGGCCAGGGCGTAGGCGAGTCCGTCCGCGGGCCGACGGACCACGTGGTAGGTGCGCTCCTCGGGGTTGTAGGGAGAGACCAGGGCGACCATGCTGACCACCTTTTCGCCCAGCCGGCTCAGCTCGTCCAGGAACGTCACCCAGACGCACAGCACGTCGAGCTCCAAAAGCGCGGAGGCGATGCGCTGGCTCAGGGAGAGGGCGTCCTGGAGGGTCGTGGAGGAGAAGATCTCGTTGATGATCACGACACTGCGTGCTGTGGCCGAGCGCAGGATCTCCCGGATCCGGAGAAGGTCGTCCTCCAGTCTGCCGTGGAGGTCCGTGGCGCGTTCGGCGCGCTGAAAGTGGGTGAAGATCTGATCAGGAAGCGGCAGGCGCGCAGTTCGTCCGGGCACGGGGAGTCCCAGGGAGGCGAGGAAGTGCAGCTGGCCGAAGGCGCGGGCGAAGGTGGTCTTGCCTCCCTGGTTGGGACCGGTCACCACGAGGATGCGCTCGGGGTCGGTCAAAGACAGGTCGTTGCAGACTGGAAGGGAGCCCTCGCGCACGAGCTTGTGGGCCAAGGCGAGGTCGAAAACTGCATCGGCCGAGACCTCCTTGCTCGTCTCGCTCGCCTCGGGGTAGCAGAAGGGAAGGCCCGCCTGCCGCAGCGGGGCGATGAACTCCAGGTACGCGAGGTAGAACTGCACCTCCCGGTCGAAGGCGACGATGCGAGGGTCCAGGAAGTCGCGGTGGGCGGTGCAGAACCGGGAGATCCGGGAGAAGAGGTCGGCGTGGAGCTCGGCGACACCGTCGAGGATGCGGGCCTCCACGTGGTTCATCTCGGGCCAGTCCGGGAAAGAGAAGCGGTACTCTTTGGCCTCCGCCTGGCGGGACCGCTGGAAGGTGCGGGCGATCTCCTCGCTGTAGTCAGGCTCCCCGGCGTAGGGGCGGACCTCGACCCGGAGCCCCCGGAGGAAGACGGTATACCGGAGGGAGGCGAGCTGGCGCAGCAGCGCCTCGACTTCTTCCGCGAGGAGGCGGAAGGTCGAAGAGGCGGTGTAGGCCCGCAGGAGATCGGAGAAGCCCAAAAGCCCCCGGGATCGAAGGGAGGCTTGGCTCAGCACCTGTGCGAGGCGCCAGACGCTCTCGCAGTAGTGCGCGACGGCGTCCAGCACCCACCGCTCCCTCTGCCGGACGTAAGTGGCCTTCTCCGCAGCGGAGAGGTCGGCGCGGACCGCCCGCATGGAGGCGCTGAAGGCAAGGATCTCCGCACGGAGCGAGGCGTCTTCCAGGTCCCGCAGGACCTCCTGGCGGAAGAGGACGGCTGAAGAGCTCCTGAGGGGCGTGTGGAAGAACGGCTTCAGGTCGTACTCCTCCCGGCCCGCGGTGACGGCCTCCACGACCTGGTCGAGGAGGAGGTCCCGGAAGGAGGGCGGGGGTTCATGCTGCAGACGTGGCCGTGGCTCGTCGGGCGGGAATAGGACGCTGTACGGTTCACTCATCAGTGGACCACCATCACGGGACAGTGGGCGTAGCGCAGGACGCGCTCCGAGACC
>Ga0197143_1000015_pt1 | contig 175342 bp, 191 predicted proteins | sample GBS70_MetaG_FD_148603 | JGI IMG/M metagenome (GOLD analysis project Ga0197143, IMG submission 148603) | Sediment microbial communities from Great Boiling Springs, Gerlach, Nevada, United States - GBS 70_MetaG | ecosystem: Environmental > Aquatic > Thermal springs > Hot (42-90C) > Sediment... | reverse complement strand
ACCACCAAGGGTTATCTGGGTTGTTCCCTTTGCCACTACTGCCTGAGTATCTGCCGGGATCTCGGCATGAATAGCAAAGGCTACGGCTGTAAAGCCAAGGACAAATATCAAACCTGCAACTAATGCTAAATACCTTTTCACCTAAGCCTCCTTTATGAGCTGGTGAATTTCTCCTGCCAAGGGCAGGTTAAAAGTTCTTGGACTTTTTTGAGTCTTCTTATTTTTCTCTGCCTCTCACCTCCCTTTCAGTTAAGATATACCCTCTTATGAGGGAATTATAATAAAAGTTAAGCCCTGTGTCAAGACCTCACAACAAGTTTCTCTACAAGACCCTTAAGAAAGTTTATCTCATCCCTCTGGGTCTCGTGAGCCTGCTCTATTGCCTTCACCCTGCTTCCAAGAACCCAAAGATTCCTGATAACAAAGCCAAAAAGAAGAAGAGCTATGCTTATAAAGGTCCCAAAAAGCCATAACATCGTGTTCCTCAGGTCATCTATCCTTTTGTTTGTGTCATCTATCCTTTTGTTTGTGTCATCTATCCTCTTATTAAGACTATCCTTTGTCTCCTCAAGAAGCTTTATTACCATCTTGATGTCCTCTTTTGTGGCATAGTCCTTTTCTAAGGCTAAGGACTCAGCCCTTAGAAAAGGAATGAATAAAACAGTTAATACCACAAAGATTGTTCCTGCCTTCATGAATAACTCTCAGCCCCTCTCTTCACCTCTACCTCATCAACCCTTAACAACAAGTTTCTCTACAAGACCCTTAAGAAAGTTTATCTCATCCCTCTGGGTCTCGTGAGCCTGCTCTATTGCCTTCACCCTGCTTCCAAGAACCCAAAGATTCCTGATAACAAAGCCAAAAAGAAGAAGAGCTATGCTTATAAAAGTCCCAAAAAGCCATAACATCGTTGACCTTAAATCATCTATCTTTCTGTTAAGGCTATCTCTTGTGTCATCTATCTTTCTGTTAAGGCTATCTCTTGTGTCATCTATCCTCTTGTTTGTGTCATCTATCCTCTTGTTAAGACTATCCTTTGTCTCCTCAAGAAGCTTTATTACCATCTTGATGTCCTCTTTTGTGGCATAGTCCTTATTCAAGGCAAAGGACTCAGCCCTTAGAAAAGGAATGAATAAAACAGTTAATACCACAAAGATTGTTCCTGCCTTCATGAATAACTCTCAGCCCCTCTCTTCACCTCTACCTCATCAACCCTTAACAACAAGTTTCTCTACAAGACCCTTAAGAAAGTTTATCTCATCCCTCTGGGTCTCGTAAGCCTGCTCTATTGCCTTCACCCTGCTTCCAAGAACCCAAAGATTCCTGATAACAAAGCCAAAAAGAAGAAGGGCTATGCTTATAAAAGTCCCAAAAAGCCATAACATCGTGTTCCTCAGGTCATCTATCCTCTTGTTTGTGTCATCTATCCTCTTATTAAGACTATCCTTTGTCTCCTCAAGAAGCTTTATTACCATCTTGATGTCCTCTTTTGTGGCATAGTCCTTATTCAAGGCTGAGGAATCAGCTCCGAGAAGGGAGTCATAGCAAATTAAGACATTTAAAGTTAAAATTATAAGTACTATCTTTCTCTTCACTGATACTTTATATCACACTCTTTTTCAAGATGTCAAGTAAAGATATTGTTAAATTTATATGAAACTTTTATTGCAAAAATCAGGCCAGAAGCACGGACTTGAAAATCCTTTTTTATATTAAAAACTCCGGAAATAATGTAGTGTAATTTCAACACCTATGTTGTAATTTCGCAATATTAACCTCTTCAAGCTACTTTTGTTTCGAGCCTTTCAATCCTCAATAAGATGTCCTCTATAATCTCTTTTCTGGAAAGGGCCTCTTTTACCTCTCCCTTTATCTCGGATACCTCCGTATATAAAGCATCTATCCTCTTGTTTGTTTCATCTATCCTTTTGTTCGTCTCATCTATCCTCGCTGTGTTCTGCATTATCTCTCCCTTCAGCTCCACCCTCAGTTCGTCTATCCTCTTATTTGTCTCATCTATCCTCTTGTTTGTCTCATCTATCCTCTTGTTTGTTTCATCTATCCTCACTGTGTTCTGCATTATCTCTCCCTTCAGCTCCACCCTCAGTTCGTCTATTGCTCGTCTCAGATCTCGTAATTCACTTTCAAGATTATTCTGGCGAGCCTCCAGAGAGGCCATCCGGGATTCTATCCCTGACATCCTTGCATTCATGGCTTCTATAGCAAGCTTGAATCCACTCAGCTCACCCGTTACAGAGTTCTTAAAATCCCTGAACTCCTCTTTTATCTCACCAAGAATCATGTCTCTTATTTTTTCTGCGATCTTTTCCCATTCCATGATTTACCTCCTCAGAGTTTTTTCATAGAAGTATTATATCACAAAACTTTCATCCAACATGTTAAAATTCTCTTGATGAAGATTATTTACAGATATATCTATAGAGAGCTCTTTTTCTATCTCGTCCTGAGTATCCTTGCCATAAATACCCTCGTGATGGTGGAGAAACTCATAAGGGTGGCAAAGACGCTGTCGGGAATGGCTGGACCTTTAGAGTTCGCAAAGGTCATTATACTTATACAGCCCCAGATGCTCCTTATCACAATTCCTGTTGCCTTCCTGATAAGCACACTCCTTGTTTATGGAAGGCTCAATATGGACAATGAACTCATAGCCCTTATGAGTGCTGGAGTAAGTTTCAGGAAGGTCTCTCTTCCAGCAGTAAGAATAGGTGTGCTCCTCCTGATTGTGAATCTTCTTGTAAGCTCTATAATCGCCCCTCATGGAAATAGGAGGCTCAGGGATGAGATAAATCATATCCTTAAGGCGAATATAACAAGGAAGATTGAGGAGCGGACCTTTACAGAGCTCGGTGATATAGTAATCTATACAGATTCAAGAGAGGAAGGTCTTCTAAAGGATGTCTTTGTTTTTGACAGAAAAAGAAACAGTGTAATCACGGCAAAAAAAGCATCAATAATGTCAGAACCTTCAGGGATTGTAATGGAATTAAGGGATGGTCTTATAAATATGGTGGAGAAGGAGAGGCGGACAGATATATATTTTTCGTCCTACAGGTTCCAGACAGGTCTTGATATACAGGGTATATCCAGAAAGGCAGGAGAGTTCATGCCTCAGGAGCTTCTCAGAAAAGCAAAGGAGGTTGAAGATAAAAAGGCTTTACAATATATCATGGAATTCTACAGAAGGTTTACCTATCCACTCCTTAATATTGTTATGGCACTTATAGGGCCCTGGCTCAGTCTTCTTTCTGGAAGGACTGGAAGGCTTGGTGGCCTTGTGGCTGGGATTGGATTCTTTGTTCTATATTACCTAATGGCTATGTATTTTGAAGGCCTTGTGGAAGCTCAAAAGATCTCTGTGGCTATAGGTATGACAGCTCCGATTATTACAGGACTCGTAGCAGGATTTATCATTCAGAGGTGGCATAGGTAAGATGAAGATAATTGAAGGCTATCTCCTTAGGTCTTTTTTGAAAGTCTTTTTTATACTTTTTGGAGGCCTGGGTTTCCTTATAGGAATCTTTAGTTTTATAGAAAAGTATCCAGAGCTTTCAGGGTTTTCTCCACCTTTTTATAAGATAGTTCTCTATCTTTTCTATACTATCATGAGCTATGGCAGTTATCTCATTTTGAGTATTACACTTCTTAGTATTATTTTTGTTCTTGGACAGGCTTCAAGGCATAAAGAGATAATGATTATATCTGCAAGTGGCGGTAAGCTGAAAGAGGTTATGAAACCAATTATTATCTCGGGGATTTTTATTACCATAGGATGCGCCCTTTTTACAAACCTGATAAGTCCAGTTGCAAGAAAACTCTCAAGGGAGCTCGTTGAAGATATAACCCATGAGTATTCCCAGAGGAATTTTCTCTTCGGAAAAAGTGGAGCCTGGCTCCGATCTGAGGACTTTATTGTAAGGATCGGTCTTTATGAACCGCTGGGTGGAGAGGCAAGGGATGTTGGCGTCTACTTTATAAAGAATGGGGCACTGGTAAAGAGGATTGAGGCAAAAAGGGCAGTGCTAAAACAGGAACAATGGGAACTGAAAAAGGCCCTTCTTTATGACATCGAAAACTCAAAGGTCTTTCAGCTTGAGAGTTACACCCTGAGAGGTTCAAAATATAGTCTCAGAATACTCAGGGCAGGAAGCTCTCCTGATGAGATGAATTCCTCAAGACTCTGGAGACATTTAAGGGCACTGAAGAAATCAGGGCTTAAAAATGAAAAGCTCGTTGCTGACTTCAATTTGCGGCTGAGCCTTCCAATTACATGTGTTGCCATGAGCTTATTAGGTACTTATCTTGGTGTTCTTAAAGGCTTATCAGGACTTGTGGGAGCAGGAGCAGGAGTTGTTATAGGTCTTATTTTCTGGTTTGGCACTACTTTTATGATGAGCCTTGCTTATTCAGGTGTACTATCTCCCTGGATTGCACCATGGGTTATGCCTCTTCTGTCTTTAATTACTGGTGTAAGTCTTTATAGAAGGCTTGAGTAGTTATCTCTTGATTTCAGTAAGCATATGCATTATCTGGTCAAGCCTTGTGTGGATCTGATCTATCCTGCTATTGAGGGCTTTATAATCTTCCTTGTACTCCTTTCTTAATTCTTCTATCTCTGCCTTAAAAGACCTGGCCTCTTCCCTATGCTCCCTCCTTAGCTCCTCAATCTTTGTCTCAAGGAAACTTCTGTCCTCCTTGTATTCCCTCCTTAGCTCCTCAATCTTTCCCTCAAGAGAACCCCTGTCCTCCTTGTATTCCCTCCTTAGCTCCTCAATCTTTCCTTCAAGAGACCTCTGGCCAGCCTTGAGTTCATTTAACTCCTCCTTGTATTCCCTCCTTAACTCCTCAATCTTTCCCTCAAGAGAACCCCTGTCCTCCTTGTATTCCCTCCTTAGCTCCTCAATCTTTCCTTCAAGAGACCTCTGGCCAGCCTTGAGTTCATTTAACTCCTCCTTGTATTCCCTCCTTAACTCCTCAATCTTTCCCTCAAGAGAACCCCTGTCCTCCTTGTATTCCCTCCTTAGCTCCTCAATCTTTCCTTCAAGAGACCTCTGGCCAGCCTTGAGTTCATTTAACTCCTCCTTGATCTCTTTTGTCCTCTCATCAACAACATCGTAAACAAGCTCAAGGGTCACCTTTTTTACTATCTCTTTTACTGTTGTCTTCATACAAGACCTCCCTTACTATTCAGTTACCATTATATCAACAAATCTGACTTTTTTCAAACTCCTCCATAATCTTTACACCAGAAGAGGTACCAATCCTTGAAGCCCCTGCCTGAAGAAACTCTAATACCTGATGAAGGGTCTTAATGCCTCCAGAGGCCTTTATCTTGAGGGAATCTCCAGCTATCTCCTTTATAATCTTTATATCATCAAGGCTTACACCCCTTGAGGAAAACCCTGTCGAGGTCTTTACAAACGCTGCACCGCTTTTTAATACTGCCTCTACTGCCCTTTTTATCTCATCCTCTGTTAAGAGGCCTGTCTCAATAATAATCTTATGGACTACTCCCTCAGTGGCAATCACGATATCCCTCAGTTCTTTATAAAGAGCTTCCCACTGACCAGACTTTGCAAGGCCGATATTCATAACAATGTCGAGCTCATGAGCTCCCTTGAGCCTCGTATCCATTGCCTCGTAAAGCTTTACCTCCGATGGGGTGGCACCAAAAGGAAATCCTATTACTGTGCAGACCTTTTGAGGTGAATCCATGAGGAACTCCCGCACCTTAGGAACCCAGCAGGGATTTACACAGACAGAATAAAATCCATATCTCTGGGCCTCCTGACAGAGCCTTTCTATGTCAGAAAGGGTGGCATCGGGCTTGAGAAGACTGTGGTCTATGAAGGAGGCGATATTAAGCATTACATACTCCTTGCCTCTCTGAGGCCCTCTTTTATGATTATTATAAATACAATGGTCAGGCCTACAAGAAGACCGAAGATATTAATCAGGTGTTTCCAGATCAGGACAAAAAGAATCACGAAGAGGCCAAGGAGTCTGAAGGTGCTCAGGATTATGTACCTTCCCGTAATCCTCTGGCCTCCTGTTATAGACTGAACATTCCTCACAATCGCCCTCAGATTAAAGAGCCCTGCAATACCTCCAGCAAGGATACCGAGAGGAAACCTGAAATCTCCTGTTAATATAGCTGAAAGCACAGCAGAAATAATTACAAGAGGAATAGATTGTTTCAGTATCCGCCTGAAGAGTTCCATATCATTTTATCTCCTTCAATCGATTTAAAAATCTATTTATTCTTTTAAGAAAAAAGAAGGTTTCTAAGTCCTTTGGGAGTTTTAAAGATCCTATTCGAGCTGTAATATCTTCTGCCTTTATATTAAGGCACCTCACTAAATCTAAGGCATCTTCTTCATCATCAACTGTTCCTCTTCTTAGTTTTGAGACTATAAAATCAATAGGCTCAAGCACTTTAAATCTTATGCCTTGACTTTCGTACACAACCCTTGCCCTTTCCCTGTAACCCTCAGGCAAAGGAATAACACTCCAACCACTAATGTCCTCACCAAAATCCGCTATTATACCTTCTCTGTCAAGGGCTTCTTTTAATAAGAAAAACTCCTTATCCCCAAGACCTCTTATCTCAAAATCCATATCAAAGGTCTTAGAAGGTATACCATAAAAAGGCATGGCAGATCTGCCTATAAAAATGACTTCGACCTCTTTATTGCCCTTTATACTCTTAAGGATGGTGTAAAGCTTCTCGTAAAGGTGTTCCATGCCTTAAAAAAGCTCTTCCTATGGGTTCTCCACTCACTCCATCTTACAGGATAAGGTCTCACAATACCTTCACTAACAGCCTCTTCAATTGCCCTATTCACGATCCTATCTTCATTAAGCTGAAGCTTATAAGCCATATACCAAGAAGCAGCTCGCCTGATCTCATCTTCAAAGGCCTTTCGCTCTAACAGAACTTCTCTAAAGGTCTCTTCATCAAATACCATATCGACCCAAAGATGTTTCCTTGAGTAGAGTATCTCTTTAATATTTGAAATCTCTCTTCCCTCAAGGATTGACAAATATCGGAAACCCATATCATCTCCTCGCAAACCTGAAGAGTTCTCTAAAGCCAGCTATGAGGCCAAAGAGAAGGAATATCCATTTTAAAAAGTTCGTGCCAAAGAGACTATCAAGACCATAACCAATGGCAAAGCCTATAAAAGTGGCAAAGACGAGCTGGAGACCTACAGCTGAGGCAAGCAGGAGGTGTTTGAGGGGTGAACCATTATTTTTCTTTGAAGGTATCATGCTAAATTATACCATTATTTTAGTGCCTCAGATTCTGTTTCAAGAAATTCCTCTAATACCGCTATGGATTCCTTATAGAATCCAGTTCGTGAATGCTCCTTTATCTTTGCACAGTATTCAGGAACCCAACTCATTATATGCTCCTCAAAAAACCTTTTGAAGGTATCATTGAGTTCAGTCTCGATAAGATAACTTAAAAATATAAACTCAGTAGAGAGATGGTCTGGCGGAAGACTAATCTCATCATCAAGCATTATGCCAGCTCTGTGATAGAATCTTTCAATATCCTTCACAAGATAGTCGCTAAAAATCTCCTTTCTCTGGATAGATTCCAGGGGTAATAACTCTCTGTTATAAACAAAAAGGTTATTAAAATCCCTTCTGATATGCTCAATAGGGTCATCAAAGGTCAAAAGGAATATCTCCTTCATGTGGAAAATGAATTCGTCAGAAGGTTCGTGAAGGAATAATCCCGAAAAGAGTCTGTAAAGCTCTGCCCTTTCGTATCTTTCAAAAAGCTCAAGGGAGACCATAAACTATTTTACACCCTGATGTATCTTGATGGAACGGGCAGGACAAAGGGCTTTTTACTCAGGGGATTCTCCCTGACTATAACAACAGTCCTGTAAACCTCTTCAATGGTCTGGTATGTGATAACCTCTGAAGGTGTACCACATCTGTAGATGGAACCTTCTTTAAGAAGAATAAGCCTCTCACAATATTCTCCTGCAAGATTCAGGTCATGAAGGACTATTAGCATGGTTAAACCAAGTTCACTATTGAGTCTTTTTAAAAGGTCCATGACCTGAATCTGGTGGGCAATATCAAGATGGGCAACAGGCTCGTCAAGTAATAGCATCTCGGGCTCCTGAGCAAGACCTCTTGCAATGAAAAGAAGCTGTCTCTCTCCACTGCTGAGCTCTCCCACAATCCTGTCCTTGAGGTGAAGGACACCTGTAAGCTCCATACATTTTAAGGCAAGCTCCCTATCCCTCGGTGTCTCAAAGAATTGGAATCTTCTGAAATGAGGAATCCTTCCAAGGAGTACATACTCCTCTGCCCTGAGATCCTCCTGTGGAGGCTCCTGACTTACTGAGGCGATGCTCCTCGCAAATTCCTTCCTCGGTATCTCCTTTATCTCCTTGCCCTTTAAATATATCTTTCCCTTTGCTGGTCTGATTAGTCCAGAAATGGTCTTAAGGAGGGTTGTCTTTCCAGAACCATTAGGACCGATAATTCCACAGAAATCTCCCTTTGACACAGAGAGATTAATATCCTTAAGGAAAAAGGATGGATAACCAGCAACAAGGTCCTTTATCTCGAGTAAGGCTTCCATTATCCTGATTTTTTTAAAAGGATATAGATAAAAAGGCTTCCTCCTGTTATACCCGTCACAACACCTACAGGAAGTTCAACAGGTGTAATAATGGTCCTTGCCACAGTATCAGCAAGAAGGAGAAAACCTCCTCCAGCAAGAAAGGAGCCAGGTATAAGGAATCTGTGGTCAGGTCCTGAAAGGCTCCTTACTATATGGGGAACCACAAGACCAACAAAACCTATTATTCCCGTTATGGATACAGTAATGCCTGTAAGCAGGCAGGCAAGGAAGAAGAGCCTCTTTTTAAGGGCATCAACATTAATACCGAGATGGTGGGCCTCTTCATATCCGAGCATCAGGGCATTAAGGGAAAGACTATTAAAGAGAAGATATAAAAGGGAAGAAAAGGAGATAAACACACTTATACCTATCAATGGCCATACATTCTCATCAAGAGAACCCATCATCCAGTAGATAATACCATGAAGACCCTCAATGCGAGAAAGGGCCATAATGAGCATTATAAGGGATGATGAGATAAAACTTATCATCACCCCTGTAAGGAGAAGACCCTGAAGCCTCATCATCCCTCTCTTCAGGCTCACGGCATAAAGGAAAAGAATAACCATAAAGGCACCTGCAAAACCCGTAAGTGGAAAGGAAAGAGAGCCAATTGTGTGATTTAGGCCTGCAAGTAGATTCAGGGCAACACCAAGGCTTGCACCTCCAGAAAGACCGAGGGTGTAGGGCTCAACAAGGGGATTCCTGAAAAGGGTCTGAAGTATGACTCCTGCAAGGCTAAGGGATGCACCAGCAGACAGTGCTAGGACAATCCTTGGCAGTCTTATACTGTAGATAATAGTGAAGGTTTTCTGGTCAGGGTTTATGAGGTCTTGAACAGAAATAGACACAGGACCTGTAATCAGAGAAAGAAAAAGGGCTCCTATTACAAGGAGGAAAAGAAAAAATAGAAAGACAAATCTTTTTATTATCTGATTAAGCAACTTTTGCCCTCTTTACCTCCTTCAGTCACATCTGTCCAATATAAATCTTAAAAGGGCATGAGGCCAACTATTACTTCCGCCATCCCTAAAAAGCACAAAAGGCGACTCCTTAATGTAACTTTTTAAATAACCTGTCATGACCTTAATATACCTCTCAGAAGCTCGAATAACCTCATTCTACATTTAAAAATAAGTCCTGTCGATTCTTTTGTGTTTTTGAGGCCTTATGCCCTCTTTAAAATACCGTTTTAATTTATTTTGGACAGCTATGCCCTTCAGTAATAGTTCAATTTTTCTCGTGCAATATCCTTGTGAGTTCCCTCAGGGTCTCTACAAAGCTAAGGGGTGTAGGGCTTCCGATCATGTATGAGTCAATTGTATAAATCCTTCCTTCTCTCACTGCTTTAAGATTCTTAAATCTGCTCCATTCCTTTATCTCTGCCTCTGCATCCACACCCATTGTTGTAATCAGTATAACATCAGGGTCTATATTAACAACCATCTCCCTGCTCCAGAGACCTATCTTTGAGTCCCTTGCAATATTAACTCCACCAGCAAGCTCTATGAGATCATTGACAAAGGTATCACCTGTCATGGTAAAAAGTGGTTTTGAGCCTACCTGTATAAAGACCTTCTTTGGTGGAAGGTCTTTTATGGACTTCCTGATGGAGCTAATCTCTTCTTTTGCCCTCGTTACAATAGCCAAAGCCTCTTTTTCTTTTCCAAGGAGTCTGCCGAGCCTCAAAAAATTATTGGAGAGTTCTCGGAAATCCCTTGCAAGGGCAAATTCCTCCACTTTTATCTTGAGCTTTCTCAATCTCTCTATAACCCTCCGGTCCGTTAATGAAGTAGCCAGTACGAGGTCTGGTGAGAGGGAAAAAACCTTCTCTAAATTTACCTCTATAACAGAGCCGACCTTCTCCTTTTTCTGTGCCTCGGGAGGTCTTATGCAGTAGGTGGTAACACCAACAAGCCTTTCCTGGGCTTTGAGGAGAAAGATGCCTTCTGTAATGCCAGGACCGAGGGATATAATCCTCTTATACTCCTCAGCATCTAATCTCGAAGTGCCGAGAAGGATAAAAAATATTATTACAGCTTTAGATTTATCAAAAATAAATCTTAAAAGGGCATGAGGCCGAAAAGACACAAAAGGCGACTCCTTAATGTAATTTTTTAAATAACCTATCATGACCCTAATATCCCTTAAAAGCTCGAATAACCTCATTTTACCTTTAAAAATAAATCTGTCGCTTCTTTTGTGTTTTTGAGGCCTTATGCCTTTTTAAATAGCTCATCGTAATTTATTCTGGACAGCAGTACAAACTTAAGGTGTTTCAAGAACGAACCTCACAGGAAGGTATACAACAGATGGCACTGGTATCCCATCCTTTGTAGCAGGCCTGAAGCTTGAGGCCCTTATAGCGGAAAGGGCTGCCTCATCAAACCCATAGCCTGCCCTTTCAACTATCTCAAGATTTATAAGCCTTCCTGTCTCATCAATATGAAGCTTAAGGAGAACCTTGCCTTCTTTTCCGAGTCTCCTTGCAAGTTTAGGATATTCAGGTTTTACCATCTTCAGAAAGGACGGACCATTAGCCGAACCAAAGACCATCTCAAAAGGCCCCTCTTTCGAATTATTCAGACCGCCACTATTGATGGCGAAAGTAACATTTGTTTCTCCCTGCACCAATTGGACTTGTGGTGTTGAAATGCTGGAGATATCATCTCCGTCATTGTCTTCCTCTCTCTGACCCTTTAATACATCACCCATATCTTCAGAAATAATATCCTCTACCCCATCTGATAATTGATGGGCTATTTTTTTCAGCATTACCTCATTACTGGTATTGATTGGTGGTGAAGGCAACACTTGAGGCAAAGCACGGTTATGAGAAGAAGAAGCCTCAAGACCTTTCACGGAAGGTTCTTCAGTATTTGTTGAAGAAAGACCCTCCTGGACTGACCCGATTTCCGTAGAATAGACGACTCTAACATAGAATCCTATGTTATGGTTATCAATTTTTATCATGAGAAGGGATAAGAAAAGACCAGCATGGAGCAACAATGAGGTGAGGAAGGAATTAATTAGGGTCGCCTTTGTTCTGCTACGAGCCATTCCTCACCTCATTAAAGACTACAAGGTTACCTTTATCCCTCCATAAATGGAAAAGCCAGGTCTGCCATAACCACCAGCCTCCTCATAATCCCTGTCAAAGAGATTCTCTATTCTAATAAGCATACTGAAGGTATTGCTCACTCTGTAAGAAGAGCTTATGTTTACAATTGAGTAGGGAGGAAGATTACCTCTTATAGCAGAATCGTATCTGCCACCTGTATAGGTGTAATAGATACTTGAGCTGAAAGGCCCTCTCTTTCCTGAAAGCTCAAGGTTTAACCTGTGCATGGGTCTCCGTGAAAGCCTCTCGCCTGTTTCTCTGTCCTCTGCATCAAGATTACTATAGCCAGCCCTCAGACTAATATCCTCTGAAAACCTGACCCTTAATCCTGTCTCAAATCCTTTTATCTCTGCTTTGTTTAAGTTTACCGCCTGCCATGTTAGGGGATCAGGGACTATAAGGTCCTTATAATCCTCCCTAAAATATGTTAAAGAGAGAAGGAGCCTCTCTGAAAAGAAGTTCTTCTCAATACCCGCCTCCCATGAAGAGGACCTCTCTGGCTTAAGGGAGGTATTTCCATACCATGGATAATAGAGCTCATTCATAGACGGAGCCCTGAAGCCTGTACCATAATTGACTCTGAGTCTGGCATCAAGAGGTTTTATATTATAAAGGGCACCAAGCCTGTAGGTTGTCCTGTTACCTGTAAGCTCATAATGGTCATATCTAAGACCGGCATTAATGATAAGTTCCTTTAGAAGGGTAATCTTGTTGTTAATGTAAAAGGCATGGCTGTCTCTGGATTCATCAAAATTACCTTCATTAATCGCATCCTCATATCTCAGGTCAATGCCTGCTGTAAGGGTGTAGTTATCGTGAAGATAGAGATTATTCTGCCAGCTCAATTCCCTCTGAAGGGTCTTTATGGTGTAGTTATTAAAAAATGTATCAGGGTCAGAGCCCCTGAGCTTTTCCTCTGATTGAGAAAATTTGATAATCTGCTCCCAGGGTTCAATGAATAATGTCCTCATACTAATTAATCCAAGAAGGCGCTCTCCCGTCTGGACATAATTTGGATCATCTGCTGCCCTCCTTGTCATAAAATCAAATCCATCGAGCTCTGTCCTGTCATCACTATAACGGGTGGAAATGGTGAGGTCAATCCTTTCTGAGGGCTTTAGGCTCAATGTTCCTGAGAAGGAGGCATTCTCATAGCTATCCCTTTCACTGCCAGAACTTGCAGCTGATATCCCATCTGTTGAATAATAGGAGCCTGTAAGCCTCAGGGAATGCCTCCCTGAATTTGTAAATAGAGATATGGAGGGGCTGAATGTTCCATAGGAGCCTGCCTCAAGGCCAAGTTCCATTCCAGTTTTCCTTGCCTTTTTTGTAATGATATTAATCACACCCGCCATTGCCTCGGAGCCATAAACTGTACTCTGGGGTCCTTTAACAATCTCTATTCGCTCAATATCATCAAGGAGGATACCTGAAAAGTCAAAGGAGCCTGTGGTAGGGCTATTTACCCTTATACCATCAACAAGCACAAGGACATGTCTTGAATCTCCACCCCTTAGAATCACCGATGCCATTTTGCCAGGGCCTCCATTCTGGACAAGATTCATCTCAGGAACTGTTCTTAAGACATCCGTGATATCCTTTGCACCACTTCTTTTAATATCATCAGAAGTAATAACGGTTACAGAACTTGTTGTCTCTTCTGCTGGTTCCTCAATCCTTGAGGCAGTGACAAGAATCTCCTGAAGGGCCTCCTGGGCAATAGCTTGATGAATAGTGGAAATGGAAAGAATAATGGTAAGAAAGATAGTGAGGTACTTCATAACACAGACCTCCCTCGAGGTAATTATTCGGGTAAGACCCGAAGGCCCGGGCAGGTCTTCCGGCTCGGGGCATCAGGAGCATAATATTATGCTCCTCTTCCTACTTGCCAGCCTTCCCGGCAAAGGTTTAAGCCTTCACCAGTGGCCTTGTTAAGGCTTTCGTTCCCCTCACGGCTGCGGGGCAGCGGGAGATTTTCACTCCTCTTCCCTGTCGCCCGGCCATTGATGAGTTTTATTCAATCTCCTTTTTTACTCTTTCTTTTCTCCTCTAATCTCTCATCAATCATGATTAATATATAAAGCCCTATAGCAAATATTGCTATACCAATCATCGCTATTAGAAAATTCATTCTGCTCCTTCCTTATCCTTGGGGATCAATCTATAGGCTACATATGCAATAACTCCAGCAAGAAAAATACCACCTATTGTCTGTTTAGGATTAATCGTTGTTGTAAAGATATTTCCTACTAACTATTATAATCAGGATATACTTTACTACATCAACGAGCATCTGGCCAAATATCTTTCTTCTTCCCCTTATCATACTTAATTATAAGCTATTTTTACTCAGAGTTCAATATTAATGGGATGAGTTAGTCGCCTTAAAGTCAAACACAGGGAATATCTTTGTGAGTATCCAGAAAAGGACAAAGGGCATGACAAGGATAACGAGCATCCCAGCAAGGCCTTCCTTGAAGGTCTCGATATTATGAGGTATCATCGGAAGCTCATAATGCATGTAACCTGAAAAAGAGAGGGAGAAGGATTGACCACCTATAACAACATTCCACCTCATCATGAATACACCAAAAAGCACAAGCAGAAGGGTTATAACAGCCCTCCTTATAGTGAGGCCTGGCATAAGGAGGGAAATGAATGGCACAAGATTACCGACTGTATACTGGAGTATAAAGATGTTCGTAAAGTCCTTTCCATATATAACGCTCCTGAGGACATCCCAGGATTTCACCGCAGTATAACCCCTGAAGACTAAATCGAGAAGCTCGAGGCTTATGGCAAATATCATGAAGAAGATGAGGTATTTTGAGGTCATCCTTATCTCATGAAGTTCTACTCCCCTGATCTCTTCCCTGAGATGATAGGGAATGCCAGGTCTTGATGCTTTGAGCTTTCTTATCTCCATTGTAATAATATATGTAAGCATGCAGAGGGCAATGCCTGAGACTATGGCAGACATAATAAATATCACAGGCATAAGGGGTGTCATCCAGAGGGCATTTGCCTTAACAGAGCCAAAGATAAAACCTGCATAACCGTGAAGAAAGCATGCCACGGGTATACCAACTCCTGCAAGAATCTTTATTGCTCTTTCATCCCTGTGAAGGGCCTTCTCACTTATGTCATAGGAACCGAGAGTAAGAAGGGTGGTTACAAAATATTTCAGATTTTCGGAGAACGTCCTGTCAGGTTTGTTCTTCAGTTTCAATGAGGTCTCCACAAAATATCTTCTATAGATAAACCATAGCTCAGAGGCGACTATGGCACCATAAGTGGAAAAGACTACACCAAAGGCAGCTATAGCAGAGGTGAAGTGGGGCGTCATGAATACATGAATTCCTCTCAAGGGCTGCTGGAGGTGAAAAAGTAGTGGCATGGGTGCAACAAAGAGAAGGGCAAAGGAAAAGACAAGGGAGAACCTTGCCATATCCTTGAGCTGTTTTATTCCAAAGACATGATAAAGGGATGAGAGCACAAAGGCGCCTGCAACAAGACCTGTCATGAAGGGATACATAACTATCTGGATGCTCCAGTAGATGTATTCATTGGGATAGACAAAGAGTTCCTTTATAGTCCACTCCTCACCATGAACAACGGGATTACCAAGATTGATGGTGAGGGTTGTTATGGTGCTTAAAAATCCCGGCATCACCTCACCTCCTTGCTGAGGCCTATGTAATAGACCTGGGGCTTTGTTCCGTATTCATCCTTGAGGACTGATACCCTATCCTTCATGATAATCTTTGTCACAGGGTCATCAGGATCCTTTATGTTGCCTATATTCCTTGCGCCAAAGGGACAGGCCTGAACGCAGGCAGGTTTAAGACCTTTTGTAATCCTGTGGTAGCAGAAATTGCACTTTTCTGCAACCTTATATACGGGATGGAAGAACCTCACACCATAGGGACAGGCCATTATGCAGTAACCGCAACCAATACACCACTTTCTATCAACAAGGACAACACCATCAAGAGCCTGATAAGTTGCACCAACAGGACAGACCTGAACACAGGGAGGGTTCTCACACTGGTTACAGAGCTTTGGGACAAAGAAGGCCTTCTCTATCTCCTCTGGTTTTATATCTTTATATTCGCCTCTTCCAAGGTCAACCTTTGAGGTGATAAACCCATCCCTTGCACCCTTTGGTGTGTCAGCAAGGAGCCTGCCATCCTTCGTGATAATGTATCTTTCTACCCATGTCCTTGTGACATTTGCATCATAAGGAACCTCGTTTTCGAGTTTACAGGCCTTCACACACATACCGCAGCCAACACATTTATAGGTATCAACAAGAAAGACCCATCTTGTGGCCTTCTGTTTTTCACCAAAGATATCCTGTGGTCTTATCAGCTCCAGAAAGGAGGAAGAAAGGACAAGGCTACCACCAGCTATTAATGTCTTTTTCAGAAACTCCCGCCTCGTCATCTTGACCTCCCGAGGTTTGGCTTATGGGGATTGTGGCACATGGAGCATTCAATACCTGGATTATGATTATCAGGATCAATCCCCCTTATATTTGCCCTGTTACTTGTTGGATAGGGAAGATAGGTATGACACCTGAGGCAGAGCTCCCTTGACCTGTCTATGGAGAGTTTCAGGGGGTCTGATGGATGGTCTATGGCAGGGCCATGACAGTTCTCGCACTGGATAATGGCATGGGGAGATTCCATGAGGTTTTTATAATTTTCAGGATGACAATCCTTACAGTATTCCATGCCCTGATACTTAACCTTGACCTGTTTCCATTCCTCTTCATTGGACTTTCTATACCAGCCATACATATAGCCCCTTTCATGAATACCAAAGTCCTTTGGTACATAGAAAAACCTTGCTATTAACACAATAGCTATAAAGGCAAGAAAGACAAAAAGAGGTCTTAATACATGCATGCTCTTAAAGCCTCTTTAATTTTTATTCTGCCCTTTATGAGCAGAAAATCTACCTCCAGTTCATTCACGCTTCAGGCCGATTTTGCCTTTATACCCTGTTATCTACCCTTTTATAAAGGCCTTCGGATCTTTATATTCATGACACTGGGTGCAAGTAGTCTTTGCCTGTTCGGGTGTAACACGCCATACATGGGGTTTATGACAGTTCATACAATTCTTTCCGAGCATCTCGAGGTGACCACCATGTTTTCCAACAAAGGGTGTATTCTGATGGCATCTCAAACAGTCCTGCGCATCAGGCATCACCTTTGTGTGAGGTTTGTGACATTCATAACAATAAAACTGCATTGGTGCATTCTTTGGGATATTTATCTTCTTTGCCTTTGCAATGACCTCTTTTGTAGGAGTAAAATATTTCACATCTATAGTGCCATCTTCAATAAGCCTCTTCCTTATACTTTCGTCTGTGCTGTGGCAGAAGAGGCATTTATTCCTCCCAGGTTTAAGGTCGACAGTCCTGTCTGTGTGGCAGTTTATACAGGCAAGGTCCTCCATTCCGCCATGAACCTCCCTGTCCTGATGGCAGTTCTTGCAGAATTTCTCTTCTGGCAGAAATCTATGGACAATATAGCCATGACACTTAGAGCACTCCACCTGCTCCATGAAGACATGCTTTGCATGATACCTGCTACGGGCAATGCTTGGTGCATTTGGATACCTTTCATCCTTTTCCCAATGGCATCTTATACAGAACTTCCACGGTACTATCACCTTGCCGTGCCTTGGTGGAACCGAGGTAGGTCTATAGAGGACAAAATTTATTAAAAGTTTATTCTGCTCAGGGATGCTAAGGTGATGGCAGTCATGACAGTTTATACCAGCATGCTCGCTCTTTTCCCAGGCAGCAAAGGCTGGCTTCATCAGGTGACAACTAATACAGAACCTTGGATTATTCTGAGTGAAGTCATAAAACTTGAAGGCAATATAACCACCACCAACAAGGATTATCAGGGCAAGAACAGCTATTATTATTTTCCCCTTAAGGGGCACGCCCTCTCTTAACCAGTAAAAAGGTTTTAGAACTTTCCTTAGAAAACCCTTCTTCTCTCCTTCAGCCATCTATTGAACCTCCTGTTGAAAATCAGAATAAAATAAAAAACTCAAAAATTCTAAAATATTTAACATGAACTTGTCAAACAATGCTCTCGAGCCAACTGTACCTTAACCTCATCCTCCTTATCCTGATAGCCCCGTAGATATAGACCTGCCACCAGGCCCCGAAGAAAAGAAACATTACACTCTGTCTGGAAGGGGAAGAGTCTGTATTCAATGGAGCCTATGGTAAAGTTAAGGGCACAGATTCATTATTCTTGTATATTTTTCAGTCTTAGCCTTAAGCCTTTTTTAGTCTAAAGGCTCTTCATTACCTCAAAGGCTGACCTTACTGTCTTTTCTATATCCTTTTCAGTATGGGCTATTGATAAAAATCCTGCCTCAAACTGGGATGGTGCAAGGTATATGCCCCTTTCAAGCATTCCTCTAAAGAATTTAGCAAATCTCTCTGTATCTGAGGCCTTTGCTGTCTCATAATCATAGACATCTCTATCTGTAAAATATGTGCAGAAGATTGTTCCTGCCCTGTAAAATCTTGCACTTATCCCTGCCTTCTTTGAGGCATCCTTCAGACCCTCTTCAAGTTGGTATGCCCTCTTTTCGAGAGTTTTATAAACTGATTTTTTAGAAAGGATCTTTAATGTAACAATACCAGCTGTCATGGCAAGGGGATTACCTGAAAGGGTTCCAGCCTGATAAACTGGTCCTTCAGGAGCAACCATTGACATTATCTCTCTCTTTCCTCCATAGGCACCAACAGGTAGTCCTCCACCAATGACCTTTCCAAGGCATGTAAGATCAGGCCTTATGCCATAATAGGCCTGGGCCCCTCCATAGGATACCCTGAAGCCTGTCATGACCTCATCGAATATCAGGACAATGCCAAACTTCTCTGTAATCTCTCTCAGGCCCTCAAGAAAGCCTTCCTTTGGAAGGACACAGCCGATGTTTCCAACAACGGGCTCAAGAATCACGCAGGCTATATCTCGCCAATCCTTCTCAACAACATTCCTTACTGCCTCGAGATTGTTGAAAGGAAGTGTAATAGTGTTTCTTGCATAATCCTCTGGAACACCAGGGCTATCAGGGATACCAAAGGTTGTGGCACCAGAGCCTGCTCTAACAAGAAGGCCATCGGCATGGCCATGATAACAGCCCTCAAATTTTATAACCTTATTCCTCTTTGTAAAGGCCCTGGCAAGTCTGATGGCTGCCATGGTTGCCTCAGTACCTGAATTTACCATCCTTACCTTCTCTATAGATGGATAGGCCTTTTTAATTAGCATGGCAAGCTCTATCTCAAGGGGTGTGGGCGCACCATAGCTTGTACCATTCTCTATGGCCTTTTTAAGGGCCTTTACCACCTCTGGATGGCTGTGGCCAAGAATCATGGGTCCCCAGGAAAGGACATAATCGATAAATTCATTTCCGTCCACATCATAGATCTTTGAACCCTTTGCCCTTGCAATAAATAAGGGATTTCCACCAACGGCCTTAAAGGCCCTTACAGGGCTATTCACACCACCTGGCATGAGTTCCAGTGCCTTCTTATAAAAACTCTGCGACCTTGTTATCTTCATGGACTTCCTCCAAATTTATGATTTATATTTCTACAGCAACCTTTCTTAAAAAATCTTTTATAATTATATCACTAACAGGGTCTTTCATAAAATGGATCTTTTCTGAAAAGTCTATGTCTTCAAAATAACAGAGTTGCTCTCTGAAGAGCCTCTCATTAAAATTACCGCCAAAGATCTCCCTTGCCTTAGCCGAGATATCTTTAATGGTAAAAAAGTTTCTTAAGATAAAATAAAGGTCAACATAATCCCTCCACTTACTTCTCCTGCCAAGGGAATAAGCCTTCATGGCAGCCAGGGTCAGAAGGTCGGGCATAGTTATTATGGTGTCAAAATCGACCTCATGTTTAATATCAAAAGGGTATTCAAGAAAGGTAATCTTTACATCATCCACTACTAAACTCAATTCCTCTTGTGAGGCCTCGAGAGTGGCTTTCACCCTATGACCTGTCTTTTTAATAGTTCTTATGATCTTCAGGGTGTCAAGGGCTTTTTCACTGAATAAATCAAAATCTATTGAACGCCTGTGACCAATTTGCAAGGCTATAGCCGTTCCACCAGCCATATAGAAATCCTTCTTAAATTGCTGAATAAGACCGAGCATTCTCAGCTGACCCTCGCTTAAAATCTCTTTATGAATGGCTGATTTTATCATCTAAATCACACCTGTCCAAGATAAATCTTAAAGGGGCATGAGGCCAACTATTACTTACGCCATCCCTAAAAAGCACAAAAGGCGACTCCTTAATGTAACTTGTTAAATAACCTCTCATGACCTTAATATACCTTACAAAGAACATTAATAACCTCATTATACCTTTAAAAATAAATCCTGTCGCTTCTTTTGTGTTTTTGAGGCCTTATGCCTTTTTAAAATACCATTTTTAATTTATTTTGAACAGCTATGCATCTAAATATCTTTCAAAAAAAAGTCTAAAATAGTTCTCTGTTTTTTTGCTGTAATTCTTCCTCTTTCTTGATATCTGCTTATAAAAAATCTCTGCCACTCTCTCCATACCCATCAACTTAATTAGCTTTAAAAAATCATCAAAATCTCCTCTACTGAGTATTGCCTCAACTATAGCCTCATCAGAAAGAGATTCCAGGTTCTCTACATCCCAGAATAGATAAGGTTTTGTCTTAACTAAATCTAAAAGTTCATTCCTTCTCATCTTCTGAGCCTCTTTATAAGCTCACTATAAGGAAGGCAATTTAAGACATCAGCCTTTTCAAGCCAGGCCCTCCTTGCAATGGAAACACCATAGGTCATGTAATCAAAGTGCTGGGTTAAATGGGTATCGGTGCTGATTACTATTGGTATTCCGTATTCCTTTGCCAGCTTTGCATGATGCTCATTGAGGTCAAGTCTCAGGGGATAGGCATTTATCTCAAAGGCAACACCATGTCTCTTTGCCTCTCTGAATATTGCCTCTATGTCAATCTCATAGGCATCCCTTTCACCAATGAGCCTTCCTGTTGGATGGGCAATAACACTCACATAGGGATTTCTTATGGCAGACAGAATCCTCATTGTTAGCTGTTCCTTTGACTGTTTGAATCCTGAATGGATTGATGCAACAACAATATCAAGCCTCTTAAGAATGTCGTCTGAAAGGTCAAGTCTTCCATCACTCCTTATATCTATCTCAACACCTTTCAGAAGTCTGAATTTATTCAGCTTGCTGTTGATCTGATCAATCAATCTTATCTGCTCAAGGAGCCTCTCCTCATCAAGTCCCCTTGCTACACCAAGACCCTTGGAATGGTCTGTAATAGCTATATATTCATAATTTCTCTTCTTCGCTGATTCAATGAGGGTCTCAAGGTCATGGCTTCCATCAGACCACTTTGTATGGACATGGAGGTCTCCTTTAATATCCCCTATGGATATAATATGGGGTAACCTTCCTTCAAGGGCTGCCTCTATCTCACCTGTGTCCTCTCTCAATTCTGGTGGTATCCAGGGAAGGCCAAGGATCTTATAGACCTCCTCCTCTGTCCTTCCACCGAGTTTTTTGTTGTCTGACTCCCGGAACACACCATACTCATTTATCTTCAATCCCTTTTTTGATGCCATCTCCCTCAATTTTATATTATGAGCCTTACTGCCTGTAAAATACTGAAGAGCTGCTCCAAAGGAGTCCTCCTCAACAACCCTGAGGTCAACCTGGATGCCTTCTGTAATTATTACAGAGGATTTTGTCTGCCCTTTTGCAAGGACATCTTTTACATGGGGAAGATGCACAAAAGCCTTCATCACCTCCTCAGGTCTTGAAGATGTCACAAGTATATCGATATCCTTTATGGTATCCTTCCACCTCCTCAAACTTCCTGCTATGGCTATCTCATTTACAGGTGCCTCTTTTTTGATATGCTCTACAATATCAAGGGCAAGAGGTAAAACCCTTCCAATAGGTCTTCTCTCCTTACCCCTTTTTAGAAACTCTATGCCCTTAAGGATATTCTCCTCTGTCTTTTCCCTTATGCCAGGTAAGGTCCTCAATCTGCCTGATCTAGCAGCCTCCTCAAGCTCATCAATGCTCTTTATCTTTAACCTCTCATAAACAAGCTTTGCTGTCTTTGGGCCAAGGCCAGGAACCTGCAGGAGTGTGAGAAAGGTCTCCGGGAACTCCTTTCTTAATTCTTCATGAAGTTCAATCTTACCCTGACTCAGGTACTCCTTTATCTTTCCAGCAAGGTCCTTTCCAATACCAGGAAGTTTTATCAGTTCTTCTTCTGTGACCTGAGAGACATCCTTTGGAAGGCCTTCAATCTGCATTGCTGCCCTTCTGTAAGCCCGAATCCTGAAGGGATTCTCTCCCTTCAGCTCAAGGAGATCAGCTATCTCATTAAATACCTTTGCTATCTCCTGATTCTTCACAGTGTTCCTTCTGTCATTAATTGGGCTTACAGGTCGTCTTTTTTACAGAGGGCCTCTTTATCTTTAAAAGCCCCATGAGCTCAAGGGCATTTTTTGGAGCGTAACCATTAGCATCATTATTGAAATAGATATAAACATCTTTTTTCTGTTTAAGAAAACCATTTATTAGCCTTGCATCAGCCTTAAGTTCATCGTGAGAATAACACTCTGCATAGGTGCCATGACCGTGTCTTCTTATATAAACAAAATCTGCCGTAGCAGGTAGGTCCATTAAGAAATCAGGCCAGTCAGCCATGCAGATTGCGTAACCCTCTTTTTCAAGGGTATGGAAGACTTCTTTTTTTATCCAAGAATTGTGTCTGAACTCAAAGACATTTTTTGAATTGTACTTTCTTAAACTATCAAGAAAATAGCTAAACCTTTCCTTGTTGTATGGCAGGTTTGGAGGGAGTTGCCATAGTATTGGCCCAAGTTTTTCCTTAAGAAGATTTACCCTTGAAAAAAATATATGAAGGGGTTCTTCAACAGATTTCAGTTTCTTTACATGGGTAATAAACCTGCTTCCCTTAAGACTGAAGATGAAATCCTTTGGGGTGTCACAATACCACTTCACAAAGACCTCACGCTCTGGCAACCTATAAAAGGTAACATTCAGTTCAACAGTAGAAAACTTTTTTGAGTAATAATCAAAGAAAAATCTTTCATCAAGGTCTTCTGGATAAAAAGGTCCTTTCCAGTGCTCATAATGAAAACCACTACAACCAATCCTTACAATTCCCTTTTTCACACTTACCATTAGTTTTATTGTATCATACTATATGGCCTTCAGAGTGGAAGATTTTACAAAAGAACCAAAGATTGCCTATTTCTCCATGGAGATAGGTCTGAGAAATGACATTCCTACTTACAGCGGAGGTCTTGGTATCCTTGCAGGAGACACTATAAAATCTGCTGCTGACCTGAGCCTTCCTCTTATTGCTGTAACACTCATATCCAGAAAGGGTTATTTCAGACAGAGGCTTGACGAAAAAGGAAGGCAGATTGAGGAGCCCTGTGGCTGGGAGCCTTCAGCAATCCTTACAGAATTGCCTTACAGGGCCTCTGTCTGGATTGAAGGAAGGGAGGTAAGGATAAGGCCGTGGATGTATGTTGTAGAGAGCATTACAGGTGGTAAGGTTCCCGTATTCTTCCTTGACACTGATCTTGAAGAGAATAAACCAGAGGACAGAGAAATAACCCATTACCTTTATGGTGGTGACCTTGCCTATAGACTTAAACAGGAGGCTGTCCTTGGAATAGGCGGAGTAAGAATCCTTGATGAGATGGGGTTTGAGATAAAAAAATACCATATGAACGAAGGTCATTCCTCCCTCCTCACTGTAGAACTCCTAAGGAAATTCAAAAGGGATATTGAGGAGGTATGGGATGAGAGGCTTGTCTGGAACGACGAGAAGGTAAAATCCCTCTGCATTTTTACAACTCATACACCTGTAGAGGCAGGTCATGACAAGTTCCCGTACGATATGGTTAAAAGAATCCTTGAACCAGTAGTACCACTCCATATCCTCCAAAGATTTGGAGGAGAGGACCTACTGAATATGACAAGGCTCGGTTTCAATCTAAGCAGATACATCAATGGAGTTGCAAAGAAGCATGGAGAGGTCTCGAAACTGCTCTTCCCTGGCTATGAAATACATGCCATTACAAATGGAGTCCATTCTTATACATGGACATCGGAACCCATAAAACGACTTCTTGATAAATATCTTCCAGGCTGGGCAAATGAACCAGAACTGCTTGTAAGGGCTGGCAGAATCCCGGGCGATGAATTATGGCAGGCCCACATGGAGGCAAAAAGGATATTACTGGACTACATAAAAGAGACGACTGGAGAGGAATTCAGTCCTGAAATCCTCACCATAGGATTTGCAAGGAGGGCAACAGCCTATAAAAGACCCTATCTCCTCTTTTATGATATTGAGAGGCTTAAACGAATAGGTTCTGGAAGACTCCAGATAGTAATGGCAGGAAAGGCCCATCCAAAGGACGAGCCAGGCAAAAAACTCATTGAGAGGATCTTTGAGATAAAAGAACAGCTGAAAGATCATATAAAGATTGTCTTTCTTGAAAATTACAATATGGATATTGCCCTGAAGGTTATCTCAGGTGTTGATGTATGGCTCAACACACCATTAAGGCCCCTTGAGGCCTCTGGCACAAGCGGGATGAAGGCAGCCCACAATGGTGTGATTAACTTTTCTGTTCTTGATGGATGGTGGATAGAAGGTCATATAGAAGGATACACAGGATGGTCCATAGGACCGATGCCTAGTTCAAACCATCCTGAGCCCGATGCAGACAGAAGGGATGCTGAGGACCTTTACAATAAGCTCGAAAATGTCATTATCCCCATGTATTATGAAAACAGACCAATCTGGATAAAGATCATGGAAAACTCTATTGGTATGATAGCCTATTACTTTAATAGCCACAGGATGATGCGTAGATATGTAACAGAGGCCTATATAAAATAGGCTGAAGTTTTTAAATATTTTTCTTCTAAGAGTTGACATTTTAGTTCTTGATATGTGATTATTTTTTATGGAAAAGGCTCTTACAAAAAAAGAGATAAAAGAGATTATCCTTAAAGAATTGCCAGGACTTATAAAAAGGGACGCCAAAACAAGGGAGTTTATCCTCCAGCTTGCTCAAGAGAGGTTTGCTGACAAAAAGAAGACAGAAGACCGTTTTGAAGCCCTTCTTCAAGAAATAAAGAGCCTCCGTGAAGATAGCGAAAGAAGATGGCAAGAAACTCAAGCTGAGTGGAATAAAAAATGGCAAGAAACTCAAGCTGAGTGGAATAAAAAATGGCAAGAAAATGAAAAAAGATGGGAAGAGAATCAAAAAGTTATAAACCAGATTCTTAATGAAATAAAACTTCTCCACAGAAAACACGATACCTCTATTGGAGCCCTTGGTGCCCGATGGGGATTTCGGGCTGAAAGGTCTTTCAGGGATGCTATAAAGGCTATTCTTGAAGAAAGCTTTCCTGTGAGTGTTCAAAGATATCATGCTATAGATGAGGAAGGTATGGTCTTTGGAAGACGAGACCAGATTGAACTTGACCTTATAGTAAAGAACGGCGAGGTTATAATTGCTGAGATTAAGTCATCAATAAGCAAAGGGGATGTGGCAACCTTTATAAGAAAGGTGCAGTTCTACACAAAAAAAGAAGGTAGAGTTGTTACCCGCAAACTCCTAATCTCTCCTATGATTGATAACTCAGCAAAGGAGTTAGCTGAATCAGCAGGCATAGAGGTTTATGGTTATCCAGAAGAAGTGAATCTTCAGGAACTGGAGAATTAATATTCAGGCTCACTGTTGTCCAAAACTGTTACTTCCCGCTCATGTTTTAAACATAGCTATATCTTAACAGGCATAAGGCTCCAAAGAGGCTGAAGCTTTTTAAGGGAGTTAAATCTTTTTTAAGAGCCCTTGAACCTAAAGGGGCCTGAAACTTAAAGCTTATTTATAACGATATATACCTTCTTTCTGAGTTCCTCTAAGTGCTTGTGAAGTAATTCATTTGTCTTCTTTTCAATGAGAAGCACCTCTATACCTTCAGCTACATCCTGAAATTGAGCATCCTTAAAATCATCTTTATATTGTTCATAATATTGTCTTACCTCATCCTCTGTGATTCTTACAGAAGACCTTATCTTTATATCAATATATTCATCAATAATTCTGTCTTCATCAGCTATAGGAATAAGAGCCCTTGTCTCAGATAACCTTGAAAGCCTTGCCTCTCTTAGAAGAATGAGTCTGTTTATCATGGCATCGAGAACCTCTTCTTTCTTAATATCAGGGAATCTCTTCTTCATAACCTCGTATCTTTCATTAAATTCAGTAAGAGTAATGACCTCATCCTCAACAACAGCAACAGTAGCTTCAAGGAGCCTCTCTGAGGCATAAGCAATGGGTTGATGCTGAAGGTTGAAGATGGTACAGAAAAAGAGCAGAGCCGTAAAACACCGGGCTTTCAGCAGTAAATTCTTCCATAATTTACTGCTCTGCTGATCTGCTGCTCTGTTGTTATACTTTTCAGAAGGCATGACCAATGCTGAAATGAAATTCCCCTCTTGACTCACCGGGAAGTCTATCGATCTTCTGACCGTAATCAAGCCTTATCGGACCTGCCGGTGTATTATATCTGATCCCGATACCTGCTGAATATCTTAAATCTCCAAGTGATATACCCTGGTCTTTCAACCACACATTTCCACCATCGAGGAAGGTTACAAAGGAAAAGTTTCTGAACGGATAGACTCTTAATTCCACATTGGCCTGGATGAAGGAATCACCACCAACCGGTGTGTCATCTACCTTAGGACCGAGGCTGTCCTGAGAAAAACCTCTTACTGATGACCTTCCGCCAAGGAAGAATCTTTCTACCAGTGGCATCTCTGAAGTCTCTCCGTAGGGCCAGGCAATTCCTCCCTTAAGACCAATGGCCAGGACGAATCTCCTCGCAAGACCAAGATAAGTACTGGCATCGCCTGTGATCTTTATAAACTCAACCTCTGAACCAAAACTATTTGATGCTATCTTGATCCTGCCACCTGCAAGAAGACCTTTTCTTGGATCAAAGGGGTTGTCCCTTGTATCGTATATAAGACCGGGTATCAAACTGCTTATGGCAAGGGTGCCTGTATCTTCCCTGGGAAGGACCACTTCTGGTTTCACATTATAGGTCTTTACTAAGGAAAACTCGTGAGCTAATTCAAGTTTTAGATATCTCCTCAAAGGTATCTCTATACCTGTCCTTTCAGAATATCTCTTAAGCTGATATAGTATCTCTCCTGTATCTATATTTCTTTCTTTCCGTTCTTCATAAAAGGGAGTGATTCTCAAGGAGGTTTCAGAGTCAAAGAGCCTTGGGTCATAATAATTAAATATAAGCCTTTTCTCAAGGGAGCTGAATTCTGTCCTTACAGAGACCTGACGATTCATCCCAAAGAGATTTCTATAACTTAAATCAACAAATCCCCTATATCTCTCATATTCTCCATAACCAATGCCAACCTCAAGGGCACCAGCAGGTGCCTCCTTTACCTTAATAATAACATCCTGAGTTGAATCCACCTTTACTGGTTCTATCTCTACCTCACTGAAAAGACCAAGCCGATAAAGTCTCCTTGAAGTCTCCAGCAAATCTGTCTGCCTGAAATCATTACCCTTTTTATAGGAAAGCTCCCTTTTTATCACCCTATAAGATGTCCCGAGATTTCCTTTGATAATGGTATGGCCAAAGTAATATCTGCCAGCCTCCACAATATTAAAATTAACTGTAACAGAACTATTCTGGATCTCTATACTGGGTTCGCATTCCACATCCCTGTATCCTTTAGAAGAATAAAATTCCAGTAATCTCAGTCTTGCCTCATTAACATCCCTCTCGTTAAAAGGCATCCCCTCTTTGAGACCCGCCACATTAATTAATTCCCTATCTTCAAAGGCTTTGTTACCGCTCATATTTATTTTTTCTATTACAAACCTGGTTCCTTCTTTGATCTCTATTGCTAATGATACTGTTTTTTGTTCCTGATTAAAATCTAAAACAGGCTCTTCTACAGAGACATCTTTATATCCAAGGGATTGATAAAGTCCTTTGATTCGCTCAATAGCTGTGGTAAGTTCTTCCGGGACATAATAATTGCCTTCTTTAATACCTCCTATATCGAGGAGTTTCTGCGGAGGTATGGAATTGCCAAAGAAATGAATTCCTTTAATCCTGTATCTTGAACCTTCAACTATATAAAAAAGGAGTCTCACTTTACGGAGATCAGATGTCAGATGTCGGATATCGGAGTCTTGGTGAAATTTCTTCTCAGTATCTGGGCTCTCACCTCCGAGCTCTGACTCCCGACCGGAGACCTCCGTTGACCACTCAACCTTTGTTTCTACAAAAGGAAATCCAATCTTTTTGTAGGCATAGATAATCCTTGACCTTGCCTCTTCAACAAGCTCATCCGAAAAGGCCTCTGATTCCCAAAAGGGCATTAATCTTAAAAGTTCTTTATCAGAAAGGGCAGAGTTACCCTTAAACTCGATCTCCAGCTTTATGCCTGGTGTCACATTAAATTTTAGTATCCCATCCTGAAAAGAAGCCCTGACATCAGGATTGATATAACCATCCTCTTTCAGGGAATTCCTGATAAAGGATATATCTCGTTCAAGGAGGAAAAGGTCAAAGGGTCCATCAACGGATAATCTAATGAATGGAATGAGTTCTGGAGGTCCTTCTATCTTTTTTATAAGTACAGGTCTTCCCTCCTTTAACTCTATAATTATCGTAATCCTTGATTTTCTTTTTTTTATTTTAAATTCAACATCTGCTTCTGGGAATCCCTTTTTAGAAAGAATACTCAAAAGCTCTTTTCTTGCCTCCTCAAGGAGGTCGTATCTCATTGGTTCTGACTCCTTTAATAAAAAGGCATTGATTATCTCCTCTCCCTTGAGATAGAAATTCCCTCTCACCTTTATCCTCTCGATGATCTCCCTTTCCTTAACCTTAATCCTCAAGATTCCATCCCCTTCATAAATCCTAATGTCATCAAAAAGACCCGTGAGGAATAACCTTTTTATTCCCAGTTTAAGTTGCTCTGGTTCTGGAGCTCTGCCATCTTTTATACCGAGAAGCTCAAGAAAGTAATCCCTGTCCATTGAATAGAGGCCTTCAATCTCCAGAACTGTTACTTCGCCACCAACTGTTACTTCGCCACCAACTGTTACTTCGCCACCAGTGGCACCGAAAGAAATAGTTAAATCTGTTAAATTGACAGAAAAGGATAAAAAAAAGACCAAAATTAATATTTTCCTTATCTGAACTGAAACCGGAATCTTATATCACCTCCAAGACTTCCTCTTTCATCTTTTTCCCCAACAAGGAATACTGACCTGCTCAATTCATATTCAATCCTTATAACATCAGACTCCTTTGAACCAACAGCACTTGAATAAAGAATCGATACCCTTTCACCGAGTTTCTTTCCAACCGTTACCCTTGGACCAACCTCACCTGTCTTTGAGACATAGGGACTTATCTGAACTCTGTCAATGCCTGTGTAGTATCTTGCCCTCTGCTCAAGGGTCTCCTGAAGTTCTCCTGTTATAAATGAGGCTGCCTCAGCAGCACCTATACCTCCTCCATAACCCTTAAGGGCAGTACCAGTCTCTCCAATAGCAAGGAGTGAGATTATATCAACCTCATCGAGGGGAGGCTCTGAGGTGAGTGATAGATTAAACCTTCTTAATGTCCCTTCTATAAAAAGATTTATCCTGTAACCTCTTGAAAGAGTCTCTGCCCTAATACGAAGATAAGGATCTATCCTTTCAGGGTCTGTAAAATCAGCACTGGCCTTAATAAGTTTAAGTTCATTGTTTCTGAAATATACCACACCTTTTATGGTCTCAACCCTTCCAATTATAATGGGCTTTTGAAGGGTGCCCTTTAAGAGTAGATCAACCTTTAGCTCTGCATTAGCAATGTTGTTATCTATAAGAATCAAAGAGGGTGGTTCTCCAAGAGGCCCTGTTATCCTGATATTGAGCCTTGCATTGAGATATGAAGGAATACTTAGCTCTGGCTGAGGTGGTTCCTTTTTAAATCTCAGCATCCAGGACCTCCATTCAATAAATTTTCTATAGAAGGCTCTCTTCAGTTTTGCTTCTCCTGTTATCAGATTGATATACCTGTCTCCTTTGAGATAAAGATCTGCATTTAGTGTTGCGTTGAAATCCTCAGAGAGGGTGGCATTGATATTGTCCATATTTACTTTAATATTGAATCTGCCAAGCCTATAGCCTCTCAGATAGGCAACACCCTTTGCCATAACATTCCCTCCAGCAACCTTCCCTGTGAGGGACTCCAAATCTATCCTGTTTTCTTTAAACCTAATCACTGACTCAACCTCTGTTACATGATAGGGTAGATCCTCAATACCTATGGTCCCTTCTTTTAAGACCAAAAATCCGGAAACACCTGGAGAATCCCATCTGCCATTTATAGCAAGTTCAAAATCAACTTTTCCTTTAATAGTCTTTATAGATCTGAAGAATCTTTTAAATGGCCAGAGATAGGAACGGCCTTTCAACACAAGATCATACCACTGGCCTATCAAAACCTTTCCTGAACATGTAATTGAACCTGCCTCATTAATCATGTTGAAGTTTTTAACAGTTAATACATTCCCAGCAATATCTATTTGAACAGGCCCATTATTTTTCAGCTGATGTCCATAACCAGTAAGCACAAACTTATCAAAAAAAGCCTCGCCAGAAATAACAGTCCCCTGTCCTTTTATAATTAGGTTTCCCATGAGATCAAGCTCAAGGTCCTCAGGCGACTCCTTTAGAAGGGCATGAAGGAGTTTCCTGTAATCACCTTCCTTGAATAGCACCTCAAAAGAATAGTGTGGCTCATTAATCTCTTTCCTAAGGTAAGAATGGAGTCTTCCTTTCAGGAAAATTAACCCATCAAAGAGAGAACCTGCAGTTGTTATCTCCAGGCCCTCTTTAAAAGACCCCTGTTCAATCACAGAGCCGATCTTGACTGATCCAACAGGTCTCCCATTAATATTGAGCATCTCTGTAGATAATTCGGCAAAACCACTGAGCTTCTCACCTTGCCCTGTGCCCTGTGCCTTTAATAAAAAAGGACCCTTAAGGGTATCGATAAAGCCCAAGCTATTATCAGGACGCCAGTCCTTTAAAATCTCCTGAAGGCTGAACAGACTGTATATACTGTATGAGTAATTCTTCCATTCAGTAAGGTTCAATAGCCCTTCAATCTTTGTGCTTTCCCTTCCAGCCCTCAGGATAAATTTCTGAGCATGATTATCGCCAGTAAAAAGGATTTCTCCATCGAGCGTTAATTCTTGTGCTGGGGATAAAGAGTCCACCGAAAAAAATTTGACAGGTCTTAGATTTTTAAATACTGTCTTGAGGTTAAAAACAGGAGATGAAAGATCAAAAAGACCTCTTGCATTCTGGAATCTTATATCACCTGAAATCCTGAATTCTTCCGAATTATCTTGAGAAATTCCATTTATGAATTCTATGTGCAACAAAGAAGGTGAATAAGATACTTTACCTTTCACACTATTAAATGTATATCCATTAAGGGAAAAGTCTTTTATATCAAGATCGCCAGTAATAAGGGCATCCGAAAGGATACCCTTTATATTACCTCTTAGATCTCCCTTTTCGAATTTTAGATATGGAAAGACCGAAGAACTGTTACTTGCGCCACCTGAACTGTTACTTACGCCATCAAATCTGAGGTGAAGTAAATATCTTCCGTCAATGTATTTATCACTCAAGGAATAGCTACCCTTAGCCACAATGGATATGAGATCAGACTGAGCAACAAGATTAGGAAATACAATAACATTATCCTCTCCATTAAACATATAATCTCCCCTCACCTCTTTCAGGGTCTTGAGAGGATTAAGTTTTACATTCTCTTTTTCTAAACCTCTCTCTTCACCTGAAGCCTCATAAACAAACCATCCTGAAGGGGAAAAGACCTTTCCAGAATGGCTGAGTTCTCCTTCTATTTTTCCTTCAGGCACCAGAAGGTCAAGATGAAGCAATCTCAAGACGGGTCTGAGATCTATATCTTGAGCCTTTACATAAAGTCTAAAGGTATGGACAGGCAAAGGAATCTCTGCCTCTGCCTCTGCTCTACCATTATAAATCCTTGCTACTGCGTTGGTAAAAATAAGTCTGTGATCTCTGTACTGAACTTTCGTAAAAAGATCATCTACCTCAACTCCAAAGAGATCTCCATTAAATAAATGGCCTGTTCCACTAATAAATGGTTTCTTTAATAGGCCTTTTAATAAAAATTCTGCCTTAAGCCTTCCTGAAAGCCTCTCAGAAACCCTCAACAACTCCATAAGATTTTCAATATAGAACTCTCCATCTCCTTTCAGGTTAAACTCTACCTCTTCAAAAAACTTTTTCAGATCAGTAGTGGTATGAATTTCTGGAATCTTTATAGTGCCCTTTGCGCTCACCCTGCCTCTGTCTTCAGTAACAGACTTTAAAGAGAAAAGGGTTACCATATCCTTCATTGAAATCCTGAAAAGGGCCTTTAATTCTGATGGGGCCTTTGTATTAATCCTCCCAGAGAGTTTAATGCTTGTTTCCTTATGCCTTGAGGGGCCTATTATGTTAAGCTCCTTAAGTAAAATCTTCTCAGGCAAAAAATCCTTTTGGAGGGCATCAGGTTTAACGGAAAGAGATGCCGTGAGGCTTATTGGAGCCCCAAGACTGGAAAATCTGATATCTTCAATGCTCGTATTAAACTCCATCTCCTGCATCATCCTATAACTGAATGAGATACCTTTAAGAGTAATATCCAGATCTTCGCCAAATTTATAAAAACTAAAATCTCCTTCTGAAATCTCTATTCTATTAATAATAAGAGGTGGTCCTTTTGGTCTTTCTGATAGATAATCTTCCAGGCTCTGCTTGATCTGGTCTATCCTCTTCATATCCATTTTCAGGGATGGAGCTTTTATTGAAATCCTTCTGATCACGGGTTTCTTAAAAAACAGAGAAAAAACCTCAGGATAAACCTTTATAGACCTGATCCTTGCCACCACCTCACCATCTTTGTCAATAAACCTTAAATCCTTTATACCGGCATAAAGGGGGAATATGTGGAGATATATCCTATCTGCTGTTGCAGCATAACCAGTAGCTGACTGGAGCTCAGGCAATATGAGCCTTTTAAGATAGTTTGAGAGATAAGGATTTTCTGGTATGAGTAAAAATAATAAAAAAAGAATGCCTATGAGGAGTCCTGAGAAGATATATTGCCCTATTCGTTTGATAGTTCTTAATCTGGTCATGTATAACATTATAACATTTGCTCATGGGCGTCCAGATTAGGCTATAGACTGTTAGACGGGCGTGCTTTATTATGAAATTTAATGTATACTTTTAACTATGGAATTTGAGACTACGGACTTTCTTGTAATAGGCAGTGGAGTGGCAGGCCTTAGGGCTGCCATTGAGCTTGCTCAATTTGGAGAGGTCACGATAATAACGAAAGACATTCCCACTGAATCCTCTACAGAGTATGCCCAGGGAGGCATAGCTGTTGCCCTGAGTGATGAAGACGAGGTAGGTATTCATTATGAAGATACAATCAGGGCAGGAGATGGTCTCTGTAATGAAGAGGCAGTAAGAGTTCTTGTTGAGGAAGGCCCTTTAAGGATTATGGAACTCATAGAATGGGGAGCCCAGTTTGACAGAGAGGGCTCAAAGCTTGCCTTTACTCAAGAGGCTGCCCATTCAAAAAGAAGGGTTCTCCATGCCCATGGTGATTCAACAGGTAAGGAGCTCGAAAGGGTTCTCCTCAATAAGGCCCTGAGTTTTAAAAATATAAAAAAATACCCTCATGCCTCAGTCCTTGACCTCATAGTTGAGGATAATATATGTCTTGGTGCAATTGTGAGCAGACAGAAAGAAAAAAGAATCTCTGCCATACTCTCAAAAGCCGTCGTCCTTGCCACAGGTGGAGCAGGCCAGCTTTACGAAAGAACGACAAATCCTCCTGTAGCAACAGGAGATGGAATGGCAATAGCCTTAAGGGCAGGTGCTGTACTCAGGGACATGGAATTTGTCCAGTTTCATCCAACAGCCCTATACCTTAAAGGAGCTCCGAATTTTCTTCTAAGTGAGGCAATGCGTGGAGAAGGTGCCTTGTTGAGAAATATAAAGGGAGAACCCTTCATGAAGGATTACCATCCTATGGCAGAGCTTGCACCAAGGGATATTGTCTCAAGGGCAATAGTCTCTGAGATGGTAAAGACTGGTTCTGAACATGTTTACCTCGACCTGAGGCATCTTAACAGTGATTTTGTTAAAAAGAGATTTCCCAGAATCTATACAACCTGTCTGAGTTATGGAATAGATATCACGAGAGACCTCATACCGGTAAGCCCGGCAGCCCATTACATAATGGGTGGAGTCAAGACAGATCTCAATGGAGCAACAAATATAAAAGGACTCTTTGCCTGTGGAGAGGTAGCCTGTACAGGTGTGCACGGCGCAAACAGACTTGCCAGTAACAGTCTTCTCGAAGGCCTTGTCTATGGTGCAAGGGCTGGCTTGGAAGCTGGTCTTTATGGAGAAAGGACCTCTGTAAAAAAAGAGAGCAAAGGGATAGACCTAAGATTCAGCTCTATCCCTCAAGAAATTTTTTTTGATATAAAAAGATCCCTTAAAAGGCTCATGTGGCAAAAGGTGGGGATAATAAGATGTGGCAAATCCCTTGAAGAAGCAAAGGAAGGGATTAAACAATGGAGATTCCTTACAGAAGCCATTTATCTTACAAGGGAAGAGGCTGAGCTGAAAAATATGCTTATGGTCTCGGAGGCTATTGTCCTTTCTGCCACGGAGAGAAAGGGAAGTGTTGGTGCCCATTACAGGACAGATTATAAAGAAAGGGGCATCAACTGGCAGAGACATGTAGAGGTGGTTATGATTAATCAGGAAATGAAAACACAGTGGGAGGCCTAATCTAATGGAAAGGGCAACAAAGATAATATGCACCATAGGTCCTGCCTCCTCTGATGAAAGGATATTAAGGGAGATGATTTCTGAAGGAATGGATGTGGCAAGGCTGAATTTTTCTCATGGTGACTATAAATTTCACAGGGATGTCATAAGGAAGATAAGGAGAATCTCAAAAGAACTTAAAAGGCCTGTTGGAATCCTTCAGGATCTTCAAGGGATTAAATTAAGGATAGGAGAGATCAAGGGAGGTTCTGTTGAACTAAAAAAAGGTTCTAAAATAGAACTTTTGCCAGGTACAGATACAGGTGACGAGAAAAGAATATATATCTCCTATAAAAGGCTCCTTGAGGATCTGAGGCCAGGTGAAAAAGTCCTTCTTGATGATGGGCTCATTGAACTGAGAATTAAAGAAAGAACAAAGAATTCCTTAATTGCCGAGGTGGTAGAAGGCGGATTGCTGAGCTCAAAAAAAGGCGTAAATTTCCCCCATAGTGACCTTAAAGAAGAGGCCTTTACAGAAAAGGATAAAAAAGACCTTGAATTCGGCATAAAAGAGGGAGTTGACATTGTAGCCCTCTCCTTTGTAAGGGATGCCAGTGATATAAAGAAGGCAAAGGAATGGCTCAAAAGAAAGGGAATATCTATTCCCATAATAGCAAAGATAGAAAAACCAGAGGCAGTAAAAAATATTGATGAGATCCTCGATGAGGTTGACGGCATAATGATAGCCCGTGGAGATCTTGGAGTGGAGATGCCACCAGAAGAGGTGCCCATCCTTCAGAAGGAGCTTATAAAAAAGGCAAATATGAAGGCAAGACTCACCATAACAGCAACCCAGATGCTTGAATCCATGACACGCCACACAAGGCCAACAAGGGCTGAGGCAACAGATGTGGCAAATGCAATACTTGACGGTTCAGATGCCCTGATGCTTTCAGGTGAGACTGCCCGGGGCCTCTATCCTGTAGAAGCCCTTAAGATGATGAATAGGATAATAATCCATACAGAAAGCTCCTCCATTGAGAAGATCCATATAGTTCCCAATTATGAATATGGTTTCCCAGAGGCTATCAGCCAGTCCGCCTCATCTATTTCAAAGAGTATTAATATAAAATTCATTGTTGCCTTTACAAAAACAGGGTTTACAGCAAGGCTTCTATCAAAGTTCAGACCTTCTGTTCCCATAATAGCCTTTACACCGGATGATAAGGTATTGAGAAGGCTTTGTCTCTATCATGGCGTAAGGCCTATGTTTATGAAAAGGCTTAACACCACTGATGAGCTTTTAGGAGAAGTGGAGAAGACCTTACTAAAGGCAGGTCTTGTTAAAAAGGGTGACACTGTTGTAATAACAGGAAGCCTTCCACCAACCCTCAAGGAAGGAAAGACAAACTTTTTGAAGATCCACAGACTCTAAGAGTTGACATTTTAGTTCTTAATATGTGATTATTTTTTATGCAAAAGGCTCTTACAAAAAAAGAGATAAAAGAGATTATCCTTAAAGAATTGCCAGGGCTTATAAAAAGGGACCCTAAGACAAGGGAGTTTATCCTCCAGCTTGCTCAAGAGAGGTTTGCTGACAAAAAGAAGACAGAAGACCGTTTTGAAGCCCTTCTTCAAGAGATAAAGAGCCTTCGTGAAGAGGGTGAAAAGAGGTGGCAGGAGAATCTAAAAAGGCTTGAGAGGATGGAGATTGAGTGGAATAAGAAATGGGAGGAAAACGAAAAGAGATGGCAAGAGACGCAGGCTGAATGGAATAAAAAATGGGAAGAAAACCAAAAAAGATGGGAAGAAAATGAAAAGAGATGGCAAGAGACGCAGGCTGAATGGAATAAAAAATGGGAAGAAAACCAAAAAAGATGGGAAGAAAACGAAAAGAGATGGCAAGAGAATCAGAAGGTCATAAACCAGATTCTTAATGAAATAAAACTTCTCCACAGAAAACACGATACCTCTATTGGAGCCCTTGGTGCCCGATGGGGATTTCGGGCTGAAAGGTCTTTTAGGGATGCTATAAAGGGTATTCTGGAAGAAAGCTTTCCTGTGAGTGTTCAAAGATATCATGCTATGGATGAGGAAGGTATGGTCTTTGGAAGACCCGATCAGATCGAGCTTGACCTTATAGTGAAGGATGGAGAGGTGATAATAGCTGAGATTAAGTCATCCATAAGTAAAGGAGATGTGGCAGCCTTTATAAGAAAAGTGGAGTTTTATACAAAGAAAGAGGAAAGGACTGTTACCCGCAAACTCTTAATCTCTCCTATGATTGATAGCTCAGCAAAGGAGTTTGCTGAATCAGCAGGCATAGAGGTTTATGGCTATCCTGAAGAGGTGGATTTTAAGAATTAACATTCGGGATTCCATTTAAAGCAAAAGGCTACAAAAGATGCCACTTCTTTAAAATCTCCTTGAGTCTTTCATCTTCTTCTGCAAGACCTTTTAAGGCATTTATCCACTCAGAAATCCTCCATTTCTGCTCAAGTTCCCTCATAGCCTCTTCCTTCGCCTTGTCCTTAAAGGTCCTTCTGTCCCAAAGAAGAAGCCCTACAAAAACACCACATAAACCACCAAAGACACCCAGCATCCCAATCATAAGATTCTCTATAAATCCAAGCCGCTTGTCTATTTGTTCAAAACGCTTGTCTATTTGTTCAAAACGCTTGTCTAACTGTTCAAGGCGCTTATCAAACTGCTCAAGGCGCTTATCCACACTTCTTTCAAGAAGATCGAGCCGTTTCTCTACATGGGAGATCTCTTCCTTCACAATAGCCCTTATCTCTTCAAGGTCTTTCTTTGTTAATTCAGCCCTTAAAAAAGATGGTGTTATGAGAAAAATAAATAAAACAGCCAAGAGCCTCATCATACCAATAAGTTTTTTAGCTATCCATTCCATAAATACCTCTAAAGAGACTTTTATTATTTTAGCATAAACTGAACAAATATACTCAAAAGGCATCTACTAAAGATGAGATTCTTTGCAGCGCTCAAAGGCATTCTGAAGGACAAAGTCCAGAAGGATCTCTTCACTCATGCTTAATAAAAACTCAGAAAAAAGAGATTAGAAAAGAAGTGGAAGACCACTGATGGAAGGATATTAAAGGTCTTCTTGTAAAGGACTCCCATAACAAGGGATGGGAAGAATGTAAGAAGCACTATGGGGTCACCACCAGCTAATACCACTGGAAGATGAGCAAGACTGAAAAGAAGACTTGTATAAATAACAGCATTGAATCTATTGCCAAAGGAGGCTTGTATAAATCCCCTAAAGAATACTTCCTCTGGAAGTGCCACACCAAAGAGCTGGTATAGAAGGACCTCTCCCCCTGGCATCTGGAGTTTTTTATTGAAAAAAGGAATACCCTCTTGAATGTAGAGGTGTAGTAGGAGTAAAGGGGCAAAGATTAAGGCTGATACAGAAAGGCCCAAAAAAAGGTCTTTGAAAGAGAATCTTAATCCTATATCCTTTTTGAAGAAAAGGGGAAAAAATAAAAGAACAACAGGTATAATTACACCTCTTAGATGGATGTAGTAGAACTGAAGATAGAGGTTAATAAGCCATAATATTGTGTAAGAAATAAAGACCTGGCCAGGCCTTCCAGAGGCCCAGCCAGAGAATTTATTCCAGAAAGGAAAACCCTTATTTCCTTCTGCCAATCCTTCTTAAACCAATGAGAAGTAGAGGTGTCAGAAGAACCACCATATTAGCAACTGCAGAAGGTCCATTTACAGTGCCTCCTACAGAACAACCACCACCTTTTGTAGAGATATTTTCACCACCACCACCACCACTAACCTGTGAAGTCCCCTCTCCTTTAAGAGGAACCTGTAGGGCTGGCGTCTCTGGATCATTAGAGTTAATTACCAGATAGCCCGCATAAGGAACCTCTCCAGTAGGTGAAAACCTTACAGTCACGGTTCTGGCCTCTCCCACTGGAATCTGGGTAGGAATTGTCGATACAATACTAAAGGCCTGACTACCTAAGATAGATATACCTGATATATTGAGGTCCTGCGTACCAGTATTTTTAATTGTAACTGTCTTATCAGAGGTCGTATTAATCTGAACCTTTCCAAAATCAAGGCTATCTGGAGTAACCTCAATGTTTGGTGCACTTATTCCTTTTCCTGTAAGTGTAATAGTTGTTGGAGAATCAGGGTCATTACTCGTAATGGATACCTGACCACTATATAGCTTAACCTCAGTCGGGATAAAGATTATCTCAATAGAAACAGGGGTCCCACCAGGTTGAATTATTATTGGTGACTGAGGCTGCGTTTTAAATGAAAAGCCCGTTCCGCTAATTGTAATATCATTAATCTGCAGTTCAGAGCCTCCGTTGTTATTTATTGTAAGTGTAAGGGTCTTACTCTGGTTCAACAAGACATCTCCAAAATCAAGGCTTGCAGGTACTACAGTAATATCAGGAGGTTCCAAGCCACTGCCATTCAATTGAACTGTAAAACTACCCTCATCAGGGTCATTTGACTGAATTGTTAAAGAACCGCTAAATTGACCAGATGTTGGTGGTGTGAACCTTACAGTAATGGTAGTTGTAGAACCAGCACTTAATGTTATGGGATAGGTAGGTGGAGATGGAATTGTGAAACCATTACCTGAAATTATTATGTTACTTATTACGAGATCTGCACCACTTGCAATGTTATTTTTAATTGTTATGGTAACATCCTTTGAGGTTCCTGCTATAACTGTTCCAAAATCTACTTTTGATGGTGCTACATCTATATCTGGCGGATTTACACCAGAACCTGTAAGGGTGTAGTTAAGTTCTCCTTCATCAGGGTCATTACTTCTAATTGTTAGTTTACCTGAATAATTAGTATTTGCTGATGGCTGAAAACGAATGGTAAATATCAGAGAGGCTCCCTGCTCCAGGTTAAATGGCGGTAATGATGGTAGAATAACCTCAAATCCAGATCCATTGAGACTAATAGTAGAAATGGTAAGAGGTGCCTCACCAATATTTTTAATAGTAACCACTATGTCCTTTGAAAGGCCAATACCTACATCACCAAAGTTAAAACTGGTAGGAGTGACATCAATATCGGGAGGTGTATAAATTGTTAATGCATACTCCTTCTGTACACTCGCTCCTGCTGCATCTGTTAAGGTTATCCTCACATTAAAGGTGCCTGCTTCCGTTGGTGTACCACTTATTACACCCGTTGCAGCATCTATCGTTAATCCACTCGGTAAACCACTCGCAGCCCAGCTGTATGGTGCTGTACCCCCATTATAGGATATTTGGAAGACACTGTAGGCCTCTCCCTTCGTTCCATTCGGTAATGCCGCCGTCGTTATCTCTAATGGCTCGTTTATCCTTATGGTAAAGTCCTTCTCCTTATATGCACCTGTTCCATCAGTTACCCTAACTTTAAACTCATAATTACCTGCTAATGTCGGTGTGCCACTTATTTCCCCTGTCGTCGCATTAAGTGTTAATCCCGTAGGTAAGTTACCGCTTACTATGCTCCAATTGTAACCGCCACTACCTCCACTAGCCTGTAATGTCTCCCTATAACCAGCTACATCCTTCGTCCAGGGCTTCAGCCCCGTCGTCGTTATCTCAAGAGGTGCGTATACACCGTTCAGCCTTACTGATATGGTTGGTGTATCAGGGTCATTTGAGGATATAGTGACTTGACCTGAATAAGTGCCACCTGTTGATGGCGAAAAGGTAACTGTTACACTCTGTGTCTCGTTAGGCTCAAGTGTTAGTGGTAAAGTAAAGCCAGAGACTGAAAAAGGTGAACTCGTTGTTATCTCTGTAATTGTAAGAGAGAAGTTTCCCGTATTACTTATTGTGAAGGTCTTTGAAGCTGGAAGACTTACTGTCCCAAAATCAATAGTGTCTGGAGAGACACTTATATCTGGTTCACCAGCTCGACCCTGGAGGGATATAGTCTTATTACCGCCATCTGATTTTATGGTAAAGCTTCCCGTAAAGTTGCCAGAGGTTGTTGGAGCAAAAAAGATTGTAAAGGTCTGCTCCGCAGTAGGTAGGAGCTCAACATACTGATTATCACAGGCCTGTAGTCTCGAATCAAGGGTAGTTTCATATTCAAATGGTGAACTCAAGGGATAAGGGTCAAAACAGTCTATCTTTAATGAAGCATCTCCAGTATTTCTGATTTTAAATGATAAAGAGCTCCTCTGACCATTCATAATCAAGCCGAAATCCAGAAGTGAAGGGAATAAAAGGGTATTATCAGGTCTCAACACGGTCAGTTGAGGCTGGCCAAGGGTAAATCTCTGACCATAGATATCTGCACCTGTAGATGAGGTATTCCTTCCGTCTTTCCAAAGGGCAAGGAATTCCCTGCTCTGGGAATTATAGGCAACTACAGGATTCCACTGGTTTGCAGGAGCCTGGGAGATGAAATAATTAGACCCTCGTAATGAGCCTTCACCATCTACACTCTGACCATAAATGTCAAGGTTCTCCTCTGATATAGTGCCATTTCTTCCATCCTGCCAGACAACAAAGTATCTCTGGTTTACTGAGTCATAACCCACAAAGGGCTTGGTCTGCTTTGAATTGGCAACTTCAGGGTCTTGCTGACCATTGTTATCTGTATCCTGATAGGATATGATAAAGTTCTCATTGTATAAGCCACCTCCTGAATATATAAGCTGTCCGTATATCTTTGTATTTGGACCATCCCTCGTATCCTCCCATGCTACAAGGAACCTCTTTGTTATTGGGTCAAAGCCAACGGATGGATAATAGGTATGTAAGTTTGAGGCATCTATCTTCTTAGAAGGGATAACAGCTTCCTCAATCTCCTTATCAAAGAGCCCGTATATATGAACCATGCCATCATCATAATTTAATGTAGTAAACTCAGAGGTAACAGTATCAGCAAGGTCGCAAACACCATTATTGTTGTTATCCTTACAGTTACATGTTAGCACACCTTTCTGTCTTACTCCCTCAAAGACGAATAATGTCTCTGGAGAGGTTATATCAATGCCGAGGTCTGGATTGTTTACTGCTGTGAAGTATTCATATTCATAAATCTCCTTAAGGGCCTCACGGCTTGAACTTATAAGCCTGTTTGTCCTTGTTGGACCATTTCTTATAATCTCTGGCTGACCTGAAACTGATAAGTTAGACCCATTGAGCCTCACATATCCAATAAAGGAATTGTCTCCAAACTCCCATGATACAGGTGCAAATCCAAAGCAGAGCTCTGATAATCTGTTAAGGGTATCTCTTGACTCCACATAGGAGATCCAGAAGAGGTCCCTGCTTGGATCATAAACGACCTTTGGAGATTTTCTTGAAAGGAGCTGGTCGTTTATGAATTGAGTTCCAGGAGGCCAGGAAGAATAATAGTAATAAGTTACAAAAATGGTCGCTCCATCGGATGGAGCATCAGTGAATGTAATATTCAGAGAGCCCGTCTCATAAATTATGCTACCACTGCATCCTCCAGTAAAATCTCCTTGTCTATTATCCCAACAAACAGAGGTGCCATCCACATTTATTGTAATGCTTCCTGGGACAACGGGTTGATTATCTAATTGGGCGGTAAAATCTTTTTTTGATCCATCACCTGTGCCTATATCTTGATTAACAGGGTCTATAGTCGAAGATGAATATGCCTGAATCTGGGTATAGCCAATGGATTTTTCTGAATCTATAAAACTTATGGTTGGGCAATTATTATCAATGTCTATATTTGTTACATCTATACCTCTGTAATACACATAACCCCCTCTTCCATCCCTTCTTGTATCCTGCCATACCACAAGGATGGTGTCATTACCCGAAGGAGATGGCAAAAGGTCTTTATCTCTATAAGCAGCCCTTGGCAAGGTCTGATTACCTGCGGAATCCGTAATGGTTAACTCATCACCGCAGAATGTTCCATCAGGTTTTATAAATCTGCCTTTTATGTCTGCTCCTGTTGAGGGATTGCTCCAGTCTTCATAGACAGCAAAATAGAGGTTTTTGTCAGGAAGGTATATCACATGGGGGTTCTGCTGGTCTCCTGAGGCATTGGAGATAACAAGCTCACTTCCTACAAGGGCCTGTATCCTTAAGGCTGGACTTCCTCCACCAGAAAAATCACCTGTGCACGTAACAAGGCTCAAAAGAAGGAGTAAAAGTCCTATTAATCTTATGGTCTTAAAGGATCCCATCTTTTACCTCCTGCTAATTATAATACTCAAAGAATTTATTTTCATAGGTCTAACTATTTCTATTCGGTAACCTCTACACTGGCAGAGGTATATAGAGTCCCTGACCTGACCTCAATGGTATCAGTAAAGGTATTTGGAGCTCCCTTGACCTCAGCTGGAATCAAGATAGCAAAATAGGCTGCCCCGAAATCCTCTGTGGTAATGCTAAAATTGGAGTTCACATACGGTTCCTCACATTTTGTGTTTTTATAAAAATAATATCTTGCAGGGTCCCTTGGAGCAGCCAGCGAGCCTGATATATAAACAATTACATCTCTTATTCCAATCCCATCTTTATTTTTAACTACAATTGTAAAAGGCTGACATATAGGGCCCGCTAAACCCTTTTGTGTGACCCTATCAGGTTTTATCTCTATAGTTGCATCGGGAGGAGCCGTTATATCTCCACATCCTGAAATAATAAAACTAAAAGTAATCAAAACAAGAATTAAAAATCTTTTCATCCTTTGCCTCCTATTTTATTATCCTCGGTGTTATAAAGATTAAAAGCTCATTTGTGTCTTCAGATGTCCTCTGTTTTTTAAAGAGCCAGCCCAGAATCGGAATCTTGCTTAAGAGAGGAACCCCTCCCTCAGAGACAGCCTCTGACTTCTTGAAGATTCCCCCTATGACAAGGGTCTCTCCATCCTTTATAAGGACATCTGTTGTTGCCTGTTTTGTGTCTATGGTGGGTATTCCTCCTACAAGCCTCGTGAAGTCAGGCTCATCCTTTTTTGTATCAAGCTTCATCTGTATTGAGCCATCAGGGGTTATATGGGGCTTTACCTTGAGCTCAAGGACAGCATTAAGGGTCGTTGTCTGGGTGCCCTCTGCAGAGACCGTCTGGACAGGAATCTGTTTTCCTTGTCTGATTACTGCCTCCTTATTGTCAAGGGTAACAATCCTTGGATTGGATACAACCTTTCCCTTACCCGTTGCCTCAAGGGCAGAAAGCTGTAAATCAAGACTTAAAGTCCTCTGGGCATTCATGTATCCCAGGCCTATGGCACCACCACTTCCCGCACTCACTGCTGCTGGAAGATTTACCATATAATTCGTTCCTGTAAATCCTGATCCACCAGGCATGCCTGTTGGACCACCGATTCTTAAAAGGGTATTTGGTGATAACCAGTTTACACCCCATTGGATACCGAGTTCTTTCACAAAACTGCTATTTACCTCTACTATCCTTGCATCTATTAAAACCTGAGGTGTTGGCCTGTCAACAGTCTTGAGGAGTTTCTCTATCTCAGCGAAGGCAGACGCCACATCCTTTATTATTAAAGAATTTGTCCTTGCATCTATGCTTATACTACCCCTTGGTGAAAGGGCCTTTGAGTCCTTTAAGAACCCTTCCACATCCTTTGGGTCTGCAAAATTCACACTGTAAACCCTTGTTACAAGGGGCTCTGCCTTTAGGCCTGCCTCTGCTGCCTTTGCCTTTTCTTCATACTCCTTAGCAAGGACACTGTGAGGTGCTATCCTCATGACATTGCCTTCTGTGACTGCGTCAAGGCCATGGGTCTTGAGAATAAGTTCAAGGGCCTGATCCCAGGGGACATTTAGAAGTTTAAGGGTAATCTTTCCCTTTACATCAGGATGAATCACCACATTGTATCCACTCACATCTCCTATGAGCCTCAAAATAGCTGTAAGGTCTGCATCCTGAAAATCAAGGGATATCTTTTTGCCCTTGTATTTCGTACCTTGAGGAGGAATCTCCTCAAATACAAGTCTCTCCTCTACCTTGGGTACCTGAGAAGTCTTTATCTCTTCTTTGGCTTCAGCCTTTACCTCTGGAGGTGCCTCCTCCTGAGGCGCCTCTGCCTTTGCCACCTTCGCCTCTTCTGTTACTTTCGCCACCAATTCTGGGGTAGAAAGTAGAGAAACAACCATCCTGTTATCCCTTGCCTTCACCTCATAGGAGGTCTTCTCTTCAAGGTCAAGGACTATCCTTGTCTTGTCAGGATGTTTTCCAATCCTTATAGCCTTTATTGGTCTCACTGGCTCTGGAGCCCTTGCCATAGAGACTGTATCAGGAATATCAATAACAATCCTTTTGTCAAGGGGGAAGACATGGGGCTTTAGTTCTCCATCTGCAAGAATCTCAACCTCAACAATACCATTCTTTTTTGAAAGGCTTATATTCTCAACGGTCTTTGCAGGTGAAAGGACTGGTTCGCTCACTTCCTTTTCCTCTACAGGTACCTCCTTCTGCCCTTCTTCAGGAGGTATCTGAGGAGGGGTAATAACGGCCACTTCTGCCTTCTCCTCAAGAGGCAGTATCTCTACCTTTTCTGGTTCTGCAAGAGGCAGCGTCTCAGCAACCTGAGGAACCTCTTCAATAAACCTCACAAGAAGGAGATTGTCTTTGAATTCTGCCTCTTCTTTTAATGGTGCCTGAAGGAGTATCTCGAGCTTCATACCCCTTCCATTCATAGTTACTGGAATCACCTCAGAGATACCTTCTTTATCAGAGACTATCTTTTCAGAAGGAGTAAGGATACCAGGCAACACATCATAAAGCTCTACAATTAGCTTGAAGGGGTCATCACTTGACCTGTAAATGGTATAAGTAAAAGGCCCGCTAACCTCTATGCTAAGACTGTAGTCATTTATATTTAGTGCCTTTATTGCAGGTGGCTCTTCTACAGGCTTCACCTGACCCTTTGTGGCACAACCAGTCCAGATGAGCAGATATGCTATTAAAATAAAGGAAAGTCTTTTATTCATTTATTCCTCCTCCCTAAGTTTTAGGGTATAATCCCTGGGTCTTACAACTCCCTTATAGTCCTTAATAAACTCTCTAATAAGTACGACCTTTGGATCTATCTTCAGTACCTTGCCATTATGAATCCCAACACTCATCCCTTCCTTTATAGTATAGGCCTTTCCATCTGGCGTTGTAACCATTGCATACCTTTCAGCCCTGTTCCAGACAATAGCTATTAATTTAAATTCATCTACTGAATAACTCTCAAGGGGATGCATGCCCTTTGGCCTTTTTGCCTCTTCCTGCCTTGCCTTAAGAACCAGTGATGAAAAGGGATCTCTTTGAGGAGGGTTAAAGGCAATGACCTCTTCAACGGTCTTTTCTTCTTCTGGCTTTACCTCCTCCTTCTGAACCTTCTGAGCCTTTGGTGGTGGAGCAGGAGCCTTCTTCTTACAGGCTGGCACTGTAGTTAATATAACTGCAAGGCTTAATACAATGGCAATTAATCTCATTTTTTCGCCCCTGGTGTCTGAGGACCTTTCTGGGCCTCCCCTTCAGGAATTGCAGAATAGGTTACTACATGAAAGGCAATCTTAAGCTCAGCTTCTTCCTTCTGTTTCTGGAAAGTGAGTTTCATATCAGGAACATTAACAATCCTCTTCATAAAGGCAACCTTGTTAAGAAAGCTCCCAAAATTCTTGAATGTTCCAAGGGCCTCAATTGTTACGGGTATCTCATAGACTATGTTGCTTGGGTGGGTCTTTTTTTCAGTAGGCTTCCAGAGGGTTATCTCAAGACCAGCGTTCTGACCAAACTGCGAGACCTCCCTCAAAAGGCTCGATACTTCTTTCTCTTCAGGAAGTTGCTCAAGAAGTTCTGCTAGTCTCTTTTTGAGAAGCTCATTCTCTTTTATAAGCAGGTCAAGTCTTTCTGCCTTCGCTCTCTTATCAGCTATCTCTGCCCTCTGCTTATTTATTTCAGCTTCAAGTTTATTCATTACCTTTATCTTTGGATTTATAAGCAAGAAGAAGGAGACAACAGCTATCACAAAAGGCAGACCTATCATAATAGCCAATCTGGCTGGCTTTGGAAGGGCATTAAGGTCAATCCTTTTTGCCATTTTATCCTTTCACCTTAAAAGATATCTTAAACTGATATACTGAAACCTTCTCTATGTTAGTGAGTTTTGTCTCATGAAGATAAACATCTGTAAATAGTTGAGATTTCTTAAGATTATCAACATAGGTCACAACATCATCATTAGTAAAACCGTAACCCTCAACAGATATGCTATTCCCTCCTGCACTCATGTTTGTAAGCCAGACGCCGGGTGGCAGGGTCATGCCAATCTCATTAAGAATCTTCACTGGAAAGGATTGGTCTTTCCTGAGTTTTTCTATTATCTCTTTCCTCTGTTTGAAGGACTGATTGAGTTTTTCAAAATTCTCTATATCCTTTAATTTCTTATTCAGTTCTGATATCTCTTTTTCATTATTCTTCTTCTCTGCCTCGAGGGCTGATATCCTCGACTTAAGAAAGAACATCCCATAGGCCACACCAATGGCAACAAAAAGGCTTGACATTACACCAACAATCACAAAGGCTGGTATTGGCTTGGGTTTCTTCTTTCTTTTTTTGGCTGTCGGAAGAAGGTTTATCCTTATCATCTATCGTCGGGCCTCCTTATAGCAAGGCCAACAGCAATAGCAGCAAGGGGACCTAACTCCTCTATCATAAAAGGATCGAACTTCTTTGGTATCCTGATATTCCTGAAAGGCTCTGCTATCCTTACCTCAAGACCCAGCCTGTCTGAAAGGGCCTGACTGAAATTCCTTATAAGGGCACATCCACCACTGAGGATAATCTCATGAACCTCTTCTCCACCCTGACTTCTATAATATTCAATTGACCTCGCAACCTCCTCAAATATCTCATCAGCAGCAGAGATTATAACAGGTTCTGCTTCCTCAAGACTTACGGTCTGCAGTGTAGCACCTTTTTTGAGAAGTTCTGCATCGTCATAACTTAGATGAAATTCCCTCTGAAGGGCCTCAGTAATAATATTGCTACCAACAGAACTATCCCTTGCAAGCACCGGAAGTCCACCCATAACAATACACATATTCAAAGTGCTTGCACCTATATTAAAGAGGGCAACAACCTTATTAGGCTCAATCTCATAATTCAGTTCGTACATGTTACTAAGTGCAAAGGCTGCTACATCTACAACAACAGGATTAAGACCAGCATCTTTTAAAACACTAATATATTCATTCATCACATCCTTCTTTGCTGCAACAATTATTACATCCATCTGACCTGCTTCTGGCCTTGGTCCAAGGATCTGGAAATCGAGACTTACCTCATCAATGGGGAAAGGAATATACTGTTCTGCCTCAAATCTTATTGACTCACTTAATTCCTCTTCTGACATCTCGGGAAGGGGTATCCTTTTAACCATAACAGATGAATGACCTGCCAGAGAAATAGCAACATCTTTGGTTTTTATCTTTTTCTGGGAAAAGAATTCCTTAAGTGTTTCAGAAAGTCTGATAGAATCCATAATAGCCCCATCAACTATTACATCATGAGGAAGTGGGAAGGAATCATAATACTGGAGCTCATAACCTGTCTTGTGTTCTTTGAGCTCCACAGCTTTAATAAGACTCGAACCTATGTCAAGACCAAGAACCCGCCTCTTACCGAGACCAAATTTTATTGGCATAATTTATCCTTACCAAAAAATATGCAAATTGTCAAGTATTTTTTTAAGGAAATTCAATTTGTTGCCTTTAAAAACTCAAAAACCACTTTAAGTAAAAACCTGCACCTCGGAGGTGCAGGTAAAAATACAAAAGGTAATTAAAGGGCTTTTTTTGTAAAATACAACAAGAGATGTCTGAGAAAAGGATTGTTATATTAAGTAAATCAGAAAGAGAGACTTTTGAGCTTGGTAAAAACCTTGGTACACTATTTAAGAAAGAAGGCAGGGCTCTGGTCTGTCTCTTTGGTGACCTTGGAGCAGGAAAGACCGTATTTGTCAAAGGCATTGCAGAGGCCCTTGGCCTTGAGGGAAGGGAGGTAGGAAGTGCAAGTTTTATTCTTGGTGCAGAATATAAAACAAAAAATGAAGGAGGTAAAGAGCTTCTATTCCACCATATAGACCTCTACAGGATTGCCAATATTGAAGAAGAGGAATGGATATGGGATTACCTTGAAAAAGGCATAACAGCTATTGAATGGGCCGAGAAACTCGGTGAGGTACCAGAAGATGCCATAAAGGTGTATATTAAAATAAAGGAGAAAGATGAAAGAGAGATATCCATTGAAGGGCTCGATAAGATCTATTGGGATAATATCCAAAAAAGGAAGGCCTGAAGCCCTTGAGATATTAAAAGAACTTCTCGCCACTATTCAGTCCTTTAACCTTAATTTTTATCTTGACAAAGACGCTGCTCAGAAGATAGGGCTTCAGGGCTTACCACCAGAGGAGATTCCTGAAAGGTCAGAGCTTATTATAGTCCTTGGTGGAGACGGCACACTTCTGAGTGTTGCCCGTCTTATTGGAAAAAAAGAAGTTCCTATTCTCGGTGTAAATCTCGGGACCCTTGGATTTCTAACAGAGGTATCAAAAAGGGAATTGAGGAAATCTATAGAAAAGATATTAAAGGGAGAATTCTTTATTGAAAAAAGGCTCATGCTCAGGTCAGAGGTTTTAAGAGGTGAAAAGATAATAGGGACATATCATGTTCTTAATGATGTAGTGATAAACAAAGGTGCCCTTGCGAGGATTATTGATCTTGAAACTCTAATAGATGGCCATTTTGTGACCCTTTTCAAGGCAGATGGCCTTATAGTCTCAACACCCACGGGTTCAACGGCCTATAATCTATCAGCCGGTGGACCAATAATATACCCTACCCTTGAATGCATGGTCCTCACACCAATCTGTCCCCATACCCTCACTAACAGGCCCATTGTTCTTCCAGGGGATTCAAGGATAGAGGTAAGGCTTAAATCAGAAAGTCAGGATGTCTTTCTTACCCTTGACGGTCAGGTCGGATTTAATTTAACAAAGGGAGATTCTATAATAATTACAAAGGCTCCTTTCAAGACCTCCCTTGTTATACCACCAGAGAGAAACTACTTTGAGATATTGAGGACAAAACTGAGCTGGGGAGGAACAATAGGTCAGGAACCATGAATAACAACAATTACCTCCGCTATAAGTACATTGACACCTTAATTAAAGGGGCAAGGTTTCTTCAGGAGCTTGGCTTTGAATATATCCCGAGATTTGACCTCAACTGTTACTTTCGCCACCAATCATCTCTTAACCCTAAAAACACCCTTCTTAATGAATTAAGAGAAGAAATAGGTGACTGTAAAAGGTGCAAGCTCTCCCTTCAGAGGACAAATATCGTATTTGGCGAGGGAAATTTTGACACTCCTTTAATGTTTATTGGTGAGGCACCTGGTGAAGAAGAAGACAAACAGGGAAGGCCCTTTGTTGGTGATGCGGGACAGCTCCTAACAAGGCTAATTGAAAAGATGGGATTTAAAAGGGAGTCTCTTTATATCACAAATGTTGTCAAATGCAGACCTCCTATGAATAGAGAACCTGAAGAGGACGAGATAAGAACCTGCATACCCTTTCTTTACAGGCAGATAGAGGTCATAAGACCCTCTGTTATCATGACCCTCGGTGGAGTGGCTACAAGGTCACTGCTTTTTTTGAATCAACATAGGAAAAAAGAAGGGATAAGCCTCTGGAGAGGTAAGGTCTATTATTATCAAAAGATTCCTGTTGTTCCGACCTTCCATCCCGCCTATCTATTGAGAAACCCGAAAGACAAAAAGCTAACCTGGCAGGATGCCCAGCTTGTCTTGAAATTATTAAAAAGGTTGAAAGCTTAGGCTATCACTTCAATTGTCTTAAACATGTGTATGTTATAATTTATCATGAAGGTACTATGGGCACCCTGGAGGATGGAATATATCCTTTCAAAAAAACCTGAAGGCTGTATATTCTGCGAAATGCCTCAGGAAAATCGTGATGAAAAAAACTTTATCCTTCTGAGATCAGACCTCGCCTATGTAATAATGAACAGGTATCCTTATAACAATGGCCACCTCATGGTAGTACCTTTCAGACATGTCCATGACCTTAATGGTCTCAATAATGAAGAACTTCTCGAGATAATGAAACTCACAAGGTTCTCTATCCAGTGCCTTAAAAAGGCCTTCCTTCCCGATGGGTTTAATGTAGGGATTAATCTCGGAAAGGTGGCAGGTGCTGGTATAGAGGCCCATCTCCATGTTCAGATCGTTCCCCGATGGGCAGGAGATGCAAGCTTTATGGCTGTATTTGATGAGACAAGGGTGATACCAGAAGCCCTTGAGGCAACATATAAGAGGCTCAAGCCTTTTTTTTGATAGATATACCATGGGTGGCGAAAGTAACAGTTGCTGAAAATCCCCCTAAATTAGATGTCTTTACGGGAAAATATAAAATCTCGCCTCTCCACAGAGAAAGGCACTGTTTACAAAAATCCGGGTGGAAAGATCTCTATATGCCTTATTTATCCAAATACCTATTATATAGGCATGTCGAATCTTGGATTTCAGGGAATCTATGGTCTAATAAATGCAAGAGATGATAGCCTTGCGGAAAGGGCTTTTCTGCCTGATAGCGAGGATTTAGAAGAATGTCTGAGAAAGAATCAGGCCCTTTATTCTTATGAGTCTATGAGGGCCCTGACTGAATTTGATGTCCTTGCCTTCAGTGTATCCTTCGAAAATGACTATCCAAATATAATAAAGATCTTAAAGCTTGCTCATATTCCTCTTAAAAACAGAGACAGAACAGAGAGGCATCCCCTTATTGTTGGTGGCGGCATTGCCCTGAGCTCAAATCCTGAACCAGTAGCTCAATTCTTTGATATAGTGATGCTCGGTGATGGAGAGGTCTTGATACCTGAATTTATCGAGGCCCTTAAAGAAACAGGAAGGGACAAAAAAAGACTCTTCAATATCCTTAAGCTTAAGGAAGGTTTTTACATTCCGACAATGTATGATATTGAATATGACAACGAAGGAAGAATTATTAAAAGAACCTCTCAAGAGGGCTTTCCAGAAAAAATAAAAAGGGCTCATTTAAAGGATTTAAATAACGGAGTCAGGTTCTCAATCCTTACACCTGAAACAGAGTTTTCTGATATGCATCTTTTAGAAGTGATGAGGAGCTGTCCCTGGAGATGCCATTTCTGCCTTACAGGAAATTTTATACCATTAAGGACAAGAGGGCTGGAAAGTGTATTAGAGGAGATAAGAAATTCTCCTGCCAGAAGGTTCGGAATTATCGGCTCATCTCTTACAGAGTATAGATACATAAAGGAGCTTCTTCAGGTTGAAGGTGTAGAGCTCTCTATAACATCCCTCAGGGCATCTCCAAAGACTGCCGAGATAATAGGGCTCCTTAAGGGCAAAAAAAGTGTATCCATAGCACCAGAGGCTGGTTCTGGAAGGCTCCGCAGACTTGTTAATAAAAATATCGAAGAAGAAGACATCCTTTCCACAGCAGAACTCCTTTTTAAATACGGAATTGAAATCCTGAAGCTTTATTTCATGGTGGGACTGCCTGATGAGACAGACGATGATGCAATGGCTATTGTTGAACTCGTAAAGAAGATAAGGGTTCTCTCGAGAAGGGGCTTCATATCCCTCAGTATAAGTATCTTTGTTCCAAAACCCCACACACCCTTTGAACGGTATCCCATGGAAAGACCTGAGAATGTGAAAAAGAGATTGAATATCATTAAAAAGGCCTTTAGAGGAGAGGAAACCATCAAGGTCTTTCACGAGATCCCAAAATATGCCTATATGCAGGGCCTCTTCTCCCTTGGCTCAAGGAAGGTCTCGGAAGTCCTTGAGGAGATGTTATCCACAGAGGACTGGCAGAAGGCCTGTAGCATAAGAGGCATTAAACCAGAGTTTTATATATTCAGAAAGAAACCTATAGATGAAGTTTTACCATGGTCTTTTATTGAATGAAGGAGGGAAGAGTGTCTCTCATAGAAAATATATCACAGGTCTTCAAAAGGATATCCCGCTCAGCCTTAAGGGTGGGAAGAGAACCTCAGGATATAATGCTTGTGGCAGTAACAAAGACAGTACCTCCTGAAAGGGTCATGGAAGCAATAGAGGCAGGACTAAGAATATTTGGAGAGAACAGGGTTCAGGAGGCACGACAGAAGATACCTGAAATAATGAAAATAACTCCTGATTTAAAGATATCCTGGCACATGATAGGGCCTATGCAGAGGAATAAGGTGAAATATGCTGTAAGGCTCTTTGATATGATTCATTCCGTAGATTCTATTGAGCTTGCTCAGGAGATAGACAAGGAGGCCAAAAAGGCTGGAAAGATTCAGGATGTCCTTATAGAGGTAAAACTTTCCCATGAAGAGACAAAGCACGGCATAGAACCCGAAAGGCTCTTTGAACTCCTTGAAAAATGCAGTGCTTTAAAAAATATCAATGTAAGAGGACTCATGACCATACCACCCTATTCAACCAATCCTGAAGATGCAAGACCTTATTTCAGAAAACTCAGGGAACTCCTTGAAGAGGCAAACTCAAAAGGATTTATCCTTAAAGATCTCTCCATGGGCATGTCAGGAGATTTTGAGGTGGCTATTGAGGAGGGGGCTACTATTATAAGGATAGGGACTGCTATATTTGGGGAAAGGAGATAATTATTCTTCGAATCCCTGTGCGAGCTTCTCTTTTATTTCCTCAACAAATCTTAGGGCATCCTCTGCTAAATTCCTCTGGACCTTCTGGATTGCAAAGCCTGCATGAACGAGGACATAGTCACCTACCTCTTTTTAATACACCTTCAAAATACCTGTTTCGAAACTCTTGAACAGAGATTATCTGCTAAAATATGTTATGAAGTGGCGATATATTTCATCTATCTCTCAAACAGAGATAACGGACTTTGAAAAGATCCTCTTTGACAAAAGATTGTTAAACTCATTATGGATTGAGTTTATTTTTAATCCAGAGGCTGTAAGGGTTGCTGAAAGATTTATCCATAATCCAAAAGTCAAGGAGGCCCTTATTGATGCATTAAGCTGGTACCTTGCCTTTAAGTGGATCCTCCCTGAAAATTCTGCCCTTATGGATTTCTACAATAGAAATAAAAAAACCATCTCACCTTACAGGGTAAAATTTGATGTCTATAAAAAGATGAGAAGGGCCTTCTTAAAAGGGCTTATCCATGAAGGACTATGTTAAAGAGTATATAGAAAAAATTGAAGAAATCCTTAACAGGATAAACAAGAAGATTGAGCTGATCATTATAGGTGGACTTGCCATGAGTTTTTACGGTCACCCAAGATATACAATCGATATTGATGGTGAAATCCATTGTGACGAAGAAACCTATAACATCCTTGTTACAGCCTTAAGAAAGGAAGGGATCAATTTTAATATAGGAGAAAATATCAGCGGATGGGGAATAGTGCCACTACCTGAAGGATACCGGGATAGAGCAAAAAAGGTCTATGAAAGTGACCATCTTATTCTTAAGATACTCGATCCTTTAGATTTTATATTCACAAAACTCACCAGAGGTACAGAAGAGGACTTTCAGGATATATTAAATGTAATTAAAAATTACAGGATTACAAGGGAAATGATTCTTGAAAGAGAAAAGCTAATAAGATATCCCAAGGATCCAGAGACATTTTTTTTTAAAAAGAAGATTGAACATCTCTTAAAGCTTATGGAGCTTATGCATTAATATAAGACCTGAGAGAAAAAATAAGAGGACTGTTAGTATAGCATATCTCTGACTGCCTGTAAGGCTTGAGATTACACCAAACAGAACCGGGCCCAGAATTGCAGAACTTTTACCAACCATGGAATAGACCCCGAAATATTCTGATTCTTTACCATGAGGAATAAACCGTGAAAAATAGGCCCTTGAAGATGCCTGAATTGTTCCAAGGCCAATCCCTGCCAGAGCGGCAATGAGTAGAAATCCCTTCTTTGAATCGACAAAGAAAGCACCAGAGGATACAGTAGACCATAAGAGTAAGGAAAGCTCTATGACCCTACCAGGTCCCCATGTATCAGTAAGCCTTGCAAAGGCAAAGGAACCGAGAAGGGCCGTGAACTGAACAATAATAAAAAGAATAATCAGCTCCTTTGTTTCAAACCCTAGTGTAACAGAGGCATATATTCCTGAAAAGGCTATAACTGTATTCACGCCATCTATATAAAGAAAATAGGCAATGAGAAACCATCTCATATGTCTCTGCCTCCATAGGTTCTTGAAACTCTCAATTATATACCTCATCCCTTTCCTCGCAGAGTGGAGAAAAGACTCCCTCTTTTCATCCCCTGGCATGGTAAAGAACAGAGGCAATGAAAAGATAAAAAAGAAGAAGGAAATAAAGAGCCAGGTAAGGTCATAATGACCCTTCTGGACGAGATAGAGTCCTGCTATAAGAGAAACAATAGAACCAAAATAACCGGTACCGAATCCCCATGAGGAGACCCGACCGAGATAATCTCTGGGAGCTATTAGAGGAAGAAAGGAGTTATAAAATATTACACTCCATTCCATGGCAATATTTGCAATTACAACGAGTATGAAACCTTCAAGGATATCACCTTCTTTGAGGGCTGAAAAAGAGGCAACACTAATCACACAGAGAAGGACGAAAACAAAGAGCATCCTTTTTCTAATACCTGAATAATCAGCTATCCCGCCAAGCAGGGGCGAGGATAATGCAACAATAAGCATGCTCAGTGATACAGCCCTGCCCCACCAGAGGTCACCAAGACCTGAGGCATCTCCAACTATTTTGGTGGCATAATAAACAGGAAATATAACAGAGGCGATTACAGCAGAATAACTGGAATTGGCAAAATCAAAGAGGCACCAGCTAAGAATCTTCTTTTTATCCATATCAGTTTAGTATCATATCCTAACTAACTGTTAAAATTAAACATTTGAGTTTATAGCATGAATAACAGGTATGTTCAGCTCTTCTTAACCCTCAGGTGTAATCAGGGATGTGAATTCTGTTTTAACAGGGGAATCGATGGTAAGGATGATTTATCATGTAATGAATTCAGAGGACTCTCATTGATACTTAAAAATTACGGCTTCCACGAAATTGACATCCTTGGTGGTGAGCCTCTCCTTCACGAAGATATAATTGAAGTCCTCAGAATTGCCTGTGAAAATTTTGACTCCGTATATCTGAGCACAAATGGCTCCATTATTGAGCAACTGGAGAGGATAAATGAGTTATTTCCTCAGATAAAGGCGGGCATCTCCATTAATGGAGGAACAGATGAAAAGACTATAAGATATATTATTTCAAAAAGACCTATTGTTAAATCAGTGGTAAGTAATGTGAGATTCCTTCCTGAAACGGCACTATCTTTTATTAAAGAGGGCATCCCTTATTATTTAATCTACAGGGACATCCTCTCATCAGATGAATTAAGAGATTCGATGCCCTTTTATGAATATCTCCAGAAGTTCAACGAGCTCAAAAGGAGTTTTAAAAATGTTATGCCTGTTTATTGTGAAGGCTTTATATCAGATCGGGACTATCGATGCCCTGCAGGCACAGCAAAGATATCCATCATGCCAGATGGCTCCGTTTATCCCTGTTATCTCTTTTTTTAGATTTAAGGAATTTAAACTCGGTAATATCTTTGAAGACAGCCTAAAAGATATTTTGAATTCTCCTGCCCTTGATTTTTTTAAAAGATACAAGGGTAATATCTGCTCCAAAAAACAGTGCAAACTCCATTCAAGATGTCATGGTGGATGCCCTGCCATAAGTTACATCTTTTATAAAAGACTTGATCATCCTGATCCCAGATGTCTTGAGACGAATTAGTTAGCCTTTATGTCTGAATATAACTGTCCAAAATAAATTAAAATGGTATTTTCAAAAGGGGCATAAGGCCTAAAACACAAAAAAGCGACAGGATTATTTTTTAGGGTATAATGAGGTTATCAACTTATTTGAGAGGTATATTATGGTCATGATAGGTTATTTAACAAGTTACATGAAGGAGTCGCCTTTTGTGCTTTTTGCTAATGGCGCAAGTAATAGTTGTAATGGCGCAAGTAATAGTTGGCCTCAAGCCCCTTTTAAGATTTATCCTGGACAGGTGTGATGTCTGAACTTATAGAGATAGATGGTTCTTTTGGCGAGGGTGGTGGTCAGATCCTGAGGACTTCCCTCAGCCTTTCCTGTCTTCTTAAGAGACCCTTCAGGATATTCAATATAAGAAAAGGCAGAAAAAAGCCAGGCCTTATGCCCCAGCATCTTGCTTGTGTTAAGGCCATGGAACTCCTTTCAAGTGCAAAGGTTGAAGGAGCCAGCACTGGCTCAATGGAACTCACCTTTGAGCCTGGTGAGGTTAAGCCAGGTGAATTCTTCTTTGACATTGGCACTGCTGGTTCAACCATGCTTGTAATCCAGACAATGCTTCCGTGCCTTGCCCTGTCTGGGGAAAAAAGTTCGATTACAATTAAAGGAGGTACCCATGTACCCTTCAGTCCATCCTTTCATTATGTCAGGGAGGTCTTCTGCGAGTTTTTAAAAATCTTAGGCATCAAAGTGAGTTTAACCATTGAGCAATTCGGATTCTATCCAAAAGGAGGAGGACTCATAAGGGCAGAGATAGAACCTGCCAGGAACATCAAGACCATAAAACTTATTGAGAGGGGAAGACTCCTTAAGATAAGAGGACTATCCTGCGTGGCAAATCTTCCTTTATCTATTGCTGAAAGGCAGAAGGAGGGATTTATTAGGACCATTAGTAATGCTCTGCCATCCAAACCTGATATCGATATCGAGATCCTTTCTGTAAAATCCCCGGGGCCAGGTACATTTATCCACATTACTGCTCAGTTCGAAAACTCCATTGCTGGATTTACTGCCCTTGGAGAAAAAGGGAAAAAGGCAGAAAAAGTGGGAGAGGAGGCAGGCACATCCTTTTTAAGATACTATGAAACAGGCAGAGCCCTTGACCCCAATCTTGCAGACCAGATAATTTTATATCTTGGTCTTGCAGGAGGGGTATCGGAATTTACCACCTCAGAGATTACAAGACATCTTCTCACAAACCTCTGGGTCCTTAACAGGTTTACGGGTCTTGAATATGAAATCTCAGATGAAGAGGGCAAAGAAGGAATTGTAAAAATAAAAGGGAGGTTAACGGAGACATCCCCCTTCATTATTTGACCCCTTTTAAGGTATTCTTAAACATGAAAGTTGTATGCGAAAACAGAAAGGCCTATCATGACTACTTTATAGAGGAGACCTTTGAGGCAGGCATAAGCCTCCTCGGCACAGAGGTCAAGGCCCTGCGCGAAGGAAAGGCAAATCTCAAGGATAGTTATGTTATAATAAAAAATAATGAGGCCTTTCTCCTGAACTGCCATATAGGTCCATACAGTCATGGAAACATCTTGAATCACGAGCCCCTGAGGACAAGGAAACTCCTTCTTCACAGAAGAGAGATAGAGAAACTCAGGGGAAAGAGCCAGCAGAGGGGTTACACAATCGTCCCCCTGAAGATCTATTTCAAAAACAACAGGGCAAAGCTCGAGATCGGGCTTGCAAGAGGCAAAAGGCTCTTTGAAAAGCGTGAGACCATAAAGGAGAGAGAGGCAAAGAGGGAGATTGCTAAGGCCCTCAGAACGCGCAAAGCCCTTTAGCTGATTTCACATATAATAGTTGAGGGGGCGAATGGATTCGACAGGGGTTTCGAGGCTCAGGTGGCATGCGGTGGCCCCATCACCACCTAAAAAGATGGGAAAAAAACAAAGGCCAACAACGAACTGGCACTCGCTGCTTAATTAAAAGCAGCACACTACCCTGAGATTGCCTGCGTCTCAGGAGTGGTGACGATTAGCAGGCTGGTCAGGTCTGAGAATCCCGTAAGGCCTGGCGAGACCTACGGGATGTAGGTCTCAAGGTGCCTGCCTGCAGGCAAACCCTGAGACCGAAACTTTAATATGCAGGCTAAGCATGTAGAGGCCTGGGTGTAGAACTTCTGGACGCGGGTTCGATTCCCGCCGCCTCCACCAAAAAAGGGATTAGGGAGTAGGGAGTTAGAATTATCAGAGTCATTGCTGTCCAAAATAAATTAAAATGTTATTTTAAAGAGGGCATAAGGCCTCAAAAACACAAAAGAAGCGACAAGATTATTTTATTAGGGTATAATGAGGTTATCAACTTATTTGAGAGGTTTATTAAGGTCATGACAGGTTATTTAACAAGTTACATTAAGGAGTCGCCTTTTGTGCTTTTTAGGGATGGCGGAAGTAATAGTTGGCCTCATGCCCCTTTAAGATTTATCTTGGACAGGTGTGCCAGAGAGTATAAATGAATAACAAGGCTATAGGAATATTTGACTCAGGTGTTGGAGGCCTAACAGTATTTAAAGAGGTCAAGAAAGTCCTTCCATCTGAAAGCATAATCTATCTTGGTGATACAGCACGGGTTCCTTATGGCATAAGGTCAAAAGAGACTGTTACAAGGTATTCTATAGAGAATACAGAATTTCTCCTCTCAAAAGGTATAAAGCTACTCATTATAGCCTGTAATACCGCTTCGTCTTTGAGCATTGAAGAGATAAAGAAAAGGACATCTATTCCTGTAATAGGTGTTATTGAGCCAGGTGCAAGGGCTGCCTTAAGTGCTACGAGGAATAAAAAGATCGGGATTATAGGCACTGAGGCTACAGTAAAAAGCAGGGCTTATCCAGAAGCTATTAAAAAGATCGACAGCTCTGTTGAGGTCTTTTCGAAGGCCTGTCCACTCTTTGTTCCACTTGTAGAGGAGGGATGGACTTCTGGAACTGTAACAAGGCTTGTGGCAGAAATATATTTAAAGGAATTAAAAGAAAAGGGCATAGATACCCTGATACTTGGCTGTACCCATTATCCCCTTCTTAAACCTGTTATATCAGAGGTAATGGGAGAGGATGTCCAGCTTATAGATTCAGCAGTTGAGACCGCCATAGTAGTAAAGAAGATCATTGAAGACAATGGTTTAAAAAATAATTCTGAAGAATCCGATAATCATTTCTTTGTAACAGATTCACCAGAAAGATTCCTTAGTGTAGCAGAAAGGTTCCTTGAAGAAAAGATAGACAGTATAGAAAAGATTAATCTCGTGGAGGTTATGGCATGAGACCTGATGGAAGAAAAGACAACGAGCTGAGGCCTGTGAGGATAACCCGTGGATTTATAAAGAGTGCTGAGGGGTCTGTACTAATAGAGCTTGGCAATACAAGGGTTATATGTACTGCCTCGGTAGAGGAGAAGGTACCCCCATTTCTGAAAGACCAGAAAAAGGGATGGCTTACAGCCGAATACTCTATGCTCCCGAGGGCTACGCCAACAAGGACAATCAGGGAATCCACACAGGGAAGAATTGGTGGAAGAACCCACGAGATACAGAGGTTAATCGGCAGATCCCTCAGGGCAATAATAGACCTCGAGGCAATCGGCGAGAGAACCCTCTGGATCGACTGCGATGTTATACAGGCAGATGGTGGAACAAGAACGGCCTCAATTACAGGTGCCTACATAGCCCTTGTTGATGCTGTCAGATATATGATTAAAAATGGCATTATAGAAAAAAATCCAGTAAAGGACTATCTCGCAGCAGTCAGTGTTGGTATAGTCAATGGTAGCCCGAGGCTTGACCTCTGTTATGATGAAGACTCTATCGCTGAGGTTGACATGAATGTAGTTATGACAGGTAGTGGCGAGTTTGTAGAGGTTCAGGGCACAGCAGAAGGGAAACCCTTTAAAAAGGAGGTTCTTGATAATCTTATAAAACTCGCTGAAACAGGTATATTAAGATTAATAAACATTCAAAAAGAACTTCTCGAAAAAGAGACCTATAGTTTTTAAACCTGAATTACGCAAGGTGATTCAGGTTTATATTGATAAATCTTTGAGGGACTTTGTCCCTCAAACTCCCTGATAATAGGCCATAGGCTACAGGCTATAGAAAAATTCCTGAAGCCTGTAGCCTGAAACCTGTTTTTTGGTTTCAAAGGGGCTTCGTCCCAAAGTAAACTACTAATATTTGCGTAATTTGTATTAAATAAACATTATGTGGTAAAATTAACAGTGAGAATGTTAAAATAAAAAAATGGTAAAAAGTTTATTTGTCTGGTTACTGATAATCCTTACGATGCTTCTTCTCTTTAACATCGTGAGTACGCCTGAAAGGCTTGAGAGTGAGATATCCTTTTCGGACTTTCTCTCAAAGGTTCAGGCCTCACAGGTTGAAGAGGTTGTTATAAGGGAAAATAGCATCACGGGAAAACTTAAAGATGGCTCGAAATTCAAGACATATACGCCCAACTATCCTGACCTTGTAAAGGAGCTTCAGGCCCATTCTGTAAGGATTATTGCAAAGCCACCTGAGCAGACCCCATGGTATGTAAATGCCTTCTATGCCTTTGGTCCTATTCTTCTCCTTATAATGGTCTGGCTATTCTTCATGAGGCAGATGCAGATGGGTGGAAACAGGGCAATGAGCTTCGGAAAGGCAAGGGTCAGACTTGTTTCAGACAAATCCGTAAAGATTACCTTCAATGATGTTGCTGGCATTGATGAGGCAAAGGCAGAGGTACAGGAGATTATAGACTTTCTTAAAGACCCTCAGAAGTTCTCAAAGCTTGGAGGAAAGATCCCCAAAGGTGTCCTCCTTGTTGGACCTCCTGGGACAGGAAAGACCCTTCTTGCTAAGGCAATTGCCGGAGAGGCAGGCGTGCCCTTTTTCTCCATTTCTGGTTCTGACTTTGTTGAGATGTTTGTTGGAGTTGGAGCCTCAAGGGTAAGGGACCTCTTTGACCAGGCAAAAAAGAACGCACCATGCCTTGTATTTATAGATGAAATAGATGCCGTTGGAAGGCACAGGGGAGCAGGTCTTGGAGGTGGTCATGATGAGAGGGAACAGACCCTGAACCAGCTCCTTGTAGAGATGGATGGTTTCGAATCAAATGAGGGTGTGATAATTATTGCTGCAACAAACAGACCCGATGTCCTTGACCCTGCCCTTCTTAGACCAGGGAGATTCGACAGACAGATAGTAGTTCCTCAGCCAGATGTAAAAGGAAGGCTTGAGATACTGAAAGTTCATACAAGGAATATACCCCTTGCAGATAATGTAAATCTTGAGGTCATTGCAAGGGGAACTCCTGGATTTTCAGGTGCAGACCTTGCAAATCTCGTTAATGAGGCAGCCCTTCTTGCAGCAAGGAAATCAAAAACCGTTGTAGACATGGAAGATTTTGAGGCTGCAAAGGACAAAGTTCTTATGGGAGTTGAGAGAAGGAGCATGATAATCAGTGAAGAGGAAAAGAGGAATACAGCCTATCATGAAGGTGGTCATGCCCTCGTAGCAAAGCTTACACCAGGGACAGATCCAATTCATAAGGTCAGCATAATCCCGAGGGGAAGGGCCCTTGGTGTTACCCAGCAACTTCCCCTTGATGACCGATATACCTATTCAAAGGATTATCTCCTCAAGACCATATCTGTCCTTCTTGGTGGAAGGGCTGCTGAAGAGATAGCCCTTGGCCACATGACAACAGGTGCAGGCAATGACCTCGAAAGGGCGACAGAGCTCGCAAGGAAGATGGTCACCCAGTGGGGCATGTCAGAAAGACTCGGACCATTAACCTTTGGCAAGAGGGAAGAACAGATATTTCTTGGCAAGGAGCTTGCAAAACACAAGGACTATTCAGAAAAGACAGCAGAGGAGATAGATTCAGAGGTAAAAAGAATCGTGACAGAGCAGTATGAATATGCCAAAGACCTCATAAGAAAGAATCGCAAGTTACTTGATGCCCTGGTGAATCTTCTCCTTGAAAAAGAGACTGTTGATGGAGCTGAAATAGACAGACTTATTGAAGGTTTTAAAGAAAAGGCCCTCCAGCCTGCATGAGGCTTTGCTGGAATAGCTTCGATCTTGACCTTTCCTCAAGAACCCATATAATGGGTATATTAAATGTCACTCCAGACTCATTCTCTGATGGTGGACTCTACTATGAACCTGAAAAGGCCGTTGAGCATGCCCTTAAACTCATAGAAGATGGAGCAGACATAATAGACATTGGTGGTGAATCCACAAGACCTGGCTCTGATCCTGTCCCTGAAGAAGAAGAATTAAGAAGGGTAATCCCTGTAATCAAGCGCCTTAGAAGGGAAAGCAAGATACCCATCTCCATAGATACATATAAATCAGGGGTTGCAAGGCAGGCCCTTGATGCTGGAGCAAGTATGGTGAATGACATAAGCGGTTTAAGATTCGACCCCGAGATGAAAAAGATAGTGGCTGAATATAAAGTCCCTGTTGTAATAATGCACATTAAAGGCACACCAAAGACCATGCAGACTAACCCGAGCTATGAAGCCCTTATACCTGAGATAATGGATTATCTTAGAGAAGGCATAATGATAGCCCTTGAAGCAGGGATTAGAGAAGACTTGATTATTATTGACCCTGGAATTGGATTCGGAAAGACCTATGAGCACAACCTCGAGATAATCAAAAACCTTCATGAATTCACCTATCTTGAAAAACCGATTCTCATTGGCCCATCAAGAAAGGCCTTTATTGGAAAGATCCTCGGCGATGTTCCGCCCTCAATGAGGCTTGAAGGAACCCTTGGAGCCGTAGCAGTAGCCATATTTAATGGAGCAAACATAGTCAGGGTTCATGATGTAAAGGAGACCGTAAAGGTAGCAAAGGTGGTGGATGCAATCAAGCATCAGAAAATCCTTTAAAATATCTCCAATTCTCCATCTGATTCATGGATGAGATCACCAAATTTTTGCAGTATCTATAGTCAATCTTTAAGGTTATCAGGTCAGCCAATCAGCAGTTAACAAAAGCTCATAAGCTGGAAATATCAATATATTGATACCATTCTCTTTCACTTCACCTTTGTTATCATATGTATTAAAGTATCTACAGGCTTCCCTTAAACCCGATATCTCTCTCTTCATTAGCCTCGCCTTTTTCTCAGAACTGAAAAAAATCCCTTTCGGAATCAAAGTCAAAATTCTTGAATCTGATAAACTCCCTAAAATTTATTGGAAAAACTTCGAATCTTATCGTCCTGCCCCTGAGAGAAGTTGCCATCTCCTCACCCAGCAATCGGGAATTTGAACTAATAAATATCTTCTTACTGATAGAATCGTATATCTTCTGATAAATCTCTCCCATCCTTTTATATTCTGAATCTCATCAAAGAAAAAATAACATTTGTCCAGAGAGAACTCAGGATAAAGCTCTCTATAAGATTGAAGGATGAGGTCAAGGGTTTTCAGTTTGAAATTAAGCCTTTCATCCTCAAAGTTAATGTAAAGAATCTTCTCTGCTGAAATTCCTTTTTCTATAAGCTCAAGGATGTGTTGAAACAAGAGGTAGGTCTTTTCCTGCTCTCCTTGGCCCTGTAACAGTTATTATCTTTTTTGTATCTAATGGAAGGACAAATATCCCTTTTTAAAGGCCTCGGAAGCTTCCCTGTATGAAACTTGCGAATTATGTCAAGGAAAAAATTCTATTTTGTAATCAGAGCTGTCCCAAAATAAATTGAATTGAAAAAGCATTTTAAAGAGAGCGTAAGGTCTCAAAAAGACATTTATGCAAACATACTCCTGGTTCAAGATATTATAAAAGCTTATGCCTTAAATTCATCTTAAGGCCCTTTGATCACATCAGGCCTTATCCTTATGGCCTTTCCTTTAACAGTTGAACAAACTCTGCTGTAGATTAAAGGAAATCCTGATTCTTCATCATAATACCTCGGTTCCAATATAAAGTCTGCCTCTGGAATAGATTCGAGGGCAGTATAAAGGGCAATCTCTCGTGCCTGGTCTAAACTACTTTTACCAAAGAGCCAGCCAAAAAATAAATCATAAAGAGAAATAGAAACGGCACCAGTAGCCTTTCTTTGCTCCACATAATAACTATCAGGCCGAGAAATCTTAATTATGCCCAGAACTCTCGTCACACATCCCTTGCCAGTGGTTGTCTCAAGAATCTGATACTCGCTCCTCTTCAGCGTCTCGAGACTGAACTTCGGATAACCCTCCACCTGCAAAGACTTACCTCTGGTAGCACAACCCATGTTAAAGATTAAAATAGAGATTAAAATCAGAATACTCAGCATACCCCTCATGGCACCCCCTCCTAACTGTAAAACGCGATAAATACCAAATTGCATACCTGAGATAACTCATTAATGTGTCAATCTAATTTTTTCTTTTTTCTGATATTTTATATATTTCCTTGCTTCTTTACCATTAAACCAATTTGGTGTCTTAGCATGATTTTGGACTACTTTCTTGGGGAACACGCAAACCTCTTCGACTGAAAAATCTTTCTTATCAAGTTTTACTGTAATAAGAAAGTCGGCTTCGAATTTATCAATTTTAGGTGCCGATTTAGTAACATCTTTAATTTCTACTGTTTTACCATCCTTGGTATAGGCATCAAAGGGCTCATTTGTCTTTTCACTCCGCTCCAAATCGAAGGCATCACATATCCATCCCTCAATATATTCTGAAAAAATCATCTTGCCATACTCATTACTCTTTAGCCTTCTCATATAGGGCATTTCATCTCTTATCTTTGCCAGAACTGACATTAGAGCTTTAGCAATTCTCTGGTTTTGTGTAGGATTTGAAGCATCTGAATGTTTAACTTTCATAACACCTCCTCCATCATTAAAACATAAGGAGAAATTTCTCCTTTGAAGTACGCTCTTACACAATTGTCTTCTATAATGATGTCCTTCTTCCCTTTATGCCTTCTAACTGAAATTGACCTTTTACCTTTATCCACCCGAATATCTGATGCCCTCATCTAAAAAAGCCTTATAGTTCTGTCCATTATAATTTAAATCTATAACCGGGATGCCTTCATAGGTTTCTATTTCCATGGTTATACTTCTCTCTTCACACCCAACACTTTTTTTATCTCTGGGGTTACAAAAAATAATAGTTTCACTAAGAGGATCTATGCTAATATCAATCTCTGTAAAATAGTCAGTTCCTATAAGACCATGAATGGGGACTCCCACAAAATCACTTATTTCACGAAGCACTCCCTCAGATAAAGTATTGATTACAGAAGACGTCCTTACCTTTCTTGTTCTTTTCATGTAAGGTAACTGATTCCATATATTTAATGTTACATTATATTTTTCATTCATTATTGCCTCTGTCATTAACTTCTGATAATCTGATGAAATTGTAGAAATCTCTTTACTCATAATAGTTATAGGTGAACCTGTAGATAGTAAAAAATTATTCCCCATGTTATTTAAAACTATGTGATTTTTTATATTTTTAAATGGTACCCATAGATTCATTTAAAACCACTCCCTCTTATATCTCTTTTCTTTGTTCTTTTTGCAATTTAAAGCCTTCAGAACTTCTCAGATGTGCTCTTTTGGTTCCACAAAGGGGAACAAGATGGGTACATTCGCGATTGCATCAGTTTCACTCCAATATCCTGTAATTCCTTTTAAAACTTTCTTCAAAAGCTCTTGGTCCTGTTCTTTCATTTTATACCTCCTTATAGAAATTCTTTCTGTTATCTTTTTACCAAAATTATCTTTCTCTCTGAATAATTAAAACATACATTGAAATACTTAAATATGTCATTTCCGAGGATTCCTTCAGAATTTGTTATCGCTAAGGTTTTCTGTAAAAGGTCTGGAAGTCTGCCTGCCTGGACAACAATAGAATGATTATTAATCGTAACTGTTATCTCATAGATATCGGTTGTAAATTGCCCAAGTCCTGGATAAAAATCTTGAGCCCTTCCCACAGGTTTATGCTGAGATAGAATTTCTTCTGAAAAATATGATAACTTTGCTCCAGTGTCTAAAAATACCTTTAATCGTTCACCGTTTACGTTTAAAACTATTATGGGAATGTTCATATAAAAATCCAGAGGCAGATGTATACCATCACATGGTATAGGAGTCAATGAAAAGTGAGCCTCCTTTTTATCCCAGTCAACTAAAAAGTTTAAGTTTTTTAGAACATCGGCACCTAATAGGATATTAATATCTGTACCCAGTAACTCCTTGAGCTTCTCAATTGAAAAACCTAAAAAATTAGAAGAAAACCTGTATTCCCTTCCCATTAACTGTAAGGAAGAACCATCACTGATGCTTTCAGGTGCGCCTGTATCAAGCAATACCCTTTTGTTATCCATTAGGAGTATTACATGATTGTCAAAAATCTCGATACCATACTTTCTCATCTTAAGATACCTCCTTGTTGTTTTTTTGTGGATTGTTAACATATAAGATTATCCTGTACAAAGATTCCTTATTTTCTAATCTGTCTGAAGATTTAATTGTATAGTAGACACAAAAAAATGACTGGCCACAATAGGGCTTTCAGTATTGCAGCTATTACATCTGCAAGGGTGATAAATTTCTTATCTTTTAAAGTTCCAACAGTAAAAATAATATAGCCCATTATATAAAAGATATCTATACCCAGATGTATCGTGCCGGTAAGTAATCAGTCAGATCCCAAAACTATCAATGATATAAAGAGAACAATCAGTATCCAGAGCTCAAACTTTTTTAACCAGAGAATTTTTAAAAAACTCTCCGGGTTTATCCGTTCCTCCGTATTAAATGGTTTTAACAATGAATTCTTAGTGCCTTCATCCTCACTATTATCAACAACCTGGGGGTCTATCTCTGTCCCACATTGTGGACATTTTATTTTCTTATTGTATTCCATGATTTAATTTTACTAAGGCTGAGCGTCAATTCATGTCGCTGTAAAGGTGGTAAAGCCCTTTGGCTTGCTCTTTTATTATGTCTTTAAGGCTATCAGGTTCAAGGACTACTATATTATCTCCATATCCCAAAACCCATTTTACAAGCTCCTCTCCTACCGGCACTTTCATCTTAAGGATTATAGAACCATCCTCCTGTTCCTCAATTGTCTGGGTTGGATGCCATATGCGGGTCTTTATATATTCGCTTAGTGGTTTTCTTATATTAAGGACTACCTTTTCCAGTAATCCTGGCTCTATGGCAAAGGCCTTTTTAAGATATTCTTCTGTAGAGAAATCCTGAGGGATAGAGTAGGTCCTCTGGGTTATTTTTATATCCTCTATATCATGAAGGGAAATTATACGCACTCTCCTTTCACTACCAAAAACACCAAGTAAATAATATTCATCCACATAGTGGACAATCTTATAGAGTTTAAAGAATACCCTCTTTTTCATATTCTTAATCTTAAGGGAGACAATTTTATTATTAATAAAAGCCTCTCTCAGTTTGAGAAGATCTTCAAATCTTGGTGGTCTTTTGTGAGGTGCTTCATCGTGGTAATAGAAGAGGTCATCCCGTAAAGTCAATGGATAGGAAGTAGTTATTGCCCTGAATAAACTCTCATAGAGGTCTCTTTCTGCAAAGGATGTAAAATGGGCAAGGGCAAGTTCAAGGAGAAGTAAAATTGTTTTGTCATTTTTGATTATAGAGTCCCTGTTACGATAATACTCGGGAAGGCAATATCTCCATTCATTGTCATGACCTCTTCTGCCCTCGATTCTAAGGGATAAGGCCTTTTCTATTACCCTGATATCCCGCTCTATGGTTCTTGGAGATACACCAAATTGATTGATGAGGCTCTTCTTTAAGACCCCGCTCTTACTTTCACAAAGGGTCCTGTAGATCTGCAGAAGCCTCTCTACCCTAAGCTCATCGGGCATCTCATCCCCTTGGCATGGCAAGGATCTCGACAACCCTTAAGTTTAAAAATCTCTTTGATGCAGCTGACCTGACAATCATCACTGTGTCTGCACCATAGGCAGTGCCTGCCACTGCCAAAATCTCCTCATCCTCAGGGATAAGGCCAGCATCAGTAGCCATCATCACGATTTCGAGGCAGACCTTCGGGCCCTCGCCAAAGCGCCTCAGTGTCTGGGCAACTATAAGGGTTGGATAGAGGCCGCTGAATTTCTGGCTGAAGGCTGTCTCAAGGCTGTGGGTTATCATAGTGCCTGTATAGACCTTTGCACCTGTCCTGAGAATCTTTTCTCTCAATTCATCAGGTATCTCTTTTGTATTAGGAGACTTAAATCCTGCTGAATGGGTCACTATGACGAGATTGACATTAAGGTCTTTCATTGCCTCTGCAAAGAGAAGGCCTGTTGAACCTGTTGTAGAGGCAACTACGATGTGTTTAAGACCGAGTTCCCGAATGGCATTTAGGCTAATCTTCAAACACTCCTCTGTGTTTTCCCTGCCTGGTCTTTCAAAATAGGTGACAGTCCTCTGCATAAATACCTCCATTATCTCTCTGCCTTTTGTTTGAGTCTTTTGAGGATCTTCAATGCCTCTTCAGGTTTAAGACCTGAAAGGTCAAGGTTCTTGAGTTCTGTTATTACTGGATGGAAGGCACCTCCAAAAAGGTCAAGCTGTATAGTTCCCTCAGGCACAGAACCTATAAATCTTGGCATTCCTGTGCTTGTGAGTTCTGTATCCTCAAGGTTTGCAAGGATCTCCTTAGCTCTGAGGATAACCTCCTCAGGAAGTCCAGCGAGTCTTGCAACCTGTATACCGTAGCTCTTATCAGAAGGTCCTTCATCTATCTTTCTTAAAAAGATTATCTCATCACCCCACTCCTTTACAGCCACATTGTAGTTCTTCACTCCATCAATGGTGCGGCTGAGGTCAGTAAGTTCATGGTAATGGGTTGCAAAGAGGGTCCTTGCCTTTATCTTCTTCGCAATATATTCAGCCACTGCCCAGGCTATGCTTATACCATCAAAAGTGGATGTGCCTCTGCCAACCTCATCAAGGATTATGAGACTTCTTACTGTTGCATTGTTAAGGATGTTTGCTGTCTCTATCATCTCAACCATAAAGGTGCTCTGTCCCCTGAGCAGAAAGTCCGATGCACCTATCCTTGTAAAGATCCTGTCAACAAGGCCAATCCTTGCCTTACTGGCAGGCACAAAGCTTCCCATCTGGGCCATTATCACTATGAGGGCATTCTGCCTCATATAGGTAGATTTTCCAGCCATGTTTGGTCCTGTAATTATTAGAAGCCTATCTGTGTCTGTATTTATGTATAGATTGTTTGGCACAAACCTCTCTTGAGAGAGTCTCTCAATTGCAGGATGTCTTCCATCTGTTATTTCTATAACAGAGCTTTCATCAACTACTGGCCTTGTATAGTTATATCTCCTTGCAACTATGGCAAAGGCAGCAAGCATGTCAAGAAGGGCAATTACGCCAGCAATCTCTTTAAGGGTTTCGCAATGGGGCTTGAGTCCTTCAAGGATTTTCTGGAATATCTCGTATTCAAGCCTCTTTAACTCCTCTTCAGCACCAAGAAGTCTTACCTCATATTCCTTTAATTTTGGAGTAACAAACCTCTCAGCATTCACGAGGGTCTGTTTTCTTTCATAGTCAGGAGGAACCTGTTTGAGATTCGCCTTTGTCACCTCTATGTAATATCCAAAGACCCTGTTGTAACCAATCTTGAGGGACTGTATTCCTGTCCTCTCTCTCTCCTCTGCCTCCATCCGAGCAATGGTCTCCCTGCTATGATTCTGGAGGCTTCTCAGTTCATCTACGGAATTATCAAAGCCATCTTTTATGAATCCTCCATCCCTTGGAGAATGGGGCGGGTCGTCAATAAGGGCCTTCTCAATAAGAGATACAAGGGCCTCAGGATATCTTATCTTTGAATTAAGGGCTACGATATGCGGAGACTCAAAACCCGACAGGATTCTTTTAATCTCAGGTATTTGTTTTAATGAATTCTTAAGGCTTACGAGCTCTCTCGGAGTTGCCTGAGATGTGGCAATCCTGCCTGCAAGCCTTTCTATGTCCTGAATCCTTCTAAGGGAATTTCTTATAAGCTCAAGAACCTCTCCTGAATCTATCAAAGCCTCCACAATAGAAAGCCTGTTGTTTATCTCGTTTATATCAAGAAGGGGTCTTGTTATGGAATTCCTGAGGAGCCTTCCTCCCATTGGTGTAAGGGTCTCATCAAGGACCCATAGAAGGGAACCATGAACTGTATCATCCCTGAGGGATTTAAGGAGCTCAAGATTTTTTATGGTCGATGCATCCATATAAAGGAAGTCCTGTTTCTTAAGGGTCTTGATCCTTTTGAGGTTCAGAAGCCCTTTCTGGGTTGTGCTTAGATAAGATATAAGGGCACCTGCTGCACCAACAGCAGACTCCATCCCGTCTATGCCAAAACCCTCAAGGGAAGAAACCTTGAAATAATTAAGGAGGGTCCTAAGGGCTTCATTGTATTCGAAATTCCAGTCCTCAAGGGGTGTGGAATAGAACTCTTTTAACAGGTCTTTAAATCTTATGTCTTCCTTGAGAAATAAGGGATAGAGAACCTCCTTTGGCTGAAATCTCGATATCTCATCCTCTATGGATGAATCGGTCTCGTAAAGGATAAACTCGCCTGTGTGGATATCAGCAATGGCTATACCTGTGGAGCTTCCTGAGGGATAAAAGGAAAGGATAAAGGAATTCTCCTTTGGCTCTTCGGGTATGTTTGTACCTGCTGTTATGATCCGAACAACATCCCTCTCGACAAGTCCTTTTGCTGTTGATGGATCCTCAAGCTGTTCGCAGAGGGCAACCCTGTAACCAGCCTTTATGAGCTTTGATATATATGTTTCTGCTGTAAAATAAGGTACACCACACATGGGAATAGGGTCATCCTTATCCTTATCTCTTGTGGTAAGGGCTATCTGGAGAATCTTTGATGCAATTATGGCATCTTCACCAAACATCTCATAAAAGTCACCAAGCCTGAAGAATACTATGGCATCCTTGTATCTACTCTTTATACTGAAATACTGTTTCATTAATGGTGTGAGCTCAGCCATCTTAACCCCTCGAATATTTATTTCTTAAGGCCCATTCTGTTCCACAGAAAGGTACATAGTCACAATTACTACAGGCATCGCTAAAGTCAACAGGTGGGTTAAAAGGGGTATCGGAATCTCTTATCTCATTGACAAGGGACTGGACAATCTTTGAAATAATACGGAAGGCCTCTTTTTTTTCTGTCCCTTTAAAGGGTTCAAAGAGGGCCTCGTGATTTATCGATCTTTTGCCAAGAAAGAAATAGTAACCATCAAGGGCATCTATATCAAGATTTCTTTTCGTCCCATAAATAAGCATATAGAGGGGCATCTGGAGGCTCTTAATCCCTTTAGGCCAGCTTGACCTCTGGGAGGGGTCAAGTTTATTAAAGTTTATAACAGTATAGTCTTTACTGCTGGAGATCTTGTAATCTATTATTATCTCTTTATCTTTAGCCCTTCCAATGGCATCAATCCTACCTTCAAAGGTGATACCAAAGAGACTGCCCTTTACGGGCTCTTCAACACAATAGATTGTAAAATCTTTAAACCCTGAAAATAAGTCAGGCATATTCTCTACAACCTCCTTCAGTCTCTTCGTAATCTGGTACTTAAGGAGATAAATCCTGCCAAAGATATTTTTGTATCTTTCCTTAAATATCCTCTCAACGATCTTCTCTATCTTATCGGCTGGACAATTCTCCCTCCTAAGGGGGATTCCAAGTCTCTCACTAAAATATTCACTCAGGGCCCTGTGAACTATATTACCGATCTCGGACCTGTCAGGATCCTCTGAGAGGTCTCTCTTTTTTCTCAGTTTTAATATCTGGGAATAATAAAATCTTATGCCACAGGTTAAATAATCATCAAGGCTTGATGGAGAGAGTCTTAAATTGCTAATTACATTCATTATCTCTGCTGTCTTCTTAACAGGTTCTGGAAGAGGCGTTGAGAGTGTAATTTTATAGTTAACGGATTTCTGAGGTATCTCCCAGGAATTGGCCTTCTGTCTTTCCCAGAGGAGCTTTTCTATAAACCTGGACCTCTCTGTCCTATCATTACTTATGTAAAAAAGATAGACCTCTCGGGCTGACCTTAAAAGGATATGAAAATAATAATAAGCAAGCCTTTCCCGATCCTGATAGGTAGGAAGACGGAGGGCCTTTCTTACCTGATAGGGAAGGAGATAATCTTCTGTGGTATCAGGAAAGACACCTTCATTAAGGTCAAGGAAGAGGACCCTGTCAAACTTTATATTCCTCGTCTCAAGGACACCGAGGATCTGTAATCCCCTCAAAGGTGTGCCTTCAAAAGGTACCCTTACGGGAGCTGTAAGCTTCTTAAAGAGATTAAAATAGGATTCCCTGTGCTCAAAGATCATATCCTTCAGTCCAGAAAGGGAAACCTTTTCAAATTCTTTTATAAAGGCCTCTACATAGGGATAGAAAAAAGGATGGAATTTTGCTGTACTCTCCTTATATAAAAAGAGAAGTACTTTCCGGCACTCCTCAATGAAATGGCCTATATTATTAAAACTGAGGAATCTCCTTATAGTATTGTCATGGATATATTTTAGTTGTTTTGATCTCTCCTTATAGTCAGGATCATCTCTGAATATATCTTTACTTATATGTGTTTCAAGTTCATCGAGACTCACAAAAGAAGGGATCTCCTCCTTCCTGAAGGCCTCTTCAATAGCATGGAATATCTTTCTATTTTCTTCTGCGCTTCCCCTGAAATAGATGTTCTTCACATAAGGATGAAGAACGAACTTCAGATACCTGGGCATATAGATATGGTCGTTGTCTATGGAATTTACAGCATCAAAGAGGCTCATAAAGAATCCATAAATAGGTGTCCTCTGGACTGGATAGCCCATGGAGATGTTATAAGAGTCCTTATCGAGAAAGGGGATACCCTGTCTGAGAAGGGGAAAAAGGGTCTCTGCCTTTGGAAGGACTACAACTGTTTTTTCATCAATTAGTGGATAACTATAGGCTGATGGCCTACTGTTATCTCGCCCTCTGAGGCTAAGGGCTAAAGAATCGTCTTTTGCACTCATGTCTGAGATTTGTTTAATAATGGTACCTGCTGCCTTTACCATTCCATGGGTATCAGGAGCAGAAATGAGATGGAAGTCCGAAGATAGGGAGACTGTGGCACTGTCGCACTGTCCTTCGATCACATTAATGTCTGTATCCTTTATCCCTAAGGCCTTTATTGTATCTCCAATGCCCTCACCATTATGAAAAAACAATATAACCTCAGGCAGGCTGGGGGTAAAGATATCGGTATCTCTTTCCTCAAGGAGATGCCTAATAAGCCTTCTCTCCTGTTCTGTAAAGACAAAGAATCCAGCGATTATCAATCTTTTCAGCCTTCCGAGCTTTTTCATAAGTCCAGTCCAATCCATGTTTCCTGCCATACTGTAACGAAGACTCCTTGTGGAAAGTCCTCTTCTGGGAAGTTCCTCATAAAAGTCTCTGTAAAGATCTGAGAGGAATCTAATATTTTTAGAGGATTTTACCGGTACAGGTATAAGGGTCTCTAAGGACCTCAGTCTTTCATAAGAGATACCTTCAATATAAATCTCTTCGAAGAGATTGAAGAGACTTGAACCGAGGGAATAAAAATTATCAAACTTTCTGAATTCCTCATGGAGGCTATTGCCTCTTATTGATAGCTCATAAAGTATATGAATAGCATCAATAGCCTCTCCATTTTTAAGGTTAGTATCACTAACAAGGAAATTTACGAACTCATCCATGGAATATATGACGGGAGGAATAAAAGAGGTGCCGAGCCTCCTTCCTATGAGTCTCCTCAGGTAATGGCCCGGTCTCTTTCCCGGAAAGACGACCATGTTCTGGGAAAGGTCAGGGACCGACTCTCGAGAATCTGAACTGTTACTTTCGCCACCAAAACTGTTACTTTCGCCACCAAAACTGTTATTTTCCTTGTAGATGGCATCAGCTATAAGACCGTAAACTCTTTCTATCATGTCATCTTCTTCTGGTATGACGATAACCCTTCTCATACTTCTACCACCTTTTCCATATCGATATAATAGAGAAAGCCTTTTACAGATTTATCTTTATAGACATCCATGAGGAGCTTCTTATAATGCCTCACCTGTTCTTCATGTCTTAAATACTCTTCTTCAGTCGGATGGCCTGTCTTATAATCAATAACTGTAACAGCATCTCTGTCAATCACGAGCCTGTCCATCCTGAAAAGCTCACCCGTAGGGCTGGTGAACTCAATCTCATTTCTTATAATCCTGCCAGTCATGGGGATGAAATATTTCTTTAATGGAGTTTTTTGAAGGGCCTTGAGAATTGTCTCTATCTCTTCATAAGAGATCTTCCATACTGTCTCCCTATTCAATCTCTCTATCCTCTCTTTGATCTTTTCAGATAGATTGCCACAAATGTTACTTTCACCATCAACTTCTAAATAGTCTATACATGAAAGGACTTTATGAATAATCTCTCCTCTCTGTTTCTCTTCAATATGGATTTCACCTTCTTCAACAGGAAATCCTTCTTCCATAAAACTGTGGGTTATGGTGAATATCTCTGGCATCGTGTCCTTCTTACTTTCCTGGAGTCGTGCCACATCCTGAGGACTCAGTTTATGACCAAAAGTAGAGTTATCTCCATCGAAGACGAGTTCTACAAGGGCCTTTTTTCTTTTATTTTTCTTTAAAGATGTAAAAACATAAAGCTCTTCTTCAGCCCTTGTAAGGGCAACATAAAGGGTATTTAATGTCTCTATCTTCCTCTCTAAGGAAATCCCTTCTTTAATAGCCCTGAGGGCCTCAGACTTTTTGGCCAGATCATCGTTTAGCCTAATAATCGAGAAGGTCTCTTCATCCTCTACGAGATAGAAACCCTCAGAAGGGGGCTCAGATTTATGCATGTAAAATATGACTACAGGAAACTCAAGACCCTTTGCCTTATGGACTGTCATGAGTCTCACTGCATCAGCCTCTACTGGCATGCTTATATCCCAGACCTTTTCATCCTCTCCATCACCACTTAGAAACTCTACAAAGTCCTTTATGCTACTGAGGCCTTTACCCTCAAAATAAACGGCAAGTTCAAGAAATTTTATAAATGTGGCCTCCTCCTCGGGCATTGTCTCGAAGACCCTGAATTTGCTAAGGGCCATACTGATGAGGTCATAAAGGGGCAGATAACCTGTCAGTCTGAAGAGCTCTTTAAAATCCCTCTGCCATACCTGAGGATACTCCATCTCGAAGGCACGGTAAAGGGGTCCTTCCGAATCCCTGTATTTTATCAGGAACTGGTCTACCTGGGGCTGAAGGCCGACGACGGAGGGATGAAGAATCCTTAGATAATTTAAATAAATGTTACTTTTCAGGAATACGGCGAAGGAGAAATCATCAAGGGGATAATCGAGAAACCTCAATAGTGCAAGAAGTTCATCAGAGGCCTTCCTCTTTCTTACATCAAGACTGCTATAAGATAGTATCTTTATATTTTTTTCATTCAGCCACTGGCTCAGTTTTGTTATAGACTTATTATCATAGCTCAGGACTGCGATATCACTTAAGCCATAACCCCTCTTTAATAAATCATCAATTATCTCAAAAAGATAGGCCTTTCCCTCATCAGCCCCATCGTTTCCATTATTGATTTCTTCACCCGACGGAGAGGAAATAGTAGAGGGCTCAAAGAGCTTCAGTTCCACATATCCTTTATTCTCTTTCTCGCCCCGGGGATATTGTCTAAAATCGGTAAGACCACTCTTTATTGCATTCTTGTATTCTTCATTTCCTGGAAGCCTCTTCTTAAATACCTCTTCTACAAACTCAACGATCTTCCCGCCACTTCTGTAATTTATAGCAAGTTCTGATACAATCTTCTTTGCACCTGGAAAAGGATGGCTATTTTCGAGTTCTTTCATTATCCTGTAATCAGCGTTCCTGAAGGTATATATAGCCTGTTTTGTGTCACCAACCACAAAGAGACTCCCATTTACTGATAGACTATTCTCTATTAAAGGATAGAGATTGTGCCACTGGAGTTGAGAGGTATCTTGAAATTCATCTATAAGAAAATGGTATATCCTATCTGAAAGCCTGAAGTAGATATCTGGAACCATATCAATTAAAAAGTTTGCAATGAGCCTTGTTATATCCTCGATAAAGACCTTGCCCTCCCCGAGTTTTACCCTCTGAAGTTTCTCTTTAAAATCACGGTAGATTTTATAATATGGAAGATAGTAGGTATTTGCGTATAGAACTGTATATTCCTCTAATGCCTCCTTAAATTCTATCCACAGTCTTGAGATATCTTCATATTGAGAAATCTCAGATTGATCCTTTCCCCCTGGTTTATTTACAGGACAGTCCAATCCGTAATCTAACAAAACATGAAAATCCCCTTTATTTAATATCTCGGCGAATTTATCAAATACCTTGCATCTTTTATTTCTCTGGAGATTTGAATTATTCACATAGTAGAGAATATTCTCTATTATATAGCGGAGTTTATTCTCCACTTTTTTCTTCTTTTGTAATAAGGAATCCTCAAAATTGAATATTTTTAATGTAGAGCTCTCTTTCTCATAAAGCTTCTTAAAGGTCATGAGAATCTCCTTAGCTGCATCCCACATATATGCAGAATCGTCCCTTTTAGACATCGATATGAGTTCCACAGTCTCTATGAGATTATTAAGGATAGCCGAACCTTCTTTTGCATCCCTCATGAAAAGATCGAAGGCATAAGTGAGTATCTCGTTATTGTTCATTATTATCTCGAAGTCGGGAGTATAACCAAAATCTATAGATGAGGCCTTAAAGAGGGTTGTCATGAAGCTATCTATAGTCTTAACCTGAAAGTCAGAATAATTATTAAGGATCTCTTCTATAGCCTCTTTTGCCTTAAGAGATAGCTTCTCTTGATCAAGATTAAGCAGGGTGCTGAACTCTTTAATGGCACCTTGATCCTTTTGATAAAGATCCTTAAGTACCTTAAGAATCCTCTCTTTCATCTGCTGGGCAGCATTATTCGAAAAGGTAATAGCAAGGATGTTTTTCAATTTATTGTTCGGGATTCTCTCAGAAAGTAAAAACTGGACATATCTGTTCGTAAGGGCCCTTGTCTTGCCCGCACCAGCAGAGGCCTTGAGGATTACATAATGGGGAAAGGTGATATCTCTATCAGAAATAAGGAAACTCATAAAAGTCTCCTGTAAACCCAGACCCTTCCATCAGGTGTCTGCTCATCTGTTCTGGTGATGAGTCTCTTTTTAAAAAGATTGAGAAGCCTTGTGGCTGCTGTATTAAGCTCAAGCCTGAGGATTCTTGAAAGCTCCTTTGCAGTAATCTTTTTTCTATCATTGACTAATTCAAAGGTTTCTTTTAGATAATTATTCAGCTCACCTATTATCATGCTCTTATTTTTTGAGATGGTAAGGCAGGAAAGACCCTTTCTCTCAAGGGCAACCTCTATGTTCTCCTTCTGGAGTTCACTGAGGCCTTTAAGGACAATATATCTGTTGCCATACTCACCATTAATAAGCCTGGAGATGAGCTTTGCCACGACCTCATCGGCACAGGAATAATCAATGATACCTATCCGTGAAAAATCAAGGGCAATTACCTCACCCTCTGCCTCCTTAAGGATATCCCTTTCTATCCTCTCCCTTATCACCTGACCTGACTGCCTCGTGACAAGGTCCGAGGAACCATTCCTGAGCTCTTCTTTTAAGAGTTTATAAAGGTCATAGGTCTTCATTCATCAAACCTCAGAAGCTCCGATACCCTGTCATAAGATATCTGTTGAACATTCCGTAATCTCCTCTCAATGCTCCTCGATCTCCTTGCTGCATCCTCAATAGAGTTACTTGCCTCAAGGAGCTTCTTATGGGTCTTATCAAGAAGGTCACCAAATTTTGTAAACTCTGTCTTTACAGCCCCAAGGAGTTCCCAGATCTCGCTTGAACGCTTCTCAATCGCCAGGGTTCTGAAGCCCATCTGGAGGCTATTGAGGAATGCTGAAAGGGTTGTAGGTCCAGTAATAGTAACCCTGTATTCCCTCTGGAGGGCCTCGAAGAGTCCAGGCCTTCTTAGGACCTCTGCATAAAGCCCCTCAACAGGCAAAAACATTATGGCAAAATCAGTAGTGTAGGGAGGGTCGAGATATTTCTCATTTATCTCTTTGGCACTTAATCTAATCTTCTGTTCAAGCTGTTTAGCTGACTCTTCTATAATTTCATGGTCACCCCTCTCGTAGGCCTCAAGCAACCTGTGATAATCAGCCTCAGGGAATTTTGCATCAATAGGAAGATAGACATACCTGCCACTATCATCTTTACCTGGAAGCTTTATAGCAAACTCAACCCTTTCGTTACTTCCCCTTTTTGTTGCGAAATTCTTGACATATTGCTCTGGAGTGAGGATCTGCTCAAGGAGGGCACCCAGCTGTATCTCGCCAAGGATACCCTTTGTCTTCACATTGGAAAGGACTTTTTTCAGGTCACCTACACTTGAAGCAAGGACCTGCATCTCACCAAGACCCTTGTGAACCTGCTCAAGCCTTTCACTTACAAGCCTGAAGGACTCACCAAGCCTCTTTTCAAGGGTTGCGTGGAGTTCCTTATCAACGAGCTCCCGCATCTGGTCAAGTTTCTTTGTATTCTCCTCCTGTAGGCTCCTTAATCTCTCCTCTACAGTCTCCCTCATCCTGTCGAGCCTCTGCTCATTGGATTGAGTTAAAGTGAGTAATTGCCTTGAAAATACCTCAAGCTGATCCTTCTGGATATCTGCCATGGTCTTGAGCTGCTGCAATAAGGTCTCATTAAACGAATGGATTGAACTGCGCAGTTCTTCCCTGTTCTGCTTGAAGTCCTCCCTGAAACTTTGCTCCATCCTTTCCTGCAGGGTCTTTATATTTGAAAGGGCACCCTCAATCTCTTCAAGCTTTTCGCGATTTTCTCTCGCAAGGTTATAGGGATTCTTTGCAAGTAACAAGATAATAAGACATGCCACAAGGGCAATAAGGATTAAAAGAAGAATTTCTATCATGATGTTACCTCCTGAATAAACGATATTTCTTAATATCTTTTCCTGCCACCTGTATGTGAAGCAATGGAAACAATTTTAAAAATATCTTTACCTGACTTAAGAGCCTTTAATAAATCTTTAAACATATACGCTGTTTCTAAATTAGTTTTTTCTTGAAGCATTAAAAGCTTTGCCAAAAGTATCAAAAACTTGATATTGTATTCTCCCTTCTTCCCCAACTCTTCATATTCTTTGACCTCCTGATGGCTGGATTCCAACAAGTATTCTATACTCAAAATCTTTTCTCTTTCTTCATCGGATCTAATTGGTTTAGTCTTTTCCCAGCATTCCATCAAAAAATCTAAAAATTGCTGGGTCTTCTCTCTATCAGAATGCATTTTTATAAGGATATCAACAGCCCAATGGATATGCTTGGGTGTCCTTATATTTGACCATTTATTACCTTCTTTTTGGCGATATTTTATTAAAATATCATATTCGCTTATTGTTCCTTCGTAAACAGCAACAATAAACTTATCGTTAATTAGAGAAACAAAAAGAGGAGATATCTCTTTACCTTTCTTTTTAAAGGTCATAAATTTTCTTAAGTCAATTTCATTCATTACTATAGCCTCCTGTAAACTAATAAATAATGATGTGTAATTTCCAAGTTGTCAGATAATTTGTGCACTTTATGGTTTTCTTTTGAGATGACCACAATCTCTTTCAAAGACAATTCAGACAGATTATTCTCAAAAATATCAACTATGTATTTAGCCATTGGTTCAACATAACCACTTACTCTGATATCATTTGTTTGAATCACACAATATCCATCTTTTTTTATACTACGAATAGTATTTGTTACAAATGTTTTTAAACACTTGATGTAACTGTCAACGAATTCATAACCTAATTCTTTAAACTCAAGGCATGAGGATTTAATAAATAAAAGCTCTAAAGTGTCTAAAGGTTGTCTTGTAACACATTGTTTACCATTATCCTTCAATGTAAGTTCAATAAGCGTATATTTTCCACTTGGTGCATATCTTTCAATTATGTTCTTTTCTAAGGAAAGCTGGAATCTATCTTCAGGGAAGATCCAGACTGTAGTCGTCTCAAGCTCTCTTATCTTTCCCTTAAAGGGCTCTTTTTTGCTCAAAATAGATAATTCCTGGTATAATGCAGGTTGTTCAGTCACATAAGTGGGCTTATAAAATGGTTTTTCAAATATCGGAAGATATTCATGGGCAAGAAGAAGAAAATTATATTTAATACTATTTTTATACCAGAACCCTGTAGTTTTGCAATTATGCTGTCTTTTTATCACAAGCTCTTTTAACTTAAAACCAGCATCAAGATAGACATTAATAAGTTTAAATCCTAACGGGACTACATGCTTATGCCTTCTCATGTCTCCAATAAGAATTGCACACTGTCTACCTGGTTTAAGAACTCTAAAGCTTTCGTGTGCAACTTTTTTCATCTCTTTTAAAAAATCTTTAATGCTAAGAAAAGATAAATCCCCTTCTTTATGGTCTGTATAATGGATAATATCTGCATAAGGTGGATGAGCACATATCAGGTCAACTGAGTTATCTTCTAAAAATGATAGGTCCCTTGCATCACCAACGAATAATTCGGGCTCGTAGATTATTAAAGGCTCATTACTTGGTATTTTAAAATCAACATTTTTCTTTGCCAGTTCTATAGCCTTCTCATTAATATCAAAAGCTATACATCTCCTGCCAAGAAGCTTTGCCTCAACCGCAGTAGTACCAGCACCGCAGAAATAATCTAAAACAAGCTCCCCAGGTTTTGAATACTTCAGGATTACATTTCTCGGGATATAAGGTGACCAGTTTCCTCTATATTCACCACTATGGGTTGCCCAATCACCACGGCTTTTAAAACTCCAAACAGTGGTCGTCTCCTCTTTAAAATCCTTAGGGGCAAGTTTTTTGAGCTTCTTTTCTTTCTTTAATGAACTTATACTTAGTCCTGTAGCTTTTCTTAAAATATTTTCAAGCTGGCGATATGTAATCTTATATTTCTTTCCGATTTCTATATCAGACATACCACTCAGTTTATCTTCCACTATTGCTTGTTCAATTTTTGTGAGTTTGCTCATCCCTCTTTCCTTTAAATCTTTTTTACAATCTCAGGCACTACTGCCCATTCCATAGACCAAACCTGATCTATCCTTTTAAGACAAACAATTCCTCCCATCCTGAAGTTGATTATCTTTTTTTGAGGATCGCCACACAAAAGCAAGGAGCTGAGTCTTTCAAGATGGGGAAGATGGCCCACAAGGCAGACATCTTCATTAATTGACGAAAGTTTCTCAAACCAGATATGGGGGTCATCAAGGGGTGCGAGACCTTCCGCTATTGTGAGACCCCTTTCGGGCTTAAGATATTCAGCATAAAGCTCAGCAGTCTGTAATGCCCTCTTCTTTCCACTGTGGTATATCTGAGAGACAGAGAGGTTCATAGGGCTGAGGAATCGAGCTACCCTTTTTATATCTTCAATGCCCTTTTCTGTTAGTCCCCTTTCAGGATCCTCTTTTTCGCTTTTTGCCTCTCCATGCTGGATTAGATAGAGAAACATTGCCTTACACCTCCTTCAGGCTTTTAAAAAATTCATTTTCACTACATACCTTTAACCAGTTACAATCAAGACAGTAGTTGTGATACCACTCAGAAAAGCTCAAAGGGATCTTATTTTTAATCTCGTTCCAGTAAACACTATCTCCTTCAATATTTAGTAATCGAAGGGCCTCTTTGTCCATCTCTCTAACCTCTTCATCTGCATCTTTCTCATAAGTGCATCTATTATCTTTAAGATGGGGACAGCTTCTACAGACATCATCAGGACCGTAGGTTATCTTAATTGCTTCTTCATCAATCCTTTTCATAATATCTTTGAGATTATCAATAAAAACCTCATCATATCCTTTACCACTGAAGAAATGAAGACATATAAGGTGATGACCTCTTAGAAAGACCATTTTATTTCTGAATCTCATTTATAATCTTTTGGCCTGATTGTCTATTTCACCAAGTAGCTTATCATTACTTTTTCTTATCATCTATAATCTCCTCGATTGCATAAATCACTACCTCTGCCCAAGATTCCAGTCCAAATTCTATCCCTTTCTTCACTCTATCTAATTCATCATTAGATAATCTTCTCCCAATTTTCTCTAACGCTATACTTTGCACATCCTCGACCGATATACTAAATACATCTTTCATTACATCTATCACCCCGATAAATAATGTACATGTTTTGTCCTTTCACATTCTCTAACGCTCAAAAAGGTCAGGTCATTCCCCAAAATCTCAATATTTTTTCGAGTATCTACCCTTTCTTCAATAAATCTTGTATCTATCCCAAACTTTGTTGCAGCTCTTTTATTCACTTCAAGCATAATTTATTGTCTCCTGAATAAAAACATCTGACCATTCATTACAGCATCTTCCTCAATCCAGGGATTACAGAACTCCCAAGGAAGGTCTGGATTCTTGCATCCACAGATCCGCACAATAAGTCCGTATCTCTTGCCTGTTTCTCTAAACCTCCTGTAGATTCTCTTTCTGAGCTCTACTGGCAAGAGCCTCGTCCTTGCTGAGGTAATCACCCTCTGCCAGGGCTCGCCCCTGTAGAGCTTCAGAATCCTCCAGAAAACTTGATTCTGGAGTTTTTTGAAGGTATCAATTATTGAAGGCCTCATAACGAGGGAACTCACAGATACCTCTTTTACTCCTGCTTTATAAAGTTCCCTGAGAAGGTCATCTATGTCCTTTTCTGAATCAGTAATAGATGGAATCACCGGGTCTATCCTCACAGAGACTTCAATTCCTGCGCCTATGAGTCTCTTTATGTTTTGAAGTCTTTTTAAAGGGCCTGCTGTAAAGGGTTCGAAGAGCCTTTTGTATCCTTCATTTAAAGATACAATCCCTATCCTTGCCTTTACCATTTTAGAATACTTCTTAAAAAGCTCTACGAAATCATCAGGTATATAACCCTTTGTGAGAAAGGATATACCTGTGCCCCTTTCAAGAATCAACTTCATGCAGGAATAGGTAATCTTAAGAACATCGTCTATATCCTGAAAGGCATCAGAGGCTGTGCTGAAGGAGATCCAGGAAGGCAATCTCTTCTTTCTTGAAAGCTCCCTCTCAAGGACTTCAGGAAGATTTTTATATACATGAACCTCTTTTTCAGGTGGTGCCTCAGGAAACCCTCTTGCATAACAATATACACAGGAGTGAAGACATCCCTTTGTTATATTAATGGATGGCACATCCCTAAGGCATCCAAAAACAGACCTCTTTAAAACCTCTGACCTTCGCTCTATGGGTAAAAGTCTAAACATCTCTCAAATGTCTAACCTTTTAACAACAGAATATAGATCTTTTAAATCAGCTTCTTTTGCTCTAAAAGCAGTACCTCTATTTCTCACAGTGCCATTTGGCCGTAAGTGCATCCTTAAATCTATACCAACCTTTCCAGCCTTAAAGGCCTCTATAAATCTTTGAGAACTTGGTTCTCTAAGTAGATAAGCCTCGTTATACCAAAATTCTTCTCTATCATTTCTCTCCTGCCTATCAGCAATAACAAATAATACCTGATTAAGTTTAGATGCCAACTTTGAAACCATAATATATATGTCCCATATAGCTAAGGCCTTACCAAATTCATCAAGCAGTTCTATCTTATGAGATTCACTATCAAGTTTTAAAGACAGATTCTGTGGAGCGTCCTTTCCAACAAATAGGGTATTTTTAAGAGCCCTTCTGCCAGACTGGTCAACATAGCCATATTTTTCTATCAATTCTTTTTGAGAAATCTTCCACACCCCTTTATTAAAGCAGAATAATGTTACTAAGGAAGCTGAACCCCTCCGAGCTGTCTTAATCTCTACCCTTCCTCCAAGATCAGGGATTGGAATATTTGTCTCTTGAAGTCCCATCTCTTTTTCAAATGTAAAACCTATTCCGGTAGAACTCCTCCGAAGTGATGGAATATACCCTCTATCCTTTAAATCTTTAAGTCTCTGCACAATCTCTTTAAGGGTCAATTGTTCTTCTCCATTATGACAATATATTCCTCTAACATAGTGGAACACACCTCTCCAGGTTTATTTGTAGGACTATTCTTTAAAGGCATCCTTTTATTAGGTATCTTACGGATAATAGTCTCTACATGTTTAAAACCGATAGTTTCGCCAAAATCAGCAACTATCTCATCAGTCGGCAATTGAACACCTTTGACAGTTCTATTTCCTACAACCATACATAAAAATCCCCCTTTTTTAATAACCCTGCTGAGTTCATTAAAGCATTTTCTTAAATCAATATAAAAAGCCATAACCTCACGCGCCCTTTTTTTATCAATCTTTTCTATAGAATCCAATACTTCTACCAAATGTGGCGAGCTGTAAACTAACTGTAGATTGTGGACATCCAATCTGCCTCCTAAGGAATGAACATCTATCTTTACAGCATCTCCATTAAAACCTAACCATTGTAACGAAAGGCGAGAAAATTGACCATATGCAACAGTAGTCTTTGAATCACCATAAGGTGGAGATGTCACTACTATATCAATCTTACGGGAAGGAACAGATGTCTTGTGCCTTGTATCCTCATTTAGTATCTCGACTGCAGGATTAATATCTTTGGCTACGCTCCATAGTTCACTCATAAAACTAATATTTCTTCTTGCCCTCTCCTCAAATATCTCTATAACAGGAGGGTTAAAATCTTTAAGTTTTTCCTCTTCCATTCGATACAATTTAAACTCATCATTTCTTGTATTAGAAGAGGCCCTTACTGTAAAACTAAAAACTACTTTAAAAAAATTTCTAACATCTTGATCAGATATTGTTTCGATAACCCTTTTGAGAGCAGCAAGTTTTGTTATAACAGGTGGCTTAAACCAATATTCAATATTTGGGAACTGGGGGTATTCAATCTTCTTAATAGAGAGAGTCTTCTTTAATATCTTTTCCAATTCCTCTTCTAATAACCCTGGATTGAGAGGTGTAGTCTTTACCTTACTGATTAAAAGAGAGAGGGGATTAATATCAATTCCATAGGCATTGTGACCTCTAACAACTGCTTCTAATAATACAGTGCCTGAACCACAAAAGGGATCTAACACTACTGCATTCCTCTTTCCGTAACCATCAAGCAATCTCCCAGCAACTTGAGGGATCATCATAGCAGGATAAGGGTGGATGGGATGTGTATAAGGTCTTGAAGGGTCATCTGAATAATTCCAAGAAGGGTCATACCTTTTTTTGCGTTGTGTCGAACATAAAAAACCTTTTAATCTTAATGATGAAACAGGGGCAAAACCTTCAATCTGATTACTTCCTAAATGGTTATAAAAATCTAACTGCTCTTTTGTTGTTAAGCAGGCCTCTGGAATATTGCCATTAGAATAGCCTGAAGCGCTGCCTAATCTTGGCAATAACAATCTATACTTCCCTTTCATCTACTCCTCCAAAAGCTGCCATTCGGCATAGCCTTCTTTTCTTGTGTCAAGCCTCTTACCTTTTAGGACAATCCTTTTCATTACAGGATGGGTCTTCACTGTTATATAGGCCCTCACGAGGTTTGCAATAGTCGCCTCCTGGAATATTAGTTCTGTTCCATCCTGAAGGATTAATCTTGTCCTCAGATGCCTGTGCCCCTCTGGAATCTCGGCCACAATCTCTATTATATCCTCGTTATGGATAACCATTTTTCAACTACTTCAATTGAATCACACTTTATTATGTTTTGTCAAGTCAAGTACTCTTTTAGGTTAGGACATCACTACCAGTAGAGGTCAAATATTTTAGGCCAGAGAAACTTGCACCTCGGAGGTGCAGGTTATAGGCAGTCCTTAGGCTAAAGAAGGAAAAAACTCGAGCCTATAATATAGACGCTAAGCCACTGAAGGTAGCATTATGCTTATCTGGGAGCCAGGAAAGAAGGTTAATCCCTTCTCCCTTTCCTTCCCTTTTGACCACGATGGCAGCATCGAAAGCCTTGCAGTACCTGAACGAATCGATAGCTTCCCATCCCATTCTGTAACAAATCTTCTTACAGCAGCAAGGCCATGTCCCCTTCCCTCATCAGCATACCTTGAGGCACCCTCGAGGAGGGCCTTCTCTATTGCATCGAGGTCATCTTTAATGTAAAACCTCTGGGACAGGGAGCCTTTGAAGCCAATACCTGTATCAGAGACAGCAATCTTTACGACATTCTTCCCAAGGTTCTGGAAAAAATATTTCTGAATTCCCACATATCCCTTAGAACCACTGTGTTCGATTATATTCTGGCAGACCTCTGAAAGGGCCACGATAAACCCATTAATAACCTTCTGGTTGTAATGAAGATGTCTTCTGAGGATCATATCAGCACGGGACTTTACCCTCCCAACAATAAAATGGATGTCATCGGATTTCTCAATAGGTGTAATCTCGAGAAGGACATCGGAGGAGGTCCTCCTTCGGTATTTGATAATATCTACATTGAGGGGCTCTATCCTGAAAACACGAGGGGCATACCTGAAGAAGTCCATCCTTTCAAGATATTTGATAGCCTCTCCATCAGAAGGTAGATAGAGGGTCTTGATATCTCCAGAATCCCTGAGGGCCTCGCCTATCTCTATAAGCCCGAGCATACCGTAGGGATCGATGAATTTAAGGTCCCTCAGGTCTATGGAAAGACTGTTGAGAAACTGCCCGAGATGGTCTTCAAAGGTGGATTCAGTGAGTTGCATTTCTATATAAGAGTTTTAAATTCCTCAGGAAGCCTTCTGAGTCTGCCTTTCTCCAGACATGCAAGGGTTATAAAGGCCTCCACTATAAGCTCTTCTCCTCTAAAAATCTGATTTTTCAGTCTGAGGCTTGCCTTCCTTAGCTCTGTAACCTCGATAGTTACTGTAAGAACATCGCCAAGCCTTGCAGACTTCTTATAGGCAATCTCGAGATTCGTGACAACAAAGAAGATTCCCCTCTGATGGTAATCTATTACATCAATTCCCTTTTCATAAAGGAATTCCATTCTTGCCCTTTCAAGATATCTGAGGTAATTTGCATAATAGACAACACCACCAGCATCTGTGTCTTCATAATAGACCTTCACTTTAATGCTGTGCTGATTGACCATGCTTTTATTTTAACATTGCTTTCCTTTTAACCCAAATCACACAACTATCGCTGTCTAAAATCTGCAATGGTCAAGGCAAATGATAGGGGCATCATTTCATCATTTCCACCCCTTATAGCAATAAGTTTTTCTTCTTCGTCTCGCAATTCTCCGAATCACATCCAGGACAATGCCCTTTCTTTTTCCATACGGAGCGGTATAAAAGATATATTGCCCCTGAAATAATCAAAAACATTAAGGACCCATTGCACCAATCTTTGTAACCTTCCCTTTTTCACCTGGTTTAAGCATTGATAGATTCATAGGACCTCCTCTTTATGATAAAATTAAATTTGAACAGAGATAGAAGGAAGATTGTAGCCAATATATTTGCAGATTCTGCCAAATACGCTTTAACAGTCGGTGTTATTGGAAGCATTTTATCAGGCAAGTTTTCTTTTCTATCAGGTTTTTTACTGGCGTTAGCGATTATCCTGTTAGGCCTTTTAGCATATTTTATAACACCTAAGGTTCATACTGAAATCTTCCTTTTCCCTGTGTGCCTGTGTCGTCTGTTATAAGGGGATGGTAGGCAAAGACAGTAGAAGTAACAGATAAGATGAACAGGATAGAAAAAAATGAGAACTTCATTGTTTCCTCCAAACATAATAATTATTCCCAGCAAAGCTGGTATTGATATTCATTATCAATAATAGTTTAAATTTTTTATGCATCTTAAACAATCCCTCAAGGTGCATACCCCACAGGAATGGTGTAAGAAAACAGGTATATTATTCAGCTTCCCTATCTTCTTGGCCTCATTCTTTAACCCATGGGACACCTTATCAGTAAAAATGATAATAGCATCCATGTTCCTAATTCTTGAATGGAGACCTTTTACAGGTTTTGTAAAAACCCTAAGCTCAATCCCCAATTTTTGGGCCTCCTCAATATACTCCCTTATGAGTCTGTCCATACCACCAATTAAAGCAACGCTCATAAAACCTCCTTGAGGTGGCTTTGCTACTTTGAAACCAAAAATAGAATTAATTTAGAAAAAGCCTGAGGGAGGCTTTACCTCCCTCAGGAGTCAATCACCTTCTCATATATGGCACTTTTATGCCGTCCAGCTCCTTCTTTGATATCTCAGACCATCTTTTTAAAGTCCAGTTACCAACCCATTCTTTGAAGAGTTGTAAATTCTTCTGCCTCTCTTCCTCTGTAGAACCAAGATAAATATACATATTGCCTGGTTTTCCATCCTTTGTATTCTTTCCGTCATCAAGTCTTCTCATAAGAGCTCCCGTATCTGGCCAGGCTGTATAGAAGATAAGGTGGGAATAGGTGTCCATCCTCGGACCTTTTGATTTAGAAAGCCATTTTTCTTTTTCAGCCTTAAAGGCTTCATACTCAGGAGAATCTGACCCATGGCATGAAAGGCATTTTGAATCCATAATGGGTTTAATATGACCAAGGTAAGTCACCTCTCCAGCCAGGGCTCTCCCTCCAATAATTAAAATTAAGGTCATTAATAACATAAATCTCTTCATCCTACACCTCCTTAAGTTAATCCTTCTACAGCACGCAGAAGGTTTTTATACCCTATAGTCATCTTCTATTTTAAATGAAAATGAAATTTATTATCATTATACACAACTATAAAGCCCCTGTCAAGGGGTGCTGTTAGTCTTATATCGGATTTAGGCTGTCACCCCCCTTTTAAACAGTCAAGATTAATTTTGAGGTTGTGACTTCTTGACATATTTTCAGGTGGCAATATAAAATTTATCATGTTTAAAAAGCTCCTCTATGCTACTGATCTTTCAGAGGCATCTCTTAAGGCCCTCGATGTGGCTGATGAAATCGCCCAGAAAAACAGATCCCATGTGATTGTCCTTACTGTTATCCCTGACGAGATTATGTGGGAAGGCTATTATGTACCTGACCTCACCGACATAGTTAAAAAGATCCAGTCGGAGACAGAAAGAAGGCTTGAAGAATTTATAAAGGATAAATTCAAAGGTCTTTCTATAGAAAGGATTATTGCAAAAGGAAGGCCCTATGAAGAGATAGTAAGGATTGCTACTGAAAAGGGAGTTGATCTAATTGTCATGGGAAGCCATGGCAGGACAGGTCTTGGTCATGTCCTTCTTGGTTCTGTTGCCTTGAGAGTTCTTCGCAGGGCAACACAACCTGTCCTTATTGTAAGACCTAAATAATCTTCCCTCTTTTTGTAAAAAATTCACTTAATGCAAGCCTTATTACAGCAGGAGCTGACCATCTTTTACCAGTTTCGGCTGTAAGCTCTTTTGCCATTGTCCTCAAAGCCTCCAAAATATCTGCTTCAAGATATACGGTAGTCTTAATAAGTCTTTCCCTATCTTCTTTATCCCGTAGTTTTGAAGATCTTCCAGGCATGATATCCTCTATGGAAGGTTGTAATAATAGTCGTGATAAGTATTATCCATATTGCTATCTTTATATACCCTGTTATAAGCCCTGCTATCAGAATTAGTAATCTCTCTGGCCTTTCTGCAATGCCTATTTTCCCTTCTCCTCCAAGCCCTTCAATCCTCGCCCTTGTATAACTTACAAGGAAGGAAAAGATGAGACTCAAGATTGACAGAAGGCTATAATCTATATCTGACCTTAGATAGAATAGGATTGCTAATGAGAGAAATATGAGCGCGTCTGATAACCTGTCAAGGGTGGAGTCAAGAAAAGCGCCAAAGGAAGATACAAGGTTTCTGTTTCTTGCCACAATTCCATCGAGCATGTCAAAAAGGGCGCCAGCAGATAAGAGTACCCCCCCGTAGAAGGGATTGAGGGGGATAACAAAGGCTGATAATAAAATAACGATAAAACCTGTAATAGTAAGTGTATTGGGATGTAATTTTATCCTTAAAGAGAGACTCAATAAAGGTTTGTCAAGGAAATGACCAAACCTTTCGCTGAGCAATTAATGAGACCTCTTTCCCAAGATAAATTCCTCTACCATTATCCTTGCCTCTTCATCAGAATATTGTACTGGTGGATGTTTCATAAAATAGGCAGAGGCAGAGGTGAGGGCACCGCCTATATTTCTATCCCTTGCAATCCTTGCACACCTTATTGCATCTATTACAACACCAGCACTATTAGGTGAATCCTCCACTGAAAGTCTTAATTCAAGGTTTATAGGTATATCTCCAAATATCCTTCCTTCGATCCTTAAAAAACATATCTTATTGTCATTCAACCAGGGCACATAATCAGAAGGTCCTATGTGGATATCTTCATCAAAAATCTTTTCATGTATCTGCGACCTTACTGCTTCTGTCTTTGACACCTTCTTTGACTTCAGTCTTGACCTGTTGAGCATATTGAGAAAATCTGTATTTCCTCCTACATTAAGCTGATAGGTATGGTCGATCTTAACACCCCTGTCTTCGCAGAGCTTGGTGAGAACCCTGTGTATAATTGTTGCACCTATCTGGCTCTTTATATCATCCCCTATTATAGGGATATTTTTTTGCCTGAATCTCTGCTCCCAATCAGGATTAGATGCTATAAAAACGGGAACGCAGTTTATAAAACTTACCCCTGCCTCGAGACATGCCGTTGCATAAAACTCTGTTGCCTTCTGTGAACCCACAGGAAGATAATTAAGTAGTATCTCTGCACCACTATCTTTGAGTACCTTTACAACATCGCAGGGGTTCTGCTTTGCAGGGATAAATCTCCTCTCTGGTGGGTATTCTTCCATATGTGGAGATATGCCATCAAGGATCTCACCCATCTGGACAATAACTCCATTATCAGGAATATCATTAAAAATAGTCTTTGTGCAGTTAGGTTTTGCAAATATGGCCTTATTTAGTGGCTGGCCGACCTTTCTTTCATCTATATCAAAGGCAGCCACAAATTCTATATCTGCTGGTGTGTATCCACCAAGATCATAATGCATAAGCCCCAGAGATTTCTGAAATCTCCTGTAATATTCTACCCCCTGAACAAGGGAGCTGGCGCAGTTTCCAACGCCGACTATCGCAACCCTTATCTTCTTCATTCTCTATCCTCTATCCTGATATGCCGTGTGACAAATGTCTCTTTTTTAGGAATAACAACAGTCAAAATTCCATCCTTGAGCACTGCTGAAATCCTCTCTATATCTACAGCAGATGAAAACATAAAACGTCTGGAAAAATATCCCTGTTGTCTTTCAAGTCTATGGCATTTCTGAAAACCTTCCGTTACCGTCCTTCTTACTCCCCTGATCAAAAGTATATTGTCTTCAATCTTAATATCAATATCATCTTCATACACACCTGGTAGCTCTGCTTCTACTATAAAGGCCTCATCTGTTTCATAAATATCTACTGGTGGAGTCCAGACAGGATAATATCCTCTTTCACAGGATTTATCAAAAAACCTGTTCAATAGTTCTTCTGATGTAAAAAATTCATGTAAGAGAAATCTTTTATCCATAAAACCCTCTAAAATCCTTACTGCTCTTATGTTTGCTTGTGAGAGGAAAAATTAATAGTTTTATTTTATAAAATAAATGATGGAAAGATGTCAATACCATTAATTTTGAAGAAATCAGTTAGAACAGTAATTTTATATTGAGTTCTGATGTTGCCCTTATATTAAAAAATATGTTAGAGTATAAAAACTTCAGGAGTGCAGAATGGGTATAAAAAGAAAAAAAGGTTCAACAAAAAAGACAGAGAGCAAAAAGAAGAGATTAGTTAAAAACAAACAAACAAAAACCAGAAAATCTGCCAAAACTGTTTCTTCTGTCAAAAAGACCCCTGAATCTAAAAAAGATACAACCACAATCTCACGCAATGAGGCAATCAAGTCAATAAAGGCTGAATTATTAAAACAGAAAAAGATTCTCCTTGGTGAGGCTGGTGCTACAATTAATAATATGCCTGCTGCAATACTTTATCCAGATCTCGGAGACCAGGCTGGCATGGAAATAGAGAGAAACTTCCTCCTCAGATTAAGGGGAAGGGAACAGAGGCTTCTTAAAAAGATTGATGAGGCCCTCGAAAGGATAGAAAAGGGAACCTTTGGCCTCTGTGAGGTCTGCGGAAAAGAGATTGACATCAGAAGATTGATAGCAAGGCCTGTAACTACCATGTGCATTGAATGCAAGATCGAACAGGAAGAAGAAGAGAGACTCAGAGAGATGTAGCCTTCTGCTGAAGACTATCCCCGAATATATTGAAACAAAAGGCTGTTATACCTATAGCCAGTCCGGGGAAAAGAATCATCCATGGATCTGATAGCATATATGCCCTTGAAGAGCTAATCATCCCTCCCCATGTAGGAACAGGCGGCTGAGCACCCAGACCAAGAAAACTCAAGGCTGATTCCGAAAGAATAAATCCACCTATCTTCATACCCATATACATGGAGCCGAGATATAAACATTGAGGCATTATATGTCTTATAAGAACCCTTGTTTCACTGCATCCAATTGCCCTTGCCGCATGGATAAAGTATTCATCCCTGATGGTGAGTACATATCCTCTTATTAGTCTTGCAAAGGGTGCCCATCCAACAAGTGATAGGGCAATTACAGCAGTATAGATGTTTTGAGGCAGTATCACTGAAATAGCCATAGCAAGTAAAAGTGAGGGGAAGGCCATCAAAAGGTCAACTAATGCCATAAGGAGTAGGTCAATCATCCCACCGAAAAAGCCAGAGATAGTGCCTGTTAAAAATCCAATTATAAATGAGATAGCCGTTGCAGTCAGTGCTACAGCAAGGGATATCCTTCCTCCATAAAGAACCCTTGCCAGAATATCTCTACCCTTCTGGTCTGTTCCGAAGGGATGTTCAGCCGATGGAGGTCTTCTTATCTCATCGAGATTTATCTGATAAGGGTCATAGGGCATTAAAAATGGTCCAAAAAGCACAGACAAAAATATAAGGACTATTATTGAAGCAGCTATCTTACCTTTGAGGGGCATGAAATCTCACCCTCGGATCCAGAAGATGATACATAATATCCACAATAAGGTTTATCAATACAAATATCATGGTGGCAGTAATTATACATCCCATTACGACAGGGTAATCCCTTTTCATTATACCTTCAAAGGTAAATCTACCTATCCCATCCCATCCAAATATAGTCTCTGTAAGGACAGCTCCACTCAAATAGCTTCCAAAGTCTATACCAATCACTGTTATCACAGGAATAATGATATTTTTAAACATGTGGATACCATAAAGTCTTAAGGGGCTGACACCCTTTGATATAGCTGTTTTTATATACGGCATAGAGGATATTTCTATTACCATTGTCCTTGTAACTCTGCTTATAGATCCAATGGCAGGAAAGGCAAGGGTAAGGGATGGAAGTATAATAAACCTGAATCCTGTGCCTGATGGAGGAAGGAGCTGGAGATTAAGACTTATAAAATACATTAATAGCAGGCCTGTCCAGAATACAGGAAGACTGAGGCCCGTAAGACTCAGGCCCGATATGAAAGAATCTATCCATGTATTTTGTCTGAGACCTGCGATAAAACCAAAGAGAATTCCAGCGGGAACTGCTATAAGCATGGCTGCTAAAGCAAGGGCAGCTGTATTAGGAAGCTTTTCTGCTATATCCTCAATTACCCTTCTCTGGGTATAGTAGGATCTACCAAATTCACCCTTCAGTAGCATCATGAGATAACCGCCGTACTGGGAAACTATATCCCTGTTACTGCCAATATGCCTTTTTATCTTTTCGATATCCTCAGGAGAGGCCCTTTCTCCAACCAGTATAATCGCTGGATCACCCGGGATTGCCTTCAGGATGGTGAATGATATAAATGTTATTCCGATAAACAATGGAAGGAGCAAAAAGAGCTTTTTAATAATATATATTCCCATCACTGAAATATTATCCTCTCAGCCTGTATCACTCACTGCTCAGTTTCAAACCATCCCTTGCCTTTTTGCTATTAGGATCGATGCTCAATGCCCTTTCAAAGGTCTTTCTGGCCCTGAGCTTCATATCGAGCCTTAGATAGAGATAGCCAAGCTCTGCTACATAATCAGCATTGCTAGGCCATAACTCTATTGCCTTGAGGAGTGATTTTTCAGCCTCTTTATATCTACCACACTCTCTCAGGGCAAGACCATAATAAAAATGATACCTGGGTTTAGAGCTATCGAGATAGACGGCCTGTCCAAAGGCGGTGGCAGCATCATGATAAGACTTCTCCTGATAGAATCTCATGCCCGTCTCAAATTTTTCGAGGGCTAGATCTGGGGACTGAGAGGCCTCTTTTAAAGTAGCATCGTATTCATACCTTTTAGTTACATCGCTTAGTATAGTATAAGCCTGATTTATCCTTGTAAATATCTTTGACAGTTTTTCCTTGAGTTCATCATGACCAACCCTGTAGTACTTATCAGGATGAAATCTCTTTACAAGCTTATAATAAACCCTTTTAATGTCAGATGGAGATGCCGTATTACTAAGCCCCAGAACCTCATAATGGGTCATCGTATCAAGCCTCTGGTAAAGATCCTCTACCTCTCTGAGAAATCCTTCATCGAGATCACCATTTTTAATAAGCTCATCCATTGAGATTACTTCCTTATCCTGTTTAATCTTATCATGTTTTTCAAGCTCTATAATCCTTGTAGCAAGGAGGGCATAAAGGGTCCTCAATGCTTCAAAATGATTTAGTCCTGCCTTCTTAAGGATATCATTGATAGTGTTTCTACCATCAATGAGGGAAAGAAGCCTTCTGTCTGTATCATCAAAGGATATGTCCTGGAAGAGATGATAGGGATCCGTTGAAGGAACGGGAATGGAATCAAGGTCACCGATTTCCGATCTTATGAACTGGAAGCTATCGATCATCTTTATGCCACGGTATATGAGGTTTGCAAGACTTAACTTGAGGACTATTATCTCATCTGTTGGGAGAGGCCCTTCTATAAACTCAAAGCTACCAGAAAAAAGTTTAAAGGCCTTTTTAATAATCTCCTCTATCTGGGCCTTTATGAGGCCGGGAAGTTCCTGGGCTTTTATATAACCTGCCTCCACAAGTACTGCACCCTGCCGTTTGCCCGTTTTTTTCATGAGCTCCACTGAGTGATTATAGGCATCAAGTGTTATAAGTCCACGCTTTAACAAAAACTCCCCAAATCTTTCATCCTCTATATTTGAACGGGCAAATATGGGATCTCCTGACTTTATGTAAATTGTCTTTTTTATCTCATCCGAAACGAGGTTTAATACTCCTGTCTTCTGAGATCGTCTGAGCCCTATAAGAAGATCCCAGAGTCTATAATTCCTCAGGTCTCCAGCAATGGGACCATCAAAGGAAATACCCGTGTTTTCACCCCAGACCCATATTATCCTTCCCTTAAGGTGATGTCGGTCAATAATAATCCCTACTTCTTCGCCTACCTGAAATACTGGTCTGCTCTTTATCCTTATCCCAAAGGGTGAGTAATCAATGAGCCTAAACTCAAAGGTCTCTTTACCTCTTGTTATATTTACAGGTGTCTCTCTTTTATATCTTCTGAATCTCCTCCTCTCATCCTGAATCTGGTTCATTTAGAAAGTTCCTCCACTGTATTTTCAAAAGACCCTCTGTCCTCTATATTTAATATCCTTGTATCAGGCACAATCCTCCTTATAAGACCTGATAGAACCTTCCCAGGGCCTATCTCAATAAATGTATCTATTCCAGAATCCTTCATCTTCCTAACAGAATCCTCCCAACGTACAGAGGAATGGAGCTGTCTTAAGAGGGCATCCCTGATCTTTAAGGCATCCATGATAGGTTCTGCATCTACATTTGTAACAACAGGAATCTCTGCATCATTAAAACTGAATTGCTCAAAAAATTCCCTAAGCTTATCTGATGCCGGTATCATCAGCCTTGAATGAGACGGTACACCTACAGCAAGCACAACTACCCTCTTCGCACCTCTTGCCTTTGCAATATCTACTGCCTCCATTACAGCAGGCCTCTCTCCAGAGATGACTATCTGACCTGGACAGTTATAGTTTGCTGGTGCAACATATCCTGATCTAACAGCCTGGCAGATATCCTCCACATCCTTTTTTTCGAGTCCAAGAATAGCAGCCATAAGCCCCTGACCCTGGGGTACAGCCTCTTCCATAAAAAGACCTCTCTTTTCAACTATTCTAAGGCCATCCTTGAAATTAATGACACCAGCTGAAACACAGGCAGTATATTCACCAAGGCTATGACCAGCAACAAATTGAGCTTTAATCCCTTTGAGAAGCCTGAGGCAGGCTATGCTTACTGTAAGGATAGCTGGCTGGGTCTTTGATGTCCTGTCAAGCTCTTCCTTTGGTCCTTCAAAACATAGCCTTGCCATGTCATAACCGAGAATATCGGAGGCTTCATTAAAGATCTCCCTTACCTCAGGAAAGTTTTCATAAAGATCCTTCCCCATTCCAACGTACTGAGAGCCCTGACCAGGAAAGACAAAGGCAATGTTCATAGTCCTTTAAGCTCCTTTATCTTCTTGATTAAAAGTGGTACTATTTCATAGACATCACCAACAATCCCGTAATCAGCCACATTAAATATGGGAGCCTCTGGATTTTTATTTATAGCAACTATTATATCAGAGGATTGCATCCCCACAAGGTGCTGTACAGCCCCTGATATGCCACAGGCGATGTAAAGCTTTGGACAGACAGTCTTACCTGTCTGGCCAATCTGGTGGCTATAAGATATCCATCCCGCATCCACTGCAGCCCTTGAGGCACCAACAGCACCTCCAAGAAGACCTGCAAGCTCCTCGAGCATCTTGAAGCCCTTTGGGTCACCAAGACCCCTTCCACCAGCCACTATAACATCAGCCTCTTGAAGATTTACCGCAAGTTCCGATACCTCTTTTATACTATCTATGACCCTTGTCCTTGAAGAAATGGAGTCAGGTTTGATAAAGATAATCTCTCCTTTTCTTGAGGGATCTGGTTCAAGCCTCTTCATCACCCTTGGCCTCACTGTAGCCATCTGGGGTCTTCTCGAAGGTGTTATAATAGTAGCCATGATATTTCCACCAAAGGCAGGTCTTGTCTGGAGGAGATTTCTCGTTTCAGGCTCAATATCAAAGGCAGTACAATCAGCTGTAAGGCCAGCCCTCAAGGTTGCAGCAACCCTTGGGAAGAAAGACCTTCCAATAGGTGTTGCACCAGCAAGGACTATCTCTGGCTTGTAGGTATTTATAAGAGAGATGAGAAGTCTTGCATAGGGCTCATCATTGAACCTCTCAAGAGCTGGGTCCTGAGCCAGATAAACCCTGTCTGCCCCATATTTTATTAATTCCTCTGCGGAGTCCTTTGTTGCACCAAAAAGAACAGCTGATAATTCAACACCGAGTTTATCAGCAAGACGCCTGCCTACTCCAAGAAGCTCAAAGGCAACTGTTGAGACCTTTCCGGTTCTCTGTTCGGCAAAGACCCATACCCCTCTATAGTCTGAGGGTTCAGGTCTGGTAACCATGTCGGCTTCTTCAGCAACCTCAACAATAGCTCCTTCAGGACAGACACTCAGGCAGGCCCTGCAGAGCTGGCAGTACTCTGTTATAAAGGCCTTACCCCCTTCGATTACAATAGCTGTATAAGGGCAGGAGCTTACACAGGTTTCGCAGCCTGTGCATAAGTCCTTCTTAACTACAATACGCACTGAAGCCTCCTTAATTCCTCAATAAGTTTCTGAACCTGTTCCTCAGGTGTTCCTTCAAATATCTTTCTGTCTTTTTTAAGCTCAGGAGCAAATATCCTTTTTACCTGTGTGGGTGAACCCTTCAGTCCAACAAGGGACTCATCGGCCTTTATATCTTTAAAACCAAGTTTTTTTATCTCTGCCTTCTTTGCTGCGAGTTTTCCTCTAAGGGAAGGAAGTCTTGGTTCGTTTATCTCCTTGACTACAGTTATGAGAACAGGTATTGAACTCTCCACTATATCGTATCCATCTTCCATGAGCCTATGAACAACTATGGAATTTTGACTGATGCTCTCTATTTTCTTCACATATGCCACATGGGGTATGTCAAGGAGTTCTGCAAGCTCGGGACCAACCTGTGCTGTGTCTCCATCTATTGCCTGCTTCCCACATATGATAATATCAGCTCCAAGCTTTTTTATAGCCCTTGAAAGCGTGTAGGCTGTTGCCCAGGTGTCAGCACCAGCAAAGGCCCTATCTGTTAAAAGTATTGCCTCGTCAGCTCCCATTGATAGGGCATCCCTCAAGGCAGACTCTGCCTGAGGAGGTCCCATGGTAAGGACCGTGACCTTTCCGCCAACCTTCTCCTTAATCTGGAGCCCTGCCTCTATGGCATGAAGGTCGTAGGGATTAATTATACTCGGGACTCCATCTCTTATAAGAGTGCCTGTTTCAGGATTTATCCTAACCTCTGATGAGTCAGGCACCTGTTTGATACAGACTACAATCTTCATGGCCTCCTCCGACGAAATTCATTAGACTGAAGTTTCCACCCTTAGGTCTTAAAGTGATTTTAACAGAAAAAAAAACAGCAGGTAGCAGTTGCTAGCTTACAATTCTGAGACTTCCATCCTATCGCCACCCTTTTCGATGGCAACTCTGAGGGACCTTTCAATATTTCTCTGAAACTCCTCAGGTGACTGGCCTTTGTATATACCGGTACCAATGCTAACAGTAACCCTTCCCTTTGGTTGAATCTCTCCATACATAAAGGGATATTCCCTTATCATATTAAGAAATCTCTTTGAAATCTCAATAGCGGGTTCTAAAAGAGTATTCGTAAAGATTATGGCAAAGGAGTCATTCCCATATCTACAGATTATATCTGAACCTCTCAGGTTCTTTCTAAAAAGCTCAGCAATTTTTTTAAGAATAAGATTACCATAATAGATACCTTTTCTCTCCACATAATAACCAAAATGGTCTATATCAATTATGGAGAGGGCCAGGGGTATCTTATATCTTTTTGACCTCAAACATTCCTGAGCAAGCCTTAAATGGAAGTATCGGTGATTGAAAAGGCCTGTAAGTTCGTCAATGAGGCCAGCCCTTTTGGGATGAAGAAGTTCAAGTTCTCTTAAGTGGGTAAGGAGTTCTTTTGTCTTCAAAGCATCCTTCTTGAGAAGTCTCTCAATAAGGCCTGAGACCTTTAATCTTTCCTGAATAGAAAGGTCTTTATCGGTAAGCCCGAGTATCAGTATATCCTTTGTAGCAGGATGGGTTCTCAAATCCTTCATAAGGGAAGCGGCATCCTCACCAATTGTGAGGTCAACAATAGCCACATGGGGCCTGATGAGTAATGCATTTTTGTATGCCTCTTCTACATTAGAAAAGACATGAAGGACAAGACCTTCTTCATCTGTAATCCTTTTTATATCGAGGATGCAACTATCGTCAATCCTAGAAATGCAGAATACATTAACAGGTAGTCTTCTTTTCTTTTGCAGAAAGGAGAGTTCACTGATTTTTTTTAGGAAGGTGGATTTATCAGCAGGCTTTACAATATAGTCTGTTGCTCCAAGGGCAAAGGCGAGTTCCCTCTCTTCAACAATCGAGTGTATTATCACGGGTATCTCCTGAGTCTCTGGATCTGTCTTTAATCTCAGAAGAACCTCCCACCCATCCTTTTCAGGAAGCATTATGTCAAGGATCACTGCAAAGGGTTGCCTCTCCTTTATTATCCTGAGGCCAGCCTCACCAGTTCTTGCATATTCAACCCTGTATCCAACCTCTTTAAGATATAAACCGATTAACTCTGCAGTAGAAATATCGTCCTCGACAACAACGATAAGAGGTGACTCCTTTTCAAAAAATGGAGGCTTCTCCTCCCTTTTAATAAGTTCTTTAACCTCCACCTGTTCTGGAAGATAGACATGAAAGATAGATCCTTTGCCAGGCTCACTCTCAAGTTCAATATGTCCACCGTGAAGCTCCACAAGCTTTTTTGTCATTGGAAGCCCTAAACCTGTGCCTTCTGTGGAGCGCGAAGGGTCAAGCTGTTCAAATTCTTCGAATATCCTATCCTTCTCCTTTTCGGGGATGCCAAGACCCGTGTCCCAGACGGAAAATCTGAGAAATCTCTTTCCTGAAGGAGTCCACGGAAAGGGCCTCTCCACATACGAGGCCTTTATGCCTACCATTCCGCCTTCTGGTGTAAACTTTACGGCATTGCTGAGGAGATTAAAGAGAATCTGCTTAAGCTTTATCCTGTCAGCAACAAAATCCTTTACATCCTCACCTATCTCTGTGCCTATGGAAATGGACTTTTTATCTGCCTGGGGTTTCATTACAAAGACTACCTCTTCAATAATCTGTGGAATAGAAAGGACTTCTGATACAAGACTTATCTTGCCTGCCTCTATCTTTGCAAGATCAAGTATATTATTTACAAGATGAAGAAGGTGTTTTCCAGCCTGCATTATGTGGGATATGTATCTCTCCTGCGCCTCTGTCAATTCACCATAGGTTCTGTCAAGTAAAAGTTCTGAATATCCGATAATAGAGGTTAAAGGTGTCCTGAGTTCATGACTCATATTAGAGATAAATCGGGCCTTTACCTGATTTGCCCTTTTGAGTTCTTCATTAATCTTCTCAAGCTCCCTCGTTCTTTCTATCACCTTTTCTTCAAGCATTTCATTCAGCTCCTCAAGTTCCTTGTTTTTCCTGGCAAGTTCTTCTCTTAATCTCTTCTCCTCTGTGATATCCTTACTTACGCCTACAGTGCCTATAACATTGCCATCTTTATCTCTTAGCTGTGATATGGTAAGGCTTATATCAACAGGTCTTTTATCCTTCCTCAAAAGCTGTGTCTCATAATTAACTACAGCTCCCCTTTCATTGAGTATCTGGAGAATCCTTTCTCTCTCCTCAGGATTTACATAAAACTCTGAGGCCTTTCTGCCCCTTACCTCTTCTTCTTTATATCCGAGGATCCTTTCACCACCTCTTGAAAATCTCACAATCCTTCCCTCTGTATCTGTAGTAGCAATCATATCCTCAGAGCTCTCAAGAACTGTCTCAAGATAGGCAAGGGATTGATTAAGTTCATGAATAAGGCGAAACTTCTCTATTGCATGGGCAGCAAAGGAGGAAAAGAGCTGGATAAGCCTCTTATGCCTTTCTGTAAATCTCCTGGGTTTAAAGTCATCAAGATAAAGTATTCCAACAGCTCCTCCGTCAAGTAAAAGGGGGCAGGCAAGAAGAGACCTTATGCCTTCTTTTTTTATATTGGTGCCTTCAAAAAGTGGGTCAAGGAGGATATCCTCCCATTGAACAGGTTCTCTCTGACTAAGGATAAAGTGGGTGAGACCCTGAGGCCTTGGTCTCCATCTTTTTTCCTTAAAAAACTCTTCACTCAAGCCCTTATGAGCAGCCATGACCATTTCATCATTATCAATAAGACTGATGCTACCTGCTGGCGTCTCTGTAAGGAGCATTGCTGAACTAAGGATATTTTGAAGAACCTCATTAAGGCTCTTAGACTTTGCAATCAGGAGACTATTCTCATAAAGGATTGAAAGATCTCTCTTTGCCTCCTGCTGTCTTCTTACAAGCTCCCAGAGGAACCAGGCGCTTGTGCCTTCAATTATCTCTACGGGATATGGAAAGACCTTTCTGATGTAATCAGATACGCGGGGATTACCTGTGGCATTAATCACAATATGTGGATTAGCAGTAGATAGTTCCTCAACTGAGCCAGCGACATATATTCCCCTCTCTTTTGCAAAGGCTAACCCAGGTGCATCGGGATTAGAATCAACTATTCCAACGACATTTACATCACCATTGGCAAGGAATACCTCGAGAAGGCCTGAACCACCTCTGCCAGCACCAACGATCCCTATGTTTATCATCCTTATTTCCCCATCTTAACCCACCTAAATATAACCCTCCTCCAAAGCCCTAAATTATCCGCAACTACTACACCCACTTCCACAGGAAGGGTCTTCCCCGCCTGTAAGCACAAAGCCCTGCCTGTCGCCATCATCAATAAAATCAAGAGTCATTCCACTGAGGTTTTCAAAGGTCTCCCTGTCCATAAATATCCTGAGACCATTTTTCTCTATGACCTCATCTGTCTCAATAGCCTTTTCATCAATATCCATGCCATAGGAAGGTCCACAGCAACCACCCTCTAACCTGAATATCCTGAGACCCCATCCAGGTTTTCTCTCTGCTTCGAGCACCTCCTTTATCCTTTCTGCAGCTATCTCTGATACTGTAAACATGCAACCTCCTCTCAGTTCTTCATGCGAACTAAATTTTATTTTCCCACCTTAAAAGTGGGATTTTATAAAATAACCAATCATTATGTAAAAATGCAACCTTCTCAAGAAGTCAACAGTAGAGAGAGGCTCGAGTTTGAAGATTAGGCTATAGGCTTTAGCCTGAAGAAACCTTCAGCCTATTCTTAAGCCTTGAGCCTATATTTGACAGCTTGTTCTCGTCATGAGTTATAATAATACAAAAGGGAGGTGACTCAATATGAATACCCTTAAAACAATGGTCTTACTCGTCACTTTAACGGTGCTCTTTATCTTTATAGGTGCCCTTCTTGGCGGCAGATCGGGCATGACTGTTGCCCTCTTCATTGCCTTGGCCATGAACTTCTTTGCCTACTGGTTCAGTGATAAGATAGTCCTCAGGATGTATGGGGCACGCCAGGTTTCAGAGGCAGAGGCACCTGAGTTATATTCAATTGTAAGGACCTTGAGCCAGAAGGCTGGCCTTCCAATGCCAAAGGTTTACATAATTGATGCTGATCAACCCAATGCCTTTGCAACAGGAAGAAATCCCAGAAATGGTGCTGTAGCTGTTACAACAGGGATTTTGAGACTCCTTGACAGGAATGAGCTTTCGGGTGTTATCGCTCATGAGCTGGCTCACATTAAAAACAGGGATATCCTCGTAAGCACCATTGCTGCTACTATTGCTGGTGCCATAAGCTATCTTGCCCAGATGGCTCAGTGGGCAATGATATTTGGTGGCAGAAGGGATGATGAGGAAGGTGGTAACCCCATTGCTGCCCTTGTAATGATGATAGTTGCACCTATTGCTGCCATGCTTATTCAGCTTGCTATATCAAGAACAAGGGAATATGGTGCTGATGCTGGTGGTGCAAGGATAGTTGGCAATCCCCTTTATCTTGCTAATGCCCTTAAAAAGCTCCATTATGCATCTCAGAGAATTCCCCTTGAGGCAAATCCTGCTACATCCCATATGTTTATTGTGAATCCCCTTTCAGGTGGAGGATTTGCAAGGCTCTTCAGCACCCATCCCCCAATAGAGGAGAGGATTGCAAGGCTTGAGGCTATGGCAATGAGAATTTAATCGAATGTTAAAATAAAATCATAAAAGGGGGACTGAATACTCAGTCCCCCTTTATTTTTTAATCTTATAATCCATCCCTTTATCAATGCTATAAACAGGCACGATATTAAAACCCTCGAGCCAGTGTTGTCTTATCACGAATTCCTTTTTGTGCCAGAAGGGGATAACAGGAAGATCATCCATAATAATTTCTTCTGCCTTTTTATAGTATCGGGCACGTCTTTCAGGATTAAGGCTCTTCTGGCCCCTTTCAATAAGCCTGTCCACCTCTGGATTTTTATACATGGTTCTGTTTCCCTTTGCACCAAGGTTTGAGGAATGGAAGAGGGGAAATAAGAAGTTTTCAGGGTCAGGATAGTCGGCCCACCAGCTTAACCAGAAGAGGTGTTCCTCTCCTTTTATGAGGGCCTCCTTGTAGGCACTCCATTCAAGCTGCCTTATCTTTACATTAAGCCCTACCTTCCTCAGATAATCCTGTATTACCTCTGCAATATCTATCACCTCCTGATCCTGCGTCACATAAAAGAATAACTCCTCTCCAGTGTATCCTGAGCTCTTAATGAGCTCCTTTGCCTTATCAGGATTGTAATGAATTGTGTTCTGTAAACTCCATCTTCTTAAAAGGGAAGGGACAACTCCTTGAGCAAGCCTTCCCCTTTTTTCATAAACAGTATTTAATATCTTTTCTCTATCTATGGCATATCCTATGGCCTTTCTTAATAAAAGATTGTTTAGAGGAGGCCTTAAACAATTGATTCCGAGATAATAGATATTCAGGCCTTCCTTAGAGATAATCCATTTGGCCTTCTCGGGTTTATTGATATATCTCTTTATTGCAGAGGCTGGAAGGGAAAGGGCATCGATATTTGAAAGCTCAAATTCTGTAAGGGCTGTTAGGTCTTCAGGGATTATCCTGTAAACTATACCCTTAACTAATGGAGGACCTTCAAAGTAGTCCTCCCTTCTCTCAAGGATGATCTCATTATTATGAAGCCATCTTTTTAATTTATAAGGGCCTGTCCCTGAAGGTTTTGTTGAAAAATCTGGCTTTTCAGCCTCTTCGCGGGGAACAACATAGCATGGTGTCATGGTAAGAAGGCTCAGAAAGGCTGAAAATGGTTCTTTAATCCTTATTCTTAAGGTTCTGTCATCAATTACCTCTATCCCTTTAACAGAGCCTACCTTTCCTTTCATGAAGTCCTCGGCACCATCAATCTTTTCAAGGACCCATGTATTTGGTGACCTGAAGTGAGGAGAGAGAATCCTTTCAAAGGAGTATTTAAAATCCTGAGCCATGACCTCTCTTCCATTAAGGAACTCCACGCCTCTTCTTAAAAAGAATGTATAGACCTTTCCATCAGGTGATATGTTCCATCTCTCTGCTATATCGGGCACAACATTGAGATTTTCGTCAAGTCTTACAAGGCCATTAAAGAGCTTGGCTGCTATAGTAGCACTCGGCACATCAACGATGAGTCCAGGGTCCAGTGTTGTTGGATTTGCATTCAGCCTGAAATAGACATAGCCCTCAAGACGATTATCTGGGGAACAGGATAATAAAAAAGGCAAAAGACAACAGGCTATATACAGGCTACAGGCTATAGGCAACAGGGAATCAGGAAAATTCCTGAAGAGGGGCCTCTGAAACCTATCCTTAGACTGATTTCCGACCTCCAGCATTTGACTTCCGATTTCTGTATCAACTTCCTTTTGGTGGATTACTTCTGTTCCTGTTCCATTTTTCTGAATATCTCAATAAGGGCAACAAAGACAGCCACAACAAGGGGGCCTGCCACAAGACCCACGAGACCGAATTCCTTTATGCCACCAAGAACAGTGAAAAAAAGAACTATAGTTGGCATCTTTATCCTCGAGCCGATGATTATTGGTTTAAGGATATTGTCTATTGTGCTGATTATAAGGGCACCTATGCCAATAAGTATAAATCCTTTAAGAATCTTTCCCGTTAATAATAGATAAAGGGCAGCAGGCCCCCATACAGAAAACGCTCCAAGGACTGGTATAAAGGAGGCAATTGCTATTGCACTTCCCCAGACAACGGGTGTGGGTGTGCCAAGGATCCAGAAGGCAAGACCACCTATCAATGCCTGAATGAGGGCTACAACAACACCACCGTATATAGTTGATATAACTATATCCCTTACAAGACAGACGAGCCTCTTTTTTTCGTATTCCGAGAATGGAAGATATTCAAGGAGACGACGGAGATAACCTGGTCCACCTATAAAAAAGAAAAAAAGGGCAAACAGCATGAAGATAAAATTAATAGCAAACCCAAGTATATTTGTAAGACCTGCTGTTATATTGTTAAGGATTGTCTTACTGAGGGCCCTCAGATTTGTTATGACCTCTGAACTTAATTTTTCAGCAGTAATACCGAAATTCTTTTCGAGATAAAAAAGCAGGTCAGATACCTTTGGAGCTGTTAAAAGACCTTTTATCTCCAGTATCCTCTCTTCTATAAGGAGTCTCGACAGGTAGCTGAGCTCTGTAGCAAGGAGGATCCCAAAGTATGTAACAGGACCGAGGATAAAGAATATCACTATTAATGTAGTTAATGTGGCAGCAATGTAATCTTTTTTAATATATTTCAGAAGGAAAGAATAAACTGGAAAGAATATGATTGTCATGACCATTGCCCAGATAATAGAGGTAATGAAGGGATTTATGATCCTGAAAAGGAGATATCCGAAGAGAGAGAGCAAAAAAAGTAAGGTAAATAGATAAAACCTATTGTTTCTCATCTTATTTCTGACCTCTGTTTTGCAAGGTTTATAAAATGCTCAAAGAGCCTTTTTGATTTTTCATTATTGAGTCTTTCAGGATGCCACTGAACACCATATATAAAATCATATTTTTCATGCGTAATAGCCTCTATTATACCATCTTTATTAGAGACGCCGAGGATTATAATCCCTTTCCCTCTATCCTTTATAGCCTGATGGTGGCTCGTATTTACCCTGTAGATACCCGATGGTATAATACCGTTATCTTTTATCTCTACCTCGTGAAATCCTGTTTTATGACCATCTATGTCCTGATAGAGGGTCCCACCAAAGAATACATTTATAAGCTGCATTCCGTAACATATCCCGAGAACGGGTTTCCCCAGGTTTATACACTCCTGAAGGAGTCTCATCTCGAAATCTGTCCTGCTCTTTGATACAGGTCTTAAGGTCTCTCTGTCCAAAGGATTTTCTCCATAATACTCTGGCAGTATGTCTCCACCACCTGATATCACGAGACCATCAATAATCTCTGCTTCTTCCTTAAAATCCCTTGATGGTGGAAGAAGGACTCCAGTTCCACCAGCCAGCTCAATGGCATCACTGTAGTATCGCCTGATTTTAAAATATTCAGACTCTACATCCACAGTTATGCCTATAACTGGTTTATCCCCCATTTCTAAGTATGACGCCATTCCGTATACCTGTAGGCTCTCCATCCTTTATGGCTGGAAGTCCATTCACAAAGACATATCTTATACCGTCGGGTTTCAAAAAGGGATTACTGAAATCTGCCCTGTCAACTATCCTTTCTGGATCGAATATAATTATGTCTGCAAAGGCACCATTTTTTATTATGCCCCTGTCCTTTAATCCAAAGGTCTTTGCTGAAAGAAAATCCAGCTCCACAACCTTTATCTCACCTACTGCAAACTAAAAATTCCTCTATCAAAAGAATTCCTCTGGTTTTTCTATTGCCTTTGAAAGAATCAGGACCGTAATAGAACTGACAGCCCTCAGTCTCTCTATTATATTGCCTTTTCTACAACTTTCATTATAAAGCCTCTCAAATTCCTTTTTTACACCTGGAAGGGCCTTCAGGCTCAGGATGGCTGTCTCGATAAAGTTTTTCACAACCCTGTGCCTTCCAAAAGGCCCAAGTAGAGATTGCAGGCCTTCTAATATCTCATGGGGACCATATCGCCATAACAATACCTTTGCTGAAAATACAAGCAATACAAATCTCAAAGCCCTCACAAAGGCCTTTTCGAGGGAATCTTCTCCAATAATCAGGGGGCCTTTCTTAAATATTATCTCCCCTGATGGATTTAAGAGGTTTGAGATGAAGATAAAAATAGCAAAGATAAATGTTATGCTCACCCCTTTTTTTATATTTACAGAAGGGGCACTGTTACATCGCCACCAACTGTTACATCGCCACCAACTGTTACCTCGCCACCAAAGGATATAAAGGACTATTACAGGTATGGAGAATATGAGAACAAGAGAATAGCTCTTCACTAAAAAGAGGGAAACAGAATAAATTATATAAACAAAGATTAAAAAGGCTTGAGGTTTTACCTTAGCTATCATCTAAATAGAATTTTTTCTGTTTCTTAGCTCAAAGTATCTCTTTATTCCCCGTGCAATTGCTATGGCAAGCCTTTCACGATAGGTCGAAAGCGACAAAAGCCTTTCTTCTTCAGGATTACTTATATAAGATACCTCTACAAGAACGCAGGGCATCTTTGCTGTATAAAGGACATAGAAGGGACCTTTCTTTATACCATTGGATGGTCTTTGGGAGTTTTCTTTAAGCTCTGTGTGAATCGTTGAAGCAAGCCTCATGGATTCCTCCCTTTTTGCCTGTGCCTCAAGGTCCATCCTTATCAGGTCAATAAAATTAGAGAAATTCTTCATAGCCTTCAGGCTTATGCCGTTTTCCCTTGCTGCTACCTTAAGGGCCTCCTCATCATCAGTCCAGCTCAGGAAATAGGTCTCCACTCCCCTTACATTTTTCTTTCTATTAGAATTGGTATGGATTGAAACAAAGAGGTCAGCCTTCTTGCTGTTTGCAAAGGCTGTCCGTTCATCAAGGCTTACAAAGACATCCTTGTCACGGGTCATGAAGACCTCAAACTCATCTTTAAGAAGTTCCCTTACCCTTAAGGCAATATCGAGATTCACATCCTTTTCCTTCAGACCTCCCTTGCCTATAGCTCCAGGGTCATGACCTCCATGACCCGGGTCAAGGACTATCCTTGGTTTAATAAGTGCCTGGGGACCTGGGCTTTTATCTCCAGCCTCTTTAGTGGATAAAAGTGGTTCTTTTTCCTTTTCATTTTTCTTGATAATATCGATTACTATCCTGAAAGGCTCATATAATGGGAAAACCATAAAATCAGCCTTTCCATTGAGGTCTATTACAATCCTTGTAATATTTTTCTCGGGCTTACCTATTCGTATCTTTTTTACAATGCTATCCTTAATTTCAAACTCCTTTTTTAAGCCGTAAAGTTCTTTGTTTATATCTACAAAAACCCTTTCAGGTTCTCTCAGGGCACCTGTGGAATAAAGCAATTCCCCGGAGGATTCCAGCACGATCCTTGTGTAATCAGGATAGGAGAAATATCTTAACGATGCTTGAACCTGTTCTGAGAAGACCTCTATGGGTTGAATTAAAAAGGGAAAATAGAGCAATAAAGCAGTAGAGCCGTAAAGCAGCAGTTTTTTAAAGGAAGAAATATTTATGCGGGTCTGTCGCACCATTGGACCAACACTATTCATATTGCCTTTACTGCAATGACCTCTGGGATTTCTTTTTTTATGGTGCTTTCAACCCAGTTCTTCATCGTAAGGGTTGACATGGGGCATGTTTCACAGGCACCTGTAAGCCGTACATAAACAATATTATCCTTTATATCAATAAGCTCTATATCTCCGCCCTCTGTCTTTAGCCCAACCCTTACCTTTGCGATAACATCCTCAACTCTTTCTTTTAACGATTTGGTTGTCATCAATAAATTATATCATAACAAGTCACATATATCCAAAAACCTTTAGAGAAAAGGCTCAAAATTGCCCGCCCTCTTATGCGTATTATTACACCTGAAGATTCATCTGGTGGTATAATAATTATTATGTTAAACCTCTTTGGCAGCTATCTTAAAAAGAGATTTGGCACGACTGTCCACAAGGTAAATGTTGATGCAGGCTTTACATGCCCTAATAGGGATGGAACTGTTGGATGGGGTGGTTGTATTTACTGTAATAATGACAGTTTCAGACCACCAGAGGCAAGGCCTTCACTATCAATAAAAGAACAGATCAGAAATGGCATCGCCCATGTCTCAAAGAGATACGGGGCAAAGAAATTTCTTGTTTACTTTCAGCCCTACACAAATACCTATGCCCCTGTAGAAAAACTTGAGAAGCTCTATAAAGAAGCCCTCTCAGAGGAAGGTGTCATAGGTCTGGCTATAGGTACAAGGCCCGATTGTGTAGATGAAGAGAAACTCACTATGCTTAAGGAACTTGCAAAGAACTACTTTATATTGATTGAGTATGGTCTGCAATCCATATACGATAAAACTTTAGAATTCATCAACAGGGGCCATGACTTCAATACTTTCTTAAAAGCACTGGATATGACTGTGGGAAGGAATATCCACATTGGTGCCCATATAATACTTGGATTTCCAACAGAGACCCGTGAAGAGATGCTCCACATGGCTAATGTGATATCAGAACTACCTTTAGAATTCCTGAAGATTCACCAGCTTCAGGTTGTAAAGGACACAGTCCTCGAAAAGATATATTCTACCAATCCCTTCCATACTTTCACCTATGAAGAGTATTTAGAGCTCCTTGTAGATTTCCTTGAGAGGCTCTCGCCAGAGATTGTCCTCCAGAGGCTTTTTGCTGTTGCACCAGATAATCTATTAATTGCACCCCGATGGGATATCCCAAAAAATAAGATTATTAATGATATAATGAATCTCATGAAAAAAAGACAGACCTATCAGGGTAAGGAGTGGTTAGCTCACCAGCTATTACTTTCGCCATCAAATACTGTCAGATAAGATTAAGCATACATAACATTCCCATAAGGAGGAGATTTTTATGGATCAACAAAAAGACACCCTACTTGAAGAATCATTGAAAGGCTATAAGGAAAAGATAGCACCTGTAAATAAAGGGACCCTTACATGGGAAAGGGAACTGATATTTGTTGGTAGAACCCAGAGGGGTTATGAGATTGAATTCGACCCTCATATGGAGTGGGGATGCTCTCCTACAGAGGCACTCCTGCTCAGTCTTGCTGGATGTATGGGTATAGATGTAGTGTCATTCATCCAGAAGATGAAGGGAGAGCTCCGATCATTTAAGATAGAGATAGTGGGTGAAAGGAATTTAACACCTCCCCAGTATTATAAAAAGATTGAAATGATTCTTCACATTTCAGCAAAGAATGTTACGGAAAAACAGATTGCACGGGCCGTTGCCCTCTCCCATGAGAAATACTGTTCTGTCTACCATTCCTTAAGAAAGGACATAGAAGTAAAGGTAGATTATATCCTCGACCTTGAATGATAAACCATGAATATACAGCTGTAGTTGTTATTCCAGCAAGGTATGGCTCCACGAGGTTCCCAGGAAAAGTCTTAGCCCTTCTAAAAGGTAAACCAATTATCCAGTGGGTTTATGATGCTGCTAAAAGCTCAAGGCTTGCTCAGGATGTGATAGTGGCTACGGATGATGAAAGGATATTCAGGTCCATTGTTGAGATTGGTGGAAAGGCAGTAATGACAGATCCTCGCCATGCCTCAGGAACTGACAGAATAGCCGAGGTAGCAAGATCTCTGAAATCTGATATAATTATTAATGTTCAGGGTGATGAACCCCTTATTAAGGGAGACATGATTGACCACACGATAGAACTTCTTAAAGACCCGAGGGCTTTTATAAGTACCCTTGCCAGAAGGATAGAGTCTCCTGAAGAATTAATTAATCCTAATGTGGTTAAGGTTGTCTTTGACAGCGAAGGATTTGCCCTTTATTTTTCTCGTTCAGTCATACCTTATCACAGAGACAAATGGAAAGACCTGAACTCTCTCTTTATTGAAGATGGTATGGAGGTGTATAAACATATAGGTATCTACGGATACAGAAGAGATTCCCTTTTAATGCTCTCCAGCTTGCCTCAATCAAGGCTTGAGAAGATAGAAAAACTTGAACAGTTAAGGGCCCTTGAAAATGGTCTAAAGATAAAGGTAGGTCTCACTCCTTATAACACTATTGGAATTGATACACCTGAAGACCTGAAAATGGCAGAAGAATTAATCGCGAGGTAACAGTTGTGGCTAAATTTATATTCATAACAGGTGGTGTCGTATCCTCCCTCGGGAAGGGAATTGCTGCTGCCTCCATAGGTGCTCTCCTTGAGGCAAAGGGCCTCAAGGTTACTCTCCAAAAGCTCGATCCATATATAAATGTTGACCCTGGCACCCTAAGCCCTTTTCAGCATGGAGAGGTCTTTGTGACAGACGATGGGGCAGAGACAGACCTCGACCTTGGCCATTATGAGAGATTTACTTCTATAAGGACAACCAAAAACAACAACTACACAACTGGCAAGATTTACTACAATGTCATAACAAAGGAAAGAAGGGGCGATTATCTTGGCGATACTGTTCAGGTAGTACCCCATCTAACAGATGAGATTAAAAATTCTATTAAAAGTGTTGAAGATGGAAATGATGTGGTAATAGTTGAGATAGGTGGCACCGTTGGTGATATCGAAAGTCTTCCCTTTCTTGAGGCAATAAGACAGTTTAAATATGATGTTGGAAGGGAGAATGTCCTGTATATCCACCTTACCCTTGTGCCCTATATAAAATCTTCAGGAGAGCTGAAGACAAAACCCACCCAGCATAGTGTTAAGGAACTCAGGGCAATAGGTATCCAGCCCGATATACTTATCTGCAGAACCGATAGACCCCTGCCTCCAGAGGTAAAGAAAAAGATAGCCCTTCACTGCAATCTCGATGGAGACAATGTTATAGCAGGGATTGATTGTGAGACCGTATATGAAGTGCCAATAGTCTTTTACAGTGAGGGATTGCATAAACAGATAACAAGGCTTCTCAGATTACCTGAAAACGAGCCAGACCTCACTAAGTGGTATGAGATTGTAAAGCTTATAAAGGAACCAAAATACGAAGTGACCATAGCTGTTGTTGGCAAATACATAGGACTAAAGGATTCTTACAAAAGTCTTATAGAGGCACTCCAGCATGGTGGCATCGCAAATAACTGCAGGGTGAATCTCCACTGGGTTGACTCAGAAGAGATAGAAGCTCACGGACCTGAAAGATATTTAATGGATGTAGATGGTATACTTGTTCCTGGAGGATTTGGCCACAGGGGCATAGAGGGCAAGATTCAGGCAGTTCGTTTTGCAAGAGAAAAAAAGATACCCTATTTTGGAATATGTCTCGGGATGCAGTGTGCTGTCATAGAGTTTGCAAGGAATGTCTGCGGACTGGAGGCTAATAGCACAGAATTCGACATTCAGACAAAGGCACCTGTCATATATCTAATGACAAGGTGGTATAACTACAAGACAGGAAGATTTGAGGAGAGAAGCTCTCAGTCGGACCTTGGAGGCACTATGAGGCTTGGCTCCTATCCCTGCAGGCTCCTTGAAGGCTCTATTGCCCATAAAGCCTATGGGAAAACTGAGATAGAAGAGAGACACAGGCATAGATACGAATTCAATAATTATTACAGAGAGCTCTTTATGCAGAAGGGCATGATCTTCAGTGGATTAAGTCCTGATGGAGAGCTTGTAGAGATAATAGAGCTCAAAGATCATCCCTGGTTTCTCGGCTGTCAGTTCCATCCTGAATTTAAATCAAGACCCTTAGAACCCCATCCCCTGTTTAAGTCCTTTATAGAGGCATCATTAAAACAGAAGAAAGGGCTCTTTTATGATAACAACTAAGGAGATAAAAATAAACAATATAACAGTTGGTGCAAATTCATCCCTTCTATTAATAGCAGGGCCCTGTGTTATAGAAGATGAAGACACAGTCCTTGAGACAGCAAGAAGACTCAAAGAGATATCTGAGAGGCTCCATATCCCTTTGATATTTAAGAGCTCCTATGATAAGGCAAACAGAACATCCCTCAAGGGATTCAGAGGTCCTGGATTAAAAAAGGGACTCAAGATTCTTCAGGCAGTCAAAGAAAAATACGGGCTTCTGATTCTCAGTGATGTCCACTCCATTGAAGAAGTAAAACCAGCAGCAGAGGTCCTCGATGTCCTTCAGATACCAGCCTTCCTCTGTCGCCAGACAGACCTTATCCTTGAGGCATCAAAGACAGGAAAACCCGTGAACATAAAAAAAGGGCAGTTCCTTGCACCCTGGGATGTTAAGAACATAATAGAAAAATTCACATCAACAGGAAATGAAAAACTCCTTTTAACAGAAAGGGGCACATCCTTTGGATACAATAACCTCGTTGTTGACATGCGAGGTATTGTGATTATGAGGAGTTTCGGCTATCCTGTTATTTTCGATGCCACCCATAGTGTCCAGCTTCCAGGTGGACAGGGAACTTCATCAGGCGGACAGAGGGAATTTGCACCCTATCTTGCAAAAGCAGCCGTTGCAGTGGGGATAGATGGACTATTTATGGAGGTTCATCCTACACCTGATAAGGCCCTCTGCGATGGCCCGAATATGATTCCTCTCTCAGAGGTTGAGGACCTCCTCACCATACTTTTAAAGATTCAACAAGTAGTAGGAAAATAAGTTATGCATATAATAATTGTTGGAGCTGGGGAGGTTGGGTATCAAATAGCTAAGTTCCTCGCAGCGGAAAATATTGATGTAATAGTAATTGACAAAGACATGGAAAAATTAAAAAGAATCAGCGAGGTTGGAGTGGGTAGCTACTGGTATGGATATAAATTACATCTACCTCAACAGTAATGTCAGCCATGGGCAATGTAGGTCCTACCTTTGGAGAAGCAGGTCCTGCTGAAAATTATGCATCAATGCCATTGGTAGCAAAATGGATTATAATTTTTTGCATGTTAGCAGGAAGGCTTGAGATCTACACTGTACTCATATTACTAGTTCCTCAATTCTGGAAGAATTGAAAAACCAAGAGGCAGGGCAATGCCCTGCCTCTTGGGGGATTTACTTCACTTCCACCTTTATCTCCTTTGGCTTTGCCTCTTCCTTCTTTGGAAGGACAATCTCGAGGATACCGTTTTTGAATGTGGCCTTTGCCTTTTCAGAGTCAACCTCCACAGGAAGGGCGATTGTCCTGGCAAAGCTTCCATAGCTTATCTCTCTTGCATAGTAGTCTTCTTCCTTTACCTCTTCGTCCTTCTTTATCTCACCTTTAATGGTGAGAGTGTCCTTTGTAACAGTAATGTCTATATTGTCCTTTTCCACACCTGGAAGCTCTGCCTTAACAACAACCTCACCCTTTTTATCATATACATCTATATTTGGTACAATCATACCCTCTCTGCTCCACCAGCGACGCCTTCTTCTTGAAAAGGGCTCAAAAAATTCCTCGAACATCCTCTCGATGTCCTTCCTCATATCCTCAAGCTCCTTAAAAGGTGACCATTTTACGATGGACATAATTATACCTCCTTTTTTGCCTGAGGCCTTAAAGCCTCTGGCAGTTTAAGGAAGCCAAAGGCTTCCTGACTTAACTGTTACCTTGCCACCAATTGTTATGTTGTGACGAATTCAGCCTCCACAATCTTTCTGAACCGGACCTCTCCACCTTCATAATCCACCTCCACAGTATCACCCTCGACAAAGGTCCTCTCAAGGAGTTTTATTGCAAGGGGGTTCAGCACCTCCCTCTGTATAAGCCTCTTAAGGGGCCTTGCTCCATAAACAGGGTCATATCCTTTCTCAGCAAGGTATTCTTTAGCCCTCTCTGTGAGTACAATGTCAATGTGTTTGTCCTTGAGGTATTTCTTCATCCTCTTTATCTGGATCTCAACTATCTCCTTCAGCATTTCTGGTGTAAGAGGGTTGAAGATTATTATTTCATCAACCCTGTTAAGGAATTCGGGTCTGAAGAAGGCCTTGAGGTCTTCCATAACCTTCTCCTTGAGCTCTGTCTCATCATCTCCGCCCCAGTAAACTCTCGGCCTCCTCTGTCTCTCCTCTATGATCTGCTGTATATGGGTACTGCCAATGTTTGATGTCATGATTACTACGGTATTTCTGAAATCAACAGTCCTTCCATGACCATCTGTAAGCCTTCCATCATCAAGAAGCTGTAATAGCAGGTTAAAGACCTCTGGATGGGCCTTCTCGACCTCATCAAAGAGTATTACTGAATAAGGTCTTCTTCTAACAGCCTCTGTAAGCTGACCACCCTCTTCATAACCAACATAACCTGGAGGTGCGCCAATCAGCCTTGAAACAGTATGCCTCTCCTGATACTCAGACATGTCTATCCTTATAAGGTTATTCTCATCATCAAAAAGGAATTCAGCAAGGGCCCTCGCAAGTTCTGTCTTTCCTACACCCGTTGGCCCAAGGAATATAAAGGAACCTATCGGTCTATTGGGATCCTGAACACCAGCCCTTGCCCTTCTTACAGCATTCGCCACTGCCTGAATAGCCTCATCCTGACCAACAACCCTCTGCCTCAGCCTCTCCTCCATGTGAAGTAACTTCTGCACCTCTGTCTCGAGCATCCTGCTTACAGGAATACCTGTCCACCTCGAGACAACCTCTGCCACATCCTCTTCATCAACCTCTTCCTTAAGCATCTTTCTTCTGGACTGGATATCCCTCAGTCTCTGGTTTTCCCTCTCAAGTTCCTTCTGAAGCTCAATGAGTCTGCCATATCTTAATTCAGCAGCCCTTGTAAGGTCACCCTCTCTCTCTGCCTTCTGGGATTCGAATCTCGTCCTTTCTATCTCCTCTTTTAAGCTCCTTATCTTAAGGATAACCTCCTTTTCCTGCATCCACTGGGCCTTAAGCTCATCCCTCTTTGATATTAGCTCGGCAATCTCTCTGTTAAGCCTCTCAAGCATCTCCTGGGCATTCTTTGAATCATCCTTCATCACTGCCTGTTTTTCTATCTCGAGCTGACGAATCCTCCGCTCTACCTCATCAAGTTCAGCAGGCATGCTGTCAATCTCCATCCTCAGTTTTGCTGCAGCCTCGTCAATGAGGTCAATGGCCTTGTCTGGAAGAAATCTATCCGTTATATATCTATGGGAAAGCTGGGCAGCAGCAATAATTGCTGAATCCTTTATCCTCACTCCATGATGAACCTCATACCTCTCCTTGAGACCCCTCAGAATGGATATAGTATCTTCCACAGAAGGTTCCTTCACATAAACAGGCTGGAACCTCCTTTCAAGGGCTGGGTCTTTCTCTATGTGCTTTCTGTATTCATCAAGAGTCGTTGCACCAATACACCTGAGTTCTCCCCTTGCAAGGGCAGGCTTGAGCATATTGGAGGCATCTATGGCTCCTTCAGCAGCACCAGCACCTACAATGGTATGGAGCTCATCAATGAAGAGGATAATCCTTCCCTCTGATTCCTCTATCTCCTTAAGAAGGGCCTTAAGCCTCTCTTCGAATTCACCCCTGTATTTTGAGCCTGCTACAAGGGCACCCATGTCGAGGGCAATAACCCTCTTATCCCTGAGGGTCTCAGGCACATCACCTGCTACTATCCTCTGGGCAAGACCCTCCACAATAGCAGTCTTACCAACACCGGGCTCACCAATAAGGACTGGATTGTTCTTCGTCCTTCTTGAAAGAACCTGTATAACCCTTCTTATCTCTTCATCCCTTCCAATAACAGGATCGAGTTTGCCCCTTCGGGCAAGTTCTGTGAGGTCGCGGCTGTACCTCTGAAGGGCCTGATATTTCTCTTCTGGATTCGGGTCTGTTACCCTGTGAACACCCCTTATCTGTTTTATAGTGTTAATAACCTTATCCTTTGAGGCGCCATATCTTTCGAGGATCCTTGCTGAAGGACCTCCTTCCTCAAGTATAGCCATAAGGAGATGCTCTACGCTCACATATTCATCCTTGAGATGCTGGGCAGTCTCAAAGGCCTTTTCAAAGACTGCCTTAAGCCTCGGTGATACATAAACCTGACCAAGGGGTGTAGCTCCAGAAACCTTCGGGAATTTATCTATCTCCCTGTCAAGGTCTCTTTCTATAGCCTTTATGTCAGCACCAGCCATTGAAAGGACGCGATAAACAATCCCTTCAGTATCTTTGAGAAGGGCCTTTGTAAGATGCTCCACCTGGAGTTCCTGGTTTCCATGCTGATCAGCAATCCTCTGGGCGTTCTCAAGGGCCTCCTGTGATTTTATTGTTAATCTGTCAAGTCTCATATTACTCCTCCATTAATAATCTTTCCATCCTGTTTTTAAAGCTCCTTCTTGTATCATCATCTAAATAGAGCATCATCTCTTCCATAAGTTCCTGTAGTCGCATGAGCCTGTCCCTTAACCTGAGAATTATATCCACACCTGCCTTATTAACACCAAACTCCCTTGTGAGTCTCAGGATTAAGTGAAGACGCTCGATGTCTTCATCAGAATAATATCTAAATCTATTAAGCCTTTTAGGTACAATAAGTCCTTCCCTTTCGTAGAGCCTCAGGGTCTGGGGATGGACATTGAGCATCTCAGCAACAACCCTTATCATGTATAGAGGCCTTCTTCTATCACGCATTATTTCACCTCCAGAATCATCTCTTCATTTTAGACCTCGGGTTTTCTGGATAAAGGGCGCTCAGCCTCTTTATGAGTTCCTCTGCCTCCTTAGAAAGCCTCTCAGGGACAACTATCTTTATAATTGCATAAAGGTCTCCATGACCACCGTGACCTGCTGGCATGCCCTTACCCTTTAATTTAAATTTCTGTCCACCCTGCGTGCCAGCTGGAAGATTCATAAGGGCTACTCCATCAAGTGTTGGAACCTCTATCTTTGCGCCAAGAGCAGCCTCAGGAAATGTAACAGGAACCTCTACATAAAGGTCTTTACCTTCTCTCTTAAATAATGGATGAGGTGCCACCTTCACTTCTATGTATAGGTCACCTGGTGGGCCACCATATTCACCTGCCTCACCCATACCTCTCACCCTGACCCTCTGACCATCCTCAACTCCCTTAGGTATCTTCACATTTATAGACTCTGTAGTGGTGACCCTACCAGACCCTCTACAAGCTGAACATACCTTTGTCACCTTATGGCCCGAACCTCTACAGCCTGGACAGGTCTGCCTGAATGTAAAAAATCCTCTTGAGCTACCAACTGTACCAGTCCCCTTGCAGGTAGGACATGCCTCCAATGCCTCTGCACCAGTGCCTCCACATCTTGAACAATTTACATGTCTTGTAAGTGTTATTGGTTTTGTAACCCCTCTATAGGCATCTTCAAGGGTTATTTCTACCTGGGTGACAATATCACTACCCCTTCTGGGGGTGGTGCCTCTTCTTCCGAAGAAATCCTCAAAGATATCGCCAAAACCAAAGTCAAATATATCAGCAAAGTCAGGCCTGCTGAAGTCAAAGCCAGTAAAGTCAAAGGTCTCGCCTCTGTCGTACTGCTTTCTTTTCTCAGGGTCACCAAGGACAGAATAAGCCTCGTTTATTTCTTTAAATTTTTCTTCTGCCTCCTTATTGCCAGGATTAAGGTCAGGATGATACTTCCTGGCAAGCCTCCTGTAGGCCCTTTTTATCTCCTCATCAGAGGCATTCCTGTCAACGCCAAGAATCTTATAATAATCCTTAGTACCAACCATATCACATCTCCTGTAATTACTTTATTATATCATTTGATATGAATCATGTCAACATATTTAAAAAATCTTTCAAATTCAATCCATTATAGACAATAATGGAAAGATGGCCCGACTAAAGCCTTGCCATTGCGGACTTTACAGTGTTCTCTAAAAGCATGGCTATAGTTACAGGACCAACGCCTCCTGGAACAGGTGTAATGAATGAGGCCTTTTTTGCAACATTCTCAAAATCTACATCTCCACAGACCCTTCCATCAGGAAGGACATTTATTCCTATATCCACAACAACAGCACCTTCCTTCACCATGTCTTCTGTAACAAGACCAGGCCTTCCAGCTGCAACGCAAAGTATATCTGCCTGTCTTGTAATATCCTTAAGGGCATAAGTCTTTTTATGACATACCGTAACAGTAGCCTCCTTTGCAAGGAGCATTAGGGAAAGGGGTTTACCAACAGCAAGGCTCTTACCAATTACAACAGTATGTCTTCCTTCTATGGGGATATTATAATGTTCAAGGAGCCTTATAACACCAAAGGGCGTACAGGGCAAAAATCCAAACTGTTTTGCAAGACCAGGGTCAAAACCCTCTTTATAAAGCTGGAATGTTGATTCCTCAGCAGCAAACTTACCAATGGCAACAGAGCCAAGGCCATCAACATCCTTTTCCGGAATTATAGAATTAACAAGTTTCCTTGAATTCAATCTTTTAGGTATAGGAAAAAATACAAGAAGGCCATGAATCCTTTCATCATTATTTATGGCCTGAACAGTATTTAACAATTCATTCATGCTTACACTCTCAGGAAATAGGAACTCATAAGGCACAATACCCGTCTCCTTACAGGCCCTGAGGATTGCCCTGAAGTACTGCTCACTGGCGGGATTCTCTCCAACAAGCAGGAGACCAAGACCCACCTTTATACCTTCTTCTCCAATTTTTAAAACATCTTCCTTTACCCTCTCTTTTATCTTATTAGCCAGTGTCCTGCCTTCCATAATAATTGCCATAAATCCTCCTCAACCAACAAGTGTGACATCCTTAACAGCCTTTGCTACTACATACACTTTTATATTATTACTCTTATCATCTGTGGGAAGAAGTAAAAATCCGTTCTTTTTGCCTTCCTCGAGGAAGAACCCCTTCTGCCATGGGATCTCTCCCTCAATATAACCTGTCATTGCCTCACCATCCTTAAATTTAACAAAGACCCTCTTAAGTCTTATGCCTGAAATGGAAAAGGCCTTTTTTTCACTATACTCAGGGTCTCCCTCAAAGGTCTTTACGAAAAAAATGGCCTTCAATCTATCTATGGGTATAACCTCTTTTTCACCCGTAATCTTCTTTATTTCAACAATGTCATCAAAAGGTGTAAAATTCTCCACATAGCCCTTGAGTGTTGAGCCATCCATAAATCTTAATACGACCTTCTCCATAACCTACCCTAATATAAACTACCAGACTCCAAATATGCTGTCAACTTGATAACCTGAATTTTAATGTATAATTAATTATGCGCCTGTAGCTCAGCGGATAGAGCATCGGCCTCCGGAGCCGAGGGTCGGAGGTTCAAATCCTCTCAGGCGCGCCAAAGCCCCTTTGAGGGACTTAAATACAATCATGTCAATCTTATCGATCAGCTCCTTGAAAAGTCCTCCATAATGTTTGGTCTTTCCAAAGAGTTCGCTCCTTAATTGCTGAACCTCCCTGTTACTAGAGTTTTTGTAATTTATTATCCCTTTCTGCATCTCCAGTCTCTCAAGTATAAGAAGCCTTATAGCTTTTATTTTAAAGGTTTGCACAAGATGAAGAAGTTCGATGAGCTCTTCTCCCTCTGTCTGATGATGCGCACTCATCTCCTTGAGCATATTGTAGAGGGTACAATATTCAAGGCCTCTCACACCACGCCTCCATTGAAGAAGCACGGGAGTCCTCCAGAACCAGAGGAGATTTCTGAGCCCAAAATCTATTATTTCCTCGACCTCCTTCAGGAGAATTAAGGCTGAAGGCTGAACTCCGTCAATCAAACTGTTATCTTGCCACCACTCATCTGTCACACTAATGTCTTCTGCTCCGTCCTTCTGTCCCTCTGCCTCTCCTAAGTAATGCCATATATTTTTCAAGACCTCAGCACCATTTTTATCATCAGGTGTATCAAAATGGATAAGGCTTAATATGACCTTGCCTTCACCATACTTACCTTCAACAACGGCTGGTTCATTAATAAGCCTGCGGGGGTCAAGATTTATGCCATAAATCTCTTCAAGTTCCTTCCAGTTGCCAATCCTGTCAACATCACCAACATTTAAGTCTGAACTGAAGGCATCTGGAAGGGCCTCGCCAAAAGTTGCGATAACCCTTATAGTGCTGTCAAGGACAACAAATTGAGAAGGCCACCAGGCGTGGAAAACAGGCTGAAGGCTTACTGTTACCTCGCCACCTGAGGCTGAAGGCTGAAGAGATGAAAAAATTGGATGCTCTGAGAGATTTACATATATCCTTCCGCTGAAACTCGGTACCCTCTCTTTTGTTGGCTTTCTCTTTATATTTAAAAGGCCAATTCCATCAAGGGTTGCAAGGCCAGCACCACCACAAAGGCCAAAATAGTTCCCACCCCTTTTTACAAATTCCCTTATCTCCTCAATACCTCTTTCACCAAGGGCCTTTAATTTATTCGATGCCCAGCCACCAGGAACAAAGAGCATCCTATACCTATCAAGACAACCCTGCCTTATATCCTCTGCCCTTATGGGGTCAAAGGGGAGGCTCAAGGCCCTCAAGCTCTTATAAGCCATCAATCCCCACAGATGGGACTCATCCCAGAGAAAGGCTACATTATTTGAATTTCCTCTCATACCCCCTTGGTGTGCTCATCCATCCATTCCAGACATATGTGGAGGAGTTTCCTATAATCACTGTTGTCTGCATATCAATCTCTTCAAAAGGTATATCCTTCAGGGTGGAGATAATAACCCTTTCATCCCCTCGCATAGCAGACTTCACTATTCCAACAGGTGTTTCAGGACTCCTGTATTTCATGAATATCTCTATTGCCCTTTTTATATGCTCTGGCCTTCCCTTGCTTCTCGGATTATACAGGACTGTTACAAAATCTACCCTTGCTGCTGACTCAAGCCTTTCTTCAATTAATTCCCAGTCTGTCAGTCTATCAGAAAGGCTTATAACAGCAAAATCATGCATAAGGGGAGCGCCGAGCCTTGCTGCACAGGCATTAAGGGCCGAAACGCCAGGGATTATTTCTATCCTTAAGTTTTTAAATTTGCGACCTTTGAGGATCTCAAAGACAGGTCCAGCCATTCCATAAATACCAGGGTCACCTCCACTTATAATAGAGACCGTCTTTCCTGAAAGGGCGAGTTCTACTGCCTTCTCTGCCCTCTCTATCTCCTGAGTCATGGGAGTAGAAACTACCTCTTTTCCTTTGATAATGTCCTTTATTAAGTCAATATATGTGTCGTATCCAACTATAACATCAGAGTTCATTATGGCATCTTTAGCCCTCTGAGTAAGATATTGGAGATCCCCTGGACCTGTACCGACAATGTAAAGCATACCTGAACGGTGAACTGGTGAAGTGGTGAATTGGTGGATTTCTGCAACAGCTACAGTAACATTTCCGTGTTTCTCTTTTGGAACGAGTAATTCCTTTGCGCCTGATGCAAGGAGTGCTGCTGGCTCTGAAACACCCATGGCTCCTGTTGCCCTGAAGACAGCCTCTGAGGGGTCAATATCTTTAATCCTGTTTAGCTCCTCTGGAGAAAAGATTAAGAGATTAAAACCATGCCTTCTGGCAAAATCAATAAGACCCTTCTCTTTTGCCTTTAAATCTATAGTTGCTAAGGAGTGGATTGAATTAAAGGAAAGAGAATATTTTTCAAAAACTTTCTTAACAGCCTCCTCTATCTCAAGGGCATCAGTACCACTGTTACAACCAATACCTACTATAAGATTCCTCGGTCTTAGAATAATCTGACCTTGAGATTCTTTCCTCAGGCCAATCCTGTTCGTTATTATCAGATCGGCCTCTGAAGGGTCACTGACAGGTATAAAGTCAGGGGGGCAGGGCCCCTCTAAGCTAAACCTCGGGTCTGCATAGATCTTCAAAAAACCCCTGTTGATTAATCTCGTCGCTACCGATGGAAGTCTTGATGGATCGTCAATTACAAGGTTATGCTCCTTTGCCCAGAGGTCGAGGGCTCTATGGTCATTAATGTCTGAAGATGTGGTTATTACAGGCTCTGCACCTATGTATCGGGCAATCTCCCTTGCAAGTTCATTGGCACCTCCCAGATGACCTCCTGTAAGGCTTATAACAAATCTCCCTTTTTCATCCATTACAACAACGGCTGGATCAGTTTTCTTGTCTTTCAAAAATGGAGAGATAGTTCTCACTACAATGCCTGTTGCCATTATAAAAATAAGGTTCTTTGCCTCCCTCCATTTCCTCTCGAAAGTAATGGTTGCGGATTTATTGAATTTAATAATCTCTGCAGAAGGAAACATTCCCTTGAGCCTTTCTGCCACTGCCCTGCCTGAATTGGTTATGTAAAATATAAATGTCATGACCTGTTCCGGCGATAGGTATGCTCGAAGTCTCTGCTGTAAAGTCTCGATTCCTTTACTGGACCTTTAAGGGCATCTCCAACATAAATAAGGGCTGTTCTTGTTATGCCTGCACTTTTTACCTTTTCAGAAAGCTCTCTTAATTCCCCTTTTAAAATCTTCTGGTCTGGCCATGTGGCCCTTTCTATTACTGCAAAGGGTGTTTCTGGTGGATAGGCCTGAAGGAGCTCTTCCTGAACCCTATCAATCATGCCAGCACTGAGGAATATGACCATTGTTGTATTATGCCTTGCAAGTTCCCTGAGCCTCTCCTTTTCTGGTACAGGTGTCCTTCCTCCAAGCCTTGTTAATATGACTGTCTGGGTCACTTCAGGTATTGTAAGTTCCCTGCCAAGTATTGCTGCACCAGCCTGAAAGGATGAGACCCCTGGGATTATCTCAAAAGGGATATGGAGCTTCTTAAGTCTTTGGATCTGCTCTGTCATGGCACTGTAGATTGAAAGGTCACCTGAGTGGAGCCTCACGACATTCTTTGCCTGATTATAACCCCTCTTAATGAGATCAACTATACCGTCAAGATCCAGAACGGAGGAATCATAGAGCCTTGCCTTAAGTCCTGACAGAAGGGCCGGGTTTATGAGACTTCCAGCATAGATGACCACATGGGCCTCTTCAAGAACCCTCTTTCCTTTTACTGTGAGGAGTTCTGGATCCCCTGGTCCCGCACCCACAAAATAGACCTTTGTATTTAATCGGCTGTCAATATAATCTTCTATCTCCTTGAGGACCTCCCTGACCTTTTCTGAAGAATTAATATCTCCTATAGTCCTTACATATCCCCTTTCTTTTAAGATCTTAAAGGACTCCCTGAAGTTCAGGTCAAAGATCCAGCTTAGCTGGAGGAGTCTGAAGTCATTCTGGTTCTTCAGGTCCTTTAACATGGCCATCCTCTTTTCTTTGATTGCCTTCAAGACCTCCTCTGATACACCCTCTGTATCAGGAAGACCAAAGACAGGACCGGGAGATCTTAATTCTCGAGGAAGCTCATAATATTCGCTAAAGACCCTCCATATATCAAGCTTGTCAGCATCCCTGATGAGCTTCACAAATAAAAGAACTTCTTCAGGAAGCTCAGGAACATTAAAGGTATTATGAAACCTGACGGCCTCAAGGATGATCTCTTTTTCCCTCTCTGAAAACCCCTCTAAGATTCCCGAAGTATTTATGACCTCCGTGGAGAGAATAGCATGATTTTCTGATTCTGCATCCCTGAAGGTCCTGTATCTCAGGTATTGAGGAAATCTACCAAGGTCATGGCAAAAGGCGATTATCCAGGCTAGTCTCTTTGCCTCTTCACCGAGATTAAGGGCATCAGAAAGCCTCTCAATGTTCTGTACAACCCTGAGGGTATGTTCAGCCTTTAGCCTTAAGTTTTCTTTCGTATCCTCATCAGGAGACCTTTGAAGATATTCCTTTACAAAGGCGTCAAACCATTCTCTTATAGTGTTCATATCTATTTCCTCTTTACAATTACTATTGAGAAATAATCGAGGTCATCAGGCCTGAGGTTATTGAGATCGTATATCACCTTTTCACCATCCATTCCAACCCTCGATATATAAACAGCCTTTTCGAGGAGCCCCTTTTCTGAAAGAAACCTTTTAATCTCCTGAAGGTTTCTGTCAACCTTCATGAAAACTATTGTATCAAAGTTAAAACAGGAGCTCAGAGATCGGAAGTCGGAGCCAAGATAATTAGCAGGAATTATAGCAATCCTTTCACTGGCAAGACCGAGGGATAGACCTGCCCTTGCAGCAGCTGCATTTATTGATGATACGCCAGGGACTATCTCGATCTTCAGGTCTGGTTTTAATGTAAATAGCCTGTCATAGAGGTAAAAAAAGGTGCTGTAAAAGGATGGGTCTCCGAGGGTAAGAAAAGCAGCATCACACCTTTCAACAACCCTAATAATCTCTTTGGCTATATTTTCCCACCTCCCTATTTGCTCAGCATTGGGTTGTGTTGTCTTTACCATTGGAAAAGGGAGTTCTCTAATATCTTTCCCGCTCAGGTCTATAACCCTCCTCACGATATCAAGGGCAAGGCTTTTCCCATCTTCTTTACCTTTTGGCACAAAGAGCACAGAAAGCCCTCTCAGGATCCTCAATGCCTTTAATGTGAGTAGCTCAGGATCTCCAGGGCCAACACCTATGATGTAAAGATAAGACACGGATTTTTAAATTATAACTAATTTGTTTAAAATATTCCCATGAAGCTCCTTCTCCAGAGGGTAAATAAGGCATCCGTTGAGGTGGATGCAAAGATAATCTCTGAGATAGGGAAGGGACTCCTCTTATTTATTGGAGTAGAGAAAGGAGACTCAGAAAAGGATATTCAATACCTTGTAAAAAAGGTCTCCCAACTGAGGATATTCGAGGATGAAAATGGAAAGATGAACCTCTCGGTGATGGATGTAAATGGTGAAATACTCGTTGTATCTCAATTCACTCTCCTTGCTGACTGCAGAAAGGGAAACAGACCATCCTTTGATGAGGCAGAAAGGCCTGAAAGGGCTAAGGAACTTTATGAGAGATTTATAGAAGGTATCAAGAGCATGGGCATCCCTGTAAAATCAGGCATCTTTGGTGCATCCATGAAGATTAACCTCACAAATGATGGACCTGTAACGATAATGATTGAGTCAAAGAGATAACTCATGCCTTAATTGAATTCAAAAATCCTCTATCTCAGCAACAACAGAGCCTATGAGGACCTTTGTCTTGAGCATAACAGGAAGCCTGCGCTCATCATCAGTAAGCCAGATAAGGATATCTCCTTTTCTGTAAAATATACCTTCTGACTGCATTAAGGGTTTTATCAATATAGTATTTACAGTGCCCTTTTTGAGTTCTATCTTTTCCTTCTTAAGCACCTGCACCTCTACATTCCAGGTCTTCTTACTGTCAAAGACTGTAACATAAACAGACCTACCCGCTTCAAGATGAGAAAACCTTACAGAAAAGAAGGCAGAAAGAGGGTCAAATACTTCATCTGGTATGGGGAATTCCTTTGTCTCTTTCTTTATGTTGTCTCTGTAGAGAGCAGTCTTTGCATTAAAGACCACCTCCTTGTCTCTTCTGTGCCTTCCCTCCTTTATCTTTATCCTGTAATGGCGTGGCCTGCCGGGATAAAGGCCATCAATAGGTTCAAGGATGGACTCCACAACATCATTGACTTCATAAAATAAAGAGATAAACTCTGCTGACCTTACCTTTGAAAATATCTTTATCTGGGAGCCCTCTCTTTTTATCCCGAGCCAGGCAGTCCCGGCCCTTATGCCATTCCAGGTAAGCCTGTACTGGAAGGTCTCTTCATTGACAGGTGGTGAGGCATAAGGGGATAACAAAAAAAGCTCAGGAGAAGGCCAGAAAATTATAAACATACAGAGACTCAACAAGGTCATTTCTTTCAATCTTCTCAGCATAGAATCTCCAAATTGTTCCGTCTATTCTTTCCTTCACCACCAATTCTTCACAGGATACCTTCGAAAAACCTTTCTAAACTCTTTATATCTTCCAGATGTCTTTTAATTACTCACCTCTCTGTTATTAATTGATTCTCGGAGCCCTCTCAATGAAATGAGAATCTTCCTTAGATAGAGCCCTTCCATATCTCTTTTCTCTCAAATGCCTTAAGAAAGGATAAAAATCAAGATACTCCTTTTTAATTACATTCTCGAACTCTATTTTATCTTCAACAGACCTTTCATAAATACATAATCCTTCTCTCACAATCTTATAAAGGAGTTCTATCGAGGCATATCTTGATCGCATGTCCATAATATTAACATTGTGACTGAATCCCAGAGCATTGAATATCCTTGAAAAAAGGTCTTCTATCTCGGAAATTAAAATAAGTCTTTTTTCAGGCTCCATAAAGTGCTCAGTAAGCACGGCAATATCTATATCACTATCCTCCCTGAGCCTCCCCTTTATAAAGGAACCATAAAGATAAAGGGCAATGACCCCTTCTGGGACTTCCGATTCCTTCAGTTTATCCATTAAATTCTCTATCATCTTCGAGCCCCTTTAAAAAATTTCCTTACCATCTAACAGTTACCACCTATGTTATATTAATACATGCTGATAATTCCTGCAATAGACCTGAAAGATGGCAAATGTGTGCGACTTCTTCAGGGAAGGGCCGACGCTGTAACCGTCTATTCAGACAGACCTGATGAGGTAGCAAAGAGATGGGAGGAGATGGGTGCAAAGGTGATTCATGTAGTGGACCTTGACGGAGCCTTCTCAGGGATACAAAAAAATATTGAAGGTATAAAAAACATAAGAAGGGCTGTAAGGGTGGATATAGAACTTGGTGGCGGGATAAGGGATATGGAGATGATCGAGATGCTCCTTAGTCTTGGCATTGACAGGGTTATTCTCGGCACAGTTGCAATAGAAAGGCCTGAACTCGTAAAAGAGGCCTCAAGGAGATTTCCCGGGAGGATAATAGTTGGGATTGATGCAAAGGATGGGCTCGTTGCTGTTAAGGGATGGGTAGAAATTACAAATGTAAAGGCAAAGGAGCTTGCCCTGAGGATGGAGGATTATGGAGTATGGGGGATAATATATACAGATATTTCAAGGGATGGGATGCTTACAGGTCCAAATATCGAGGCAATAAGGGAGATAGTTGAGGCGGTGAATATACCTGTGATTGCCTCAGGAGGAGTGTCATCCCTTGATGATATAAAGAGGCTTAAGGAGATAAAGGGACTCTGGGGTGTAATAACAGGTAAGGCCCTGTATACAGGTGCCATAGACCTGAAAGAAGCCATTGAAATTAGCAAATAGTCCATGCGGATATCCAAAAAGACATTAAACATAATAAAAGAACTTGCTATAAAACACTTTGGAAAAGACATAGATGTGCGAATATTTGGTTCAAGGACTGATGACAGAAGGCGTGGTGGTGACCTTGACATTTATATTGAAGCCTCAAAGGATATTGAACTTGATATAAGGGCCCGATTTCTTTCGGAACTTAAAACAAAAATAGGAGACCAAAAAATAGATCTAATTATTCAAAGAAAGGACAGGCCAGTAGAAGGAACAATACATAATTATGCAAAAAAGACAGGAATTAAAATATGACCTTTGAAAAAGAAAGACTTAAAACATATTTATCAATATCTGATAAACACCTCCTCAGACTTAAATCCTCTCTGAAAACCCTTAGCTCAATAATACCACTCAACACAGAACGATACAAGGCCCTGACAGAGCAAGAGATTTCATACATTGACCAGATGTCCTACAGGTTTGGAAAGCTTCAGGATATAATGGGAAGACTTTTGAGGGTCACGCTTATTATCTTGGGTGAAGATATAGAGAATGCACCTTTTATTGACATCTTAAACAAAGCAGAAAAACTTGGCATAATAGATGATGCCCAAGAATGGATAATGCTTAGAGAATTGAGGAACCTTCTAACCCATGAATATAGTGATAACGAAGATGAAATTGCCCATGGCATAAATAAGCTTTTTGAGATATCAGGAAGGCTCTGCGAAATATACGGAAATATAAAAGATTATATCCAAAAGAGGAATTTAATTTAAATGCTTGCAAAGAGAATCATACCGTGTCTTGATGTAAAGGATGGGAGGGTTGTAAAAGGTGTCTCCTTTGTAAACCTGAGAGATGCCGGAGACCCTGTCGAGAATGCTATTTTTTATGACGAACAGGGCGCTGATGAGCTTGTATTCTTAGATATAACAGCTTCTTATGAAAAAAGAAAGATAATCCTTGATGTCGTTGAAAGGACGGCCTCTGATGTCTTCATGCCCCTTACAGTTGGTGGTGGTATTAAGAGCCTCGATGACATAAGGGATCTTCTGAATGCGGGATGCGATAAGGTATCAATAAACACAGCTGCTGTTAATGACCCTGAGTTTGTCAGACGAGCCTCGGAGAGATTTGGAAGCCAGTGTATTGTTGTTGCCATTGATGCAAAACGGGTTCATGGCTCAAGATTCGAGATAAGAGAGCCTGAAGAGATACCTGATTGGCTCAGGTCATCAAAAGACCTTGAATATCTATTGCTTCAGCCTTCTCAATCAAGATCCCTATGGGAGGTTTATACTCATGGTGGAAGAAGACCAAGGGGAATAGATGCTATTGAGTGGGCAAGGTATATGGAAAAACTCGGCGCAGGTGAGATACTCCTTACAAGCATGGACAGGGATGGCACAAAGGACGGCTACGACCTTGAGCTCACAAGGGCGGTCTCAGAGGCAGTTCGAATACCAGTAATTGCCTCAGGAGGTGCTGGAAATCTTAAGCATCTCTATGAAGGCATAGTGATAGGTAAGGCTGATGCCGTACTGGCAGCCTCTATATTCCATTACAGGGAATACACAATAAGGCAGGCAAAGGAATACTTAAAAAATCTTGGAGTGCCTGTAAGGTTATAGGGAGGTTCAGGCAGGACATTAATGGGACTGGAACTGATTAAAACTGATTTCCTCATAATAGGGGCAGGAATAATAGGACTGGCTATAGGAAAGACACTGCGAGACCTCTATCCTCAAAGGGATATCTGCATAGTGGAGAAGGAGCCGTCTTTAGGGGTCCACAGCAGTGGTAGAAATAGCGGGGTCTTGCATGCAGGATTTTACTACACCCCTGATTCTTTAAAAGCTAAATTCACAAGACTCGGAAATTATGAACTCACCCGCTTTTGTGAGGAAAGGGGATTAAAGATAAATAAATGTGGCAAGGTCGTTATAGCAAGAAATGAAAAAGAGCTTGAAATCCTGAAGGAGCTAAAAAGAAGAGGTGAGGCAAACGGTGTTGAATTATACCTTATCACAGAAAAGGAACTAAGGGAAATAGAGCCAGGGGCAAAAACATACAGATATGCTATCTGGAGCCCCAGTACGGCAACGGTTGAACCTTTAGAAATCCTGAAAACCCTTGAGAAGGAATTAAAGGAGAAGGAAATAAGAATCTTTTACAGTACACCCTATGAGAAGGTGCTGAAAAATGAAAAAAAGGTTATGGCAGGCAGAAATGTCTTTATAGCTGAAAGGATAATAAACTGCGCTGGTCTTTATGCAGACAGGATTGCTAAAGACTTCGGTTTTTCAAAAGACTATGAGATAGTACCTTTTAAAGGCCTATACCTTGAATATAGTGGTAATGATAACTTTATCAAAACAAACATATATCCTGTCCCGGACATTAGATTTCCCTTTTTAGGGGTTCACTTTACCATGACAGTTAATGGCAAAATCAAGATTGGACCAACAGCCATACCAGTCTTTTCAAGAGAAAATTATAAAGGCCTGAAGGGATTAAAGTTGAAGGAAGTCCTGAGGGCCTTTAAATGGAATTGGAAATTAGCTGTAAATAATGCTGAATTTAGAAGATTGGCCATTGAGGAAATAAAAAAATACAACAAAAAATTTTTAATTAAACAGGCAGGCCTTCTCGTAAAGACCATACCAGATGCCAGATGGTTCTCCTGGAGCAAGCCCGGCATAAGGGCTCAGCTTATCGACATAAGAAACCTGAGGCTGGTTCAGGATTTTTTAGTTGAAGGTGATGGATACAGTACTCATATATTGAATGCCGTCTCTCCTGCCTTTACTGCAAGCCTCCCCTTTGCAAGGTATGTAGTAGAAAACTATATTAAATAGTAAAAACCTTATAACTTTAAGGGCTCAAACACCCTATTCTTACTACCTGCCTTAGGCTCAATCCTCAAAGAACTAAGAAGGGTATCCGAGGCAGGGATAGTACGAATCTTGAATCTCTCTCCTCTAACTGCCTTAAAGACTGTAACCTCTACAGAGGGTAATCTCTTTGCATCAGAATATCTTGCACAGATGGAGGCAGCCAGTCTCAGCTGAGTCTCGTCAGGCTCACCACAGAGGAGCACAAGGGGACTGCCAAATCCCTCAACCTTTAAAAGAAGGTCTCCCTCTTCTGCCATTGAGAGGATTGCCCTGTTCTCTTCTTCATTCCTTCCAACAACGGCCTTGCAGTTTCTTGATAACCTGAAGTGCCTGCCAATCCTTAAAAGATTAATCTCTTTCAGAGATGGATCAGGATTATGTTCAAGCAACTCTTTCAGGCGATAGGAATATATCGGATCTGTAAGGAGACAACCACCAGCTGGGGTAGGATAGTCCTTCAGGCCGAATTCCTCTGCAAGGGCCATCTGGGGCTTTCTCGACCTTCCCCTGAATCCATAAAGGAGTTCCCTCTTTACAAGGCCCATCTGCTCAGGAATCGTTGGCTTAAGATTGAGGGCTGTAAGGGGTCTCAGGACATATCCTTCAAGGCCTGCCTCCCTGTCTATAAGGGGAAAGGTCTCCCTCCTCTGGCTCATGGGCCTCTGGCCAAGAACCTCACCAGTGATTACAAACTGGGCACCTATGAGTTTCATAAACTCCTTTGCCTCTCGGAGCATGAGGATCCGGCAGTCTATACAGGGATTCATGTTCTTACCATGGCCGTATTTTGGATTTTTTACAATCTCTATAAACTTGTCGGCAAGATGACAGAGTTTAACAGTAAAGCCAAACTGCTCTGCAGCCTTAAAGGGATTTTTTGAACAGCTTGACCTGTCAGATATATCACATCCAAAATGGGTAAGGAATGTTAAGGCAGTGACATCTACACCCTGCCTTAGCATCACAAGAATGGCAAGGGTGCTGTCAAGACCTCCTGAATAAAGGGCTACTGCCTTTGGCTTGTCGCTGAAAGAAGGCTTCCCTAACATCCCATCACCTCCTTGAGTTGTTCAGGTCTTACAGTAGCAGTGCCAACCTCTCCTACTACTATACCTGCAGCATAATTAGCTATCTCACAGGCCTCTATCATAGAGGCACCGCTTGCTCGGGCAAGGGTAAAGGTAGCAATAACCGTATCTCCAGCACCTGTTACATCAAACACCTTCTTAGCCCTTGTAGGGATATGGTAATGCTCGATATGCTCTTTTTTTCTCATAAAAAGGCTCATACCCTCCTCACCCCTTGTTATAAGGACTGCCTCAAGGGAAAGACCTTTAAGGAGTTTTCTTCCTGCCTTAATAAGGGAGGCCTCGTCCTTTATCTCTATACCAGAACCTTCAGATGCCTCTTTAAGGTTTGGCGTTATGACGGATACACCTCTGTAAAATGGAAAGTGCCCAACCTTTGGATCAACTGAAACAAAGAGACCGGCTGGTCTGGTGAGTTTTAAAATTCCTTTTATAAGCTCTCTACTTACTACACCCTTTTTGTAATCAGAGATTATTACAGCATCTATGTGGTCCTTTTTTATCTTATGCTCCACATAGGCGAGGATCTTTTTTAAGAGCTCAGAATTTATTTTTGAATGATCTTCTTTATCGAATCGGACAACCTGCTGAGCATGGGCTATAACCCTTGTCTTAACAGTTGTGGGTCTTTCATCTGTAAAAACTCCTGAGGAGTCTATCCCTTTATCTTCGAGAAGTCTCATAAGGACATCCCTTGCCCTATCATTACCTGTTACACCTATCACAGAAACCTTTCCACCAAGGGAAACTATATTTGCAGCCACATTGGCAGCGCCACCGAGCAAAAAATCCTCCCTTGTAACCTCCACAACTGGCACAGGTGCCTCAGGTGATATCCTCGAGACCTTACCCCATATGTATCTATCAAGGATGAGGTCTCCAATTACAAGTATAGAGGTCTTTTTAAAATTCTCTATAATCCTTTCCGCTCCTTTCATAATTTAGTATAACAAATTAAGCTATAGGCAAAAAATTGAAGATTCCCTGTGGTATGCCACAGGGAATCTTAATGCAAGGAATTATTTTTTTATCATATTTGCTCCCTTGATCCTTTTGGTGGCGAAGTAACAAAAAGCCCCCTTAAGGGTTTGCCACTTAGCACTCCCAACAGAAGGAGCACTGGCATCACAAACAGAGATAAAGTTAAACCGGAAAAAAAGCCTTTTACTCATGTTTTATACCTCCCTTAGGAAAGTCTTTAGCCTCAATTTTATACCTTTTTGGGCTTTGTCAACAAAACACACTTCCTTAAGGATAATCTTTTTAAAGTCCGCAAGGCTCTCTTTTTGGCAAGACTCAAACTACCCTATGCCCCCAGAATAATGTTAACGATTTAAAATTAAAACTGAGCTGAAAGACGGTCAAAATCTTTTCGCTTTTGTGCCACTCATGGCAAGACCTGCGAATCTTTACAAGCTTCGGGGGAGGATTACTTAGTTTAGCAAAAATTTGTAAGTCATTGATATAATTATTATCTTGAACTTACTTCATAGTTTTATAAGTCTTTGATTTATAAGCTTTTTAGATGCCGAAACAGTTCAGCATGAAGTTTAGAATATGAAACTTGCTAAACTACAGTAAGGATTAAAACTCGTAGGAAAAATAGAGTTTTATATTTTTCTCTTTAGCATATCTCTGAACCTGAGGATGGGCTATGTAGGTAACGAGGATAGGGAATTGTTTTTTTGGGATGTATCTTTTTATAACCTCAAGTTTTTTCAGAAATTCATCTATATCTTTTTTCTTGAGTTGTGATTTTGCCTCTCCGATAATTGTGTATTCTTTTCCATTCTTTTTTCCTTCACCCCAGATGTTTACCTCTATGTATTTTTCAGGACCTATCTCTATGAAATCTCTTTTGAGCCTGCCTTTTATAGTTATACCAAAATCATGTTTAAGAAGGGCTGGCAGGGCCTTAAAAGCCTCATCCTCAAGGCGATATCCGACAGTATGGCTAAGACCTCCGAGTTCTGCCTTAATCTTAGTCTGTTCTTTTTCAATGGTTTGAATAGCCGTTGTGAGTTTTTTGATTTCTTCCTCAGTTCTTTTCTGAGCCTCAGCAAGCTCCTGGACAGTATGTTCAAGTCTTGTAAGTCTTTCCTCAGTTCTTTTCTGAACTTCAGCAAGCTCATCAATTACCTTCCAGACCTTATTGAAATTCTCTTCAGTGGATTTTTTAAAGGCCTCAAGGCTTTCCTCAGTTCTTTTCTGGGCTTCAGCAAGCTCCTGGACAGTATGTCCAAGTCTTGTAAGTCTTTCCTCAGTTCTTTTCTGAGCTTCAGCAAGTTCATTAACCCTTTGTTCAGTTCTTTTCTGAGCTTCAGCAAGCTCCCTTACAACAGTTTTAAGCTCCTCAAAATCAGACCTTTTGACAGTGTCTGCAAGGTCTTCCCTGAGGAGTTCAAAGGCCTTCATTACAGGAAATCGGAACTCTTCAGGAAGTTGCTCTATTGCCTCAAGATACCTTGCCATAAAACCATTCTACCAGATGATATAACAAAGAGGCAACCCGACCTCACAAATCCACTATGTCCACTACATCGTATTCATCGCCACGAGTGGATTTATAAAGAATTGGTTCCCAGAACCACCCCACTACCATCCCTGTCACTCCGAACTACAGCTCTATCAAAGATAAATAAGGTTGTGTATTTTTGACTCATCACATAATATGGTGCAAATAAGAAAGACTTAACAAGTGTTGTATCTGTAGGGTATTATAACCCTCTAAATCCATCCTAGAAAGAATGGTGACCCAGACAGATGCAACAATTAGATTATATCACAAGTCTTTGAGAGACTCTGTCCCTCAAACTTCCTAATAATTAGGCTATAGACTACAGGCGATAGGTTACAGATAGGCTATAGAAAAATAAAAAATATCCTGTAGCCTAATATCTGAAGCCTATTTTTTGGAATTCAAAGGAAGGAAACATAGATATGTATGGTAGTAATAGACCTCAAGAGGTAGAAGAAGAATCTATAGGGGTTGTGGTAGAGAGGTTTTTAGCAGACACAGAACTGTTACTATCGCCACCAATCATGGACACAAGAGGTGAGGCATCTTCATTCATGGAGATATTTAACAGTGCTGAGATTTGAGAAGGTAAAGGTTAGGTGTAAACAGTGTGGAGTTAGAGGGGAGAAATTAGGATTTTTAGATAAAAGCAGCAGGCAGACGGCTGATGGCGAGGTAATAGTGGAGCTTGCCCATCAGGTATCGGAGCTTTGCAAGGTTATGGCCATAGAGGATGTTGCTACCTTTGAGCATCTCCATTTTGGTGGCGAAGTAACAGTTTTTGGTGGCGAAGTAACAGTTGGAGTTTTCAAACCCTATCCTTATCCCTTGCACCATAATCCGGGATGAGTCAGAAATAAGGATACAGTAGATTCTCCTCAGGACTCTGATTTTATCTCGATGTGATATTTTTCCCTTAAGCCCTTCAGCCATGCCCTGTAAAGCTCTTCAAATCTCTTTGCTTCAAGTTGCTGTCTTATTACCTTTTTTGCCTCCTCAACTGTCATCCCACCCATGCGGCCTTCAACCTTAAGTATAATAAGTCCCTTTTCTGTCCAGAAAGGCCTGCTTATCTCACCCACTTTTAATCCAGCAATAGCTTCGAGATACTGAGATGATAAATCAGACCTTTTTATATAACCGAGGTCGCCACCAATAAGTCTCGTATCTTCAGAATAGAGCATCACAATCCTTTCAAAGGGCTCTCCTGCCCTGAGTCTCTCTATTATTGTGTTAAGTTTCTTTTGAAAGGTTTCTATATCAGCATCCTTTGGTCTTTTCAATAATAACTGTCTTAATCTGAACATCTCAGGTCCTGTATATTCAGGATGAGCCTTAAGGTATTCTTCTATCTCGCTCTCCTTAACGACAACCCTGCTCCTTACTTCCTGAGAAACGGTCTTGCTTATTAAGATCTGCTCTGAAAGGGCCTTCCTGTATGTGGGAAGGGTATACCCCTCCTTCTTGAGGGTCTCAAGAAATGTAGCATCATCCATTGAATACTTCTGCTTTATTCTCTTAATAGTCTCGTCTATTTCATCCGTAGAAACATCTATACCGAGACTCTGGGCCTCTCTGAGGATAATGCGAGAATTTATATAATCTTCAAGGAGAGTCTCTTTATTCTCTTCAAAGAATCTCCTCTTCTCCTCCGGTGAGAGGTTTCTTATATTGTCAGGTGCTATGAACTCCATCTCCCTGTACAGCTCGCTCCAGGTAATGGGTTCATTATTAATTACTGCCACAACCTGATCAACAAGGATGCCTCCACAGGCTGATGATAAAGGTAAGAGATTGGAAAGGATAAAACATGTAACAATAGAAATCAAAAGAAACATCCCTAATCTCAATTTTAGTAACAACTGGAGCCTCTCCACTTTTTCAATTAACCTCTAATAAGACGTCAGGCTTCAAAAAATAGGCTATAGGCTATAAATAAGCTACAGGCTATTGGCTACAGGATATAGAAAATAAGAAATAACCTGAGGCCTGTAGCCTGACATCTTAAGCCTAATATCCTGTTGCCTATTACACATCTGAACTACCCCAAGTCACCAGATAGTTTAAAAATTGATATTGTATCTTATCTTTGCCTTCTTCCTGTTTACATCAACAAGATGGGCCATCAATTCCTGTTTCCTCTGCTGAAGGATCATGGCCTTTATCTGAGGTTTTGCCTCTTCAAAGGATAGAACCTTTGAGACCTCCCTCTTCTTTATCTTTCAGGACAGCATTATAGACCTCTTTTGATATTCCCTCTCCATCCACAGTGATAGCATCACGGCTACAGGCAGAAAGAAACAGGGAAATCAGAAAAATCAGGACCGTCATCTCAGCAAAGGCAAATCTCTTCATCTTAATACCTCCAGAATTGGATTTTGTTGTTTATTATACCCGAACATACCCATCCAAAAACAGAGGTCAGGCTGTGGTAAAATAACTCCCATGACCAGTTACTTTCACCCTGAAAACAGGGCTCAAAAATCAAAAGGCAGAAATCAGAAAGTTCAAAAGACCAGTAAATTTCTGTTTGCTGGATTTATACTATTTTTCCTGTTTAAACCCTTAAATACCCATGGCATTACCCTTGATCAGGCTATTGAGAAGGCCATGGAGAACCTGCCTCAATACAGGTCAAAGGTGTATTTAAGGGAATCGCAGCTTTATGAATACAGAGCAACCCTTTCACCTTATCTTCCTCAACTTGACCTTTCTGCCTCCCAGAAAAGGATATATGTAGAGCCTGAGGACTATGACCTGAGGAGTCTTGAACTCAGACTCAGCTATCTCCTCTTTGATGGAGGTAAAAGATACAGCCAGAGGCTATCCTCAAAAACCCTTCTTAAGATTGCTGATGAAGAACTGAGGCAGAGTCTCCTTGAACTTCAGTATAATGTAAAGGTTGCCTTCTACAATAGCCTTGCAAAACGGGAGATCCTGGAACACCGAAAGGTCCAGCTCAGATATGCGGAAAAGAATTTTGAGGTAGCAAAGGGCAGACACGAGCTTGGTGTTGCAAGGCTTTCAGAGGTCCTTCAGGCCTCCGTGAGACTCGAAGAGGCAAGGTCAAGGGTAATTGATGCAGAAGGTGAACTCAAAAAGTCACTGGCAGAGCTGAGTTCCCTTATCGGGATAAATATAAAGGGAGAGGAGCTCGAAGGAGAACTTTCAGAGATAGAAAATATTCCTGAAAAGACCCTGTTGCTTGAAAACGCTATGAACTCTCCTGAGGTGAAGAAGATAGAATTTCAGAAGGAACTAAATCTTTCTGAAAGAATACTTGCAAGGAGTGACTTCCTTCCAAGCATCTATCTCGATGCAACCTACACAAGAAACTCTTCTTCAGACGCCAGGCTATATCCTGAACAAGAGAAAAGCATAGGCCTTAGACTCACCTTTAATATTTTTGAGTTAAGAAAGTTCTTACGATTGAAGGCTACTGGTTCATCCTTAAAGGCAAAGGAAGAAGACATAAAAGAGGCAAAAAGGACAATCGAACTCAAGATATCAAAGGCCTATGAAGACCTCATGACAGAACTGAAGAGGCTTGAGGTTGCAAAAGAGCAGCTTCGTTTTGCTGAAAAGAATTATGAACAGGCCTTTGGAGAATATAAGGTTGGTAAGGGAGATATCCTTTCACTCATACAGTCAGAATCATTGCTGGCTGATGCTAAGGAAAAGCTCACTGCCTCTAAACTGAATATCTGGATTGCCGTTATAAATCTTGAGAGGGTTGCGGGGATAAGTGACCTTATTTTAACCAAGGAGTAGATCATAGCTGTCCAAAATAAATTAAAATGTTATTTTTAAAAGGGCATAAGGCCTCAAAAACACAAAAGAAGCGACAGGATTATTTTATCAGGTATAATGAGGTTATCAACTTATTTGAGAGGTTTATTAAGGTCATGAGAGTTATTTAACAAGTTACATTAAGGTGTCGCCTTTTGTGCTTTTTAGGGATGGCGCAAGTAATAGTTAGGGATGGCGCAAGTAATAGTTGGCCTCATGCCCTTTTAAGAATTATTTTGGATAGGTGTGCCAGGGAGTAAAAATGAAAAAAAGGCTACTTCTTATCAGTTTGCCATTTCTTTTATTAATGGGTGTTTTTCTTATTTACAGGATCTTTTTTAAAAAGGAAGAAATCAAAGTTCTTGAAACAGCAGCAGTAAAGAAGGGAGAGATAAAAGGTGTCCTCATAGAAACAGGAATTATAAAGCCACAGGTTGGAGCAGTCGTGAAGATAGGAACGAGGGCAACAGGCACGGTGGTGAAACTCAATGTGAGGATAGGAGACAGGGTTAAAAAGGGTCAGCTAATAGCCCTTATTGATGACAGGGAAATTAGAGAGCAGATAAATCAGTCAAAGGCTGCTCTTTTAAAGACAGAAAACACCCTCAGACAGCTCGAGCTAACCTATCCTGAAAAACTCAGAGAGGCACAGGCAAATCTTGAGTATGCAAGGATTAATTATGAAAGAGAACAGGAGCTTTTAAAAAAAGAATATACAACAAAGGAATCAGTGGACAGGGCAAAAAGAGAACTCGAGATAGCAGAGGCAACATTAAAGAGATTGAGGGATGAATACGAAACACAGGTAATGATTACAAAAGCATCCATAGAAGAGATAAAGGCACAGATAGCCCAACAGGAAACACGGTTATCCTATACAAGGATATATTCACCAATTGACGGAATAGTCTCAGATGTAACCATACAGGAAGGGGAGACGGTAGTGGCAGGGTTACAGGTTGCCAATCTTATAACAGTATTTGATCCTCTAAAACTCGAGATGTGGATTTATGTGGACGAAGCAGACATAGGAAGGGTAAAGATAGGCCAGAATGTAGAATTCACAGTAGATACCTTACCTGATAAAACCTTTCACGGTAAGATTGAAAAGATCTATCCCCAGCCTGTTGTAAAGGACAACATTGTTTATTATCTTGCAATAGTCAAGATAACGAGGGAGGATGCACAATTTTTAAGGCCAGAGATGACGACATATGTGAGGATTACCTATGAGGAGAAAAAAGATACCCTGATTGTCCCGAATTCAGCAGTGAAGTTTGAGCAGGGTAGCCAGATAGCCTATAAGATAACGGGACAGAATAAAGTAGAGAGGGTAAAGATAAAGATTGGTCTGAGAAATGAAGAGTCAACAGAAATCATTTCTGGATTAAAAGAGGGAGACATAGTAGCAACAAAGATAATACTGCCAACTGTTACTATGACACCAAAACAGAGCTCAGAAATCAGAGATAGGTGAAACAGAGGTCAGATGTCAGAGGTCAGATTTTGCTTCCTTGAAGACATAAAAAAGACCTACAGGACAGGAGACATAGAGGTGGAGGTTCTTAAAGGTATTAACCTCGGGATAAAAAGAGGTGAGTTTGTTGCCATAATGGGTACCTCGGGATCAGGAAAGACAACACTCCTTAATATAATTGGATGCCTTGACAAACCGAGTTCAGGAAGGTATCTTCTTGCTGGCAGAGAGGTTTCAGGACTTGATGATAATGAACTATCAGAGGTAAGAAATAAACATATAGGCTTTATTTTCCAGAATTTCTATCTCCTGCCCTATGCAACGGTTCTTGAAAATGTGCTTCTTCCGGCACTATACTCTGACTCAATGGTAAATAAAACAAAGGCAATGGATATACTGAGACTTGTTGGTCTTTCAGAAAGGGCAAGATTTAAGCCAAATCAACTCTCAGGAGGCCAGCAACAGAGGGTTGCCATTGCGCGGGCCCTTATTAATGAACCTGATCTTATCCTTGCCGATGAACCTACAGGCCAGCTCGACAGCCTCACTGCAAAGGAGATAATGGAGCTTCTTAAAGAATTAAATAGAAAAGGAAAGACAATTATACTTGTAACCCATGATAATAATATCGCAGGATACGCAGAGAGGATCCTTCATATGAAGGATGGTAGAATAGTTAGTTAGGCTTTAAATCACTTTTCTATTCCCTTTCTTGCCCTCACACCTTTATCCATATAATGCTTTATCTTTTTAAACTCTGTCACGAGGTCTGCTTTTTTTATAACCTCCTTAGGTGCATATCTTCCTGTAAGGACAATTTCAATATCTGGAGGTCTGTTTTCAAGAAGCTCAATTATATCAGCCAGCTTTATTAAGCCATAGTGCAAGGCTACATTTATCTCATCAAGAATCACGATATCATATTCCCCTGACTGAACAATCTCTCTTACTTCCTTAAAACCCCTCTCAATTATAGCCTTTGTTCTGGTAGAAGACCTGCCCAGAATAAAGCCCCTCCCATATTGCCTGACAGTAATAAAATCCCTGAACCTCTCAAGGGCCCTGTGTTCACTGCATCTTCTATTTTTTATAAACTGGGCAAAAAAGACCTTGAGTCCTGCACCAGCTGCCCTTATAGCAAGACCAATAGCTGCTGTAGTCTTACCTTTACCATCACCTGTATAGATCTGAATGTGTCCTTTACTCATCACACCTGTCCAGATAAGGTTTGATTTTTATTATCTCCCTCCTTGCCTCACCAATGGTAAGGGGTATTCTATTAAATGGTATTCCATCCTCGTTCTTCAACCTCCATATTAACTCTGCTATCTGGGGAAGGCGGAGTTTTACATTCTCCATATCCTCTGGTGCAGTGAAGACCTCCTCAGGTCTTCCCTTTCTTGTTATCCTTCCTCTGCTGAGGATATAAAGCCTGTCAAGAAAAAGGGGAACCATATCAACACTGTGCGTTGCCAGTAATATGGTAACGCCTTTCTTGTTAAGGTCTCTAAGCAACTTCATCAGTTTATATTCTCCCATGGGGTCAAGTCCAGCAGTAGGTTCATCAAGAAGAAGTATCTCATGCCCCATGGCAAGGAGGCCTGCGATGCAAACCCTCTTTTTCTGACCATAGCTTAATGACCTTATTTCCTTATGAGCATAACCCTCCATATCCACAAGCCTGAGGGCCTCTGTAACCCGTGCTTTAACCTCCTGTTCATGGAGCCCCATATTCCTCGGACCAAAGGCCACATCCTCAAAGACAGTGGAGCCGAATAACTGGTCATCTGGATTTTGAAAAACAAGACCGACCTTCTTGTAGATCTCCTTTGGAGTAAGACCTTTTATATCTACACCATCAAGAAGGACATAACCATCTATGTTTTTTATAAGACCATCAAGGATCTTTAAAAGGGTAGTCTTACCAGAGCCATTTGAACCAAGGATTCCAGCAAATTCTCCATCCAGGAGTTCAATCTCAATATCTCTTAATGCCTCTGTACCATCAGGATACTTAAAAGAACTTATAAAAGCCTTTATCCTCAGATTCTCCATAAAAGCACCATTATTAATGCTACCAGAAGGGTTCCTATTAGCTCACCTTTTTTTAAGACCCTGTATCTTGTGGAAACTGTTCTTCCATCATATCCCCTCTGCATCATCGAAAGGGCAATGTTATCGGCATGATCGAAAGCCTTTATGACAAGGGACCCCGTGAGGATCCCGAAGGAATTCAGTCCCCTCTTTATGCTGATATAACCGAGCCTGTTTTTCTGGGCATTGTATATAACAAGGGCCTCCTCAAGAAGGACAAAAACATATCTCCAGGCAAAAAGAAGGGCATCAATGAAGGTCTTTGGCAGTCTGAACCATGAAAGGCCCTCTATAATATCGATGAAATCAGTAGTAAAGGTGAAGAGGTTCACCAATGAGACAGAGGCTACTATCCTTAAAAACAGGCTGAAGGCTGAAGGCTGAAGATTGGCTGAAGGCTGAGAAATAATCTTTATAATGAGAATAACAAGGGCAATAAATAATGGCTCGGAGAATCTTAAAAGATATCTTCTTAAGGTTATACCAGCATAAAGGGACAGGAGAAGGCATCCTGCTGTTATGAACAGAGGAAAAACTATCCCTTCGCCACAAAGGACAAGTATGAGGCTCAAGATCAGAATAAGGATCTTCAGCCTCGGATCTACCTTTTTAAGGAAGTGGTCTTTCTTTGAAGAATTATAGAGAATATCCTTATATTCAGACACGAGTGCCCCGGTTATTACCTTCGCTACTAATACTGTCTTTCTGCTCTGTAATTTTTCTCCAGTAATAGCCTGCCACAAATCCTCCTGTAGCACCAGCAATCAGGAATATAAAGAGTAACAGGTCTCCCTGATCTGTGTTTATCAGAGGTTCCTTTGCCTCCCTGCCGTGCTCTTTTGCAAATCTCTCAATAACAGCCTCATCCACACCACTCCATCTGGACTCTTCAACTGCGACCTTCGCCGCCAAACCATAAAGGTCCGAATTAGTAAGAAACACAAGTATTAATGATGATATAATGCTCAGAAATATCGCCACCGATAGAGTTGTCTTAAAACGTTTGTTGTTTAAACTCATAACTTCCTCCTTACATTGTAGTGCAGTAGCCCATTTAAAGGATAAATATCTGTCCATAATCTCCTACGGCTCTACTGCTCTGGTGCTCTGCTGCTCTAAAATTACACCCATCTTTACAAGAAGGTCAGGCCTCTTCTTATAGAGCAAAACTACCATCCCCCCTGTAATTGCACCTTCAAGAACTCCAAGGGGAAGCTGGGTCGGTATAAAGGCCAGAACTATCTTGCTGAATAATGGCAGAAAAGGTGAATCTCCCCTGATGCCTAAGGCAAGTTCAAAGGATGTAGTAAGATAGGTTGCCCAGTCAGCAAGAAGACCAGCAATAAATCCCGAAAGATACAATGGCAGTCCTGTCAAACGCATAAGTCTGAACCCTAAAAACCCGGCAAAAGAGCCCACAACTCCCATTGAAAGGATATTTGCACCAAGGGTGCTTAATCCTCCATGGGCAAGAAAGAGGGCCTGAATGAGAAGAGCAATAGATGCAACAACAGTGCTTATGAAAGGACCAAGGAGAATACCTGATATCCCTGTTCCACAGGGATGGGAACATGTGCCTGCTGTTGGAACGGGTATGGGCATGGCAGAGATTATAAAAACCACTGCTGCCATTAATCCTACGAGGGGCTTCATGGAAAGGTCAGAGGAGACCTTCTTTTTTAAGAGATAGATACCTGCTGCCACAAAGGGCAGAGAGATACAAAACCAGAGCACTGCCCAGTTAAAAGGCAGTATGCCTTCTGAAATGTGCATTGCCCGGGCCTCAGGGACACACACGAAGAGGACGAATAGAGCAGCCGACATTCCCGAGACAGAGCGGAAGAGCGGCAGTGCAATAGCTAATCCGCTGTACTTTTGCTCTATTTTATCTCTGCACTGTCGCTCTAATTTTCTGCTTTCTTGTTGCTCTGTATGTTTACGGAACTGCCGTGCTATTATCCTGGTAATAAATCTCATATCTCCTCCTTTTCTGCTTCTGCCTCACCACGAGGGGCTGAGGCACGTTTTAGTAATGCATTTACTGTTGCAACTGCAACGGCTGAGCCTCCTTTTCTACTGAGATTGGTGATAAAGGGGAAACTCTGAGCGGAAAGAAGAACCTTCGACTCAAGGGCCTTTACAAAACCAACAGGAACACCAATAACAAGAGGCTGAAGGCTGAAGGCTGAAGTAGAACTGTTGACTGATGATCTATTAAGAATCTCTATAACCTTTAACAATGCAGTGGGAGCATTTCCTATAGCGACAATTCCGATATTGTTATTCTCATTCAGGGCCTTTTCCATAGCTATCTCTGCACGAGTCCTGCCAGTAGCCTCCGAGATTCTTATAACATCTTCGTCATCTATATAACAGTGAACCTTTATCCCGAACTCCCTGAGGAATCTTTTTGATATGCCTGCCCTTACCATCTCTACATCAACGAGGATATCCCTTCCTGCCCTTATTGCCTCTATACCAGTCTTTATGGCTTCAGAAGATATGACCATGTTATTTATAAATTCAGGATCAGCCGTTGCATGAACGACCCTCTTTATAATCTCCTTTTCCTCAAAGGGGATATTTTCCATTTCTGACTCTTCCTCGATTATCTCAAAGCTCCTCTCCTCTATCTCCTGAGGTCTGAGATGGCCTTTAATTCTATCCTTGATAATCTCTACAAGCCTTTCATGAAAACCAAGGGGTTCTGTGTAAAGGAATTCTACATCTGGATAGAGTCTCTTTGCCTCTTCAATAATCATGGGTATGTCCTTTGTAACATGCATACCTGAGGTGAGAAAATAAGGGTGGATTATAACCTTCCTTGCACCTCCATCCACAGCAGTCCTTATACATTCCATGAGGTCGGGTCTTCCGAACTGGAGATAGGCCACACTCACACAATCCTTTTTACATCCATTGTGAAGGTCCCTGTGAAGAAGCCTGCCAATTATGTCAAGGTTATTTGCCCCTTTTAAAGGACTTCCGTGACCTATAATAATAAGATGCTCCATGTTATTCCTCCCTGAATAATCCTCCAAAGGCATCGGGACTCAATGCTCCATGAAGGTGGATGTATGTCCCTGTGGTGTTTCTTATGGTGAATCCCTCATTCATGATGAACTCTCCTTCCCTATTGTAAACCTTAAAACGACTTCTTATAGAATCTACGGGAAAACCATTAATAACTGAGTAATGAAACTCATGTCCCCTGAGACAGAGGTCAGAGGTCAGAGATCGGAAATCAGATTTAAAGGAATATTTTTCCTTAAACTCTGACATCTGACTTCCGACATCTGACATCTGTATCACCTCCCTGTAACCAAGGACAGGCCTGTTCTGCATCTTTATCCTGAAAGGCAATATCCCTGCCATAGGGAAAAACCTTCCGTTCCTCTCTATACCCTCACTTAGATAAATAAGGCCACCACATTCTGCATATATGGGAATCCCTTCAAGGGATGCCTTTTTTATAGCATTGATGAGCCCTCTGTTGCCTGAAAGGGTTTCTGCATATTCCTCTGGATAGCCTCCTCCAATATAAAGGGCATCTATGTCCTCTGGAAGTTCCCTGTCATTTAATGGACTGAATTCTATGAGTTCAAATCCCAATTCTCTCAATATATCAAGATTGTCCTCATAGTAAAATGAAAAGGCCCTATCACGAGCAATGGCAAGGCGATACTCAGGCTGAAAGCTGAAGGCTATAGGCTGAGAATCAGGCGACAGGCAACAGGTGATAGATTTTTTCTTAATATCCTGTATCCTGTATCCTGTAGCCTGTAGCCTATTGTTGACTATTTCACAGATATTCACATGCTTTGCCATCACATCTCCAAGCCTCTCTATTGCCTCATCTGTTATGGGTTTCTCCTCAGCAGTCACAAGACCAAGGTGTCTTGAAGGAATAGAGAATCTCTTATCCTTAGGAAGATAACCAAGGCAAGGTATCTCAAGCCCCTTTATGAGCCTTTTTAAATGGGCCTCTGAGCATACCCTATTAAATATCACTCCTTTAAACTTTATGTCGAAATCCCTTGCTGCCTTCTCAACAATACCATTCACTATGGCACCTGCTGTCTCAGCTATTCCAAAGGCATCAACAACAAGGACAACAGGAACCTTAAGGACCTGAGCAAGTCTTGCTGTTGAGTCCTCTCCATCAAATATACCCATAACACCCTCAATAATGGATATGTCTGCATCAGTACTATTTCTCAGAAAGGAGCTCTTTACAAAATCCTCACCGCACATCCATATATCGAGATTCCTTGATGGCCTTCCTGTTACGAGCCTGTGAAGGCCCGCATCTATAAAATCTGGACCGGCCTTAAAGGCCTGGACAACATAGCCTCTCTTTCTCAGATAGGCCATGAGGCCAAGGCTTACTGTCGTCTTTCCACATCCACTGTGTGTACCTGCCACTATAAATCCTACACCCATTTGCTTAATTCCTCAAAAAGTCTATTAATTTCTTCGGGTCTTCTTACAGCTATCCTGAACCATCCCCTTTTAAGCCCTCTGAAGTCTGAGCAATCCCTTATGAGGATACCCCTATCTGCCAGTAATGCCTCAATATCCTTTCCCTGGCTGTTCCTTTTGCCACCCATGAGCTTGAAGAGATAAAAATTCACAAAAGAAGGGATATATTCAATCCTATATCTCTTAAAGAGGGCTTCAAGATAGAGGCTCCACTCGTGGATACACATCCTTGTCTCTTCATTGAATCTTCTGTCCTCAAGAGATATAATACCTGCCTCCTCTGCGAGGGAATTTACAGTCCAAGGCTCTTTATATCTCCATATCCTGTCCACGATAGCCTCATGGAATACTCCATAGCCAAGCCTCAAACCAGCAAGGCCATAAAATTTGGTCATTGACCTGAGAACTATGAGACAGGAATTATCCTTCACCTCTCTGATTACTGACTCATGAGGGATGAAATCAATAAAGGCCTCATCTACAACGAGGAAGATCCCCATATCTTTTGAAACCTCAGCGAGCCGAAAAACATCCCTTCTCTCTAAGAGCCTCCCTGTTGGATTATTCGGATTACAAAGAAAGACCATATCACCATGAGAGACAAGAGACTTCATATGTCCTATAAGCTCCTCAGGAGAAATATCAAAATTCTCCTCTTCTTTTAACTTAAAATGCAGAACCTTTGCTCCACTGAGCTCTACAGCCCTCTCATATTCAGAAAATGTCGGCTGGGGTATAATAACCCTTTCTGGTCTTAATGCCCTCGCCACAAGATAGATCAACTCAGTGCTTCCGTTACCAGCAATTACGAGAGCCGGGTCAATGTCATGATATTCAGCTATTGCTTTTCTTAGCCTCCTTGAGTAAGGATCTGGATAATGAGTTATTCTGGGTGCTGATTGCATTAATAACTCGATAACACCCTTCGGAGTTCCAAGAGGATTAATCGATGCACTGAGATCAAGGATGTCTTCATAATTGAAACCCCTTTCCAGAAGTCTGTAGATATCTCCACCGTGCCTGTTCTTCATAATCTCACGAGGACAGAGCTTATCCCTGCCAGTATGGCTGCAAGTCCAACTATCCTCAAGCCCTCCTCAGCCACCTCCACACTAAGGGGTCTTGAACTGACACCGATAAAGGGCTTATCAACAAGGACACCTCCATAATATGAAGGCCCTCCGAGCCTCACACCGAGGGCACCAGCAAGGGCTGCCTCAGGATAACCGCTATTTGGACTTGAATGGGCCAATCTAAAAAGCATTATCACAAGGAATGTCCTCTTTGCCATATAATAGCCAAGCTTAATGGAATCCCAGCTAATCTTGAAAAAGTCGTAGATGTATAGTGAAAATAATATGACCAATCTCCTGAGGGGCCTTGGTTTACTGAAGATGGCCTCATGGAAAAAGAGGTGGATATTTTTGCCAACTTCATATAAAAAGACTGAAAACATAATGAAGACAGAAGTGAGTCTTGCCGGAATAAAATTCATAAGGTCATCAAGCCTTGCTGCTGCCCATCCAAAATATCTGTATCTTTCATTCTTATATCCAACCATAGAGTCCATGGTATTAATGGCCTTATAGGTCATTGCCAGAGGAAGACCTCCAATGGTGAGATAAAAGAGGGGTGCAACAACACCATCAGAAAGATTCTCTGAAAGGCTCTCGAGGCCTGCCCTGAGAATCCCTTCTTCTTCAAGTCTTTGTGTATCCCTGCTAACAATCATGCTGAGAGACTGTCTTGCCTTAAAAAGATTGTGGGCTGCCACCTCATCTATTACCTTTTTTACTGAACAGATTAGCTCACGGGTTGCGATAGTTGTTGAAACAATAAAAACAAAAAGAACAAAACTCATAAAAGATAAAAAGCCTTCTACCGAAGAATTAATAGGTTCTTTTTGCCACCAGTGTAGTAATAAAAGTTGCGATAAGATTATGCTTAGAGAGAGGGTAATCCCAATCACTATCAGAACAAGGATAACTCCTCCTATCCTTTCCATTAAAGATCCTCTTAAGAACTTCCTCAGGATATCTTCTGTTCTTTTGATAAGAAAACCCATAAACCTTACAGGATGGGGAAACCATCTCGGATCTCCCATTATAAGGTCAATCAAAAAGGCAAGGCCTATATGGATAGCACTAATGCTAAAAGCAGCAGATATATCAGAAAAACCTTCAATCATTGAATCATCCTCTCGATGTAGGATAGATCTATATGTTTTTCAATAGTAGTAGAAAGTACTTCAATCGCCTTATCCTTTATCTCATGGTATTTAATGGCCGATTTGAACGTCCCAAGTCCTTTTTTGAGTCTTGCTGAATCTATGATAAATCTTCTGAATTCGTCATTCTCAAATATTCCGTGGATATAGGTTCCCCAGCAATTGCCATTAATAGAACCATCAATGACATTTTCACAAAATCTACCCTGTCTCTCTATCCTGAATAAACCAATATCTCCTGAACTCACACCCATGTGAATCTCGTAGCCTTTGAGGACTTGTGAAGTGGTAAAGGTATGAATAGGTGAAGCCGTTACCTGAGCTGTGACCTTCTCCTTTTGAAATGTCGTCTCTATGTTTAAAAGCCCTATACCGTCTATCTCCTTATGCTCACTCTCAACACAATAAGGATCGAAGAGCTTCCTGCCAAGAATCTGGTATCCACCACAAAGGCCTATAATCTCTACGCCCTTTGAATAGGCCCTTAAGAGGCTTTTATCAAGGCCTTTTTCTTTCAAATAGAGAAGATCCTTTACAGTGTTCTTAGTGCCCGGAACAATAACGATATCTGCATTCTCTATGTCAGCAGGAGAATTAGAATACAGGAGTTCCACATCAGGCTCATAAATGAATGGGTCAAAATCTGTAAAGTTCGATATGTATTTTAATCTGAGAACAACTATCTTGACAGGCTGAGAATCCGTCGACAGGCAATAGGCGATAGATTTTTTCTTAATATCCTGATGCCTGATGCCTGTAGCCTGTAGCCTGTCTGTTGACAGACTCAGTCCATCTTCCTCTGGTAATCCTATCTCCATATATGGCAAAACACCAATAACAGGTCTTCCCGTCTTCTCTTTTATAAGCTCGAGGCCTGGACGGAGAATCTCTTTATCACCCCTGAATTTATTAATTATAAACCCTTTAATGAACCTACCATCTCTTCCAAGGAGTTTCAAGGTTCCATAAAGGGATGCAAAGACTCCTCCCCTATCAATGTCTCCCACAAGAAGCACTGGTGCCTTTGCGTATCTTGCAACAGCCATGTTAACAATCTCTTTATCCATAAGATTTATCTCTGCAGGACTTCCAGCACCTTCGATTATCACAAGGTCATACTCACTCTTGAGTCTATCAAGGGACTCTGTAATCTTTGGCCAGAGGGCTTTTTTGAGTTTATAATAATCCCTTGCAGAGAAATTACCATAAACCTTTCCATGGACAATCACCTGTGAACCTCTTTCACCCATTGCCTTAAGAAGTACAGGATTCATGTCAACGGTTGGCTCAATCCTTGCTGCCTCTGCCTGAAGGGCCTGGGCACGGCCTATCTCTCCACCATCCTTTGTAATGAAGGAATTCAGTGCCATATTCTGGGCCTTGAATGGTGCTACCCTCAGGCCCTTATTGTTAAAGATCCTGCAAAGGGCTGTCACAAGGAGGGTTTTACCAGCGCCAGAGGCAGTCCCCTGGATCATTAAGGTCCGGCATTTCCTGTTATTCCTTTTCATCCCTACAAACACCATTAATCAGTCTTACTACGGGGAAATCATCATGGAATTCAATAATATTGAGGCATCCATGGTCCTGCTCTATCCTGAAGATATTCTCAAGGGAAATTCCGAGGAGCTCACAGAGGATTATCCTGTTTACACCTCCATGGGCAACAACAATGATATCAGGCTGAAGACTTGAGTCCGAAGGCTGAAGTATCCATTTTAAGGCCTTCATCACCCTATCTCTTACCTCAATGGTGCTTTCTCCTTGAGGAGGACTGTATCGAAGAGGATTAGAGGCCCATAGAGAAAATTCTTCAGGATATCTTTCTTTTATTTCATCAAAACTCATTCCCTCCCATATACCAAAATTCCTTTCCCTTAGTTCAGGCACTATTACTGGTTTCAGATTAAAGACCTGAGATATTATCTCGGCACTCCTCAGTGCCCTGCTGAGAGGAGAAGAATATACTACTGGTTTCTGGTCTTTGAGTCTCTGGCCTAAATAAAGGGATACCTTTTTTATCTGCTCAATACCCTCCTCTGAAAGGGGAACATCTATGCTCCCCTTATATCTCTTTACTCCATCATTTAGAGTTGCACCATGTCTTATCAGATAAAGAGTCTTGACCATACTATCACGCTCAGTAAAAATAGTACTTCAGAAAGCTCACTTAAAGCTCCTATGGTATCTCCTGTTGAGCCATTAAATATTTTATTGCAGAAATAGGTCCAGAAAAGGGAAAAACCATAGATAGTTCCTATTGAGAATAGATTAAAAATCCACTCTCTTTCAGGCATATATCTTGAAAAAATTGTATAAAGAAGGACATAAATCAAAGAAAGTGCAAAAAGGTTATAAAAAAGTTCCTTTATTTTAATCCTTCCCACAAAGAAGTGACCAAGACCCTCAGACCTCGTGGGTCTTCCATGAAACATAGAGCTAACCATAGCCCACTTTGATAGCACAGGCATTAAAAATATAGATGAATAATATATATAGGGAATAAAGTGAGATATGTTTTTTAAGGAAAGGTATTTTAAAAATATTACAGATACAATAGCTGTCACACCTATGGGGCCTGCTGTGCTATCCTTCATAACAGATAATCTCTTTTCAACCTGAGTTTGTCTGTCGCCTGTTGATCTAACAGCCAGTGCATCAAAGGTATCAGAAAGACCATCGAGATGAAATCCTCCATTTAGCAATACATATGATAAAAGCACGATAAATATGGCAAGGTCGGCATGGAAGAGCCTCTCGCTTAAACTTAAGATTGTCAACAACAGGAGTCCCTGAACTAAACCTACAATCACAAAATAAGAAACACTATCTCTTAGGTCCTCAGGAGTGGTATTCATCTTCATGGGTATTATCGTCAGGAACTGAAAGGCAACACAAAGAGGCCTAATTCTGAATCTCATTAGATACACCCGCCTCCTGAAAGGTTGCCATCTCCTTATAAATCTTCAAACCTGCCTCTATCATAAGCATTGCCAGGGCAGCACCCGTGCCTTCTCCAAGCCGCAAGTCAAAATCAAGGATAGGTCTGAGACCCATAAGCTCAAGAATCACCTTATGACCTATCTCTTGAGAATTGTGAGCAGCAAACATGTAGTCCTTTGTCTCTGGTTTGAGTTTATATGCAATGAGTGCACCGGCTGTAGAAATAAATCCATCAATCACCACAGGAATCCTGTTTGCTGCTGCTCCAAGGATAAGACCTGCGATGCCACCTATCTCGGCACCACCAATCTTGTGAAGGACATCTATCGGGTCTGATGGATCAGGACTGTTTATCTCTATGCCCCTTTTTATTACCTCTATCTTTCTTTTAAGTGTCTCATCACCTATACCAGTTCCCCTGCCAGTTACCTCTTCCACTGGTCTTCCTGTAAGGACTGCAGCAATAGCACTTGAGGGAGTGGTATTACCAATGCCCATCTCACCTGTAGCAAAGAGCCTGTAACCCCTTTTGGCATAGGCATTTGCCAGCTCAATACCGGTCTCTATGCATTTAAGAGCCTCCTCCCTTGTCATAGCAGGACCCTTTGAGAAATTCTTTGTTCCTCTCAGAACCTTCATATGAACAAGTCCCTCTATGTCTTTAAAGTCATGGTCAACACCAATGTCTATGACTACTACATCAGCACCAGCATGTCTTGCAAGGACATTTATCCCGGCACCACCTCTTAAAAAATTAAACACCATCTGGGCTGTTACTTCCTTTGGATAGGCAGAGACACCCTCCTCGGTAACACCGTGATCACCGGCAAAGGTAAAGACTGCCTTTTTATTAATAGAAGGCATAGCATCTTCAAAGATAGCTACAAGCCTCCTTGCAAACTCTTCAAGCCTCCCAAGGCTTCCGAGAGGCTTTGTGAGATTGTCAAGCCTCTTCTGGGCAAGGTCATACCATTGAGGATCTACTGGCTTGATTTTAGAGAGTGTCTCATTGAGCATAGAAACCTCCTCCTTGACAGAATCTTCATTTGTTCATAAAATTAAATTATGCGATATACAAAAAGTAGGCTTGAAGCGGGTAAAATGCTTTTCGACATTACCAAATATGTGATAACAGTTATAGTTATTGGTGGAATTTTTTCTAAATCCATAGGCTTTAAAGAAGCCGTATTCGGTATATTTATCGCGATAGTCCTGTTTATTACAGGATTTATTATAATTCCTGGAGAGGAGGGAAAATAAATGGATGCCTATTATGTTGGATTGTTTGGTGCCCTTATAATAGCCCTTATCGCTATCGCTTTTACGCTCTTCGATATCTATTCTACCCGTAAGCATAAAAACTAACCCTTTATCTTCAATGGTATTCCCGATACCATAAGATAAACCTCATCGGCAATCTCTGCAACCTTCTGATTAAGCATACCTGCTAAGTCCCTGAATCTCCTTGCCAGTTCATTTTCAGGGACAATGCCCATACCGACCTCATTGGAGACGATGAGCAAGGCTGAAGGCCCTGGGCTGAAGGCTGAAGATTTGATAGCATCGAGAAATCGTTTAATCTCTTTTTCAAGATCTAAATTATTTAATATAAGATTGGAGATCCATAAGGTAAGACAGTCAATAAGAATCACAGGATATTCCCTCAATTCATCTAAAGCCCTGACAATATCTATGGGTTCTTCCACAGCGTACCAGTCATTGCCCCTTTCTCTTTTATGCCTTTCAATCCTCTCCTTCATCTCCTCATCAAGGGCTTGAGCAGTGGCGATATAGGCCTTTGAGAGGCTATAGGCAACAGGCGACAGACTGAGGGCGAAACTGCTCTTACCGCTCCTTGCACCACCTGTTATGAATATAATCCTTCTCTTATTCTCCATGTTTATTCTTTATCAGAACCTCTCATGTCCTTTTCAAACATCCCCCGCAATATGTCATTTGCACAGAACCTCCCACACATAGTACATCCTTGACTATCTCCGTTTCCCCTCTCTGCCTTTATTGCCATTGCCCTTTCAGCGTCTATGGCGAGGGAGAATTGTTCATCCCATCTCATATCCCTTCTTGCCTTTGCCATGAGTTTATCTCTCTGGAGATCCTTGAGTTTAATCATATCACCAATGTGGGTAGCGATCCTTGCCGCAATAACCCCTTCTCTAACATCTTCAGGAAAGGGTAAACCAAGATGTTCTGACGGTGTTACATAACATATAAAATCTGCACCATAAGCAGAAGAAAGGGCTGCACCAATGGCAGCAGTAATATGGTCATAGCCAGGGGCTATATCGGTAGTTATCGGTCCCAACATATAAAAAGGTGCACCACCACTCATCTTTTTCTCCATAATTATATTTGCCTCAATTTCATTAATTGGAATATGCCCAGGTCCTTCCACCATAGTCTGACAACCCAGATCCCTGCCAATTTCAGAGAGTTCACAATTTATTACCAATTCTTGAATCTGTACCCTGTCCGTTGAATCATGGATTGCACCTGCCCTGAACCCATTTCCAAGGCTCAGGACAGTGTCGGTTTTCTTAAGAATCTCTACTACCTTATCAAACCTTTCATAAAGGGGATTCTCTCTATTGTTGTATTCCATCCATGCAACAAGATAGGAACCACCTTTTGAGACAAGACCACCATAACGATACTGTTGCCTTCTGAGCATCTCGACAGTCCTTTTATTTATACCGCAGTGGATTGCCATAAATGCTACACCTTCTTCACACTGCCTCTCCATGACATCCCAGAGAAGTTCTTCTGGCATCTTTACTGCTGCACCATATCTTTCTATAGCAATAGCAAAGGCCTCATATAAAGGCACTGTTCCAATAGGTAGGGAGACAGCATCCATAATCCTCTTTCTAATACCCTGAATATCTCCACCAACACTCAAATCCATTAATGTATCAGCACCGTATTTTTCAGCAATCCTTGCCTTTTCTATCTCCATATCTATATCGATTATATCTGTCGAAGTCCCGATAGAGGCATTTATCTTTGTCCTCAATCCCTGACCAATGCCAACTATCTTTTTCTTTCTTTTTTTATTAGCCAGTATGACTACCATTCCTTCTGCCACAGATATTCTTAATGCCTCAGGCTTTATCCCTTCATCTTCAGCAACCTCTGCTATTTCTGGTGTTAGCTTTCCAGACCTTGCAATTTCGATTTGTGTCATATTAACTTTAACTCCTCCTTAAATAATTCTTCAAAATAAAAAATCCTCAGAGCTAAAAGCCCTGAGGATTGCACCCAGTTTTACTTCATCCTCTTATACTCCTCCTCGGGAATTTAGAGTGGAACAACCACTCCAGCAGGCAGGTCTTCTGGCTCCCGGATCTTCCTACTTGCCAGCCTTCCCAGTCTAAAAACCAGTGGCTTTGTGGCTTTCGTCCCCGGTTACAGCGGCGGGACCGCTCCCGAATTTCACGGGATTCCCTTTTAAGCCTTACGGCACCTGCTAATTAATTTAAATAAATCTAAGTTTCAAAAGTCAAGGTTATTAGTGTCTAATTTACTATACTTACCTCACCACTTTCAAGATTGTATATTGCTGTTATCACCTGAAGTTCTTTAGCCTTTATTAGTTTCCTTATGACAGTGCTGTTTTTTATCATATATTCTCTTTGCAGTAGGACATTTTTTACAATCGCACTGTTAACTATGTCTTTACTACTCTTCCCTTCTTTTCTTGCTCTTTCCACCGCTGGCAATATTCTTTTTACAATCGCACCGATATTCCCTTCCGTTCTTCCTTTTGACTCCACAGCTGCTGTAACAGCACCACAATAGGTATGACCAAGAATAATAACAAGAGGGGTTTTTAAATGTTCTGCAGCGTATTCCAGGTTAATAATAAAGTTTTAATCAGTTCTCTTTATTACTGTTCAATATTTGTTCAACTTTGTTCAAAGGCCTTAAGTCTTCAGCCCTAAGCCTATATTCAGGGAAGTTGAGGGACTCTGTCCCTCAAAGACCATTTAAATCCTTTACTATCTCTCTGATAAAAGCCCTTGCCTCTTTGTCAGTTAAGATATTAGCGTGGTTTAATTTTAGTTCGCAACATCTGCTACCAAATCTTGCGCTCTCAAGACTTACCAGTCCATCTCCCGCTCCAGACCTCCATTCAGAAGGAACAAGTCTGTCAGGAAGTAGCCTGATAAGAGATTCAGGATAGGAAAAAAACTCTTCGGGTCTTACAACAAAGGTATCTTCAACCTTTTTAACATCCCATCTATAGAGACTAAAGAGATGGGGATCTATACCTGCCAGTGAATAACATTTTATATTCCTTATAGGTTGAAGGGATTTTATAAAAGAAGAATCAGGAAGCAATTCCTTTATGGCTTCACTTCTAAAAAAATCGGAAATCCTTTTTATTGCCTTTGATATCCTTCCCTCTGGCAGATGTTTCAGAAAAGGTTTAAGGATAGAGACTATCATTGAAATGTGCCCTACCCATTCTGCCATGGTGCTTCCATGATGAGGAGTGGCTATTGTTATAAGTGCACTAATCCCTTTGTTACCATAAAGTTCAATATACTTTCTTGCAATTAAACCTCCCCTGCTGTGTCCGATAAGTATTATCTGATTATCAAAAGAGCCCTTCTTCTGCAAATCAAGTGAACTTATAAATTTAATAACAGCTGCCAGCTCTTTAACGGCTATCGCCACTGGCCCAACGGGTCTTCTCTGAGACCATGTCACTACTGTATACCCATCCTCCCTTAGATCGTGATAGGAAGTAGTAAGCCATGCTTGAGGAGTTCCAGTGGTCAGGATTTCAGGCATTATAGGGGGTGGATCTTTCAAAATAAACTCACCAGGTCTTTTTCTGCTTAATAGACTAAAGGGGATAAGGCCTCCACCTATCCTTGCCTCACATGGAGAGCACCATAGATTTTTATCCATACCAAGGCCATGGATAAAGATTATGACAGGTTTTTGTCTATCCCCGATATGGAATTCTATATCAAGTCTCATATATCCTTGATAAGATTATATCAAAAAGTCATAATATAGCAATGGGATAATAAGACTACACTATGCTTAGTGGCGAAGGTAACAGTTGCGGTCTTGACAACTCTTGTTATTACATGGTATAAAGGTTTACCCAAAAAGAGAGCCTTAATTATAAGATTATAAAATAACAAAATAATTTATTTATTAGACTGGATTTTTTGGCCATGGGCCAGAGATAGAAAATCTTGCTACCTTTAGTAGTTAAGTAATAGCTGGCAAGATCAAAAGGGAGGTGTAAGATGAAACTTGGTGTATTCCTGAGCGAATACAGAGCTGATACGAGTATTATCGAGAGACTCGCCCCTGAGAAGCTCGGCATCATTCTTGTTGGAAATGGTGTCTACCACGCGGCAATTAAGGAAAAAGGTCAGGCTTCATCTCTGTTAAATATGAAGGCAGATTTTTATGTACTTAAAGAAGACCTTGAGACAAGGGGACTAAACACTAACCATCTCGATAATCGTGTTAAGCCTGTTAATTATGGTGATGTGGTTGATTTAATATTCAATGAGTATGAAAAACTTATATGGATATAAAAGGAGGAACCATGGGAACATTAACCATAGGAATATTCTCATCCCTTGTGGGTTCAATGAATTATGATTTTGCCTTAAAACTCGCAGAAGCGGCATTAGAGAAAGGTCACAAGGTAAATCTCTGGTTTTCAGGAAATGCAGCTGGTTCACCAAAAAAGAACCAGAAACATCTTAAGGATTATTCGCATGGAGAGACACCATTGAGGAAATTAATGGAAAAAGGCCTTGAGGTATGTACCTGTGAGGCCTGCACCCTTGCAAGAGGTATCCAGAAACCTGATGCAATCGAGGGTGTTCAGTGGAATGCCATGCACTGGTATCTGGCAAAAATTCATGGATCCGACAGAGTCCTTCATATAGGAGGTGAGTGATGGGTGATGTAAAACTTGCCTTTATAGTTACAAAACCACCTTATAAGTCAGAGAATCCAAAGCTTGCTGCAACTCATGCCATGGCCTACCAGACAGTTGAGATCTTACTTGAAGAAGGCCAGACAGTCACACCAGCTCTATGCTATGTTGGCGATGGGGTCTTAAACTGTTTGAAAGGCCAGAAGGCCATGGAACAATATGGTATTACCAGTACAGAGACACACCTCAAAAACTGCCTGCTCGTGGATCTGGATGTCTATGTCTGCAAGGAAGACCTTGAGAAATTTGGTATATCTGAAGATATGATAGTTGATGCAGAGGACATGGGTGCAGAAAAAAAGATACAGGTTGTACCTTTTGAAACAATAAAAAAAGTTATTGAGGATGCAAATCACCTTTTATACTTTTAAATAAGGAGGATACTATGGCATTAAAAGACCAAACACCCACTGAAGTACTGGATGTCCTTGGAAGGGTATGTCCTTACCCACTTGTTATGACAAAAAAGGCCCTTGAGAAACTTCCCCCTGGTGGGATACTCAAGATACTCTGTGATGCACCTGCTTCTGCTGAGGATACAATACCAAGGTTTGCTGAAAAGCAAGGCTATGCCTTTGAGTCAGTAAAGCTTGAAGATAAGGGCTACTGGGAGCTTTATATTCAGAAGAAATAAGCCTTAAGACAGGCTTAAGGCTTCAGGCTATAGGCTACAGAATTTTTCCTAATATCCTAACGCCTGAAGCCTAAAGCCTATAGCCTATCTTCCGCCTGATGCCTAAAGCCGATGACCTAATTTTCTGAGAAGCCAATCATATATTGGCAAAGTAACAGTCAGCGCTGGGTTACTAAAATTATTCAAACAGTTCGAGATTATTCAATAACACACCTGTCCAAGATAAATCTTAAAAGGGCATGAGGCGAAAAAGCACAAAAGGCGACTCCTTAATGTAACTTGTTAAATAACCTCTCATGACCTTAACATACCTCTCAAATAAGTTGATAACCTCATTATACCCTAATAAAATAATCTTGTCGCTTCTTTTGTGTTTTTGAGGCCTTATGCCCCTTTTAAAAATAACATTTTAATTTATTTTGGCAGCTATGATTCAATAAGTAATTCTGAAAAATCATTTATACTTATGAATTCATTGGAAGGCACTGGTTCAACCTTTGAATTAGCCTTTGCCTTGTGAATCAGATACTTTATCCCAAATCTCGATGCTGTCCTCAGGACCTCAATTGTATCGTCAATAAAAAGGGTCTGCTCCTTTTTAAAACCAATCCTCTTTTGAGCCTTTTGCCAGAATTCTATGTATTCCTTTGGTACACCCATATCAAAGGACGTTATGGCACCATCAAGATATTTACCGAGCTCTGTTTTTTTGAGCTTCATGCTTAAAACTTTGTAATGGGCATTCGTAACAATCCATATGTGCTTTTTTCTATGCCTCATTTCTCTAAGAAAATCCTCAACATGGGGATGAACCTCTATAAGATGCCTTATCTGTTCCTTGAGGGCAATAATATCAAGTTTCAATTCCCTTGACCAATAATCAACATCTGTCCAGTTGAGGGTGCCTTCCTGAGACCTGTATTTAGAAAAAAGTTCTTCCTTTGCCTTTCCAAAAGTAATCTTGTGCTTTTCAGCATACTTCTCAGGAACAAGATGCCCCCAGAAGTAATCGTCAAAATATTTATCAAGGAGTGTGCCATCCATGTCAAGAAGTATATAGGATATCTCCTTTGTCTTTAAAAGAGAGGCTATCCGATTTATCTCAAGTTTTCGAGCTTCCATATTTAGCATTCTTACCCTAAACTATTACCTTTGCCACAGAGCTTAAGGTACTATTATTATCTTACCAATAATCTTTCGGTCTTCCATCTTCCTGTGAGCCTCAGAGACCTCATCTAATGGAAATACAGAATCTATAACAGGCTTGAGGAGGCCTTTTTCCACAAGAGAAGTTATCTTGATGAGCTCTGCCCTTGTACCCATTATGGAGCCAAGGATGCTGAGCTGTCTTGAAAAGAGATATCTAAGGTCAACAGTCACCTCTGGACCTGTTGTAGCACCACATATCACGAGTCTGCCCCCTTTTCTGAGAGACCTTATACTCTCCATAAGTGTAGCAGGACCAACATGCTCAAAGACCACATCAACGCCCTCGGGTATTATTGTCTTTACCTTCTCATAAATGGATTCCCTTGTATGATTTATCACATAATCAGCACCCTGTGCCTTAATTATTTCGAGTTTCCTCTCATCTCCTGCTGTAGCAATAACAATAGCACCCGTAAGTTTTGCAATCTGAATGGCCGCTATACCTATCCCGCTGGCACCACCTATAACAAGAAGAGTCTCCCCGGGCCTCAGACCTGCCCTTCCAATAAGCATGTGCCATGATGTCTGGTATGTGAGAGGAAAGGCTGCCCCTGTCTTAAAGTCAATTGTCTCAGGAAGTCTCAATACATTAATCTCTGGTACAACAGCATATTCTGCATAACCTCCCTTTATGGTTGCACCTATAATCCCGAAGGTTCTACAGATATTATCATTTCCTGAAAGGCAGTTTTCACAGCGAAAACACCTCAGTCCTGGATCAACAAATACCCTGTCTCCTCTTCTGAATCCCTGAACATCAGGACCTACCTCTTCAACTATACCTGCAATATCAGCTCCGAGTATATGAGGATATTTTGTCCCATAGGCTGTAAGCCCTTTTCTTATCCAGATGTCAAGATGATTCACTGAGGTAGCCTGAACCTTTATCAAGACCTCTCCTCTGCCAGGCTCTGGCCTTTCAATATCCTCAATCCTTAAGACCTCAGGATCACCTGGTTCTTTCAAAACCGCTGCCTTCATCATAACCTCCCCTTAGTACTTGGTGCCTCTTTAAGGTCTGGCTCTATGGCAACAGCCTCCCTGAGGGCCCTTCCAAAGGCCTTGAATATAGACTCATAGATGTGATGTGGATCCCTTCCATAATGGACCCTTATGTGAAGGTTCATAAGGCTACTGTTTGAAAGGGCCCTGAAGAAATCCTCGAATAGAGAGACCTCAAGGTCCCTCAGTCTTGCCCTTCTATTCTGAACCCTGTAAACAAGATAGGGTCTTCCGCTCAGGTCAATAGTGACCTCTGAAAGGCTCTCATCCATTGGTATTACGGCATTGCCATATCTCCTTATCCCTACCTTCTCGCCGAGGGCCTCTTTGATAGCCTCTCCAAGAACTATCCCCAGGTCTTCAACAAGATGATGAAAATCTACCTCGGTATCTCCCCTTGCCGAGACCTTCAAGTCAAATCTTCCGTGATAAGCCATGAGTCCAAGCATGTGGTTTATGAAAGGTATAGGGGTGTTTATCTCGTACCTTCCTTTACCATCAAGGGCAAACTCCATCGTTATATCTGTCTCCTTTGTCTTTCTTTTAACTGTTGCTTTTCTCATAGAACCTCCTTGAGGACCCTCAGGAAGGCATTATTCTCTTCAGGCCTTCCAACAGTCACTCTCAGACAATCAGGTATGAGAGATGTAAGATTTTTTATAATAATCCCTTTTTTTAAAAGTCTTCTATAAACAGCCCCTCCATTCCTTACCTTAAAGAGTATAAAATTAGCCCTCGAGGGGAAGACGGTTACACCATCGATTTTACTGAGGGCCTCTGTGAGCCTTTTCCTTTCGGAGAGGACCCTTTTAATTATATCCTTAAAAAAGGACCTGTTCTTCAATGCCTCAAGGGCAATGCTCTGTGTAAGGGAATTGACATTATAGGGCAACCGTGCTTTGTTTATCTGATCAAGAACACGACTCTCTCCCACAAGGAAACCCAGTCTTATACCTGCAAGGCCAATCTTGGAGAAGGTCCTCATGACAAGAAGATTTTTATATCTCTTTGTATAGGGAATAAATCCCTCACCATTTTCTGCATAGGGTTGATAAGCCTCATCAACAACTACCAGACAATTACTCTCCTTAACAATCCTGAGTATCCTCTCCTCAGAAAAGCAATTACCCGTAGGATTATTTGGTGAACTGAGGAATATAATCCTTGGTCTATTTTTACTGATGGACCTGAGGAAGGACTCAAGGGGAATATCAAAATCCCTGTCAAGGGGTATCTCGAGGGTCTTTTCTCCAAGAACCCTCGCGATAATCCCATACATGCTGAAGGTAGGAACAGGATAAAGGACAGGACCACCTGTCACAGATATTAGATAGTAAATAAGCTCATCAGAACCATTGCCCTGAAGTATATTATCGGGCTCAACTTTTAAAAATCTCGAAAGGGCCTTCTTAAGGGCCTTTGCCTCTGGATCAGGGTATCTATTAATCTCAAGGCTTTTATCATTCAATTTAACAGGAAAAGGGTAAGGAGATTCATTGGCATCGAGCTTGATGCCTGGCCTCTGAACCTCTGGCCTGTAACCCTGAAGTTCAAGAATCTCATTCCTTAAAAGTGATTTGATCTTCAATCCCTGCTCCTTCTATCAGGTCTTTCAGGGTATAACCTTGGTAAGCTGGTATTCCACTATACCCGTAGCTCCAGCCCTTTTTAATTTAGGGATGAGATCTCTTACTAGTCTCTCATCAATCACCACATCCAGATCATACCATCCCTTTTCTGTAAGCGGGGATATCGTGGGTGAATGCATTGCAGGCAGGTGTTTTAAAACTGCATTAAGATTCTTTTCATGGACATTCATTTTTAATCCGACCTTATCCTCTGCTGCAAGGGCTCCCTGAAGGAGAAGGCATAGGTTTTCCATCTTTTCTCGTTTCCACTCATCCTTCCATGAATTCTTATTTGCTATAAATCTTGTAGAAGATTCTAAAATTACATCAACAATCCTCAGGTTATTTGCCTTTAAGGAAGTGCCCGTCTCTGTAAGCTCCACTATAGCATCAGCAAGATAGGGTGGCTTTACCTCTGTAGCACCCCATGAAAAATCTACCTGTGCATTTATGCCCTTGGATTTAAGAAACCTCTTTGTGAAGTTTACAAGTTCTGTGGCAATCCTCTTACCATTAAGGTCCTTCAATGTCTTTATCTTAGAATCAACAGGAACTGCCACAACCCATTTTACAGGTCTGAAACCTTCCTTTGCATATCTGAGTTCAGCAACCTCCTTTACATCAGCATTACTTTCAAGGATCCAGTCAAGACCTGTAAGGCCACAATCAAGGACTCCATCCTCAACATATCTTGCCATCTCCTGGGCCCTTATAAGCATAGACTCTATCTCAGGGTCATCAAATTGGGGATAATAGGACCTTGGTGATACATCAATCCTGTAGCCAGCCTTTCTGAAGAGTCTCAATGTGGCCTCTTGAAGGCTTCCCTTTGGAAGGCCGAGTCTCAAAATCCTTTTTCCCTTACATCTGGATGTTAATTCCATTAAACCTCCTCTTGAAACTTCTTATAGCCCTGTCAATAATGATTGAAGCGATTTCCTCTTTCGGTAATAAATCTGTCGTCTGAATTAATACTTCATCATCCTTTACCTTTTCGATAATAGAAACCCTGTTTGTGTCAACCTCAAAACCAGCTCCTGGTTCAAGGATATTGTTAAGGATAATCATATCAAGTCCCTTCTTTAAGAGTTTTGCCTTTGCCCTTTCAATATCTAATGATGTCTCGGCAGCAAAACCAACAAGGAAAGGTTTCTCTGGTAATCTACCAATCTCTCCTATTATATCAGTAGTGGGGATAAATTCGAGACTCAAACAGTCTTCTTCATTACTGAACCGGTCCCTTGGGATCTTTTCCTCTGCCTTTTTGATTGTAAAGTCTGCAGGCGCACCAGCCATAAATATCATATCAATATCCCTTACCAAACTCTTAACAGCCTCTCTCATCTCTGCTGTTGTCTCAACAGATATAAACCTGACTCCATAAGGCCTTTTTAAGTTAGATGGACCACTTATAAGCGTAACATGGGCACCGCGCCTTCTTGCAACCCTTGCAAGGGCATAACCCATCTTACCTGATGATTTATTTGATATGAATCTTATAGGATCCAGATATTCCCGCGTTGGACCTGCTGTAACGAGAATCCTTAATCCTTTAAGATCACCATCAACAAGGAGTCTCTCTATCTCATCAATTATATCTTCTAACTCTGCAAGCCTCCCATAACCCTCCTCTCCGCAACATAGTTGGCCTGCCTCCGGCCCTACAAAATTTACACCCTGCTGTTTTAATCTATTAATATTTTTCTGCACCACTGGATGCTCATACATCCTCCAGTTCATAGCTGGTGCAATAAGAACCTTTTCAGGCGTCATAGCAAGGAATACCGTTGAAAGGAGATCATCAGCAATACCTGAAGAAAACTTCCCTATAATATTAGCAGTAGCTGGTGCAACTACCATAAGACTGGCATCTTGAACAAGCTCGATATGGGCCATCGGATATTGAAAGGTATCAGTATAAGCCCTCCTGCCTGTTACAGCCTCTATTAGAAGAGGATTTATAAATTTAGTGGCTGTCTCAGAGAGTATTACATCTACCGAGGCACCAGCCTTAGAGAGTCTTCTTGCCAGTTCTATTGATCTGTAGATTGCTACACTGCCTGTAAGGCCAAGAAGGATCTTCTTATTCTTCAATATCCCTCTGTCTCTCATCAGAAAAGAGCTCTGAAAGCTCCCTACCCTCTTCCTCTTTTCCGTGAAGATAAATCTTCAAGTCTTTCTCCAACTCTTTTATATCTGCAGGCACCCTTCTCCGTTCTTCAAGGAGTTTCCTGTAGTCAAATCTCTTTTCTTCCTCTCTTGCCCTTGCTGCCTCCTCACCCACAATATACTGAAGTTTTCCTTGAAGGGCCTCTTCAAGGGCAATGGTGGTAACCTTCTTTGATCTTGTCTGAACCTTCTTCTTTGCTCCGAGGGCAAGTTCCTTTGCCCTCTGGGCAGCAATATTGACAAGCCTGAATCGGCTGTCAATCTTTTCTTTGTCAATCTCAATAGGTAGAGAGATAATATCCATATTTTACACCTCCATCAGGTTTTATTCTTGTGTAGATTTTAGGCAACAGGATAAAATCTATCAATAAATTGTGGCTCAAATCTCTTAACCCTGAGCCTTTCACTGATTATTATGGACCTGAGACCTTCAATCGCTTTTTCAAGATTATCGTTTATTATAACATAATCATAAAAATAATATTCCCTTATTTCCTCAAGGGCCCTCTTCAGTCTGCCTTCAATGTTTTCGGCACCACGAGTATAAAGCCTCTTCTTCAATTCCTCGAAGGATGGTGGCATTATAAAGACAAGGATAGCCTCTGGATAAGTAGCCTTTATCTGTTTTGCACCCTGTACATCTATGTCAAGGAGGACATCTATCCTTCTGTCCATAAGGTCTTCAATAAATCTTTTTGATGTTCCGTAAAGGTTACCGTGAACATTTGCCCATTCAGCAAATTCATTCCTCTCGATCATCTGCCTGAAGACCTCTTCATCTACAAAATAATAATCCACTCCATCCACCTCTCCAGCCCTTGGTTTTCTGGTGGTGTAGGAAATAGAAAAGGCTATCCTGTCGAGACTCTTTATAATTGCATTACAGAGGGTCGTCTTTCCAGCACCAGATGGTGCTGACACGACTATAAGGCTACCTTTCATAAAGGGATACCTCGATTAGGTTCTGCGGGACTCTGCCGGACCTTCAGCAAAAGAACTCTTGAAATACAACCAAAATGTTTGCTAATACTTTTGTTATCATGGCTCAGTGCCCGGTCTTACTAAACCTTAAGGTGATTGATCTTCTTCATCAGTATCATCACGACATTCACCACTAAATCTCTGGGTAATGGTTTCTGTCTGGAGTGCCGAAAGTATAACATGGTCACTATCGGTTATTATTATTGAGCGGGTCTTCCTTCCCTCAGTAGCATCAATGAGTTTCCCCCTCTCCTTTGCCTCTTCCCTGAGTCTTTTCATAGGAGAGGAATCAGGCGAGATTATAGCAATCACCCTGTTGGCTGATACAACATTCCCAAAGCCGATATTAATAAGCAGAGGGCTACCCGTTTTCTTCATAAACCACCCTATTCAATATTTTGAACCTGTTCTCTCAATTTTTCAAGCTCCGTCTTTGCCTCAATAACAAGATTCTTGACTTCTAAATCAATGGATTTAGAACCAATGGTATTAAATTCTCTTAAAAGCTCCTGGATGAGGAAGTCGAGCCTCTTTCCAATAGGTGTATTAAGCTCCAGGGCATTTTTGAACTGAGCTATGTGGCTCTCTATCCTCACTATCTCCTCTGTGATATCAAACCTTTCAAGATAGGAAACAACGGCCTTCGATATATCTTCAAGATCAGCTGTTCCATCCTCCATATAGGGTGATGTAACAGCTGAAAGGTTTATTTCTTTAAGAAAAGACTTAACCTTTTCCCTCAATCTCCTAAGATTAGCCTCAAAGACTTCAGGCTTGATAAATTTTATTTTATCATTGATAAAGCCTATCTTTTCAATACCCCTCAGCATCTCGACCTTCAGGGTCTCACCCTCACGCTGTCTCATTAATTTTAATGAGTTCAGGGCATCATCAAGGCACTGAAGGAGTAATTCTTCGTCATAAGTAAAGGGTGTCTCAATCATCAAATCCCTAAGATTTATAACAACAGGCAGATTAGAAATCCCATCAGAAGAATCTGCTACGATCCTGAATTCTTCCATCAGATTCTTAAGAAGGTCTCTGTTCAATTTAAGATTCTGAGGGGGTTCTATAAATGATATTGTTATATCAATCTTACCTCTGGAGAATCTCGTCTTTACAAGGTCTCTCATCTTGAGCTCCGAAGGATAAAACCAGTGAGACATCTTGAAATTTATCTCAAGAAACCGATGATTAATGGACCTTGCTTCAATTCTTAAATTCCCTTTTTCTGAGGCACCAAATCCCGTCATGCTCTCCATGGTCTACTGCTCTATACAATCAAAATCCCGGCATATCCTACAACATGGTCATAATCTCCACTCACCTCTCCAGAGGTCATATATTTTATCAGTCTTGCCTCCCTCGCACCGAGTCTCCTCGAGGCAAAGAGCATAACCGTCGCAGGAATATATCCGCACATTGTTATTCTTTCCTCTTTAACAACACGAAAAAGGCCTTCGGGGTCCAGAGAAAGGATCCTGTCAATGGCCCTCTTATCCTTCTGCCTTGCCATAGTATCAGATATGTAGTGACTCATATCACTCGAGGCTATTACGGTTATACCTATTAACCTTTTTTCTGTTATCACCTCTGCTATAGCCTCACCTATTAATCTGCTTTCATCTATATCAAGGTCTCCTAAAACTATAGGGACAATCTCGGGATAAGCCCTTCCTTCCTCATGGGCCCTGTAGGCTATAAAGGGAAGCTGTACCTCGATGGAATGCTCAAATAAATGGGCTTTTACATCAGGGCTTAAGATATCCGTTCTACGCATAAGATCTTCAGCAATATCTGTATTTATCTTAAATCTTCCTGTTGGGATAACCCACTCTCCCTCTGTCATTATTGAACCACGGGGACCCAGGCCTGTATGGTTAGGACCCAAGAGGATAAAGACATCTGGAATCGCCATATGGGAATAGAGTGCACCAGCCACATATCCTGAATACATAAGACCGGCATGAGGTGATACGGCACCTATAACCCTCAGAGGATTAGCTTTCTGAACCATGGATTCAACCATAGAATTCAGTTTTGCTGGACTTGAAGGATAAAACTGACCTGATACAGCCGGTTGTCTTTCCATTCTACGGTCCTAATCAAAAATCCTCTTCTTCTGAAAACATTCTGTCACTATAAGGAAAGAATCTTGTACAGTGTGAAAGAAAGGTAAGCTTTATTGTTACACCTGCTGGTCCATTCCTCTGTTTTGCTATATTAACCTCAGCCACATTCTTTTCAGGAGAATTTTTATTATATTGATCATCTCTGTAAAGAAAGAGTATTACATCTGCATCCTGCTCAATGGCACCTGATTCCCTCAAGTCTGCAAGGGTCGGCCTTTTGTCTGCCCTCTGTTCAACAGCCCTGTTAAGCTGGCTCAGAGCTATTACAGGGACATCAAGCTCTTTTGCAAGGGCCTTGAGACCCCTTGATATGTCTGATATCTCCTGTTCCCTTCTCTCGAAGTTTCCCCTTCCCCTCATAAGCTGGAGATAATCGACTATAATTAAACTCAATCCCTTTTCCATCTTGAGTCTCCTCGCCTTAGCCCTCATCTCAAGAACTGATATGTTAGATGAGTCGTCGATAAATATAAGTGACTCAGCAAGCCGTCCTGCTGCAGCTGTAAGCCTGTGCCAGTCCTCCTTGCGAATCATGCCCTTTTTTAGATGGGATGAATCTACCATTGCTTCTGAGCAAAGGAGTCTGAAGGCAATCTGCTGACTGGACATCTCAAGGCTGAAGATGGCAACAGGCTCCCTGAGCTCTACACCAACATATCTTGCAATATTAAGACCAAAGGCCGTCTTTCCCATTGAAGGTCTGCCACCAATGATAATGAGGTCTCCATTCTGAAATCCTGAGGTGTACTCATCTAAATCTTTAAAACCTGATGGGATACCTGTAATGGCCTCTTTTCTATCATAAAGCCTTTCGATTGTTGTGAATGTATCAATCATAAGATCCTTTAGAGATACAAAGGATCCCTTTACCTTTTTAGCTGAGATATCAAAGATCAGCCTCTCCGCATAGTCCAGAAGCTCATCAGGATCAGAGGGATCTTCAAAAACCCTTTTCACTATCTCTGTGCCAGAATGTATAAGAGCCCTTAGAAGGGCCTTTTCCTTTACAATCTTTGCATGCTGCCGGATATTTGCAGAGGTAGGGACTGCCGTAGCAAGAAATGCCATATACTGTTCTCCACCAATCTCATCGAGGAGATTGGTACTCCTGAGATAGTCAGTGAGGGTTATAAGATCGATTGGTTCATGCCTTTCATAAAGATCTATCATTGCAGTAAATATCTTTTTATGAGCATCCTTGTAAAAATCAGAAGGCCCTATTAATTCAAGGGCAATGGACATTGCCTCATTATCAATAAGTATTGCCCCGAGGACTGATTGCTCTGCCTCTATATTCTGTGGAAGGACCCTGTCATAAGAGACATCAATCCTCATCTATAATCCTCACGGTAAATTCTGAAGTTATATCATGCAAGAGCTTTACAGATATCTTATATTCACCTGTCCTCTTTATGGGCTCAGGAAGCTGAATCCTTTTTCTGTCAAGCTCAATACCCTCCTTTCTTAGGGCCTCAGCGATATCCATTGTGGTGATAGAACCAAAAAGCTTTCCATCCTTTCCAGCCTTTGCCTTGATAGTAATGGATAAGGTCCTTAAACGCTCAGCAAAGAGGAGCGCCTCCTGCCTTTCCTTTTCAATCTTTTCAGTGATCTTTTTCTTCTCTGCCTCAAAGGCCTTAATATTTTTTTCATCAGCAACAAGGGCGAGTCCCTTAGGGATCAGGTAATTCCTTGCATAACCATCAGAGACATTAACTATCTCACCTGCCCTACCAAGGGATTTAACATCTTCTTTAAGGATTACCTTCATAACGGACCTCCTTACCGAGGACTGAGCCAGAGAAGTCGGGACACACCAATAATTACTAATACCTTTTTATCATGGCTCAATGCCCCGTCGTATCTTCAGTCTTAGCCTGCTGGCCTGTCACTCCTTTAGACTTAAGAACTCCTGGGTCCTCTCGGGTTCAAATATATCATATCTGAGGACATTTTTCATAAAGTTAAATATCAACCTTCTTTTCTCCTGATTTACATCAGGATAAAAGATAGGATTGCCAACTACTGCTGCCCTGAAGGCATAAAAAGGCTGAACAACCTTACGGAGCTCTTCGTCTCCTGTCTGAGCTATATATTCATTATAAAAAAGTTTAAGGGCCTCTGTGTAAGGCTCCCTGAGTTCTCCATGATACCTTATTGAGAAGAATACATAGTTTATTGTCAGGGCTGTTACATCATCGGCTGCCTCTCCCCAGGGACCCCTTGAACGGTCAAGGAGTATAAAATCCTTATCCCTGAACCAGATGTTGCCAGGATGGAAGTCCCCATGGATCTGGCATAACCTTTCATATCTGTCCCTTAATCTATACCTCCATCTTACAGCCAGGGATTCAATCTCTTCCATCTCCTTAAAAGAAAGGGTCCCTTCAGGATAGGTATCAAAAACGCCCATAAGGCATTCACCATGCCCTATGGTATCCCTTATCTTTCTAAGATAGAGGGATCTTTTAAGGTGTTCAGCTATCTCTGGCCTTAAAGCATGAATACGGGCAAGATACCTCGCCATTGCCTTAATCTTTTCCCTGTCATCACCTGTGAGGGAAGTCTTTTCTCTGAATCCTTCAAGATCAGTAAAATAATTCACACCTTCAGCCTTTTCCATGAGGAGAAAATACTCAACACCATCCCTTATAGATTGGAGTCTTCTGTCTTTCTTTAATTGGAGGACATCTATAGCCTTTACATGATTCGGCAATTCATTATAATAGCTATAGGCAAGAAGAAAGACCTGGGCCCTATCTGAAGGGTAGTCATGCCCGAGGTCATGAGGAACAAGGTCCTTGAGGACATACTCCTTTATACCCTCTCGATCCCTGACCTTCAATAAGAATCCCTCGCCATGGACACCTTTACCAAGTCTCCTGAATTCAAGAAGCTCAGCAGAAAGGTTATGAAGGACATATTCTTTTACAATTGCTTCGTCAATCATTACTGTTACTATCTTCTTTTATATTTAACCTTTCTATAATGGTCTCTGCCAATTTTAATCCTATGCCAGGAACCTTCAGGACTATCTCTTCAGGTTTTGCCCTTCTTATGGCATCAAGACTTCCAAAGGCCCTCAAGAGCTCAAGCCTTCTTTTAGGACCGATCCCGGGGATCTTTTCGAGTCTCGATTCAGTAAGCCTCCTGTCCCTCAGCTTTCTATGATACATTATAGCAAACCTGTGGACTTCATCTCTTATACTCCTCAAAAGAAGACCTGCTCTATCCTGTATTCCTGACAGACCCTCAAGAAGTATCTCCCTTTGATTAAAAAAGACCCTGTCAGGTGATTTTGCTACGGCTATCAGGAAAGGCCTCTTCTTTATAATCTCTTCCTTAGCTTCTACAGCCCTTTTTAAGACCTCAAGCTGGCCAGGACCACCATCAACGATCAGTATATCAGGAAGCTCTCCTGAAAGACTATCTATTATCCTCTTTATACTCTCCTCAAGCATTGCATAATCATTCAGTCCCTCTTGATATTGAATCCTCACATGCCTGTATCTATCTTTCAAGAAGTTCCCATCCTGCCACCACACAAATCCACCAGTAGAGTCCTTCCCGAAGGTAGTGGATATATCAAAGGCCCCAATACTTTCAGGTATCTGATCCATATGGAGCATATCAGAAAGGGCCTTCATAACCTGTTCAACTTTAAGGATCTCCTGATCAAAAAATACCCTTGCATTTTCCTCTGCGAGTCTCATGAGCTCATGCTCCTCTTCTGTCTCCGGCCTTTTAATCACAACTCCCTCCCCCCTTTTCTCTGAAAGCCATTTTTCAAGCATTTCCCTTCCATGGGGCTCTACAGGAAGAAGCAAAATCCTTGGCGGGATAATCTCCTTTGAATAAAAGACCTCAATAAACTCCTCAAAGATAAGAGGTAACTGTTCTATGTTCAGGATTTCACCCCTTTTTATCAAGAACTCCTTTTTACCTGTGATAAGACCATGCCTTAAAAAGAGCACTAAAAATACACCAGCTGCCTTAGTTTTGACGGTACTTACCGTCGATAGATCTTCAAGGCTTCTATAAAAACCCACTATATCTACATCGACTATAATATTACTCTGGACCCTCTGGGTTTCCCAGAGCCTATTGAGGGTCTTTATCCTATCACGGATCTTTGCTGCCTCCTCAAAACGCATCTCCTCAGCATATCTGTACATCTTATCCTCAAGGTCTTCAAGGAGCTCTTTCCTCTGTCCTTTAAGAAACATTATGACTTCCTCGAGGGCTTCCCTGTATTTCTCTTCCGAGATAAGATCTGCACAAGGACCAGGGCATCTTCCCATCTGATACTGGATACAGGGCTTCATGGGTTTGTCAAGCCTGTATCTGCAAGGTCTTATATTGAAATGCCTCCTTATAAAAGAAAGGGCCTCCCACATTATACCTGCTGGCACATAAGGACCAAAATAGAGGGAGCCATCTTGCTTGATTCTTCGGGCAATCTCGATATGGGGATATTTTTCATTCATTACTATCTTGATATAAGGATAATTCTTATCATCTCTGAGAACAACATTATACCTTGGTTTATATTGCTTTATGAGATTTGCCTCAAGCACGAGGGCCTCGAGTTCATTCTGTGTCACAATAAAAGATACATTATCAGTCTCAGCTACAAGCCTTTGCTTTCTTGGATCAAGTCCTTCCTGAATATAGTATCTCAATCTCTGTCTTATATTCTTTGCCTTACCAACATAGAGGACCTTGCCCTCCTTTGACTTCATTATGTATACGCCAGGGAGTTCAGGATAACTATTTAGATCTAATCCTTTCAATGTCAGCTCCAAGGGCCTGGAGTTTTACCTCCATCTTTTCATATCCTCTGTCAAGATGGTAAACCCTGTCTATAATGGTTTCTCCCTTTGCCCTGAGGCCAGCAATAACAAGGCTTGCTGAGGCCCTCAGGTCAGAACTCATAACAGGTGCGCCCTTCAATTCCCTTACTCCTTTAACAGTTGCAACAGAACCTTCTGTGGAAATATCTGCACCCATCCTCCTCAATTCTCCTACATGCATAAACCTGTTTTCAAATATGGTCTCTCTTATAATACTTGTCCCATCAGCCACACACATAAGAGCCATGAACTGGGCCTGCACATCAGTAGGAAAACCAGGATAGGGCATGGTCTTTATATTAGATGGTTTTATTCTTTCAGGACCTTTTATCTTTAGAGAGGTGAGGTCAAAGGTAATGCCTGATTTGTTTTTATTGAGTTCTGTTATCTCAACACCAGATTCCACAAGCTTTGCAGTTACTGCATCAAGATGACCAGGAATAACATTTTCTAAAATTATCTCACTGCCTGTGATTCCCGCAACTATCATAAATGTAGCAGCCTCTATCCTGTCAGGGATTACTGTATAACCCTTGAGAGGTTGAAGTTCTTTAACTCCTTCGATCTCAATAATCTCAGTGCCTGCACCCTTTATCCTTGCTCCCATCTTTATAAGGGCCTCTGCAAGGTCAATAACCTCTGGCTCTTTTGCAGCATTTTCTATAACAGTAATACCCTGAGCCAGTGTTGCTGCCATCATAAGATTCTCTGTACCTGTAACAGTTGGGATATCAAGATAGATCTTTGCACCAATAAGCCTCTTCTTTGTATTAGCAATTATATAACCATCCTCAAGGCTAATCTCTGCACCCATCTGTCTCAAGCCTTCTATGTGGAGATTTATAGGTCTTGAACCAATGGCACAACCCCCTGGCAAAGAGACCTTTGCCCTTCCATACCTTGCAAGAAGGGGACCAAGGACGAGTACAGAGGCCCTCATAGTCTTTACGAGTTCATAGGGCGCTTCAAATCGACAGATATTCTCAGTATTAATCTCTAAAGATCTCTCTTCGGGGCTGAAATGGACCTTTGCACCAAGGGTCTCAAGAAGCCTTGACATAGTGCGTACATCTCTAAGGTCAGGCACGCCGTATATTGAATGTCTGTTAGGTGAGAGGAGCGTTGCAGCCATAAGTGGAAGGGAGGCATTCTTTGAACCACTGATCCTCACACTTCCTGATAGGGTTCTGCCACCTCTGATAAGAAATTTATCCATTCTTTATTTAATTTCCTCTCTTAAAGTAAGAGGGGGTAAGGAGGAGTTATCTCCCATATCCGACCTCTGTTTTACTTCGCCACAAATTCTGAGTAGATAAAATATTATAACCCTTTATTGAATAGATTAGGAAATCAGATAAGATATGCCTTCACACCTGTCCAAAATAAAGTTACCCTTTATCCTGAGCCCCGTCACCAACAGTGGAGAAGTTAAAGGTCTCTTCACCTATTAACGTGCTGTTTTGTATAATAATATCGAAGGCGGTGTAGCTCAGCTGGTCAGAGCAAGCGGCTCATATCCGCTGTGTCCGGGGTTCGAATCCCTGCACCGCCACCATCTCTAAATTAGTAATCTCAGACTTCACAACAAGCCATTTAAACCTCTCCTTCTCAAAGGCACTCGCAGCCTCTCTGAAGAGTCTTTTTAATCTTCCTTTCATCAGATGGGAATAAAGAATAAAGAGCTATTAAAACCAAAGCGGATGCTATAAGGCCTGAAAGCACGGGCTTCTTCATGAAGAATTATATCAATCTTTGCTCTGTTGAAAGAGAGTTCGTCCTAACTTTTGCAAAGATGAAAAGATTGAAGAGAAAGAATCATTAAATATCAAGCAATTATTAACTGGCACGCTCTATGCATATATAAGGGCAAGAACGGAAGAAAGGAGGTAAGGGAAGATGAAAGAGGGAGCAAAAAAAGGAACTTATATCGGAATAGGTGCTGGTCTTGTGCTTTTTGCAGTTGTTGGA